>Ga0157369_10001299_pt1 | contig 31050 bp, 37 predicted proteins | sample C25metaG_FD_113461 | JGI IMG/M metagenome (GOLD analysis project Ga0157369, IMG submission 113461) | Corn rhizosphere microbial communities from Kellogg Biological Station, Michigan, USA - C2-5 metaG | ecosystem: Host-associated > Plants > Roots > Rhizosphere > Soil | place: USA: Michigan... | reverse complement strand
TCCACGTCGCCCTGCAGCTTGAAACCGCCCGGGGCGACGATCTCGACCCGGCCACCGGCGGGCAGGGTGGCCAGCAGCTGGTGGGCTTCGCTGTCGTACTCGAGGACGGCGCCGTCCGGGTAGGTGCGGCGGTGCAGGCCGGCGCGATCGCCGTTGGCCGGAATGAGGGCGCTGAACAGGCCGGTGATGGCGATGCCCTGGGCGGTCTGGCCGCTTGGGCTCAGGACCAGGACCTGCTCGCCTACGGTGGGCGGATCCCAGTCGCGGGTGGTGCCGGCGCGTAGGGCGGTCCAGGGCAGCCAGCCGGTCAGCAGGTCGCCGCTCTGAACCCGGACGCGGGCAGGGCGGTTGGCGTGGAGACTGCCATGGTCAACCTCGGCAACGGTGCCGGGCCGGATCAGGTTCTCGATGAGGCGGGAAAGGGCGGCGATGTCGGTCATGCCGCGGAGGATGGAGAGCTTTTTCTAGCAATACCTCTAGGAGAGCTTGTAAGCAGCTTTCCTACAAAATAGTCTGTTCAGCTTCTCATGAAGGACTATGGTTCGCCGATATGAAGTACCGTGAAAGTAGTAAGGATAGAGAGCTGCGGGGTTGGTTTTCTGGCGAGAAAACAAAAGCGTTTTTACGGAAGATAGTATTGGTTGAAGGAGGTCTCAGGGGCGTTAACTCATTAGATGTTGATTTTAATTTTCCCATTACGGCATTTGCTGGAGTTAATGGGTCGGGCAAGTCGACCATATTGGCTATGGCTTGCTGTGCATATCACGGCTCTAATGGTGGATTCAAATTACCCAAGCGAAGAAGAAACTACTACACGTTTTCCGATTTTTTCGTGCAGCATGTAGACGAAGTCCCGCCCGGTGGGATCGAGATCAGGTACACCATAGCTCATAATCGGTGGAAAAAAACAGATTCGCTACCGACTGGGGTTGGCCTGGCTCATCAAGTCAGAAAGAAGAAGAAAGGAGGGAAGTGGAATGACTACGCAACCAGGGTAAAGAAATGCGTCGTGTTTTTGGGAATAGAAAGAATTGTTCCACATATCGAACGAAGTCAGTCAAGGTCTTATTCTCGCGCCTTTGTTGATGTAAAGCCTAAAGGTTGGGAGGATAAGGTTAGAGAAGCGGTAGGGTATATACTTGGGAAAAAATATCAAGATTTTAGATATTTAGAATACTCAAAGTATAGTCTTCCAGTAGTTAAGGTTGATGATATAACTTATTCTGGATTTAATATGGGGGCAGGGGAGAATGCTCTATTCGAAATCTTTCATGCAATATATGCGTGCGGCGGAAATTCACTTCTAGTCATGGATGAGATAGAGCTTGGCTTGCATGCCAAGGCCCAAAGAAGGCTGATGGAAAAATTGAAGGAGATCTGCAAGGCTACTTGTACACAAATTGTGTGTACGACGCATTCAAAAGAAATATTTGATTCACTTCCAGATGACGCTCGTTTTTATGTTGAAAATATTGGGGGCAAAACAAAAGTCACAGGCGGTATCTCCTCTAATTTTGCTTTCTCTAAGATGGGAATGAAAAATCAAGTGGAGCTCAACTTGTTAGTTGAGGATGAGGTGGCTAAGTCGATACTTTCTGCCATCCTGCCAGCAGCCATTAGAGCCAGGACGCAGATTTCTGTAATCGGTTCGGCAACAGCTATTGCTCGCCAGATGGCTGCTCAATATGTGAGGGGCGAAACAAGCTCTATAGTCGCAATATTTGACGGTGATCAGCGAGATAAAGCATCTGACAATCTGAAGCATGCTAAGGGCATGGCTGAGAAGGTGGGGGAGGATTTTGATGGGTGGTGGTCATCTTGTACAGCGTATCTTCCAGGTAATACTTGGCCTGAGGCATACATTGTTCAGAAGTGCAAGCAGATCCCGGGGGAAGTATCAAAAGCTCTTTTTCTAGAGGGCAAAGAGGAGAGCGAAGTTCTGCTGGAGTCAGGTCTTCAAGCAGGAAAGCATAATGAGTTCTACGAGATTGGTTTGGGTGTTGGACTCGATAAAGACGTATGCATGACTAAACTTGTAGATGCATTTAGCAAAAGTTTCTATGCCGAGCTCGATTACTTGGTTACTTTTTGTAAGGAGAAGCTTGATGGATGAGGTTTTTTCTTAAGTTAGTTCGTTCAAAATCTCAATTCTTAATTTTCTTAGGGATTTATCTGATAGTCCAAGTAGCTCACGTTGTCCGTAACGCACCGAAGGTGCCCCATGCCCAGGGCGCTCAGCGAGACCATATTGGTGGGTTCTAGCGATGCGCGATACGCGACCAACGAAGCCAACTACTGCCTGGTGCGATGTCCCGTTAGCCTTAAGGTAACGGGACAACTTGATCTTTTCGAACATCCGCTCTACCCAGCGGCTCAGCTGACGCTGGGCCTGTAGGCCTGTACCTGGTCGCCTACGATGGGCGGATCCTAATCGCGGGTGGTGCCAGCGCGCAGGGCGGCCCAAGGCAGCCAGCCCGTCAGCAGCTCGCCACTCTGAACCTGAACCCGGGCAGGGCGCCTGTCTGGGAGACTGCCATGGTCGACCTCGGCAACGGTGCCGAGGCGGATCAGGTTCTCGATGAGGCGGGAGAGGGCGGCGATGTCGGTCATGCCGCGGAGGATGACGGCCGCGCGCGCGTGGTGCAGCCAGGCGGATGTGTAGCAGCACTGGCTACAAATCAGAGGCCCGGGCAAGCGTAGCGGACACACTCAAGTCTAAAGGGATTGGTCCATTCAGATAGGAGGGTTAAAGATGGGGTGCCTATACCGACCCACACTGGAAGACCTTGAGGAGGCAATCCTTGGCTATGAGCTGATGATAGCTAAGTTCGAAAAGCAACTCGTAAGGGTAGACCTGGACAGCGCATCGTCTACCGATGCTCTTCGTCTCATGGATGGCCTGCAGATCAAGCTGGAGCGTGACCTCACACTGCGAGCTGAAATATTGGCCAAGAAGTACGAACAGTCAGACGAGTAATCCATCCAGAAGCGAGTCGCGCAGCTGCTGCAGGTCCTGGTCAGATAGGCCGAGCAGTTCGCGGCGGGCGTAGCGGACCTCGGGGGCGCCGCGTTCGGCGCGGTCTTTCAGCCCGTACTGGTGGACGCGGGCGATGCGGGAGACGCGGCCGGCGAAGCCGATCACCGCCTGCTGTGGCGAACCCTTGGCCTTGAGGTAGCGGGCCATCTTGAGCTTCTCGAACATGCGCCGCTTGATGCGGCCCTTCTTGCCACGCAGATCCCGCGGCTTGCGCGCCTCGAACGGCGAGCCGTCCGGGTTCACCTGGGCGCGGATCCGCTGCTGCTGGCTGCGGCGCAGCTGCTGGGCAGCCTTGCGGGCCAGTTGGGCCCGGCCGCGGCCATCCAGCTTCTGCAGCAGCGGCGAGAGCCAGGTCTCCAGCGCCTCGAGGTCAGCCACGGCTGCGGCCCGGATGTGGCGTTTCCATGGCCAGGGCGTCGCCGGCGGATCCCGATTGCCATTCGGCAAGCAGCTCGCCATCAGCGAAGACCTGCCAGGTGCCGGGCTCCTGGTACGCAGTGCAGGGCCGCTCTGGTACGTGCTCAACCTGATAGGTGTCGTCCGGCTGACGTTTCACGACCACGCGCTCGGTGAGCGGCAGGGTGATGGCCAGATCTACCTTAGAGTTGTCCAGGATGTCGGCCTCGAAGCCGATGCCCTGGGCGGACTTGTCCAAGTTGGCCAGCAGCTCGGACTGGTTCGTCCGGACCCAGGCCAGCAGCGGCAGCATCACCGCGTCCGGGTGCCCGGCGAAGTCGGTGAGGATGATCTGCAGCTCGTAGCCGTACTCCCAGGACAGGCTGGCCGCCGCGGTGCAGCGCAGCTTGCCCTTGTCGATGAAGACCAGCAGCCGGTCAGGGCTGTGGCGCAGCTCCGGCACGGCGGCGAGCAGGTGAGCGCGCAGGCTCTCGGGCTTGTTCATGGGTGGGCCTGCTGGGCGTCATAGACCATATCGACCTGGGCGGCGCAGTCGGCCCAGGCCGCTTCCAGGGCCTCGCTGTCGTCCAGGAGCTCGCCGTTATTGCGCGGGTGGGTCGACGGCAGCTGGCAGCGCGTTACCACCGGACAGCCACTCACGGTAAGCCGTGGCTCCGTTGAGGATGGGCCGCTGGCGCAGCCGGCGAGCTGCAGCAGGCAGAGGCTGGCCAGCCCAAGCCTTGAGGTCGGCGTTTTCATCTTCGAGCTCCTGGATCCGGCGCTTGCGGACATCGATCTCGCGGCGCAGGTCGGTCTGGGTGGTCTGCAGCCGGGCCTGGGCGGCCCGCTGCTTGGTGAGGGTGACGGTGAGGTGATCGCGCTCGCCGGTCAGCTGGGTGACCTGGTCTTCAGCGGCCTCGCGCTTCTGGTTGGCCTGGTCTATGCGCAGGCCCTGCGCATAGAGGGTCAGGCACAGCACGGCGATCGTCAGCGCCAGGGCGAGCGCGAAGAGCGCCTTCTCCTTCCAGGAGATCATTGGCGGTACCAGCCAGCGCGGTTCATCGCCGCCTGGTCCAGGTGCTCGAGCTCGCCGATCACCACGACAGCGCGCACGCCCGGCTTGGCTGTCTGAATGGCTTCGCAGAGACTCTCGGCCTCCTCGAAGGACGCACCAGCCGGCAGAATGAAGACCTCCCCATCCTGCGGCTGCAGGCGCTGCACGTCGATGACGGGTGTCATGCGGCATCCTTAGCCGGGGCGGCGGCGCTGTAGCGGGCGAAGGCGCGTTGGAGCTTCACGTCGTAGAGGTTGCGGGCGTAGCCCTGGCCGTTGTAGCCCCGGGCGAAGTCTGCCCACTTGCCGGCCTTGAGTGCCTTGAGCAGCGCGGGCTCCGCCTTGACGAAGCGGACGAAGGCCTCGAGCTGCTCGGCTTCGCTGGCCTGCATGCGGGTGACGAAGTCCTGGACGCTGGCATAGCCCAGGTCCTGCCAGTGGTACCCCATGACCTGGAACAGGCCCCAGCTGCACGACTCCAGCGCACAGGCCTCGTCGATCTGCCGGGCCGAGGTCAGGCGCTGCCACTCGGCCGCGCCGCCGGCGTAGCCGCCGGACTTAGGATTGACCAGGTTCGGATTGAGGGCCGCCAGGCGATCGGCCTCGGCCTGGCCGTGGACCTTGGCCAGGCGCTGGTAGAAGACGTGGCGCTCGAACAGGATCACCACCTTGCCGTTGTCCAGGAAGCCTTCGCCCCTGGACTCGACCTCATTGACCGCCTGGACGGCCGCGACGGGTACGCCCAGGGTCTTGGCGGCGAGTTCGATGTCGGCGTAGCCCAGGTGGAGCGGATCGCGCTTGCCCAACAGGGCAGCGAAGGTCTTCGGGCCGGCGATGCCATCGGCCACCAGGCCGACAGAGCGCTGGAAGGCTTCGACGGCGTGCTCGGTGCCTTCGTCGTAGGCGCCGTCCAGGTCGACGGTGAAGCCGGCCGCGGCCAGGGCTTTCTGCAGGTCGCGCACGGCCAGACCGTGGGCGCCGATGAGCAGGATCTTGGGCTGGTTCATTGCGTTTCTACCTTGCGTTCGACGAAGCGTTTGGCCGCGGCGCGAGTGCCCTCGACGCCCAGCAGTCCGATGATTCCGCCCCAGAAGGGGCCGGTGCTGGCAGGGATGCCCAGCAGGGAAAGGCCGTGGCTTGCCGCTAGGGCCAGGGCGCCGCAGAGGGGTGCTTCGAGCAGCACGCGGCGCAGGGTGCCGCCGCCGTAGGCGATGCGCAGGGCGGCGATGACGCCGGCCACCAGCCCGGCGTAGAGCGCAGGCCAGTTGTGTTCGAGCCAGGCGGCGAGCCAGGCCCAGGTGTCAGGGCGATCGGGCATAGGAGTTTTCTCGTGCATGGGGTCAGTCCCAGAGGTTCACCGGCTGCTGCGCGGCGATGCCGGCAGAGGCTTGGGCGGGGGCGTCTGGCAGGGTGATAGGGGTGCCGATCGGCAGAATGGGATCGAGCTCGGCCAGGCCCGGGTTGGCTTCGAGCGCGGCCTCGGTCACGCCCTGGGTGCGCCCGTAGTGCCGCAGGCAGACCCGGTCCAGGGTGTCGCCTTGCTGGGCGCGCACGACGGTGGCCATCAGATGAGCTCCACGGTGGTCCGAGCGAGGCCCAGGAAGTCACGGATAGCCCAGCGCTGATCGCGCCGGTATTCGTCGATGGTGGGTGTCTGAGCCTCGGCGTCCTTGTCGCCCTTGGCGGTGCTGTCGTAGCTGCGGTACCGCTCGGCGACCTCGGCCGCGGTGGCGGCATCAATCGCGCGCAGGTAGAGGTGGGCACGCTCGCTGACGCCGTCGAGCAGTAGCCCGGGCACGGCGGCCAGGGTCGCGTAGCCGCTGGTGGACTGGGCGAAGCGGTAGCCGGCGAGCTCACGGTTGACGCCGATGGCCGCGGAAATCACCGCGGCTTTCAGCTTCTCCGTGCTGACGCTGCTGTCGATCCGCAGCCGCGCGCGGACCTGGTCCAGATCGATCGCTGGCCAGAAGGGGTCGGACACCACCTGACCGCTGGCGACGGTGCCGCCTGCAACGAATCCGCTCATGGTGCTGCTCTCGAATGGGTCGCCGGTGGTCGGGCCTTCACGGTCCCAGGCGAGGCCTGGCCGATCCGCCCCGAGCCGGCGGGGTTGCGGGGGACCGCTCGGTTAGCCGCCAGGGGCGGCATGTTTCTTGGCCAGGCGCTCGGCCCGTTCCAGGTCTTTCTTGCCGCCGCAGCGGTCGTGCAAGCCGATCGCCTTGCGCAGCATCTCGATCGCCGAGACCAGTTGGCCCGGTCGGCCGGGTCGATCCTCGTCGACGTCGGCCAACTCGGCCCGGCCGATGGCCAGGTAGAGCTTGGCGCGCGCCTCGTCGGGCATGTCGTGCTCATCGGTGAGCACGGCGGTGCGGATCAGGATGTCCAGGTCGAAGGTCTGGCCGGCCTTCTGCGCCGCCAGTGCGCCCTCGGCCACTTCCTCGGCGATCAGGCAGCCCGGGGTGCGCTCGAAGCGATCGGGCATCAGGAGGCCGTGGCGCAGCACATAGGCGGCGATGTCCAGGGCGCCGGCGAGCTCGCCGGCATCGATGCGCCAGATCATCACGGTGACCAGCACCTCGTCCTGAGCGCCATTGCCGCCCTTGAGCACGCCGCTGACATAGTCGGCGTAGGCGCCGAGCAGCTGTCGCTTGAGCTCGGCCTTGGCCTGGGTGGATTGCACCTGCTTGAGTCGCAGCCGGTCCTGCAGCAGCTGGGCCAGCTGCTGCTCGTACACGGTGCGGCCCGCCATGCTGTCGGCCGGCCCGGCGGCCGCGGCGGCGAGCGCCGCTGCAGCTGCCTGGAAGTGGCTTTTCGCGGGAGAGGAGGCCATGGCTTACACGCCCGTCACGATGTTTTCGATAAGGCAGCCGAAGCCGTAGTCCTCGACCACGTAGGCGTCGTTGCTCGACTCGTAGTTCTCGATGCGGTTCTTCTCCGGCGCCTCCTTGACGAAGCGGCGGCGGCCACCGGTTTGGTAGTACAGCGACAGGTTCTGCAGCGAGGTGATGAGCATCCCGTTGTCCGGGCAGTACGGCACCTCCACCGGCTGCAGGCCGCCCATGCGGCGCTGGGCCAGGATCACATCAGTGGCCAGCTTCTCGGAGGCGGGTTGCTCCTTGTTCACCAGCGGGAAGTACTTGTCGTGCACCAGGTCGCGGCCGAGGATCACCACCAGGCCCGGATCCTTGCGGTACCAGGGGTCGATCAGGTTGCTGACCGCATCGAAGACCAGAGCGTCCAGGTTGTTGTAGTCGGCGTCGCTGCCGGTGCCGATTACGATCTTGCCTTCGGCCTTGCCCGACTTCAGCACGCGCTGCGGTGCATTGCTGCGGTACTGCTGCAGCCAGCCGATGTTCACGTCTTGGAGCAGCGGGTTGGTGGCGCGATTGGTGGTGGCCGCGGCGTTGGTGCCGTTGAAGCCGATCATCAAACGGTCCAGGGCCTGCCGCTTCACGATGGCGTCACGCAGGCGAGACTGGAAGTCGGGGAATTTGGCCCAGGTATCCAGCAGCTGGTAGGTGATTGCGGTATCGAAGTCGGTCTTCTTGCACTCGTAGCCGCGATTATCGAGCGCCTGCATCTCGCGGGGTTGGCGGGTTGCGTTGCCGCTGGTGTCGGTGCGGCCGGCGATGGTGCCGGAGACGCCCAGGCCGACCTTTTCACCCATCAGCTCGTCGACGGGGATGACGTTGACCTTGCTCAGGAAGTCGCTGGACTCCTGGATGCGGGTCTCCAGCTTCTGCTGGACAGTCGGCGCTACGGCGAAGGTCGCCGCGGAGGAGGAGACGCCGGACAGCTTGGCGACTTGCTCCAGATATTGGTTGAACAGCACACGGGTATCGTTACGCATGGATCTCTCCGGAAAGGTGAACGGCTGATCAGCAGTCGGTCAGGTTCTGGCCATCGCCGCCGGTGACCGGAGGGCGCTTGGGTTGATTGGGGTCTTGGGTCTGGCTGAGCTGCAGTTGCAGGGCGGAAAAGTCGGTCTGCAGCTGCTGGTGCTTGCCCGTCAGATCGGTAAGGGCCGCCTCGGCGCGGGTGAAGCGCTCGTCCTGCTCGCGAACGTGCTCGGCAACGGCGGTGACCGCGGCGCCGAACTGGGCGAACTCACCCTGGGTCTGCGCTTCTTTGCCCTTGAGCAGCTCCTGGACCTTGGCGAAGAGCAGGGCGCCCAGGCCAGGCTTGTCCTCGACCTCGTCGAAGGTGAGGGCGGTCTCTTCGGCCACGGTGAAGAGGTTGTCCGCGTGCAGCTTGCGGCTGGCATAGGGGTTGGCTGCCGGATTGGCCGCGGCGAAGGACAGCACGTCGGTGCCCAGGCTGGCGGGGCTGTCGGTGATGCCCAGGCCGACCAGGTAGGCGGCGCCGGTGTCGGCGAACTTGGGCGAGATTTCGATCGAGGTGTAGATCTTCTGCTTGGCCTTGTTCATGGCCACCAGGTCGGCGGTGGGCTCGATCTGGGCGAAGAGGGCCAGCTTCTTCTGGCCGTTGATCTCGACCTCTTCGGCCTTCACCGCCACCACGTCGCCGTAGGCCTTGAAGGGGCTGTCCGCCACGCTGCTGCGGATGTGCTCCATCCAGATGCGGGCGCCGTAGGTCTTGGGGTTGTAGCTGGCCGCGGCCTGCTCGATCCAGGCGCGCTCGATCTGGCGGCCATCGCTGGTAGCGCCCTCGACGGCGACGCGGAAGAAGGGAGAGCGAAGTTTCGGGGTCTTGGGGTCGGCCATGCCGGGGATCCTCAAAGGCTTAGCGGGAGTGCTTGGGCGATGAGGGGCATGGTCGGGACGCGCGCGCGTCCCAGCAACGAGGGGCCGTTGTAGCGGCGCGCTGTACAAATCCCCGCGCTATGGAGGAGGGAGCCGGGGCGGCAGTCTGGCGGCCATGAAAAGCCTACCTGAATCCGACTCCGTGCCTATCCCGTCCACCGACCTGCTGATGGACGTGCGCCGCCGCGCCAAGCATCTCTACTGGATGGGCTGGCGGGTGACGGAGATCGCCGAGGCAATCGAGGAGAAGGAGAAGACTGTCCATAGCTGGAAGGCCCGCGACGAATGGGATCGGGCCGACAACGTGGAGCGGATCGGCGGGGCGCTGGAGGCGCGCCTGGTGCAGCTGATCCTCAAGGACGCCAAGACCGGCGGCGACTTCAAGGAGATCGACCTGCTGCACCGCCAGCTGGAGCGGCAAGCGCGGATCCAGCGCTTCCAGGGCGGCGGTACCGAGGCCGAGCTCAATCCCAAGCTGGACAATCGTAATGCCGGGCCGAAGAAGAAGGCCGCGCGCAATGAGTTCACCGAGGAGCAGATCGAGGCCCTTGAGAGCGCCTTCCGCGATCAGTGCTTCGGCTACCAGCTGGACTGGTATCGTGCAGGCCAGCAGCGGACCCGTGCCATCCTCAAGAGCCGGCAGATCGGCGCCACCTTCTACTTCGCCCGCGAGGCCTTCCTGGACGCCCTGATCACCGGGCGCAACCAGATCTTCCTGTCGGCCAGCAAGAACCAGGCGCATATCTTCAAGGCGTATATCCAGGCCTTCGCCCGGGAGGTCTGCGGTGTCGAGGTGACCGGGGATCCGATCATCCTGGCCAACGGCGCCGAGTTGCACTTCCTTGGCACCAATGCCCGCACCGCCCAGGGCTACCACGGCAACTTCTACTTCGACGAATTCTTCTGGACCTTCCGCTTCGAGGAGCTGAACAAGGTGGCCAGCGGCATGGCCATGCAGAAGCAATACCGCCGCACCTACTTCTCGACACCGAGCTCGATGGCCCATGAGGCCTATACCTTCTGGACCGGCGAGCGCTTCAACAAGGGCAAGCCCGTCGCCCAGCACCTCAAGCTGGACGTCTCCCACGACGCTCTGCAGCAGGGCCGGCTCTGCGAGGACCGGATCTGGCGACAGATCGTCACCATCCTCGATGCCGAGGCCCGCGGCTGCGACCTGTTCGACCTGGAGGAGCTCAAGCTTGAATACTCGGCCGAGGCCTTCCAGAACCTGCTTATGTGCCAGTTCGTCGACGACGGCGCGAGCATCTTCCCCCTGGCCATGCTGCAGCCGTGCATGGTGGACAGCTGGGTCGAGTGGGCCGAGGACTACAAGCCGTTTGCAGCCCGACCCCTGGGCGAGCGGCCGGTCTGGGTCGGCTATGACCCCGCCGAGACTGGTGACACCGCCGGCCTGGTGGTGGTCGCGCCCCCGGCGGTACCGGGCGGCAAGTTCCGCGTGCTCGAGCGCCACCAGTTCCGCGGGATGGACTTCGCCGCCCAGGCCGAGGCGATCCGCCAGGTCTGCCAGCGCTACTGGGTGAGCTACATCGGGATCGATGTCACCGGTATGGGCAGCGGCGTGGCCCAGCTGGTGCGCCAGTTCTTCCCGGGGCTGACCACCTTCAGCTACTCGCCCGAGGTCAAGACCCGCCTGGTACTCAAGGCCTACGACGTGATCAAGAACGGCCGGCTCGAATTCGATGCCGGCTGGACCGATGTCGCCCAGTCGCTCATGGCCATTCGCAAGACCACAACCGCCAGCGGCCGGCAGTTCACCTACACGGCCGGACGCAACGACACCACCGGCCACGCGGATCTCGCGTGGGCCCTCTTTCATGCCCTGCATAACGAGCCGCTGGAGGGCCAGACCGGCCGCAACACCGGCGTCATGGAGATCTACTGATGAGCGAATCCACCGCCCTGGCCAGCCCGGCCGCCCACGCGCCTGGCGTCGAGGCCTTTACCTTCGGCGACCCGGCGCCAGTGCTCGAAGGCCGCGAGGTCTTCGACTACCTCGAATGCTGGTTCAACGGCCGCTACTACGACCCGCCTTTGTCCCTCGACGGCCTGGCCAAGGCCACCCGAGCCAGCGTCTATCTGGACTCGGGGCTCAAGTTCAAGCGCAACCTCCTGGCCCGCACCTTCATCCCACACCCGCTGCTGAGCCGCGCCGCGTTCGAGCAACTGGCCCTGGACTACCTCTGGTGCGGCAACGCCTACCTGGAGCGTCGCCAGTCGCGCCTGGGCACGCCGATCAGCTTGCAGCCGCCGCTGGCCAAGTACATGAGGCGAGGGGAGGAGGGCCGCTTCTTCCAGGTGCGCGGCTGGCAGCACGAACATGAGTTCGCCCCGGGCACGATCTGCCACCTACGCGAAGCCGATATCAACCAGGAGATCTATGGCATGCCCGAGTGGCTCGCCGCCATGCAGTCGGCGTTGCTCAACGAGTCGGCCACGCTATTTCGGCGCAAGTACTACAACAATGGCAGCCACGCCGGCTTCATCTTCTACATGACCGACGCCGCGCAGAAGGAGGAGGACATTGACTCCCTGCGCACCGCGCTGCGCTCGGCCAAGGGCCCGGGTAACTTCCGCAACCTCTTCGTCTACGCGCCCAACGGCAAGAAAGACGGCATCCAGCTGATCCCGGTCAGTGAGGTGGCGGCGAAGGACGAATTCAACTCGATCAAAAGCATCACCCGCGACGACATGCTCGCCGGCCTGCGAATCCCGCCGCAGCTGATGGGTATCGTGCCCCAGAACGCTGGCGGCTTCGGTTCGATCATGGACGCGGCGCAGGTCTACGCCGCCAACGAACTGGAGCCGCTGCAGGCGCGCCTGGCTCAAGTTAACGAGTGGTTGGGGGAGGAGGTGATCCGCTTTCGACTATACGAAATCGCGAAACTGCCCGTTTGAGAAAGCTGGAGTTGCTGCTTTAACTGGCATTACCCCTCTTTCACCGATCATAAAAAGCCACCTAATGGTGGCTTTTTATTTGGGTCGAATTTATGAAAGCTGGCCGATATCGATCCACTCAACACAATTGTTTGGTTTTGGCGCTTTATCGTCCAGGATGAAGTCTAGTAATTCCTTTACTTTTCTTGCTGCTTCAGCGTCGGTCTGTATTCGCACCAGTGCCCGGTATGGTTTTTCGTACTTTTCCTCATTCTCAAACAGGGCTGTTTCGAAACACGTCTTGCATGCAATTAAACGCACGCGATCCTTCGCGTTTTCGAGCTCTAGAACCGACGCAATAGTTTTGTTCATGCCCCACGCCGGGTTTCCTTTGCCATCCTTGGTTGTCGGAGCGTCTGTGTCGTGAAGGATTGAAAATTTCTTCGAAAACTGTAGGAGCACTTTTGCAACGGATGGGATTATGCCTTTACCTCTTGCGCGAATTATTTGTACATCCTTGTATTCGTCGAGGTACATGTCTCTGATCATAGAGAATGCGGTGTATTCAGTGTCGCCTTCTACAATTACTTGGCGGCCCCCAAAAAAGAATTCATGCAGATAGGGGTCGCAGATGTTGAGCAGCTTCATGTTTCTGCGATCATCTTCATCCAGTTGTGCTCGGGATGGGCGGTACAGTGTAGTGCTCTCTACTTCCTGATTTTCCCCTCTGAAAACTCGAACTATTGTCGTGTTATTCATTGATAGATCGATGAATATTGGCGAGTGGGAAGTAATCATGACTTGCCAGTTCCCTGATTTCGGGAGCTCGTAAAGGACGGATCTTGCTTCGCGAATCGCAGAGGGATGTAGACAAATTTCGGGTTCGTCGAGCAGTAGTACGTGTGGCCTAGAGCCTTCGCTGTCCTGTGTCTCGGACAGAAATTTCAACGCTGCCCAGAGTAAGGTACGGCGTGCGCCACTCCCCTGATGTGCTATCGCCGATAGGTATCCATCCCTAGGCCCCATTAGCAAGTCAGTGGTGCCCTTGAAAGGAGTGTAAGCCTTTTCAATATCGAGCTCAGGCTTGGCATCGAATTTAATTCGGTGGTTAGGGAACAGCTTGTCCAGATATTTGGATACCTCCTCTTCGATGTGAGCCACCTCAGTTTCGGTAGAGGTGACAGCTCGATTTTGAAGGTCCTTTATTTTGTCTATTACGAGTTCGTAGTCGGACTTTTCTTGATCTGGATCAGTCTTTAGTTGAGTTATTTTGTCGCGAAGTAAACTGGTTATTAATGTTGATATCTCTGCCGCTTGCGCGTCAGGCGACGCGAATGCGTCGATCCTGTGCGGCTTGGGACGCTTTGAGTTGGCAATATTGGGCGCGCCCCATGGAACTTGGTTGTCCCACTCATTTTTTTGGACATCAAAACCTTTGCGGACCGGGTCTTTGTTAGGGCTGTCCCAGGTCCATTTCTCTCGAATAAGTAATTCGCCCTTTGCGGTTGTTTCAATCCATCTTTCACCAGGCGCTCGATCAAACACAATCGTTTGAAGTTCGATTTCTGGAAGGTTGTTAGCATCGATCTGTCCATTTGGAAAGTCGTGCATTGTAAGCTTTCCATCTTTAGAGCCATGACTCATTACAGTTTCATATGCCCTAAGGATGCTGCTCTTTCCAGCGTTGTTGGCGCCTACAAGAACCACAATATCGTCTAGTTCGATTTCGACAGGTTGCGATCCGATTGAACGGAAGTTCTTGATTAGAAGTTTGTGAAGGCGGGGGCGAGGTACGCCAGGAATATCTAGAGAAACTACTGCAGCATTGTCCTTAATTTGCTTTGCCATGACACTTCCTCTGTGTTGGTTGTTCCTCGCTATCGGCAACCAACGGGAGACCTGAAGAAATTTGTTATGGAAAAAATTAATTATAGTATGACTGTTAATAGGCTCAATCGATTCGTGACTGTGCCGTACCTAGCGCGCCGTCGTCCCCCCGCCACGCCTGCGGGCTAAATGGATCGATTTTTCTGCAGCCCTGCACTTGGCATTAACCCATGCGGCAGCTGGCGCGCAGCACACTGAAGCCGCATCAAAAATCCCTGCGGATCCCTGCAGCACAGGCAGGTTATTGCACCAGCAACAGATGCGGCCGTTGAAGTTGCTTACGAAGCTCGGCGGCAATATCAGACATCGAACAGATATCCAGAAAATCGGTCAGCGGTCCGCTATGGCAGGCAGATGCTCTGGTCGCAGGATTCGAAACGTGCAGGCGTACCCGCCTGACCACGCCCTTTTCCTCAACCGCCGTAACCTCGTAGCCAGTCGGGAAGAATATCTGGAAGTACTCCATCAGGTTCCACAAAGGAGTGCGCCTTTCCATCTCATTCGCTCCTCAGCGGGTGGAAGGGCGCAGTCTTGCACCCAGGGGTACGTCTCGCTCAAGCGATGCGCAGAGGTTAGGGGAAACGGATAGCAGAGGTTCTAAGGACTGTGCTTTCCGCGATAGCGCCTCGCGACCCTCAATTTCTATAGAGGGCTGGGGCGCTGTTACCGCCGTTCCCGAGCCTATCCAACTCGCTACAACCCTCGCCACGCCTGGCCTGTAGCCTTTTTGGGCTACTGTTACGGCGCTGTTCCCGCCAGCGTTCCCGTTTTCTAAGCTACTGAATTAAATAGATTTATTTATTTTTCATCGTAACAGTAGGGTTTGTTACTGGGGAACGGTGAAATTACGCAGCCGGAACAGTAAGACCAATCGCTGAAAGCCGCATGGCACAAGGGCTCCAAGGGCATTATCGGAAACGGGAACAGAAATAACGGCGTCCCCTGGCCCGAACATAAAAAGGGGGTAGTGCCTAATTGGCGCGCTAAACGTCCGTCGCTCGCTGTGACCCACTCGCACGTTCACAGACGCTCACAGGCTGGCGCTCAGGCGATGGTCGAGGCGTAGACAAGCAGGCTGAATTGGCGCCTGGAGGAGAGCAAAAGGCGGGGTGAGAGGAGGGCGTTGCTACAAATTTGCTACGAAGCGAAACCGGAGGGTCTGGAGGCCGCGCCAGACGGGCGTTTCAGATTAAGTCGGCCCGATCCATCATAGGCGCCACGGAGAAGCGGCGGGACGGCTCAGGGCGCGTGGTTGCTGGGTTTGAGGCGGTTTCGGCAAGCATCTCGGTACGTCTGTGTGGAGCTGGTTTGCTACCTTTCAGCCGCTTCAGTAGAGCTGTAGCTGCAAGGTCGCAAGCGTAAGGAGCATGAGTTGAATTGGAAGGGGAACGCTAACGTCTCACTGCCAAAAAACGGCAGAACAAGCGTAGAAATCCGGGTCTGCAGCATGCTGGAGTTCAGGGTTGAGTCTATCAGGAAAGCCAGGCATCCGATTGGAAGCGGACCCTTTAAGTATCGATGAGAAAGTGAGATATGGCGCGTGTCCAGAGCACAACGTGGGCTTCCTCAATTCCAACTACAAGCTCTACGCCGACGTCTCGAACCGGGTGGTGCGGACCATCCAGGGGATGGTGCTGGACGTGGAGGCGTATTCGATCAACAAGTGCTGGGCGGACCTCATCGGCCTGCTTGGCGTCCTGGGGCTGGACCGTAAGAGCCTGACGCGAGTGCATATGCCCATCGGCGTCGGGATATCCAGCACCCGAACGCTGGCGCTGGTGAGCATCCAGACCGGGCAGCATGAGCTGGAGGAGCGCCGCTACTACCGCAGCCTGTGTATCCCGCTCGCGTACCCTATCGATTACACCCGCCTCCTGGTGCAGGTCGTTCTGGCCGGCTTGGACCCCATTTATCGCGAGGGCTACGCCTACTCGAAGTGCGCCGGGGTGCTGGGCAGCATCGTGCAGACGGACGAGTTCACGCCGGATCTCTTCGCCCCGGCCTGGCAGGGGCGGCCCAGCGAGCGGGTGCGGGTGGTGGACCGGATCAATGCGCGATACGGGCGGGCGGCGCTACACGTGGGGCGGGTGCCCGCCGATCCGGTGGTAGATGCGGCGGGAGCTGCTGTCGGGGGGTATACGACGCGGTCGGGGAGTTGCCGCGGACAGGTTGAAAGGCCGTCGATCAGATCGAGCGCTGATTGACCCGCGCTGAAAGCGCTTCTGCGCTCTCCTTGCGCTCGGAATAGCGGTCAACCAGGTAGGCGTCCCGGCCTCTGGTGAGAAGCGTGAATTTCATCAGCTCCTCCATGACATCCACCACCCGGTCGTAGTAGGCCGAGGGTTTCATGCGGCCCGCTTCGTCGAATTCCAGGAACGCCTTGGGGACCGATGACTGGTTGGGGATGGTCATCATGCGCATCCAGCGGCCGAGGACCCGCAGCTGGTTCACCGTGTTGAACGACTGGGATCCGCCACTGACCTGCATGACTGCGAGCGTCTTACCTTGGGTAGGCCGTACCGCGCCCAGCGTGAGCGGAATCCAGTCGATCTGCGCCTTGAATACCGCTGACATCGAGCCATGGCGCTCGGGGGAGCACCACACCTGCCCTTCGGACCAGAGCACCAGATCGCGAAGCTCCTGAACCTTGGGATGCTCTACCGGCGCGTCGTCAGGCAGCGGCAGGCCGGATGGATTGAAGACCGCCGTCTCGGCGCCCATGAGCTGCAGGATTCGGGCTGCTTCCTCAACCAGCAGCCGGCTGAAGGAACGCTCGCGATTCGATCCGTACAGCAGCAGGATGCGCGGCTTGTGCTGAAGCTGTTCCGGCTCGGAGAGCTTATCGACGGTAGGGACGTCGAATAGCGATTCGTCCAGGTTGGGGTTGGTTTCGAGAGTGGCGCTCATTGGATCTCTCCGATCTGATCGAGCGCCTGCTTCAGTTGCGCTGGGCCCAATGCGTTCGGGTCTAGGCGGAAAAAGGCGTCCAGTCTTCTGCGGATCTGAGCCACCGTTGCATCGAACGCGGCCTGGACCTGGTCATTATTGCCGACAACGTCAGAAGGATCCGCCAAGCCCCAGTGGCTTTTTATCGAGGGACCAAAGAAGACCGGGCAGGGCTCGCCTCCTGCCTTGTCACAGACCGTGATGACGATGTCTGGCGGGTTGCCTTCAAAGGTCTCGGACCCTTTGCTGTAGAGGCCGGAGGTATCGATGCCCAGGCCCTCCAGCGTCTGGACCGCGATAGGGTTCAACCGTCCGCTAGGAAAGCTGCCTGAGCTCACGGCAGAGCAGCCAGCAGGCGCAAGGTGGTTGAAGAGACCTTCAGACAGAACGCTGCGGCAGCTATTGGCCGTGCACATAAAGAGGACTTTCATGGCTTCTCCTACGGATGAATGCTGAGGCGCACGGCCAGGGCGGCGAGGGTGGCGATCAGGATGGGAAAGGTGAGCACGCAGCCCACTCGGAAGTAGTAGCCCCAGGTGATCCGGATGCCTTTCTGGGCCAGGACGTGGAGCCAAAGCAGGGTGGCCAGGCTGCCAATCGGCGTGATCTTCGGACCCAGATCGCACCCGATGACGTTGGCGTAGATCATGGCCTGCTGGACGACCCCGCTGGCCTCACTGCCCTGGATGGACAGGGCGCCGATCAAGACGCTGGGCATGTTGTTCATGATCGAGGAGAGCAGCGCAGCGGTGAGGCCGGTGGCCAGGGTGGCCGACCACAGGCCATGGCTGGCGAAGGTGTTGAGCAGGGAGGAAAGGGCTTCGGTGAGCCCCGCATTGCGCAGGCCGTAGATCACCAGGTACATGCCCAGCGAGAAGAGCACGACCTGCCAGGGGGCATTGGCCAGTACCTGGCGTGTGGAGATGACCGATCCCTTGCCGGCGATGATGAGCAGCACAGCTGCACAGACCGCTGCCACTGCACTGATCGGAATCCCGAGCGGCTCCAGGGCGAATAGCCCGACCAGGAGGAAACTCAGGATCCACCATCCCGCCCGGAAGGTAGCGCGATCGCGAATGGCGTTCTGCGGCTGTTCGAGCGCGTGCGGGTCGTAAGACGCCGGGATGTCCTTGCGGTAGAACAGCCACAGCATTAATAGCGTCGCGGCGACGCTGACGATATTGACCGGCCACATGACCGACGCGTACTCGCCGAAGCCGATCTGAAAGAAGTCAGCGGAGACGATATTGACCAGGTTGGACACCACCAGCGGGAGGCTGGCCGTGTCGGCGATGAAGCCCGCAGCCATGACGAAGGCAAGCGTCGACGCCGGACTAAAGCGCAGCGCTACCAGCATGGCGATCACGATGGGTGTCAGGATGAGTGCCGCGCCGTCGTTGGCAAACAGGGCGGATACGACTGCGCCCAGCAGGATCATGTAGGCGAATAGCCTGCCTGATTTGCCGCGTCCCCAGCGGGCGACATGAAGCGCTGTCCACTCGAAAAAGCCCGCTTCATCCAGTACCAGGCTGATGATGATCACGGCGATGAAGGTAGCCGTCGCATTCCAGACGATGTTCCAGACAACAGGGACGTCGGCCAGGCTGACGGTGCCCGTCAGTAGCGCCAGTACCGCACCGCCCGCTGCGCTCCAGCCCACGCCAAGCCCTCTTGGTTGCCAGATCACCAGTACCAGGGTCAGAAGGAAGATCGATGCAGCAATCAGCATGACGCGGTCTCCACCGCGCCTGGCGGGCAGCAAGCAGCCTGCCTGGTAGGCCGGCTGTCCATTGCGGCGAGGCGATCCATCTGAGGCTGTACCCACGGCAGGTTTGCCCCGAGCGTCAGCTCCAGAACCTCCCGGGCCCAGGCAGGCAATTGGGGGTGCAGCCGGTAGTAGATCCACTGTCCTTGGCGCCGATCCTCAAGCAATCCGCAGGCGCGTAGCTGCGCAAGGTGGCGTGAGACTTTCGGCTGGCTGTCGTCGAGCGCGTGGATGAGTTCGCACACGCACAATTCCGCTTCGGCGCAGAGCATGAGCATGATGCGCCCGCGCGTATCGTCAGCGAGACATTTGAAGAAGCTGGTGGGGGACATAGCCAGAGCCTTGAATATATGAAAATCCGCATATGCGAAAATACATATGTATCAGCTGGCGGTCTAGCTTCCGGCAGCTTGGCTTCCAGCTCGAGGCGGAGGGTGTAGCCGCCGTCCGCGATGAAGCTGTGCTGCGCGCTTCCTCCGTACCAAATACTCGGCCTTTACGCCCTGCAGGGGGTAGGTGAGTTCGGGCATGAGCTCAGGACGGCCCGGGACGAGTTGGTAGGCGAAGGTGTGGCGCAGGTTCTTCACGTTGTCGCCACCGCCGGCAATGGCCTCCTGCTTTTTAGCGCTGTAGATGTCGTGGCAGAAGGCCCGCATGGCGTCGTGGCTCTCGCGAGCAGCCCTGCAGTTACCGTGCTGGTCGTCGTCTTCGCAGATCAGGCTAGCGCCTTTTGTTCTTTCGAAAATCCTGACAGGGCCAGGTAGGCTACACCTGCCATGATCGCTACGTCTGCGAGGTTGAAAACGCCCGTATGGAGTGAACCTAGGTTCAGGACCAGGTAGTCGACAACGTGGCCATCGCGAAAGCATCTATCAATGAGGTTCGAACCGCCTCCAAGAGCGATCAGATACAACGCCGCCGAGCGACCTGGGGACTGCTGCCAATGCGAGAGCGCCCAGTAGATAACGCCTGCCACAGCTGCCAGTGCGCAAAGGAATATCACTGATTTCACTGTCTGTGGCAGATCCTGACCGATGCTGAGGAAGGCGCCAGGATTCAGACTCAGGACCACATCCATCCATAGGCTGGAGGTGCCAAGCCGATAGGAGATTGCCGCAAGTTGAGCCAATGCAGCGAGCTTAATCAGTTGGTCTACCGCTACAAAAGCCAGTCCCGCCCCTACAATAGCCCAGAGGGTCCAGGTGCTCCGCTTCATCGAAATCTCCATCTATGTACGCTGGTCGGCGGCATGATCGCATCAAAGCTGCCTTTTAACTTCGCAGATGGTTATTTCGTCGAGCATCCAGGAGGTACGGGAGCCGGGCGCGTCTCGCGTAGCTGACTGGCCGGAATGCGGTCTGGCATGGCTAGCGATGGAAGTGGCAACCATCCCGCCAGTCGATATCAAATAGAAGCGGACACCCCTCACAGGTGTCCGCATACCGCCTGCCGCTTACTTCGGCATCAGCACGGTATCGACCACGTGGATCACGCCGTTGGACTGCATCACGTCGGCGATGGTGACGGCGGCCTTGCCGCCCTTGGCGTCGACCAGCCAGAGCTTGCCGTCATGCAGCTTCACGGTCAGGTCTTCGCCCTGGACGGTTTTCAGCTTGGTCATGCCGCCATGCATCTTGGCCTCGGCCATCAATTGTTTGGCGGTGTGGGTGCCGGGCACCACGTGGTAGGTCAGGATCTTGGTCAGGTCGGCCTTGTGCTCGGGCTTTACCAGGGTATCGACGGTGCCGGCGGGCAGCTTGGCAAAGGCTTCGTTGGTCGGGGCGAAGACGGTGAAGGGACCGCTGCCGTTGAGGGTGTCGACCAGGCCCGCCGCCTTGACGGCCGCCACCAGCGTGGTGTGGTCCTTGGAGTTGACCGCGTTCTCGACGATGGTCTTGGAGGGGTACATGGGCGCGCCACCGACCATGACGGTATCGGCAGCGAAGCTGAGCGGGGCGGTGGCACCTAGGATCGCGAGACTGGCTACCACGGCGATACGCTTGAGCAAGGTGTGCATGTTGCGTCTCCTGAGTTCTTCGGCCCTCCGGATGAGGGTGATGAATGTACGGAGCAGCCCGGCAAACGGATGCATCAAAGCGCGATTATTTTTCCCTGGGCGATGACCGGTCCCGTCGGCAAGCCTGTCGGCGAACCGGCTGGCGGCTCAAGGGAGACCGCCAGTACCGTCCCTGGCGTCAGTGCCGATGCGAGTCCGGCGGGCACGGGCAGGGTCACGCCCTTGGCGTCGTCGAGCAGGCCCAGCGAGTGGGGCTTGCCATCCGTCGTGATGATCCAGGCCTCGGCGCTCCTGTCTGGCCAATCCGGCTTGCCGGTGGGCACGAACAGCAGTTGTCTGCCGTCGCCCTGCAGGGTGACGCTGAAGGCCAGGCTGCCGTTGCTCTGTTCCAGTCGGGCGAGCAGGGCGGGCGCCGCAACCTGGACCGGACGCACTAGCACAAGCAGCGCCAGCAGGAGGGCAGCGGCCAGCGCCAGCCCGGTCGTCCAGCGCCACAGGCGCGGGTTGTTCCAGCGGCGGCCTGGGCTGGCTGCCGGTTCCTCCGTCGGGAAGAGCCGTTGCTGGATACCTTGCCAGACGTGAGCCGGCGGTTCGACGACCGGAAACTCGTTGAGCCAGTCGGCGAAATGCCGTTGCCAGGCCGCCAGTTGCGCCTGGTGTTCGGGATCCTGCTGCACGAGCTCTTCCACCTGCAGGCGCTCTTCGGCGGACAGTACGCCCAGGGCGTATTCCGCGACGAGCAGCGCCTGTCGCTCGGAAGGTGGGATCTCCTTGTCGTTCATAGGCCCAGGCACGCTCGCAGTTGCAGGAGGCCACGCCGAATCCAGCTTTTCATCGTGCCGAGCGCGATACTGTGGCGGGCGGCCAGTTCGGCATAGGAATAGCCCTCGAAAAAGGCGACCCGGATATAGGTCTGCTGGTCCTTGCCCAGGGTTTTCAGGCAGAGCTCGATCTCGCGACGCTGGCGATGGGCTTCGAAATCTTCGGCGACGGACTGGGTTGCCGGCCACTCGGCCAGGCTGTCGAGCGGCTCGTGACGATGCTGGGCGCGACGTCGATCGATGGCCTTGTGTCGCGCCAGGGTCGCCATCCAGGTCAGGGCGCTGGAACGTGTGGCGTCAAAGGTACCGGCCTTGAGCCAGATGGCGGTATAGGCCTCCTGCAAGACCTCTTCCGTCTCCGCACGGTCTCCCACGTAGTGCAGGCAGACGCCGAACAGCCTGCTCGAGGTCGCGCGGTAGAGCGTTTCGAAGGCCAGGCGATTGCCCTGGCCGCAGGCTTGCAGCAGGACATTGAGCGCGACGGGCTCGGGATTGGTTTCAGGGCTGGCCAATACAGCTGATCTGCTCGTCAAGGAAGGCGTTCCGAAAGGAGGCGCAACAAAGGTGGCCGGGCGTTAGCCCAACCAGTGCTGAGCCGCAATAGGCCCGGAAGTGCTGTACTTGACGGCGCCATTGCCTGGGACAACCACGGCAGCGAGGGCGATCTGTCCGATTTACCATCGAACGGGCGGCTTCGCAATCGCGATTACTCTGGTAGGCGAACGCCCTCTCGACTGGCGCGGGGTTCAAGGGCCTGGCCGGCCTCGTCTTCCGTATCCACCCCTTGACCACCTTTACACAAGGCTACATGCCAGCCCGTAGCTGCCTCACGGGCGGAGCGGCTAGCATGCACTTCCAGATCGTCCGACTGTTCAGGTAGCCCCGATGTCGCTGTCATCCGAATCCCCGCGCTGGACCTCGCGCATCCTGCTGGTGGATGACGATCCGTCGATCCGCGAGTTGATCTGCGGCTATCTGGCGCGTTTCAGCATCAATGCCCGGGGGGTGGGTGACGGCCTGGAGATGCGCCGGGCGCTGGCGGAGGAGGCCTTCGATCTGGTGGTGCTGGATCTGATGCTGCCAGGGGAGGACGGGCTTTCCCTCTGTCGTTCGCTGCGGCGCGACAGTGGCATTCCCATCCTGATGCTGACCGCCCAGTGCGAGCCGGCGGATCGCATCATTGGCCTGGAGCTGGGCGCCGACGACTATATGGCCAAGCCCTTCGAGCCTCGGGAACTGGTCGCGCGGATCCAGTCGGTGCTGCGCCGGACCCAGGATGGCCGCGTGCCCCAGCGCAAGGCGCCGCGGACCAGTATCAGCTTCGATGGCTGGAAGCTCGATGGCGTCCTGCATCAGCTGCACTCGCCGGCCGGGGTGATGGTACCCCTGTCCAATGCCGAGGTGCGGCTGCTGTGGGTCTTCATCGAGCAGCCGCGCCAGGTCCTGAGCCGCGAGCAGTTGCTCGACGCCACCCGCGGCCGGGCGATCGAGGCCTTCGATCGCAGCATCGATCTGCAGGTGTCGCGGCTGCGCAGCAAGCTGGGCGACGATCCCCGCGCGCCGCAGTTGATCAAGACGGTGCGCGGCGAGGGCTATCTGTTCGATGCCAGGCAGATAGGGCACTAGCCGTGCGTCGCCTGGATACGCTGTTCGCCCGCCTGTTCGCGGTCTTTCTGCTGGCCATCCTGCTGGGCCATCTGCTGGCTTTCTTCTGGTTTCGGCATGGACTCGGCGAGCGACCGCCGCCACCGCCGCCACCGCCGCCACCCATGGAGGGCGAAGCCGCCTTCGATCGGCCACCGCCGCCCGGGCCTTTCCCGCACCGGGAGCCCGGCGTTTGGCGGCGCATCGAGTGGTTTCTGGGCGGCCCGCTGATCTTCCAGCTGGGCTCGCTGGTGATCGCCGCCTGGCTCGGTGCACGGTTGCTGACCCGGCCGCTGCGCCAATTGACCGAAACCGCCGAACACCTGAGCCATAACCTCGATGGCTCGCCCATTCCCGTCACCGGGCCCTGGGAGACCCGCGAGGCCGCACGGGCGCTCAACCGCATGCACCAGCATCTGCTCCAACAGCTCCAGCAGCGTGGGCGCATGCTCACGGCCATCTCCCATGACCTGCGCACGCCCCTGGCGCGGGTGAAGCTGCGCATCGAGGACATCGACGATCCGCGCCTGCATGCCCGGGTCAGCCAGGACGTGGATGACATGATCGAGTTGCTCGACGGCACCCTGAGGTACCTCCGCGAACAGCACCGTCAGGAGCGCCCCATTCTCTGCGACGTTCAGGCGCTGGTCGAGGCCATGGCCGAAGACGCGGCCGAGGAGGGCGCCCAAGTCGCTGTCGAGGGCAGCTGCCAGCCGTTGAAGGTAGCGCCCATGGCATTGCGCTCCTGCCTGGGCAATCTGCTGCAGAATGCGCTGCGCTACGCCGGCCAGGCCGAGATCCGCCTGAGCGAGCAGCCGGAGCGGCTGATGATCTCCATCCTCGACCGCGGGCCGGGGATACCGGCCCAGTATCGGGAAGCCGTGTTCGAACCCTTCTATCGCCTGGAGGGCTCGCGCAATCGATCCTCTGGTGGGACCGGACTGGGGCTGGCCATCGCCCGGGAAGCGGCGGCGCACATGGGCGGCGAGTTGACCCTCGGGGAAACGCCCGGCGGCGGCCTGACCTGCCAGGTGGTGCTGCCGCGCCCCTGATGTATCGCCGGGCATACAAAGTGACCAAATGGCTGACATCTACCCGGCGGATACTGGGCGGTGCGGAACACTGATGTCCGCATTTCCCGGGAGAGACATCCATGATCAGCGGAATAGGCATTGGCTACTCCAGCTACTACAGCAGTGCCAGCGTGATCAAAGGCACAGCTACGACAGCGTCCGGCAATAGCGTCAGCGGAGGTGAAGACGGTAATCCGTTGAAGAAGCTGTTCGGCAAGCTCGACAGCGATGGCGACGGCGCCATCAGCAAGAGCGAACTCACCACCGCCGCCAGCGCGGCGAGCGATACCCAGACGAATACCGACGAGAGCGGGGCGATTGACGTCGACAAGCTTCTCGGCATGCTCGACCAGGATGGCGATGGCAGCGTCGGCGAAAGCGAATTCGCTTCGGCCTTCGCACCGCCGCCCGGTGGACCCCAGGGACAAAGGGGCGCAGAGGAATCCGGCGATTCCAGCGTCGCCGGACCGGGCGGTTCAGCGCGTCCGCGCATGCCGCCACCGCCGCAGGGGGCGAGCGGGCAAAGTGACAGCGAGGCCGATTCCAGCGCTCAGGCGTCGTCGAGCCCCTATACGCAACTGGTCCAGGCGGTATTGCGCCAGTACCAGAGTATTGGCAGCAACGGCAGCAGCATTGCCACGGGCAGCACCTTGAACGTGGCCGCCTGAGTAGAGATCGGCGACGCAGGGCAGGGCGGCCAACGGCCGTCCAGTCTGCGCTATCACCTGGCATTCGATTCCCTTCTCGCCAGCACTTTCCGTGGGGGCGAGTACCTCGGCCTACGACCAATCGGTCTGGACCCGATCGCCTGCCGCCGCTCCGCGACAAATTCTTCAGCTGTTTCAGGATGTTGCCATCACAGAGAGGTCTTGGCTTATCACGAAAACGTTATGATATAACGTGCGCCTTCATTGGCTTGGTCGATGCGTTGCTTTCGGTAGCGGGTATCGGCGTTTTCGCTTTGCTAAGGACTGTCATGCCGGTATCCCGCACCCTTCGTTCAGCGCTGACCGCTTCGGCGTTGGCGACCCTGGTCACCTTGGTGCCGACGCTGTCCAGCGCGGAGGAACGCGTCTTCGATGTGGTCGGCCCCTTCGAGATCGGTGGGCTGGACCCGTCGATTTCCGGCTTCGTCTTCCAGCGCATGCAGATCACCGAGACGCTGCTCGAAGCCGATGCCCAGGGCCAGCCAATCCCTGGCCTGGCAGTGCGCTGGACCGAATCGGCGGATGGCCTGACCTGGCGGCTCACCCTGCGCCAGGGGGTGAGGTTCCATGACGGCAGCGAACTCACGGCCGAGGCTGCGGCAGCTGCCCTCAATGCGGCGCGGGGTAAGCCCGGGGTGCTCAGGCAGGCGGGTATGGCGTCGGTCACGGCTGACGGCAACGAGGTGGTGATCCGGTTGGCGAAACCCTTCAAGCCCTTGCTGGCGTTGCTGGCGCATTCCTCCACCAACATCCTGGCGCCGGCCGCCTACGACGTCGAAGGCAAGGTACAGCAGATCATCGGCACGGGGCCGTACCAGCTGACCCTACTGGAACCGCCGCAACGCCTGGCTGCCGAGCGCTTCGCGGGCTACTGGGGCGCCAAGCCGGAGATCGCCAGGACCTCCTACCTGGCCGCGGGCCGCGGTGAGACCCGCACCCTGATGGCCGAGAGCGGCGATGCCGAGCTGGTGTTCCAGCTCGATCCGCCCAGCATCGCCCGCCTCAAGCGCTCCCGCAGTCTCAGGGTGCTGATCGAGCCGGTCCCGCGGGTGGTGCTGCTGACCCCCAACTCCGGTGCCGGCGCCACCGCGCCGGTGGAAGTACGGCAGGCGCTCAGCCTGGCCATCCAGCGCGAAGGCGTCGCCGCTGCCGTGTTGCGCGCGCCGGGTACCGGAGCGACTCAGCTGTTTGCCAGGAATGTGCCCGCCTGGCACGACCCCGAGCTGGCGCCGCTCGCCTACGATCCGGCGGCATCGCGCAAGCTGCTGGCCGGGCAGGGCTGGACACCGGGATCCGATGGCATCCTGCAAAAGGACGGCACGCCGCTCAGGCTCAAGCTGCTGACCTATTCCGACAGACCCGAGCTGCCGCTGATCGCCACCGCGCTGCAGGCGCAGTTGCGCGAAGTGGGCGTGGACGTGGAGGTCGCGGTGCAGAACTCCAGCGCCATCCCGGCCGCGCACAACGATGGCTCGCTGCAACTGGCGCTCTATGGCCGCAACTTCGCCCTGGTCCCGGATCCCCTGGTTACTCTGCTCAATGATTTCGGCCACGGCGGTGCGGAATGGGGTCCGTTGGGCTGGAAGAACCCGGTCTTCTACCATGCGCTGGCCGCGCTGCTGGCCAGCGACGATCCGGCCGAGCAACAGCGCCAGCGCCATGCCGCCATGGCCCAGGTGCAAAAGGACCTGCCGGTGATTCCGGTGGCCTGGTATCGCCAGACGATGGCCGTGTCCAATGCCGTCGAAGGCGCCGCCATCGATCCCTTCGAGCGCACCTTCGGCCTGAGCAAGCTGCGGTGGACCCCATGACCCGCTTGCTTGCCTTTCGCCTGCTGCAGGCGGGGCTGGTCGCCCTGCTGGTCGGCGGTCTCACCTTCCTGTTCATGAATCTGCTGCCGGGAGACGCCGCCTACCGCATCGCGGCCGGGCGTTACGGCTATGATCTGGTGGATACCGCCGCAGCTGCGGCGGTGCGGGCCGAGCTGAATCTGGATCAGCCCCTGCTGTGGCGCTTCCTCGCCTGGATCGGCGATCTGCTGACCCTGGATCTCGGCCATTCGCTGGTCTCCGGCAAGCCGGTGATGGACGTCGTCGCCCACGAATTGGGCAGCTCCATCCGCCTGGCCATCGGTGCCGTCTGCCTGTCGCTGCTCCTGGGCCCGCCGCTGGGCGTGGTGGCCGGTCTGCGTCCGGGGAGTCTGCTGGACCGCGGCCTGCTGGTGCTGACCACCGCGATCCGCGCGCTGCCGCAATTCGTCCTGGGCGTGATCTTCGTGCTGCTGTTCGCCATCTCCTGGCAGCTGTTCCCGGCGGCCGGTCACGGTACCTTCTGGCACAGCGTCTTGCCCACGCTGACCCTGGCCCTGGGGCTCGCCGCGGTGTCGTCGCGGGTCGCCCGGGACGCCACGGTGGAGGTCGCCGCGTCCGCCTACTACCGCTTCGGCCGCCTCAAGGGCCTGAAAGGCGCCAGCGTCTTCCTGCGCCATGGCCTGCGCAACATCGGCGTGCCGGTGGTGACCTACCTGGGCGTGCAGCTGGTGTATCTCATCGAGGGCGTGGTGGTGGTGGAGACGCTGTTCGCCTGGCCGGGCATCGGTCACGGTCTGGTCCACGCCATCGTCCAGCGCGACGTGCCCATGGTGCAGGGCACCGCCCTGGCGATGGGGCTGCTGTTCGTCATCCTCAATACCCTGGTCGATCTCGCCAACCACCTGATCGATCCGCGCGGGAGAAACGCATGAATCTCGACGCTACCCTCGCTGCGGCGGCGCCTCCGGGCAAATCTTCCGCGCGCGGGCTCGGCCTGGGCCTGCTGGCGACACTGATCGCCTTCGCCGTACTCACCCCGCTGCTCTGCCCGGGCGATATCGCCCATCAGGACTATGAGGCGATTCTCGCGGGGCCCAGCAGCGCCTATCCGCTGGGTACCGATCACCTGGGCCGCGACATGCTGGCGCGGCTGTCGGTGGCCATCCGCTTCTCGCTGGGGCTGGCCTTCATCAGCGTCTGCACCGCCGCCATTCCCGGCGTGCTGCTGGGCATCCTGGCCGCCTGGAAAGGCGGACTGGTCGACAAGCTGCTGGGCGGCCTGGCCGAGCTGTTCCTGGCCTTGCCGGGGTTGCTGCTGGTGCTGCTGATCGTCGCGGTGTTTCCCGGCTCCTTCGTCGCCCTCTACAGCGCCGTGGCGCTGGTGCTCTGGGTGGAGTATTTCCGCATGACCCGGGCGCTGGCGCGCACCGTGCTGGCCTCGCCGGCGGTGGCCGCCAGCGGGCTGCTAGGCTTCGGCCCCGTCTACATCATCCGCCGCCATCTCTGGCCGCAGATGGCGCCGCTGCTCCTGACCATCGCCGCCTTTGGCGCCGCCTCGACCATCATGGCCATCGCCGCCCTGGGTTTCGTCAGCATTGGCGTGCGCCCGCCCACGGCCGAGCTGGGCCTGATGATCACCGAGTTGCTGCCCTATTACGCCGAGGCACCCCTGGTCATGGGCCTGCCTATCCTGGCGATCTTTCTAACCGTGCTGTCGCTGCTGCTCATCACCGGAGGGCGCAAGCCATGACCGCCTTGCTCACGACCACGGCGCTGGAGATCCGCACCGCCGAGGCCCGATTGGTGGAACCGCTGTCAATCCGCCTGGCGCCGGGGCAGGTGTTGTCGATCATCGGCGAGACCGGCTCGGGCAAGAGCCTGTTCGCCCAGGGCGTCGTCGGCAACCTGCCGGCGGGGCTGCAGGCCCACGGGCAGATAGGCCTGGCGGACGGCTTCAGCGAAGAAGGCCGCGAGGCCGGTCGCCGTAAGCACTGGGGCAGGGGGCTGGCGGTGCTGCCCCAGGAACCCTGGCTGAGCCTGGACCCGACCATGCAGGCACGCTCCCAAGTCGCCGAGACCTACACCCAGGTCGTCGGCCTCGCCCGTGCCGAAGCCCGCGACCGGGCCAGCGCGGATCTGGCGCGGCTGGGCCTGGCCGGCGCCGAGCGCAAGTATCCCTTCCAGCTGTCCGGGGGCATGGCCCAGCGCCTGGCCTTTGCCGCCACCCATGCCGGTGGCTCGCCAGTGCTGATCGCCGACGAGCCCACCAAAGGGCTGGATCGCGACCGCATCGACGAGGTCATCGACCTGCTCAAGGCCATGCTGGCCGAGGGGGGCAGCCTGCTCATCATCACCCACGACCTGGAAGTCGCGCGCCGACTGGGCGGCGAGGTGATGATCATGCTCAAGGGACGGGTCATCGAATCCGGTACGGCCGAGCAGGTGCTGCGCCAGCCGCAGCATGCCTATACCCGTGAACTGCTGGCCGCCGACCCCGCCCAGTGGCCGAAACGTACCTCGCGAGCCATTACCGACGAAGCCGTGGTGACGGTGGAGGGCCTTGCCGCCCAGCGCGGTGGCAAGCAGCTGTTCGAGGGATTGTCCTTTGGCGTCCGGCCTGGGGAGATTCTCGGCGTGACGGGACCGTCTGGCTGCGGCAAGTCGACCCTCGGCGACATCCTGCTTGGCCTGGCCGCGCACAGCGCGGGTGCGATCCGCCGCCAGCCGGGTCTCGGTCGCTTCGCCTTCCAGAAGCTGCACCAGGATCCGGTGGCTGCCTTCGCGCCCTCGGTGACCATTCGCCAACTGCTGGCGGATCTGGTGCGGCTGCATCGGCTGGATACAGCGCGGATTGCGCGGCTGATGCAGCGCCTGCGCCTCGACGAGCGCCTGCTGGATCGACTGCCCGGCAACATCTCCGGAGGTGAGTTGCAGCGCTTTTCCCTGCTGCGCGTGCTGCTGCTCGACCCGGCGCTGATCTTCGCTGACGAGCCCAGCTCGCGGCTGGACCTCATTACCCAGAAGGAGATGATCGAGCTGCTGGTCGAGACCGCCGAGGAATCCGGAACCGCCATCCTCCTGGTCAGCCATGACGAGGACCTGGTGGGCGCCGTCGCCGATCGGCGCATCCACCTGACAGATCCGGCGGCGCCGATGCGCAGTCAGGTGGAGCTGAAGTCCCGGCCTGAGGCGGCGGAGGTAGTCCTCGCCGCCCGCGACTAGGATTTTCGCCGGTATCCCTCGGTACCGGCAGTCCCCTTCCAGCTAAGCGACTCGTCTGACATGCGACGGCAGCGGTCACGTGCTGGGCGCAACAAACGTCCAGTGAGGTTCGCTGCGCGCTGAAAAAAGCGTCGGGTATCCAGGCCCTGCTCCGAAAGCGGCAAGTTTCAACTTGGTATTACTTTACCAAGAGTTCTTGGTAGTGATTTTTGGACTGGTTAGAAAGAGATCCTGGGTTGGCCAAGCAAACTTTCACAGCTCCTGAGTCGAAACTTCCTGAGCTTGGCGCACTGAGCGATGGGACCGATGTTTTTCCGTCTGTATCTTTTAGATGAGGGACAAGGCGTGGGTTTCGTGAATCGCGCTAGAACATTCTTATAATATGTCCGTCTTTTTATGGTAAGTGCTCGATTTTTAATGGAGATATAGGAAGCGAGCTGCGGTAAAAAAACCTTAATGACTTGAATATCCAAATTTGAATTTTAGGTGAAAAGACGCCGTAAACCTTGACGCCTGGCGATAGGCAAAAGCAGCATTACGCATCCCGTGTCGACGTGCCCTTGCTGCCAATCGACTGCACTAGTCGATTCCGCGGCAGTGTCTGCACGCAAGTGGAAGCTGCCCGCGAAGTTCATGTGACGACTGATTTCTACCTCTTTGTCTGTGTGTGAGAGTTCCAGCGGTTTTATCCGGCTAGTTTCGGCGTGGCAGTGAGTTATATCGAAAGATTGAACAGGCATGCCCGCAAGTCCGTTGTTTTCGAAAATTAAGAGATCGAGTAACTCCTATGTCCGCTTTGTTTTCTTTCTGGTAGTCGATTCGCCAGCACTATGACCTGATTTCAGAGCCCGTACTGGGGAGTGCGGGCTCTCTTCAACGCGCATTTCAAGCCACGCCGGTGCGGCTCTGCTGTCCGGTGCGTGTCTGGCTGCGCGTCTTCAACCACTAGTAGTCGCCGACAATGAATAGGGGAAGTTATGCAAAGCACGCGTAATCAGAAAGGAGCGATATCC
>Ga0157369_10001297_pt1 | contig 31051 bp, 25 predicted proteins | sample C25metaG_FD_113461 | JGI IMG/M metagenome (GOLD analysis project Ga0157369, IMG submission 113461) | Corn rhizosphere microbial communities from Kellogg Biological Station, Michigan, USA - C2-5 metaG | ecosystem: Host-associated > Plants > Roots > Rhizosphere > Soil | place: USA: Michigan... | reverse complement strand
GGCACGTGGCGCTTACTGAAGCTGCCGGCCACGGAGCGGACATTTTTCCCCGCATGTCACCAACGGCCCCTTCAGAGCCTTGAATTCCGGCCGATAGCATTGGCAACCAACAAGAAGGAAGTGACTGGCATGGATCGCATCAGTGAAATCGCCGACGCGCTTGAAGAGGCGCTCAAGGGTAGCGTGCTTGAGTCTTTCCAGGAGAGGCGTCGGGCACTAACCGGCGGCAATGCCTGGTCAGGCATTCTCTTTTCCCAGCAGAAGGACGACAACGCGCCGCGGTCAGGGTACGCGTTCCACAAGGGCGGCCGGTCCGAACTGCAATTCAATATCGGTTTCGAGGAAGGCGGCGCTTGGTTCCGCTTCGGTGTCGCCTTCGGCATCCAGCCCGGACAGTCGCTGCCGGACCCGGAAGCCGTCCTGCGCCCGAAGATTGAACGGTTCAATGCAGCCATTCGCGGCGGGATTGACACCGCTGGTCTGGAAATGTGGCACTACGTTGACGACAATCTCCAGGCGCCGCGTCCGGCTGGACCTGTGCCGGACGCGTGGATCCGGTCAGGCGTATTCATCTTTCTCGGCAGGCGGTTGCGTCTCGGGGCGGGTGGCGTAACGCCGAAAATCGTCCGTGAGGCGGCAGATGTACTCATTCGTCTGTGGGCGCTTTACGAGCAGATCGAAAGTGACGTTGTGCTGGATATCGAGCGGCCCGAACGCCTAATTGCGCGCCTTTGCTGGAACACGAATGACTGGAAGGGGCCGACGGGATGGGAGGGGAAGTCCCGTGCGAAAGACACTTTCGAAGCGGTACACGGCTACGGGCATGAGGAGTGGCTCTTCGACTGGGAGCGACTGCATGACGGTTGGCAGTACGGCTTCATCCAAGGTGTCAGCGCCAGTCATGAGGGAAGGGTGCTCGATGTACTGCTTTACACATTGCACACGAAAAAAAGCTCGCGTTATTGGGTCGGCGTCATCAACGACGTAGAAGTGCTCACTACGGAACAAGCATCCAGGGCGACAGGTCGCATGGATCGAAATGGCGGCCTTGTCCGGATGCGCAACGAGGTAAAGGCACTCGGACTCAAGCCGACGACGCTCCAGCACAATCACAACAACCACGTCGTAAATGTGCGTTTTCGCCAGACGGATGCCGTCTTGTTCGATGAGTACATCGCCTTTGACGCCGCGGAACTCCCTATGGGGCGATACAAGCTCCAGCAACCGAGGCCTGGTCAACTTGTCCTGTACCGTCCGGGCCCAGCCAGAGATGCAGAGCTCGGTCGAAAGCTCAACACGTCCGTGTCTCAGCGCCAGACACATGCCGACCTAAAAGAAATCGATCCGGTCCATGCCAAGTGGCAAGAGATGCTGAAGGTGACCGTGCCTGAGGATCTTCCAGGAGCAAAGGCCGTTGCGGAGAAGGCGGTTGGCCCTAATCGGGTGGATGTCGTCATCGACCACGACAATTTGCGTGTCTTCGTCGAGCTCAAGACCGCCGACTCCGCCAGCCGTGTCATTCGCGAGGGGTTTGCTCAGCTCGTCGATTACGCTTTTCGCCCAGATGAGACGCGTTGCCACGCCCTCATATTGTCCGGCTCGGCGCCCCTCACCCATGCCGACGATGCGTATTTAGCGACGTTGCGAACACGCTTCTCAATGCCGGTCTACTACCTGCAAATCGGCGAAGGACGCTTAGTGGGACTAGCTGGTCTGTGGCCGGACCTGATCGCGGCCCATGGAAAGACTCGCATCAGCTAGGCTAGTACAAACCTCGCAAGATCGTACAGAGAGTTTCGGGCCGGCTCGGTCACGATCTTTCCGAACGTAATGGGTTCCTGTCTTGTGGGTATGGAACCTTTGTGAACCACCCGGTTACGATGCTAGCGGTATCGTTGCCTCGCGGACGTCATGAGTCGACCCATGCCATTAGAACCTCTGGGTGACAGGACTAGCGCCTGGATGGAGCGAAAGTCGCGATTCTGCGAATAACGCGGTCGGCAAAGGCTTCGGCGCGACAAAGGAAGAATGATGAATCACCGCACAGTCTTTCTGGCCATCATCGTCGTGCTGATCGTTAGTCTCGTCTATACGACGTACAAATGGATCGACGTATCGGTGTCCTATGGCTACGCATCTTCGGGAGAAGAGGAAGCGATGTCCGCAAACAAAAGGTTGGCTAACGGCCCGCACAGTCCTGTCGGGCCCTTGGGCGGCAACGATCGCAGTGCGGAGGTGGGTATCGTAGTTCCCCCGGACAGCCTGGTGTACCGAATGAAGAACGGTGTTTACGACTTCTATTATCCGGAACCCGGATAGCCATGGGACATCAGCGCGTGCCCCGGCGATCGCGCTGTTCGCAGCACAATCTGATGTGAGGCATACGCATGCCCATGCAAATAGAGTAAGCGCTTCAGATGTTCTTTGCCGCCGGGGGTCTGGCTAAGGAAGGGTGGCGCGGAGCGGTGCTTTACCGTGGCAAGTACGACTGGCATGCGATGCCCCGTATGCTTTGGGAGGCGTTGGAGACGTCAGGCAATCATTCGCCCTGGTGGATTTGTGGCTACGTGGAGAAGGGGGCGCCCGCGGCTCCTGCCGTTCCTTTCGCGTTTGATTGGGATGGGTTTCTCGAAATGCCTGGGAACCCGGTTCGCGAGTCCAGCGAGTGGGTCGCATAAAACGGCGAACGCTGACGAAGGATGACTTTCCAGAGACGGACCGACTTGATGAATTCATCAAGTCCGTTACTAGGTAGGTGCTCGCTGCCCCGGGGCGGCGATCGGAGTGCCGCCAGAATTGGCTGATAAGTCGGCAGGTGCGGACAAGGGGAAACCGTCCACGAAAGGGACAGGAGCGCCCGTGCTGTCATCAGATTGCTTCACGTCGCCCGGCGGTACCAGTACGTGTCAGAAGTGCCTGTTCTCTACGGAGGTTCGCCATGATGGCCTGGGTCGCAGGACTAGTGTTGGCATTTGCATCCGGAGTTCAGCCCCCGAGCCCCCCCAGCGTCTCGTCGCTGAACGCGCATAGGGCAGCGTTTGCCGGAAAGGAGATCGTGGTCCGGGGGTATATGTGGATTGGACCCGAGGAGCTCTACATCGTCGACAGGCGGTTCGACACCGATGATGCCTGGGCACAGGCGTCCGGCTGCCTGAGCCTTTTGAACGTGGGTGATATCGGAAATTACGCGGCGCGCTTCAACGGCAAATACGTCGAAGTGAGAGGTCTGTTCGTCGATGAAAACCTCTCATATGGGCCCAGCCTCATGGTTTGCGGCGCAACGGGTATCGACCTTCACGGAAACCCGGGAGTGGCGGTTAAGGTGCTTGACGATGGGGCAGCCAGAAAGTGAGGCAACCTACGTCTCATGTAGGCGCCCACCAACAGCTTGTGTAGGGTAATTCCTACAAAGCGATCGCACACAAAAGTTTCTTGCGACGACCCTCCCGTCGCCGAAAAAAACTTACGGCGCGACATTGCCCACACGGCACATTCAAGAAAGGCTACCGAAAACTTCGCAAGGAGTTACCCGCTAGCCACGCCTTCACACAAGTCGTTGCGAACGGCGACGGAATATCTTGCCCGTTGAATCGGCGAGAAATACGCGCAGAATCCGTCGCACAATTCGAGAGGGGGGGGCAGCCAATGCGGACTTTTTCGCACGGGATGGTGCGCGCGCTTTTTACCTGCATGACGGTGCTCGTGCTCGGCTTTGCGATGCAGAAGGCCCGCGCCGATTCCGATGAAGGTACGCCGGAAGAGCAATTCCATCGGCGGTTGAGCGTGTCAGAGGATGTCAGTCCGTTAGGCGCGACACCCTTTGGCGAATCGTTCGATCCCTATACAGGCGAGCTGTCATTCCGCCAGGTTGACGTGACGCTTCACGGCACGGGGCCAGATATTGTCATCGCACGTACGTTCAGCCCGGGCTGGCGAACCGCACTCGCGCTTCCCGACGATGGGCAGTTTGCCGACTGGCAGCTCGATGTCCCCAAGCTGACCACGCTGGTCGGGCGTCAGGTGTCCGGCGCCTATGCGGCCTTTGGCGGGCAGTGGCAGACCAATGGCGCAGTCGCCGACAACCGCTGCACGTATATGAAGTACGCGCCGCTCATTGCCGGCACCAATGGCGATCTTTTCGATACCGACGATTGGTGGCACGGTTATGGGCTGAGCATTCCAGGTGCCGGTACGCAGCAGCTTCTCGTCAAGGGGACGAGTCGTCCGTCGCCGACCATGAGGGATGCCTCGGGCAACGCGATCGCATTCAACATCACGACGCAGAATCACTGGATGATCGGTTGCGCGTCCGGAGTGGCGAGTGGCGAGCCCGGCGAGTCGTTCATTGCGGTATCTCCGCAGGGCGTCAAGTACACACTCAACTGGTTCAACTACTACTCCGCGAACGCGGCTCACCTGCCGAACCCGCCCCCCGGCAAATCCATTTCGGCGAATATGGCATCGGCCGAGGCGGTTGCCACGCGCATCGAGGATCGCTTCGGCAACTGGGTCCAGTACCACTACAGCGGTCGCCGCGTCACCTCGATCGACGCCAGCGATGGCCGCCTTGTGACGATTGCCTGGCGCCCGGAAACGGACTGGATCGACCACATTTCGGTATCCGATGCCTCCGGCGCCACGCGGACCTGGACGTATCAGTACGCCGACGAAAGCCAGCTGATCGCCGGCACTAACCAATACCTCGGCCGTCTCGCGGCGGTTGTGCGGCCTGATGGCACTGCGTGGTCCTTCAGCCTGCAATCGCTGCTCAAGGCCTCGACCGGCCCGGATACCGGCGAGCGGGGATTTTGTGTAGGCGGTTACTTCGCGGTCGCCAATCAGGGTCAGGCCTTTTCCGGCTCGATGCAAAACCCCTCGGGATTGGCAGGCACCTTCACGCTCGCGCCCGTGCAACGGATACGCGTTGGCCGTGAGCGGCCAGCGGCGACGTGCACCACGGCGGAAGTCCCTTATTTCATTCCGTCGTCCTACTTCAATATCGCCTTGACTAAGAAAGTCTTCACTGGGGCAGGCGTCAATGCCACATGGAGCTACACATATGGGAACCCGGCGCTGTACTGGGCAGACCAATGCACGAATGATGTGTGTCCGCAGCATACGGTGACCACCGACGTCACCAATCCGGACGCGACCATTACCCGGACCGAGATGGATGACACCGTCGATGGGTACATTGAGGGCAGGGTGACGGCGGTCAGGACGGGGTTCAACCCGCAGGATGGCTCCGCGCTCGATGTCCAGACCATGTCCTATGCTGACCCTTCGACCGCATCCCTGGGCAACCCGCTGGGTACGACGCTTAGCCCCCTGGTTAACGTGGCTAGCCAGGGAAACCTCGCCCCGGTCTCGGCGCTGAATCGGGTTCGCGAGGGTGACACGTATACCTATGCCGCCAACGGCTTCGATGTGTTCGGTAACCCGACCCTCGTGAGCCGGTCGAACAGTATTCCCGGACAGCCGTCGATGACGGTGCAGGCGAGCTTCCTTAATGATGCCAGCCACTGGCTCGTCGGGCTGCCTGTGGCGCAGGTCAATGCCGGCTCAGGCGAGATCATTTCACGCAATACGTATGACGCATCCACATCGGCCCTATCAGCGCGATATCGGTTCGAGCGCTTGCTTATGTCGTACCAGTACGACGCAAGCGGGCAGTTGCAGTCGTTTACCGATGGCAACGGCAAGGTCACCCAGCTTTCGAACTACAAGTTGGGTGTGCCGCGATCCATCGCCTACCCGGATGGGTCCAGCCAGACGGTTGCCCTGAACGATTTTGGCGAGATTACAGCCATCACCAACCAGACCGGCGATACGACCACCTATGCCTACGACAGCATGGGGCGGCTTTCGCACGTCGGCTATCCGGCGGGCGATTCGGTGGCCTGGTCGCCCCGCGATATCAGTTTTTCGTTTGTGAATTCCGCCGAACGTGGCGTTCCCGCCGGTCACTGGGTGCGATCCGTTACCCATGGCGGTGAAATCAGCAAGACCTATTACGACGCGTGGATGCGCCCCGTGCTCACGTCATCCGCCAGTGCCGACGGCTCCATGGGGACATCGGTAAGGAATGACTATGACTGGGCGGGCCGGACGGTGTTCCTTTCGTACCCGGCAGACGGCTCGCCTGATATGTCGACCATGACGGCGGGCACGACGACGACGTATGACAGCGTCGGGCGGAGCGTTCGGTCCGTGCGTACGTCCGAACTCGGTTCGTTGACCACATCGACCGCTTATCTGGAAGGGGCGAAGGTCCAGACCACGGATCCGAAGGGCCATGTCACGGTGACGGCGTTCCAGGTGCTCGACACGCCTGATACAAGCCGGCCTTTATCCGTTTCGGCGTCGGAAGGCGTCACGCAGACGATCGTTCGCGACGTGTATGGAAACCCGCGATCGGCAACGCAGGGCGGAGGCGGAGCGACGCTGCCCAAGTCGTGGGTATACGACGCGTATTACCGGGTATGCCGCATGACCGAGCCGGAGAGCGGTGACTACGTCGTCGCGTATGACGGCGAGGACAATATCGCGTGGTCCGCCGCGGGACTCGCCATTACGGAGCCCGGTTGTGGTTACGACCAGGTGGCAGACGCCGCCAAGACCGTGCGGTCCTACGATGCGGAAAACCGTCTTATATCGGTGATCTATCCGAACGGCACCGACCCTTCGACCTTCACCTATGATGCCGCGGGGCGTCCATCCACCGCTACGTCAGGTCTCGTATCGTGGACATTCGGTCATAACAAGAAGGGCCAGCTGACCACCGAAAGCCTGTCGGTGGACGGATACCAGTGGGCGATCGGCCACACCTATACCGCCGAGGGCGCGCTGGCGAGCGAAACCTATCCCGACGGCAAGGTCGTGAGCTTCGCCCCGGATGCGCTCGGCAGGCCGACCCAGGCGGGCGCCTACGCGTCGGCGGCGACCTATTTTCCGGACGGTAGCCTTCGGGGGTTCAGCCTTGGCAGCGGGGCTTCGTTTTCTGCGGAGGAAAACGCGCGTGGGACGCTACGCAACCTTTCCTACGGCACGCCCGCGGCCGTGGCTGTCAGCGAAGATCTGACCTATGACGCCAATGGGAACCTTGCCCAACTCGACGATCTCGCACCGGGCGGGCAACGTGCAACGACATTCAGCTACGATAACCTTGATCGCCTTTCGGTGGCGACGAACAGCGCGCTTTGGGGGAGCGAGTCGTACACGTACGACACGCTGGATAACATCCTGTCGATCACCAACGCCAGTGGTGAGAACGACTATGGATACGATACTAGCTACCTTCTGAGGACGGTCAGCAACGCCGGAACGGTCGTCCATCGCTACGATTACGACGCGCGCGGGAATGTAACGGGCCGCGATGGTGCCGTGTTCTCCATGGATGACGCCGACCGGATGGTCGCCATCCAGGGACAAGTGGGCTACCTCTACGACGCCGCGGGCCGGCGCGTGCGCCAATCGCCCCAAGGTGCCGCTAACCCCTTGTACTCGGCGTACTCCTCTGACGGGCGGCTGATGTGGGGCTACGACCCTGCCACCACGATCGGCACCGACTACATCTACCTCGACGATAAGCTCGTCGCTTCCACCCGCAATGTGACCTCGGTAGTCATCGGCAATATCGACGGTGTCAGCAACGCCACGAGCGAGACGGCGACGCTCGCGGGGTGGGCTTGCTCCACCGGGATCACGACATCCTTGCAGGTCCAGGTGTACGCCGGCGCACCATCAGCGCAGGGCACGCTCCTGGGGACGTATACGGCTAACGTGGCGAGCGAGGCAGCCATCGGGCAGGCCTGCCACACCACCGGCGCGGCGTATCGTTTTTCGGTTCCCCTTGTTGACGCGGTTCGCGTGGCTCACGCGGGGCAGGCGCTCTACGTGGTCGGGTTGTCGCCCATCGGCGGCACCAATGCGCAGCTGCCTGGCTCGGGCGCCGTGACGGTTCCCGCCTCCATTCATGCGCCCTCGGCGCCGGGTGCACCGACCGCCGTGCTTGCCGGGGACCTGAGCAGTATCAGCGTGTCGTGGGCCGCGGCATCGAACGCACCGACCTATCAGTTGGAACTCTCGACGGGCGGCGGGGCCTGGGTATCGGTCCAGTCATCCCAGGCGACGAGCTATGTGAAATCCAGCCCGTCGGACGGTAGCTACGCGTTTCGGGTTCAGGCGTGCAATGCGAGCGGCTGCAGCGCCTGGATCACCGGCAACACGGTCACGGTCGCCCACATTCCCGCAGCACCCGCGTCGCTGAGTGTGCCGGCGACCAGTACGGGCGCGGTGTCACTGGCCTGGTCGGCAGCGACGTACGCCACGGCTTATGAAGTCGAGCAGAGCCTCAATGGCGGCGCGTGGAACACGGTGTACCACGGCGCGGGCACGTCGGTGCAGGTGCCGGTCGGGGCCACGTCGAGCGCGGTCTATCGGGTCCAGGCATGCAATGCCAATGGCTGCAGCGGCTTCACCACAAGCGCGGCGGTGGCGGTCACGATCCCGCCGGCCACCGCACCGTCGCTCTCGGGCGGGGGAGCGAGCTTGAACGGCGCCTACGGGCTGAGCTGGAGCGGCGTCGCAGGAGCATCCACCTACGTCCTGTACGAGAGCGTCAACGGGTCGGGGCTTACCGCCATCCAGAATGCGGCAAGCACGAGCTGGAGCACGAGCGGCCGCGGCAATGGCACCTATGCGTATCAGGTACAGGCCTGCAATGCGGGTGGCTGCGGCCCGCTGAGCAACGGGGTTACCGTTTCGGTCACCCTGGTGCCGGCGCCGCCGGCCCAGGTCACGCTGACGCAGACGCTGGGCAAGGTGATGAAGTACACCGTCACCTGGACATCCGTGCCCCTCGCGACCTACTACGAGTTGGCGCGCAGCGATACGCAGGCGGTTGTCTACAGCGGCACGGCCCTCACCGCCGTGTTGGCTTCGAACGTTTCCCAGAATGATCCGATTGACTACAACGGCATCGTGCGCGCTTGCGACGCTGCCGGCTGCTCGGCATGGGTACCGGCACGATGAACATCATGATGACTCGGAAGCTGCTTCGCTCGTGGCTCGCCTTCGCGTGGTTTGCCGCTCTCCTTATCGGTATGCAGACCGCTACCGCGACGGAGTCTGTCACTTACTACTACGAAGGCGCCCAGGGCAGTGTGCTCGCGACGACGGATGCGGCCGGCCATGTGCTGACCCAGACGGAATATCGACCTTTCGGCATGCCAGCCCAAGGATCGAATGCGCCAGGCCCCGGCTTTGCCGGGCATGTGGATGACGATACGGGCCTTGTCTACATGCAGGCCCGCTATTACGACCCGGCCATCGGTCGCTTCCTCAGCCCCGATCCTTCCCGACCCGCCGCAGGCGATCTCGCTACGTTCGGCCGTTACGCGTATGTAGGGAACAACCCGGTTATCCACGTTGACCCGACCGGGCGGGTGCAGGATGACGACTGCTCGGCCGCCTGCGTGCTTTTGCGCCGCATTTCCGACTCCTTTACCAGGCTATACAACGGCATCGGAAATACATCGAGCTCGCCGACCACGCCGGTCGCCGCGTTGAATGCGACGAATGAGGAGTTTGACCAGGAGGCCACGGGGGGCGCAGCAGCGACCAGTGCCACGGCTGCCCCCGTCGCGGATCTTCTCCCGGGTGCCACGCTCGCCGCCTGCTATTCGGGCGTCGACTGTTCTTCCGGTGAGATGGCTGTCGCCGTTCTCGGCGTTATCCCGGAGGTGGGCGAAGTCGGCGAGGCGGTGGAAGCCGAGCAGGCCGTCCAATCGTTGATCCAGATCAACCGCGCGGCGGGCAAGGCGGCGGAGGAACGGGCCGCTGTCGACCTTGTAAGCAAAGGCTACGAAATTCTGGGTCGACAGGTGGCGGCTCGCACTGACCTTGGGCGGCGAGTGATCGACATACTCGCCCGGTCACCTGGGGGCGAGCTTATTGCCATTGAGGTGAAGTCCGGAAACGCCACGCGCAATTCTGCGCAGCTTGCAAAGGATGCGCTCATGGCCAACAAGGAAAATGGCGCTGTTATAATCGGTAAGAACGCACCCGATACGTTGCGGGATACACGTCAGGTGATTCGAACCGAGGAGCACACATATTGAGTACCTTACTCGCCGCATTGGCCAACGATTTCTTCGAGCGGGTTAATGCGGAGCTGAAGCCGTTGGGCTTCAGGGGTTCGAAGGGCGACCAGGCCTTCCGGATCCGCACGAAGACTGGAACAGGGGTGGCTCACTACGCCGTGGTTCGCCATCCCGGCATCGATTTCGCCGTGCAACTGGACTTCGGCGTTCGCATTGATGCGGTAGAAGCATTAACGAATGATTTCCCTGCCTCATTGAACCCCGCCCGACGGAAGAAAGTGGCGACGCTGGGTGTCGGCTACGGAAATCTGATCCAGGGATCGCCCATATCCTGGACCATCGCACGCGCCGAGGATGTCCCTTTCGCGGTGGACGAGTTCACGTCGGCCGTCGTGTCGACAGGCCTTCCATTCTTCGAGAAGTATTCGGATATGACGGAAGCGCTGCAGGCCCTGGGCGGCAATGAGCCTGTTCACTGGGAGCTGATGCCGCTACACGATAAGCGAGCGAGCCGTTCGCTGATCCTGGCTTACCTCCTGCGCGACAGAGCCGTGTTTGACAGGCTGGCAAAGGAGCACGAGGAGAACCTGGTAGCCCGCAACCACATGGGCCTTGATGATTTTCGAGCGCTGGTCGCCGACCTTCGCGAAGCGGGGCCCTAGCCCCCAGCGCAGGCGGTGCACGTTGTGCCGCTCGTCAACGCCGCGTCACCGTGGCAGGATCGAGCCATCGGACGGCGTTGGGGGCGCACGAATGCGAACGGTGGCACGTTACGGGGTCTACGGCACCCTCCTGCTTGCTGTTCCCGCCCTTGTTGTAGCGGTTCCCGCCGTCGCCGGCCGTGATCTGCCCGAGCTCCCTTATTACCTGATGCTCCTCGCCTGCCTGGCGGCCTGCGCGACCGCGCTGGGCTGCATGCGCTCGCCGGGGTACGACCGGCGCACGATGTTGAGCCTGGCCATCGGGTTGGGATGCTGGGCGATCGGCATGGCCAATGCGATCGCCACTTCCGGGACCGATGACAATGCCATCGTCAACTACGTGTTCTTCATCGCTTACGGGCTGCCCCTGCTTTATGCGGTTTCGGCAAGTCGCGATGAGCCGACGACGCTGAGCCGGCGCGTTGTCGATGCGATCCTGCTCATCCTTCTGGTGGTCCTGTGTTACCTCGGTGTCGAGGACCTGCAGGATAGCGATGGCTTGCTACGCCATGAGTACGTCGGTTGGGTGGCGGCGGCGTTCGATGTCGAGAATGTGTTTCTCTTTATCGTCTTTTTCATCCGCACCATGGCGGCGGATGATGACCGAGAGTATCGCTTCTTTCGCGCCACGACAGCCTTTCTCGGCGTCTACGCCGTCGCGGCTGCGGTCCACAACCATGATGGCCTTTACCCGGAGACGGTATGGCTCCAGAAGGTCACCGATGCGCTACCCGCCGTCGCATTTATCTTGCTTGCGTGCCTGTTGCACGGAAGCCGCGCGCCGCGCCCGTTCAAGCCGCCGTATCGGCGCTGGGCCCGGCTGATCTCCACCGGCTTCGCCCCGGGCGTGCTGCTTGCTGCCGTCTTCGCGATGAGCGTGGGCATTCGGGAATCGCATGGCGCTGTAGGCCGCATTGCCCTCGCGCTGGCGATGCTGGCCTACATCGTTCGGATCGTACAAACGCAGTTCTGGTTCGCAGCGACACGCGATCGCCTCAAGGAGGCGCTTTCGGCGGTCGAGCGCCTGTCGTTGCTCGATGAACTCACCGGGGTCCCGAATCGTCGCGCATTCGAGCAGGCGCTTGTTGCGCTCACCGGGGAGGCGCAACGGGACGGTCGGCCGCTTAGCGCGCTGATGATCGATGTTGACCTGTTCAAGACCTTCAACGACACGCTCGGACACCCCGAGGGCGATGTGGCCCTGGTGGCGGTCGCGCGCTTGCTGGCGGGCACGTTACGTCGACCCGCGGATTTCATTGCCCGGTACGGCGGAGAGGAATTCGTGGTGCTTCTGCCGAACACGCCCGTCGAAGGCGCTGAAGTAGTAGCGCGCCGCATGACGCGCGCCGTCTACGACGCAGCGCTGGATTTTCCGCAAGGTATTGATAGCCGGGTGACCGTTAGCATTGGCATTGCTTCCAGTGCCGTGACGAAGGGGTTTGATCTCGTGCGACAGGCGGACGTTGCGCTCTACCGGGCTAAGCAATCAGGGCGAAATGGGCACGCGGCCCATAATGTGGCCGCGTAGAGGCACACGTTGCTTCTCGATTGCCTCAAGAATGCCTGTTGCGCAGCGCCACCGCCCACGCATGCTGCAACGTCGTCTCAAGCTGGGCCACGCTAAAGGGCTTCACAATCGTGGTAGCCGCAGGTGGCGCGTCATCCATCGCCTCAGCGGGGTCCGACAGCATCACGACCACGGCCATATCCGGATTACGCGCCCGCGCCTCCTCCAGGTAGGCCCCCGCGTGGTCCTCGCCGGGCGCAGGTACGGCAGCCACCAGGAAGTCCACTCGCGCTCGCTCCAGCACCTGGCGGGCGGCGCCCGCATGTGTCGTCGCCACGACGACATCGAAGTCGCGACGCAGTAGGGAGTCTTTGACGGTATCGGCAAGAGACGGGGAGGGCTCGATAATCACGGCGAACCGACGCTCGAACGGTGTGGGCATGGGCGGGCCTCCTGCGAGTTACCCTTAAACCTACACCACGTCGCTACCGATGGCGATTCAGCTTCGTGGGCGCGCCCGTTTCCCGGGCTCCACGTCGTTCATACATGCCGATGGGAACGCTCGGGGCGTGCCCCTTGCCATGGCCGACATCATGTCCGACGCTCACAACCAGCCCAATCTCCCCAAGCCTGTTGCAAGGCTGGAGCTGGCGAGTCCGTACGATGTCCAGCTCTGGGCTCTGGTGATGCGCGTCGACGAGCGTGCCGTTCGCGAGGCGGCGGAAAAGGTGGGCACCAATGTGTGGGCCGTCTGGGCGGAGATTCAGTCGAATCCGGCGCGTTATCCCAGGGGTCCCGACCTCCGCCTGCCACCGGGACGAAAGTGACGGCCCGTGATAATACGATTGGCTGATACCCGCCCCGCGACAAGGCGCGTAGGGTCATAGGCTGTACCGCGGAGGTCAGCCATGGTTACCATTTCTGTTCGCTGCACAGATCAGCGCGCCAGTGACTGTTTCAAGACCGTGGAGGTCGAGACGGGCATGGCCGAGCTCACTCCAGCGCAACTTGCCGATATCTTCGATGCGGGCGCATCCAAGCCGCCCCTGATGTCTCCGAAATCAGCCGCGTTCGCGGTCGACACCACTTATTTCGTGCCGGTAAGCCTTGACGACACGGTATGCGCATCGTGTTTGAGAGATCGATCGTCCGAAATTCCGGAGTGACCCGGCGCTACGACGGCTGGCGGAGTCTGCACTAGTTGCCGGAAATGGCCTGCACTGGCTTGGCTGCCACGGGATAGCCACTCATCTGCAAGAGCAATGCAATGAGTGACATAGCGCCAATTAGCGCAGCGGAAACGCCTGCAACCGCACAAATGGCGAGTTGCAGTTTGGTCGGGTAGTGACTCAAAGACTTTGTCAGTGCGGCGATTGCCACGTGGGTCGCGCGTGTATCGGCACGCAGTGTTTCCTCGAGACCGCCGATCTTGCTGTCGATCTTGGCGTCAAGCGTGGCGATCTTGTTATCGATCTTAGCGTCAAGCGCTTCAATCTTGCTGTCGATCTTAGCGTCAAGCGCGTCGATCTTGCTGTCGATCTTAGCGTCAAGCGCGTCGATCTTGCTGTCGATCTTAGCGTCAAGCGCGTCGATCTTGTTATCGATCTTAGCGTCAAGCACAGCGAACTTATGATCGACCTTGGCGTCAAGTGAAAGAATGTCGCTTCTTATCGTGTCGACGGCACGCTCGACAAGCGTGACCTTTTCCTTGGTGTCGCGTACGTCGCTTCGGATATCCGCGAGATCGCGGCGAGCATAGAAAAATCCGTCTTCCAATCGGGTGACTCGTATGTGTAAGACCGTATCATCGGGCGGCCGCCCCCCGCTTGCAAGACTGCCCGCGGCGGTTTGTCCGTCGATGCCAATGCGTGTGTCGAATTGAGGCGTATCCACGATGCTCCCGATGCGTTGGCTGGATGAGGTCACCCATGCTACGAAAGAGCGGCGTACGAATGGCCCGCGAGGTCGCGTAGGAATCGGCCGACATTCCAAAAGAAAACGGGGCGCCTGAGCGCCCCGTTCAGCACACACATCAATCAGCCAATCAGCCCTTGATGAACGCCAGGATATCCGCGTTCAACTCATCCGGATGCACTGTCAGCATACCGTGCGGGTAGCCAGGGTAGATCTTCAGCTTGCTGTTCTTCAGCAGCTTGGCCGAGAGCAGGGCGGCGTCCTTGTACGGCACCACCTGGTCATCATCACCGTGCAGGACCAGGGTCGGGATCGTGATCTTCTTCAGGTCTTCGGTCTGGTCGGTTTCGGAGAACGCCTTGATGCCGTCGTAATGGGCCTTGGCCGCACCGGTCATGCCCTGGCGCCACCAGTTCAGGATGATCGGCTGCGATACCTTCGCACCCGGGCGGTTGAAGCCGTAGAACGGGCCGGCGGCCACATCCCAGAAGAAGTTCGAGCGGTTTTCGGCAAGCGCCTTGCGGAAGCCATCGAACACTTCGAGCGGCAGGCCGCCCGGGTTGGCTTCGGTCTTCAGCATCAGCGGCGGGACGGCGCTGACGAGCACGGCCTTGGCCACGCGGCCGTTCGGCTGTCCGAAGTTCGCGACGTAGCGCGCCACTTCGCCACCGCCGGTAGAGTGGCCAATGTGCACGGCATTCTTCAGGTCGAGGTGTTCGACCACGGCCCAGGCGTCGGCGGCGTAGTGATCCATGTCATGACCATCGCTCACCTGCTGCGAACGGCCGTGGCCACGGCGGTCGTGGGCGATGACCCGGAAGCCCTTCGCCAGGAAGAACAGCATCTGCGCATCCCAGTCGTCTGCCGAGAGCGGCCAGCCGTGGTGGAACACGATCGGCTGGGCGTCCTTCGGACCCCAGTCCTTGAAGAAGATTTCCACCCCATCCTTGGTGATGACGGTGGACGACTCGACGCGGTGGCCACCTGCAGCCGCCTTGCCCGGAGCGGGTGCGGCGGCAGCGGACGTGGTGGTGCCGGCGGCGAGGGCTGCACCGGCAACCATGGCGCCTGCGGTCAGGCCGGCCGAGGTGACGAACTTGCGCCGGGGGGCGTCATGCGACGCAGTGGTGTCGAACTCGCTCACGGTAGATCCCCTACATTATTAATGGTTGGGGAACTATGCGGGAGCGTATCGATTCCCTCTTGCACATGCCTGCTGTCCAAAACAGACAAACGCGGACATGACGCCGCAGGCTCAGGCAATAGACCCGCCACCGTCTACCGTAATCGTCGAGCCCGTGGTGAACCCGGTGCCTGCGGCGTAGAGCACCGCGTTGGCAATATCTTCGGCTTCACCCACGCGCTTGGCCGGCAGCTTGCCCGCGGCGGAGGCGAAGAATGCGCTGCGCGTGGCTTCATCCATGCCGTTCCATAGCGGTGTACGGATGACGCCAGGCGACACCGCATTAACCCTTATGGGGGAGAGCTCGAGGGCAAGCCCGCGCACCAGGCTCTCAAGCGCTGCGTTGATCGCACCCTGCAACACCGATGTGGCGCTGGGCCGCACGGCCAGGAAACCCGACACCAGGGTGAGCGAGCCGCCATCACGAATCTTCGCCGCACGGGCAACCCGGTAGGCGCCCCAGAACTTGCTCTCCATCGCGGCGTAGGCATCGTCGAGACCCAGCTGGCGGACGGGGCCACCCGGCGTCTTGGCCGCCGACACCACCACGTGATCCCAGGTCTGGCCACCGAGCAGCGCCTCGACGGCAACGTTATCGGCGGTATCGAGCTCCACGGCCCGGGCGCCGTGCCCGATGGCATCCGCGGCTTCCCTCAACTTGCCCGCCGAGCGCGAAGCGATAGTGACTTGGGCGCCGGCCGCGGCGAACGCCTTGGCGGTGGCCAGGCCGATGCCGGAGCTGCCGCCGACGACGAGGATATGCTGGTCAGTGAACGTGTTCATGTAAGTTCTCTGCAAGGAAGGAGGGGGTGGAGGCACTATGATTCTTGCCGCCGGACCGAAGAAGCCTCGCCGCCCTGAAAGACTCTTGCCGGACCATAAACAATGCTCGACAACCTGCTCGAACTGACCATCTTTGCCCGCATCGTTGCCACCGGCAGCCTGTCAGGCGCCGCCCGCGATCTGGACCTGTCCCTGGCGGTGGTGAGCAAGCGGTTGACGGCCCTCGAGGAGCGCCTTGGCGTGCGGCTTCTACAGCGGACCACGCGCCGCCAGTCGTTGACGGAGGAGGGCGAGGCCTTCCACGCCCGCTGTGTGCGGATCCTCGCCGAGGTACAGGAAGCCGAAGCGGCTGTATCCCGAACCCGCGATGCCGTGACGGGTGTGCTGCGAGTGGCCGCCCCACGGGCCTTCGGCCGCCGTCGCATCGCGCCGCTCGCGGTCGCCTTCCGTGATGCCCATCCCGAGGTGTGCGTGCAGCTCACCCTGAGCGATGCGCTGGTCGATATCGTGGAAGACGGCATGGATGTCGCCATCCGCTTTGGCGCCCTGGCAGATTCTTCGCATATCGCCCGCCGCCTCGCACCCAACTACCGGATCCTGTGCGCTGCGCCCGCGTACCTTGCTCGCCGCGGCATGCCGCAGGAGCCGGTAGCGCTCGCAAAGCACGACTGCATCATTTTCGGTGAGCACCCGACGCGCGAATGGACGTTTCGGGACAAGGATGGCGAAACCTCAGTTCGGGTCAACCCTGCGTACGTCACCAACGATGGCGAAGCGGCGCATGCATTGGCGCTTGCCGGCGGGGGCATTGTGCAGAAATCGATATGGGATGTCGGCGATGACCTTGGGACCGGACGACTCGTTCGCGTGCTGCCGGATCACGCCATTCCCGCTGCCCCGCTGCATGCGCTCTACGCCAACGCGCAGCACCTTGCACCAAAGGTAAGGGCGTTCGTTGCGTTTTGTGCCGACGCGCTGGAGAAGGACTGGCGCTGGGGCGAAGCCTAGTCCGGCCCGCCACTGGGGGCTCAGCAGCGGGCCAATCGCGAATCACTCATGGCTGATTGCCTCGAATACGTCAGCGACGAGCGGATGGCCCATCGCCCGTAGAAGCACGCCGATCAAGGCGGCGGCAGAGCCGAGCACCGCTACCGCCCCGGCGAGTGCCCACAGGGCGAACTGATGCTTGGTCATGTACCGATCCGCCAGGCCATCGATCTTGTCCGAAAGCGTTCGTTGTACGGTGTCGATCTTTTCAGTGAGCGTCCGTTCGACCGTGTCGATCTTTGCGTCGGTAGCATCGAGCCTGGCTTCCGTACGCGCCGAGATGCATTCGAGAGCGCTGAGGCGCACATTGATCTGGCGCACATCGGCGCGCGTCTCGGCCATATCGCGGCGGATGTGTTCGACGCCGCTTTCCAGTCTGCTAATACGGGCTTCCATATGTCCTTCGCTGGGTAATTTGTCTAACCTGGCTGCGTGCGGAGGCCGGGCATGAATTGCCCGTTTGGCGGTGTATTCGCGCAGTGTCGCAGCCATGGTGTCCTGACCCTTGGGTTGACCAGTTGCCCGGATGCTACGTGGTCGTGCGGCCAGACGTGCCCGCGTTGTTGCGTAGTCCAAGCCCTACAAGCCTGGATGCGGCCAAATAAAAAGCCCGCGGAGGGGGCCGCGGGCTCGGGTGTACGTCCATCGATGCAAAGGCTGCAGGGGAACAGCCGGAGATGCGTGGGACCGGTGCCTCTCGGCAACCTTGGGAATAAATATACTCGCCGGTACATGAATGAAGGTTAAGCCACGCCCGTAGGCCGGGGCAGGGGCCCGAAACCGTACACCCTGTGTCCGCGAGCGTACGGCGCTGTGGGCCAGAAACGGCGCTGTAGAGCCATTTCTTGGGTTGGCACGGCCCGTGCTCTAAGGCTTCCATGGATATCGCCAAACCCGCCACCCCCATGCTTCGCCGCCCCCGCCTGTGGTGGCTGGCCGGTGCCGCCGCCACCCTGGCTGTCGTGCTGGCCGCCTCCCTTGCCCTGGGCCGGGCCGCCCCGACCGTCGCCCGTTCCGATGTGTGGATAGGCACCGCGGAGCAGGGCCAGATGAAGCGCGAGGTTCGCGCTAACGGAACCCTGATACCTCGGCAGCTCCGCTGGATTACCGCCGGCGCGGCGGCGACGGTGCAGCAAGTGGTCGTCGAACCGGGCGCACGGGTCAAGGCCGATACGCTTATCCTTCAATTGGTGAACCCCGAGCTGCAGGCCAACTTCGTAAAGCAAAAGGCCGCACTGGCCGGCGCTGAAGCCGCTGTCGCCGCTCAGAAGGCACTCCTGCACTCGCAGTTGCTCGATGCACAAGCCATCCAGACCCAAACCGAATCCGACCTGCTCACGGCCGACATCAAACACATTGCGAACGAGCGGGCGTACGAGAAGGGCGCTTCGGCCGAGATCGAGGTGAAGCAAAGCAAGATCACCGTGGAGCAGGACAAGAAGCGCCTTGCGATCCAGCAGCAGCGCGTCGCCGCAATCAGGGCCAACATCGAAGCGCAGATCCGCGCCGAAGAGGCCAGGCGCGACGAAGCCGCCAGCGCATTGGAGATCGCGCGGCAGCAAATCGATTCGCTGGCCGTCCGCGCGGGTATCGATGGCATTCTCCAGCAGGTGGATGTGGAGCCGGGCCAGCAGATCGCCTCCGGTGGCAAGCTTGCCCGCGTCGCCCGCCCCGATGACCTGATTGCCCGCCTGCAAGTGCCCGAAGCGCTTGCCAATGATCTGGCCCTCGACCTGCCCGTCGATGTCGATACTCGCAACGGCCACATCACCGGTCGACTCACGCGCGTCGACCCCTCGGTGCGCAATGGCAGCGTTACAGTCGATGTCGCCTTCGATGCGGCGCTTCCCGCAGGTGCTCGCCCCGATCTGTCAGTAGAAGGCCGCGTGGTGCTTGGCACGTTGCCGCATGTCGTGAACGTTGGCCGCCCTTATGGCGCGGGCGCTAATACAGCGGGATCGTTGTTCGTGATCCGCCCTGGCGATAACGAGGCCCATCGCGTGCCGGTACGCTACGGCGCCATGTCGAGCGACCGCGCCGCGGTACTCGAAGGGTTGCACGCCGGCGACCAGGCCATTCTTTCCGATACCAGCCAGTGGAACGGCTATGACACCCTACGCCTACGTTGAGATGGAGAGCGACCCGATGAACCCCGTCACCCCCGCGAATGACCGCGCGCCGTTGATCCGCCTGGAAGGCCTGGGCAAGGTGTTCCACACCGATGAGGTGGAGACGCATGCGCTCTCCGGCGTGACACTGGATATCCTTGCGGGCGATTTCGTTGCCATCACGGGGCCATCTGGTTGCGGCAAGTCCACGCTGCTGTCGATGTTGGGCCTGTTGGATTCGCCGTCGGCCGGCCGTTTCCTGCTGGATGGGAACGATGTGGCTGGCCTGGACCTGCGCAGCCAGGCGCGCGTGCGCAACGCGAAAATCGGTTTCATCTTCCAGGCCTTCAACCTGATCGCCGACCTTACCGTGGAAGAGAACGTCGCGCTGCCGCTCACCTTCCGCGACGACTACCGCCGCGACGTGGCGCAACGCCGCGTGCGTGAAGTGCTGGATCAGGTTGGCATGAGCCACCGCAATCGGCACTACCCGGGGCAGCTCTCTGGCGGCCAGCAGCAGCGCGTGGCGGTGGCGCGTGCCCTGGTGGGCGAGCCGCGCATCCTGCTCGCCGATGAGCCTTCCGGTAACCTGGATTCGCGTAATGGCGAGGCGGTGATGCAGCTGCTGGAGCAGCTCAACCGCGCTGGCGCCACGCTTTGCATGGTCACCCACGATCCTGGGTTCGCACGCCGCGCCGGGCGCATCGTGCATATGCTCGATGGTTGTATCGTCGATGAAGATACGTTCGAGCGCCTGCGCAACGAAGAAGACAAGGACATGCCCCTCCTGCGCGAGGTGACGCCGTGATCCCCGCCTCCGTCGCGATGACGGAACTGCGCCAGTCGTGGCGCGGCATGTTCCGGCGGCCGGCCTTCCTGTTGCTGGCCGTGTTCACGCTATCCCTTGGCGTCGCCACCATCACGGCCATGTTCGCGTTGCTCGATCAGGCGCTCCTGAAGCCGCTGCCGTTTCCGCACGCCGACCGGCTCGTCACGCTGGGCACGTACATGGACGACTACGGAAACGCCGCCGCACCGGGCTACTACGAACCGTTGAAGGCCATGCCATCGATCGAATCGGCGGGCATGATCGATGGCGGGAACGTCAACGTGAACATCGCGCCCGATGGCCGGCCCGAGGTAGCACTGGCGACCCACGCCGATCGCGGCTTCTTCGCGACCCTTGGGCTGCCCATGGCGCTGGGGCGTAATTTTGATGATGCCGAGAATCGTCCGCATGGCCCGGGCGCCGTGATCCTGACCAACGCCTTCTGGCGATCGCGATTCGGTGCGGATCCCGCGGTGGTCGGCAAGACGCTCCAGGTAGAGGGGCAGGGCATGCAGATCATCGGCGTGCTGCCCCGCGAGTTCCAGTGGCCTGTGCCGCTCGACATGGTGTTGTCGATGCAGCCCGACCCGGCATCACAAAACATGTCCACCAACCAGCAGATCGTGGCGCGCATGAAGCCCGGTGCCACCCTGGCCGGCACTGCGGCCGAGACCGCAGCCACGCTCACGCCCTTGCTGCTTGCGTCATCCGACGATGCGGCCAGGGCACGGGAAGCCCTTAGCCTGCAGCCGCCTCGCGCCCTGCCGCTCCTGAGCGACACCTACGTCGGCGAGCATGGCAAGACGCTGTGGCTGTTTCTGGGGGCCGCGGCCTGCGTGCTGTTGATCGCCGTGATCAACCTGGCCAGCCTTATCTTGTTGCGTTCACTCACGCGCACGCATGCGAGCGCGGTGCGTGCGGCGCTCGGTTCTTCCACCGGGCGCCTGAGCTTGCCTGCCTTTGGCGAGGGCCTGCTGATCGGCCTGCTCGGTGCCTCGCTGGGCCTTCTGCTCGCCTGGCTTGGGTTGAGGCTGATGGGCGATCTGGTGCCGCAGGAGTGGCTGCGCGGGGAGCATGTCGCGCTGACGGGCATGAGCGTCGTCTTCGCCCTGGTTGCCGGCCTGGCGGCCGCGGCGGGCGCCACGTTGCTCGCGGTGCTGCGCGGCCGGCGCCGTGACTGGCGACGCGAGCTGGTGGGAGGCGGCCGCGGGGGCATGAGCCGTGAGGATGGGCGGGCAGGGCGCGCGTTGGTGGTCGCCCAGGTGGCCGTGGCCGTTGTGCTGCTGGTGGGCGCGGCCTTGTTCACCCGTACGCTGTATGAGCTCGAATCCATACCCATGGGCTTCACCAGCCGCAACGTCACGACATTTACGCTTTCGCCCGTGAAGCAGCGCTTCGTTACCGTGGCCGACGTGTCGGTGCTCGCCCGCAAGGTGCGGGAGCGCCTGGCGCGTCTGCCGGCCGTCGAGGGCGTAGGTGTTTCCAGTAACTTGCCCACGGGCTCACAGTTGAACTGGCCCATCGTGCTGCCCAACGGCTCGCCGCTGGGCGTGCAATACCGAATGACCAGTCCCGGGTTCCTCGAGGCCGTGGGCGTGCCACTGATGACCGGTCGCCTGTTCGCGGATACGGATGTGGCGGGTGCCGATCCGGTGTGTGTCGTAAGCGCCGCGTTCGCACGGAAGTATTTCGGCGATGGCGATGTACTTGGGCGTGTTGTGATGCTGCGGCTCGATGACACGCGACAGCTTCCGCTGCGCATCGTCGGTGTCGTCGGCGATGTGCGCCAGCGTGGCCCGGCCGAACCCATGCCACCGATCCTCTACACACCCCTGGCCCAGGTGCCCGAAGGGATCTGGTCGATCATGCGGCAATTCGGCCCGCTGAGCTTCGCGGTGCGCCTGCACCCCGGCATGGGCCTTGACGATGGTGTGTTGGGTGACGCCGTCAACGAGGTGGCCCCGGGCCAGCCGATCTCCAACGTGCAAACGCTGGATAGGGTCGTCGCCTCCACGACCAGCGAGCAACGCCTCAATCTGGTTCTGGTCGGCCTTTTCGCCGGCCTGGCGCTCCTACTGGCGTCGGTGGGCCTGTATGCGGTGATGTCCGTGGCTGTCGCCGCCCACCGCCATGACTACGGCGTACGTGCCGCGTTGGGTGCCACGCAGAATCGCCTCCTGCTCACGGTGATCCGCGCGGCGTCGCTGCAAGTGGGGCTGGGGCTGGCTATCGGGTTGGCGATTGCCATGGTGCTCTCGCGGTTGCTGCGCACATTCCTGTTCGGTATCCAGGCATTGGACCCACTGGCGATCGGCGCGGTGCTGCTGATCCTGGGAGCATCGGGTTTGCTGGCGAGCCTGCCACCTGCCTGGCGTGCGGCGAAAGTGCGACCGATGCAAGCCTTGCGCATCGACTAGCCCGTATCGCATTCAACTGATTAGACTGCCACGCATGACTGAACGCTCCCGCACAGATCGCACGTTGCCGCATGTTCTCGTGGTCGATGACCAGGAGGCCGTGCGCGATGCGGTGCGCCTGTTGTTAAAGCACTCGGGCTACCGCACCAGTGAGGCGGCGGCACCTGCCGCGGCGCTGACGATGATCCAGGCCGACGAGTACGCCGCCGTGCTTGTCGATATGAATTTCGGCAAGGACACGACATCGGGCGAGGAAGGCCTTGCCCTGATCCGTGAACTCACTGCACGCAAGCCCGAGGTTCCGGTGATTGCCATGACCGCCTGGGCCAGTATCGAACTGGCGGTGGAGGCCATGCGCGAGGGCGCCGCCGATTTCGTTGAGAAGCCCTGGCAGAACACCCGGCTGCTCAGCGTTCTGGAATCACGCATTGCCCTGCGCCGGCGCGAACGTGATGTGCAGCGCCTGAGCGAGGCACAGGCCTTGTTGCTTGATGATGGCGAGATCTTCGTCGCCGAGTCGCCGGCCATGCGCCGGCTGATGGACGATGTATCGCGCATTGCGACAAGCGATGCTGCCGTACTGTTGCTTGGTGAGAATGGCACCGGCAAGAGCGTGCTTGCCAGGCGCATCCACCGGTTGTCGCCACGCCGCAAGCAGGCATTCGTGAAGGTCGATATTGGCGGGCTGGCACCCACCTTGTTCGAGGCCGAACTCTTCGGGCACGTGAAAGGGGCTTACACCGATGCGCGCCAGGATAGGGCGGGCCGCTTTGAAACGGCCGACGGAGGGACGCTGTTCCTGGATGAGATCGGCAACCTTCCGCTAGAGCAGCAGCCCAAGCTGCTTCGCGTGCTGGAAGAGGGGGAATTCGAACGGCTTGGTGCCTCGCGCACCCAGCGCGTGGATGTGCGCATCATCGCCGCGACCAACGCGGACCTCGATGGTGAGGTAGAGGCCGGGCGCTTTCGTGAAGACCTGCTCTATCGTCTCAGCGTGTTCCCCCTGCGGTTGCCCCCATTGCGCGAGCGGCGGGACGATATCGTGCCGCTAGCCCGGCACTACCTCGAAGCCGCCGCCCGGCGTTATCGGCGTGAGGCGCCGGCGCTGGATAGCGTGGTTGAACGCGCGTTGCTTGAGCACGCGTGGCCCGGAAACGTACGTGAGTTGGCGCACGCCATGGAGCGGGCCGCGCTACTAGGCGGCGGGCGCGTGCACGTCGATGATCTACGCCTGCGGAAAGCAGTGAAGCCGCGTGGCATGGATGACATGACGCTGGATGATGCCGAGGCCATGATGTTGCGTGTGGCGATTGATCGCCACGATGGCAACCTGATGCGCGCGGCGGAACAGCTTGGCATCACCCGCCAGCGCCTGTATCGCCGACTGGAGAAATACGGGCTCCAGCGCGATGAAACCGAGTAGTACTACGGCGACCGGCCTGCTCGTCGCGTTACCAGCGCTCCTCGCGTTGACGGGCGTATTGCTGGCCGGCGTTCCTTCAGTAGCCGAGGCGGTGGCGCTGGTTGCCCTGGTGATCGTGCTGACGTGGGCGGCGTGGCGTTTTGCCGGCGAGCGTACCAACCGATTGCAAACCGTGGTGAACTTGCTCGAGGCTTTGCGCGAAGGGGATTACGGCGTGCGCGCGTCGGGCACGGCGCGCGGGGACGATTTCGGTGATATCGCGCGCCACTTCAATGCGCTGGCGGCACGGCTGCAGGACGAACAACGCGGCTTGCACGAATCGCTGCAGCTGCTGAGCAAAACCCTCGCGGCGCTGGATGGCGCGGTGTTTGCGTTTGAACGTGACGGCCGGTTGCGGCTGGTCAACCCGGCGGGCGAACGGTTGCTCGCCCGGCCCGCACAGGAGCTGCTTGGCACGGATGCGACGACGCTTGGTCTCGCTGCGTTGTTCGATGTGCGATCAGGCGACATCGTTCCTCACGCGTTTGCGGGGCAGTCCGGGCGCTGGCAAGTAGGCCATGCGTCCCTGCGCAGCCGCAGCCAGGAGGGGCGCCTGCTGGTAGTGCAGCCCATGGAGAGGGCCTTGCGTGACGAAGAGGCGCAGGCGTTTCGCCGCCTGCTGCGCGTTCTGAGCCACGAAATCACCAATTCCATGGCGCCGATCGCATCGCTGGTGGAAACGCTGCAGGGGGTGCTGCCTACCACCGGGAAGCCGCTCGACGGCGAACTCCACGAGGATTTGCGCCACGGGCTGGATGTCATCGGCCAGCGCAGTGCGGCGCTTCAGCGGTTTATTGGCCAGTACGCCCGGCTGGCACGCCTTCCGCCGCCACAACCGGCGGTAGTGGATGTGGTCGCCTTCTGTGAGCGGGTGGCGGGGCTGTTTAATGACCCGCGCATTCGCATCGCCTCCGGTGCGGCGCTACAGCTTCACGGCGATCGCGATCAGCTGGAGCAGGTGCTCATCAACCTGCTTCGCAATGCGGTCGAAGCCGGCGGCGACAGCGAGGTCGTGCTCGGCTGGCGCCGCGCCGACAAGCACGTACTGGTGGAGGTAAGCGACCGCGGCCCCGGGCTACCGCCCAGTGGCAACCTGTTCGTACCGTTCTTCACGACGAAGGCCAATGGCGCGGGTATCGGCCTGGCTTTGTCCAGGCAGATCGTGGAGGCCCAGGGCGGCTCCCTGGAGTTGCACGGGCGGGACGACGGCCAGGGCGCCGTGGCCCGCATGAGCCTTCCCTTGGCAGCGCCGGGCTAATCACCGCCCCACCCGCGCCGCACAGGCCCAATGCACATCTCCGGCAGTTCGCCTGCGGTACAGGCGGCGCGCACCAGCGCTCGGCTAGGCTAAAGACTCCATCAACGAAAGAGGGAGTACGCCATGCGTTCCATGTACAAGTGCCTGGTTATGGGTTTCCTGGTCCTGGCCTCGACCGGTACGGCTGCCGTGCAGTCGCTCGATCTTCCGTGCAACCCGCTGGTCTGCTCTGTAAAGGGCCCCTGACCTAAGGCCTGCGTCGGGGGCGGCCGAACGTCGCCCCCGGTGTTTTACGCCCGTCGCCCGGAAGGGACCGCGCGGGCGACAGGTGCGCGGTGACCTACGAGAAGCGCGCCGGAGATCACCATGGCCAGCACGGCCTCGACCCGGATGGTGCTCGCTTCCGCAAGCAATCCTGGCGACGCCACGGCGGCTTCCAGCGCCAGGGCAATGCTGGCGGCCATGCCGCCCATCGCGGTGCCATGCCACCCGTGCCGCCAGGCCATGCCCAGGACAGGCAGGAGCAACGCCAGTCGTGCTATCTGGCGCAGCATGTCGTCGTGCGTGGTCAGGCCCACCCACACCAGCGCTGCCAGCACGGGGAGCAGCCAGGCCACGACATCCTTGAACAGCGGGCTGCCGACGATGCGGGCAGTGGTGAGCCCCTGGCCGCGAAGGTTCAAGAAGCGCTCGCGCAGGGCCAGGATGGTCGGCGTGAGGGTCAGCGCGCCCAGGTAGGAGCCGAGGGCGTAAGCCAGGAAGTAACCCATGGGGCCGGTGGCCGGGTCCGGCCACTCGGCGGTCGGGGTGTTCAAGATGGCGGCAAGCGCCGTGAGCAGGGTAGCGACGGAGGTGATGACGGCCGTGGCCAGGGCGGCCACGAGAATCATCGGCAGCCGCACACCGCCACGCTCGTCAATCACCGGCCAGTAGCGTCGTAGTGGCTTCAGGGCTGCCATCCAGAGCACCACCATCGGCACGGCAGCCGATATGGCCCAGGGTAAGCCCATGTCGCGGCCGTTTGCCGCGGCATCCTCGAGAAGAGGAAGGCCTTCACCCAAGGCCAGCGCGGGCCAATAGCGCACAGGGAGCAGAAGAAGTGCCGCCAGGCGCAAGCCGGACGTCAGCATCCACTGGGGAAAGGAAAGATGGCGCGCGATCTCATAGCCGGCGCCGTAGGCGGCAGCGATCGCCAGGTGCTGGCCCCAATGCCAGGGCGTGTGTCGAGCTCCGAGCCCATGCGCGCGTCCATTCATCACCGTTGCCAACTCCTAGCCATGTAGTCGTGGTCCGATGGCGGGAAGGATGCCACGTTTTCAGCTTGCCGACAGGTGGGGAAAGTTCTTAGGACGCACCGGCGTATATCGCAAGAACACGCCGATGGTAGAACCGCGTATCGACCGTCATGCGCGGAATGTATCGGGGGGCCCTTCTTCCTGAATATGCCCATGAGATCAGGCCAAGTGGGTCGTTATAATCATCCGATTGAAGCCGCCTGAGGCAAGAACATGCTGACCGACATCACCGAATCGAAAGCCGCCTGCCATTGCGGCGCCGTACGCTTTACGGTGAGGCTTAGCGACGGATTGCGCACGGCCAGGCGTTGCAACTGCTCCTTCTGCCGCATGCGTGGCGCCATCGCGGTTTCTGCGGGGCTGGATGGCATCACCATCGACCAGGGCGAGGAATCGCTCAGCGTGTACCAGTTCAACACCGGAACGGCGAAGCATTACTTCTGCTCACGGTGCGGCATTTACACCTTCCACCAGCGGCGCTCGAATAATGCCCAATACGGTGTAAACGTCGCCTGCCTTGAAGGCATTAGTCCATTTGATTTCGAAGAGGTGCCGGTGCTGGATGGCGTCAACCATCCAGCGGACACGGGGCTGAGTACTGGTACGCCGGTCGGGTTTCTGCGGTACACCGCAGCGTCGCCCGAAAGCCCTTCGGTTCCCATGATCCGTCGCGCTCGGCTGAAGTCCGGACAATAGGGATCAGCGTGCGGCACAGGATCGTCTCTAGCCAGACACTGGCCCGGCTGTTTTTCACCGTCGCGCTGGCGCTCCTGTCGGGGTGCGCCATGGTCACGGTGGGCGATGTCTCCCCGCGCGAATACATTGCGCAACGCCGTGGCGATATCCTTTCCAGCCGCCATTTGAGCGGCCAAACCGTCGAAACGCTGGCCATGGCGGGTCTCGATGACGAGCCATGCGAACGTGCGCCCCTGCCATGCATCAACGCATTAACCGCCGTTACGCCGATGGCGGAAGAGCGCCGGCAGGCGGCCATCGCTGAGCTGTGGGTAGCACGTGCCACGGGGGCCGATTTCGGTACCGGTCCACAAGCGGAGCAGGCACGGGTCGAGGCGTACTTCGAGGTGGCGCGGCACGCGTATGCCTACCTGTTCTTCACCGAGCGCAATGCGTCGGAACGCGCCTTTGAGGACCGCCAGACCCAGGTACGCGACTACTACAACTACGCCGTACAGCAGTTCGCGGTAGCGTTGGGGCGTCGCGCCCGTGAACGGCCCGGCACAGGTCTCACCACGGATGTGGGGCAGACCCATGTGACCGTGGATCTGCACTCATTGTCCTGGGCAAATGAGCGGCCGCGTGAAGTGGTCGCCGCTTCGGGTTTGCGCTTCCAGGGCATTCGTAGCACCTACCGGCGTGATGGCCTGGGTGCCGAACTGGTGGTGGACCTGCGGCCAGACGACGGTACGGTGCCGGATAAGGCGTACCAGGCCATGCCAACGCCCTCGGCCACCGCTTTTCTTCGCTTCGCGGGCGACAATCTGAATGCGGTTCTCACATCCAGCAGCGCCGTGCTGGAAGGGCATGATCCGTTCCAGGGCGCGACGGTATCGGTTGGCACCACCACGGTGCCGTTGGCGGGTAACTTCACGGCGGGCTACGGCCTGTGGCTGGCACGGTCCGGCTTCGCTTCCCAATCGCTGGCCACCCTGTTTGGGCGGACCAGTGGGATTAACGCGCCACGCATCTACCTGATGCAGCCCTACGATCCGAATCGCCGGGTCATTTTATTGCTGCATGGGTTGGCTTCCAGTCCGGAAGCCTGGGTGAATGTCGCCAACGACATCCTCGGCGACGAACGCCTGCGCAGGCACTTCCAGGTTTGGCAGGTGTACTACCCGACCAATATGCCGATCGCGCTGAACAACCGCGCCATTCGCGATGTATTCGCTCGCACGCTCGCCCATTTCGATCCCACCGGCCATGCCGTTGCCTCGCAGAACATGGTGATCATTGGCCACAGCATGGGTGGCATCCTGGCGAGGCTGATGGTTTCGTCCTCGGGCGACATGATCTGGGATGAGGTGGCACAGGGCAGTGCGCGGCGGCGTGCCTTCCTTTCGCGCCGCGCAAAGGACGTGAGTCCCTACCTTCGCTTTGATGCGCTACCGAACTTCGACGAAGCCATCTTTATCGCTGCCCCGCATCGCGGTACGGATTTCGCCACCAATCGGCTTGCCCGGCTGGTATCGAACCTGATCCGATTGCCCGCCGCGGTCGTCACCCAGTTCGGCGGTATCCTAGCCGACCTTGCAGGTGACGACGGCGAGGCACAAGGCCACAAGGTCGCGCTGGTGCCTAATAGCGTCGACAACCTGCGTGCCGACGATCCCTTCATTCGCGCTGCAGCCAACCTGCCCATCGCGTCGACAGTTCGCTACCACTCGATCATCGCGCGCCGCAGCCCCGATGGCCCGCTGGAAGATACGAACGATGGTCTGGTGCCGTACTGGAGCTCCCATCTGGCCGGTGCGGAAAGCGAGAAAGTGATCGTTTCCGGCCATAGCGTGCAGGAGACGCCACAAGCCGTTCTCGAAGTGCGGCGTATTCTCACCGAAAACCTGAATCGTGCGAGTACAGATCCGCAGTAACGCCTAGTTTCCGCCGACGATATCGACGGCGTTGGCCAGATCACCATGCCCGGTCATGCGCAAAAGTAGCGCGATGAAGGAAAGGGCGATCGCCTACCAGAACGGCAGGCCTGGTCGTCAAAGACGGGCGCGTGAAAGGTATTTCAATCGCAAGGTGCTAGAATTTGTGCACTGCATCAAATTTAAGTGCCATGCCAAAGCTCAAGACCCGCATCATCGACCTCGCTGCAGCCGCCCGCGTGAGCCCGGCGACGGTTGATCGGGTTCTCAATGGAAGGGGTGGCGTGAGTGAGCGGGCACAATCGCGTGTGCTTGAGGCTGCCAAGCGGCTTAAGCTCAACCGGGTGATCGAGACCCCGCCGGCTCGGTGGCTCAACGTGCCCATCTTGATGCAATCGCCGACCATTCACTTCTATAAGGAGCTGGCCCGGCGGTTCGGTGATCACGAGATGGCCATGCGCCAGCTCAAGGTGCGCAGTGCCGTGCACACCTTCGAAAGCATCCTGCCGGCGGAAATTGCCGAGCAGGTCGAGCGCCTCGCCGCAGGGGCCGATGCCCTCGTGCTTACCACCCACGACCATCCGTTGGTGCGCGCGGCCGTACGCCGCGTCAGTGCACGCTGCCCGGTGATTACCCTGGCCTCAGATATTCCGGCCAGTGGGCGGCTGGCCTACGTGGGCACCGATACCGAAGCTGCCGGCAGGTTGGCGGGTGAACTGATGGGCCGCTTTCTCGGTCCTCAGGGCGGGCCGATTCTCATCATCAAGGGTTACCACCACTTTCGCAGTCACGAGCAGCGAGAGCGGGGGTTTCTGCAGGTTCTGCGCGAGCATTTTCCCAACGTGAGGATCATTGCCCGCGGCGATAGCCGTGAAGACCCAACGAGCACAGCCGACATCACCCGCGATGTGCTGCACGCCGTTCCCGGCCTGCGCGGCATCTACAACACATCGGTGGGTGACGAAGGCGTGGCTGAGGTGCTGGTCGCGGAAACCAAGCCGCACGATGTGATCTTCATTGGCCACGACCTGACTGACAGCAACCGGCGCCTGCTCGAACTGGGCCATATGGATGCGGTACTGGACCAGAACCTGGCGGGGCAGGCCGCGCGAGCGCTTCAGCATGTCCTTGCCCGCTTTGGCCGGGCCGCGGCACCTTCGCCGATATTGCAGCCCACGAGCATCATCATGCGGGAAAACCTGCCCGAAGTGATTTGATGGGAAACCATCAATCTCACGGGTTGAGGGTTTTACATCAGAACGGCTGTTCATAATCGAAGGGTTCTCCCGCTTCTCAGCCGTCGCAAAAGGAAGCCTTATCCATGTCGAACCCCCCTGTGACACAGGCGGTGGGCGGCGACGCTTTGCCTGAAAATCCGGCGCGTCGCCGTGTTCTGATCTCCGCCGGCCTCGTTGCTGCCGCTGGCGCATTGCTCCCCTGGGCCCGGATCGCGTACGCCGAATCGCCCGCCCAGGCCAGCCCCGTCCAGCTCGATGCATTTCTCCGCCTTGGCCAGCGCCTTACCGGGCGCGAGCACTTGCCACCCGACATCTCCGCTCGCTTGTTTGCCGCGCTCGCGCAGGGTGATCGCACGTTCGGCGCAAACGTTTCGCGGCTGATCCGGGCCATGGATGCTGCCGGTATTAGCGACATGCATCGGTTCAAGGGCTCTTCCGTCGATATGAATCCGGAAATGAAAGCCCTTGTGGTCAGCATCGTCAGCGGCTGGTACCTCGGTTACACCGGCACCCCCGTTGGGCTGGCCGTAAAGGACGACACGCAGTTCATCACGTATACCGGCGCTCTCATGTTCGAGCCCACCCGTGATGTGACTG
>Ga0157369_10001296_pt1 | contig 31055 bp, 15 predicted proteins | sample C25metaG_FD_113461 | JGI IMG/M metagenome (GOLD analysis project Ga0157369, IMG submission 113461) | Corn rhizosphere microbial communities from Kellogg Biological Station, Michigan, USA - C2-5 metaG | ecosystem: Host-associated > Plants > Roots > Rhizosphere > Soil | place: USA: Michigan... | reverse complement strand
TTTTTGATGCCAAAAAGAAAGAGCCCTTCGGCGGCGGCGAGCCGAGGCAAGACCGAGCAGTAGGAAAAGGGAAACGATTGTACGTCACTCATATTGATTTTTATACAATAAATTACCCCTCAGTGTGACAGCTATCTTATATAATATCGGTGGTGTGAGCGGGCCACAAAGGAAAGATTAATTCAAACTTTGTCGCCCGCTTTAATTTATTTCGCATCAAATTGATGAATTTTCGGGTTTGGATAGGCCGATAGTATAGGTAAATATGTGGTAACTATAAATTTTGAGTTTTTTTACTCATCTTTTTTTATTTTGTAAAATTTATATCATTGTTTATTCCGTTATTTAATTCGCCAAATAATATAATTGATTACTAGTTCCGTCCGGTTTTAATTGTTTTCGTTTTTACAAAACCGATAAGTTCGTCCCGGTAATTCTCACCAATGGTTAGCAACAGATCGTTTTTCATCCTTACCAGGTTGTTCTCAATTTCCTCTAAATAGTTTCTCGAAATAATAAAAGATCTGTGAATCTGAATAAATGAATTATTATTCTTAAGTATTTCTTTAATTTTTGTAAGGGTTATATGTGCAACAACAGTTTTCTGAGTAGTATATATTGAAATGTAATTCTGAATACTTTCAATTGCTATAATTTCATCAAACCTTATTTTTACCAATTTTGACTTATCATTTTTACTTTTAATAAAGAAATATTGATCATCAACTTTTTTCTTTTCTTGGAAAGGAAGTATCCGTCTACCTTGTAATTTATGTAGTACTGTAGCAAAATGGCCAAGAGAGAAAGGTTTGAGGAGAAAAGCATCAGCCTCAATTTCAAATGCATCCAGTGCGTATCTGGAATGGGCTGTTGTAAAAATCAGATTTCTTGTTTTACTGCGGATAATCTTAGCTAAATCTATTCCAGAAAGCCCTGGCATTTCGATATCCATGAAAACAATATCAAGATTATCTCCTGAAATAATGCGGTTCATTGCTTTAATGGGGTCGGTAAAACTTTCTAAAAGTTCATAATCGTCGAGGGTCGTGAGATAATCACATAGTAGTTCCAAGTTTGCGGGATCGTCATCGACCGCAATACAGTTAAATTTCATATAGAGAGCATTTTAAGACTCAAATATAATAATCTGTTGTGTACGATTGACAAAAAAAGAGGTTTCATCATACATTTTATCGTATTCGTGGTATCATAATACCATTTACGTGTAATGGAAGCGGTTAGCTATATAAAATCTCTTTTTTTTCTTTCATCTTCGATCCGGAGTTCTCAAGCTTCACAAACAAACTAAATGCTTTAAGATTGATTGTTAGTCGTTGAAAACAGCGTGTTCATTTAGTGTGCATGATATTGATCAACAGGCAGGACCAGTCATCAATTTATAGCAACGGATATTATAACCCTAAAGAATGAAACCTGAATCAAACCACAAGTTGAGATTAATATGTACGGTTTTAGCCGTTTTTGGTTTTTTTTTGCGATTGAGCGCGCAAGAAACCTTACAAAGTGTAACCGATCGGGGCAATACTACCACTAATGGAATCAGGATTAATTCTTCGCTTGATGTCGGCGATTCTTATGATCCATCCAGATACGGTTTTTTGCAGGTTGTACGCCCTGCAGAGCAGGGGAATTTATTCCATATATCATTAATCCGAAATGGCAATATGGTATATGGGTTAGGCTTGCTAAACAGCTCGAGCACTTTCGGTCTGCAGCCTGGAGGAAGCAATGCCACAACTGAGGGGCTTTTTATGCTACCAACAGGTAATATCGGGATAGCTAATCAGAATCCGGCTTTTAAACTTGATGTAGCCGGCGACATCAGATCGTATGGTTCTCTTTATGTCTCTGCTAATAATGCAACCGGAGGCGGCATTAAACTGGGTGATGACGGTGATATGGTTGATATGAATGACGGTTGGGCAACTCATCGTTTCAGCAATGGAATTAGGATCAATAATGCCAGTTCAGGAGGGATACCTGTAATCCAGTTGTCTAACTCTGTTAATACCCCAAGCTTTTTTTCTTCTAGCAGGCTTGGGATAGGAACTCAGGACCCGGCGGCGGCCTTAGAGGTTTCGGGAGCTGCCGTATTTGGCGGCAACATCGATCCAAATTCAACTCTTGGAAGTCTTGGCTATTTGAACGGAACAGGAAAAATGTTAATCGGTTTTAACCGGTCAGGCGGTAGGGGTGAGGCAAGTTTTATTTCCAATCAGGGAGGAGGAGGATCTAATGGTGGATTTACTTTTTATAACCATAATAATCAGGGTGTGGAAAATGAACTCATGACAATGAATGGAAATGGAAATATTGGGATTGGTACATCATCACCCTCAACAGCCTTGGATGTGAGAGGAATCATTAGTACTCCAGAGATTGCTTTTCGAAATGCAGATGGTGGAGATGATTCAGATCCTTACCGGCTTAGAAAAGTTCAGGGGGCATCAAATACCAACTGGCTGGAGCTTCAGCTTAATGATGATGAAACGGAATCTTTCAGGATATATGGCAACTCCTGTGTTGGATATAATTGTGGAAACTATAGTGGGAACCTGTATCATTCTTTTGATGCGATGGGAAATGTTTACCATAAGGGAAACGTAGGGATCGGTACAACTGCGCCAAGCGAAAAACTTACCGTTAATGGTAAAATCAGAGCGCGAGAAATCCGTGTTGATGCGCTGGATATGCCTGATTATGTTTTTGAAGAGGATTATAAGCTTGGAACGTTGGAAGAGGTGGAAAGTTATATTAAAAAGAATAAACACCTGCCCGAAGTACCTAGCGCTATTGAAGCTGAAAAGCATGGACTTGAACTTGGAGAAATGAATAAACTGCTACTCAAAAAAATTGAAGAACTCACTTTGTATATCATTGAAGAGCATAAGCTAAATGAAAAACGAGGAGATTTATTGGATGCCCAACGTTTAAAGATCGCTGAATTGGAGAAAACACTAAAATCCTTTAAGAAATGAAATTTATATCTCGCATAACTTCAATTTTTGCACTAATGGTTGTCTTTTCACATCAGGCACATGCGCAGAATACTTTTCCCGAATCAGGTCCGGCCGGTGTTAATACTTTAACTCCTGTAGGCCATTTACAGGTAAAAGGAGATACTTGGTTTGATGCTACCGCCCGCATGCTCCTAACTAACAACTCAGCAGATTATGGTCGCACCACATTTATGCTTACAGGTCGTTTTCAGGATCTGAATGATGCCTGGAGCTTTGGTTCGGGTGCCCGAAATGCCATTGTATTTGCCCAGAATGAATCGGGTTCAGGGCTTAATGTGGGCGCTTTAGGTGATGAAAAATTTTCGCTTCAATTAGAAGGAAATTCCCGCTCACTTGGTTTTCTATCGAAACAAATGGGCAACACGCCCAATATGGTGATGAGCCAAAACGGTTATATTGGTATAGGAAGTGTTAGTCCGCGTGAGAGGCTAGACATATGGGGAGGTAGGGTTTCTATAACAGGAGAAGACCATAATGGCACGGCACTGATTACAACTTATAATGGTCTGGCACTTTATTCTAACAACCAGCTGTCGAACGGACTTTCCATTAGCCCTGATGGAAATATCGGCATTGGAACCGGTACAGCATATGCAGGTGCGAAGTTGCATGTGCATGGTGGTGCAATGGTTTTGGGGAGCAATAGCGTTATCCATAATACAGATGGTTATTTGAGTCTGGGAAATGTGTTGGCTAATTCTTCTCCAACAATTAGTGATTGGACCAGCAAGACAACAATGCTCCTCAATGGTCAGGATTATTCAACTATCGGTTTCCACGATTCTGGGTCGAGGGTAGATTTTATCCGTGCAGGTAATGGCGCAATTGAACTGGGTTACGATGGCGGTTTTGGAGCTGCCAACATCAAGTTTCCTGGAGGCATTTGGAATAGTGCAGGTAATGTCGGTATCGGAGTAAGCAATCCTACCGAGAAACTTTCGGTTAACGGTACAGTCAAGGCCCGCGAAATCCGTGTGGACGGGCAGGGTGCGCCTGATTATGTTTTTGAAGAAACTTATCATAAACTTTCGCTTGCCGAGGTTGAAAAATACATCCGTTTAAACAAACACCTTCCTGAAGTACCTTCTGCAAAAGAATTAGAGCGTGATGGAATGGCAGTTGGTGAGCTGAATAAACTGCTGCTAAAAAAGATAGAGGAACTCACCCTGCACTTGATTGATCAGGAAAAAATGATCCGTCGACAGCAGATGGATATCGATGAACTGAAAAAAAGTACAGCGGCTAAACGTATAAAAGTTAAAAACTAATGAAAATTAAGGCAATATTGTTTTATATCTTATTGATGTGCAATGGGATTGTTGTGTTTTCACAACAGTACGGTGGTTTCTTGGCTGATGCTGGATCCATTAATGAAACAGTAAGCCGGAATAAGATAAATATACATTCCTTACGGGATATAAAAGACAGTTCGCCTCTCGTTACTTCGATGAGGACGTTTGTTGGTCCTTATGCACTGAGCACTTATGTACCCGGAAGCACAGATTTCAATACCTATCAGGAACCTGGTCTATATGAATTTGAAACAGCAGGAGGAGCACTTACCAATACACCTCATGGCTCGGTAACCAGTTCTAATTTTAAGGTAATCAGTTTAGGGCAGCCTTCCAGAAATGCCCAGCTGATGTTTGAAACTTCAAATAATGCGGTATGGGTAAGAAATAACTGGGATTGGGGTACAGGTATGCAACATACACCTTGGGATCGTCTAGCCCTGATTTCGGAACTTGGTACTGCTGCTTTTGTAGGATACGCTTATGATGCTGATGCCTACACGATGGCAAGAAGGGACGATGGAGGCCATATAAAGGCTAACTATTTCAGGACTCAGGCCATGCTTGAGGTCGGCTCAACAGCGCTTACCGGGATTTTTGCCTCCTCGGGCGATGAATTTGTCAGAAAGTTTGATGTTACTAGTCTCCGTAATTTTCTTGGGATCCCCTCTCAAGGAGAGACGCTTGCCAGCATAACTGCAAAAAATAATCGTACATATGTCAATCTTGCCCTCAGCCGGGCAGATACACCAAATCCCAATACTTCAGGAACAGACCGTGACTACGGTAGCCTGGGTTTTTTCAATTCTGATTTCGGAATAGAAAATGCAAGGGTAGAGGCTTACTATGGAGTTGGCCAGCATGTTGACAGGGGAGGTTTAAAATTTTATACGCGTGAAGGCGATGGGTTACAAACCAGGATGACCATATGGCCAAATGGCAATGTGGGGATCGGTACATTGATGCCGGCAGAAAAACTTACTGTTGAAGGAAAAATCAAGGCCCGCGAAATCCGTGTGGACGGACAGGGTGCACCCGATTATGTTTTTGATGAAACTTATCACAAACTTTCACTTGCCGAAGTTGAAAAATACATCCGTTTGAACAAACACCTTCCTGAAGTACCTTCTGCAAAAGAATTAGAGCGTGATGGAATGGCAGTTGGTGAGATGAATAAGCTGTTATTAAAAAAAGTAGAGGAGCTTACGCTACATCTGATCGAAAAAGAGAAAGAACTGAAAAGCCAGGCTGACCGCTTAGAAAAAATAGAAAAACTGCTAAAAATTAATTAAAAATGAGCATTAGATTAAGCTATCTCATCATTTTCTTTTTACTCGGCGTAAAGAGTGTGCTGGCGCAAACAGGTGTACGTAACGATGCGGGCCTACAAGGTAATGCCGGTGCGGTTTCGGGCTTTTTTGAAACCGAAGCGCCAACAAATTATCCTTCGGGCGCTGCTAGTTGGTGGCATTTGCTTGATGTAAGACATTCCAATGAGGTTAATAATTATGCCATGCAGATGGCCGGGAGTTTTTTCGATCAGAATTTTTATCTGAGAAAAACCAATGGTAATGCGCAACAGCCTTGGCAAAGGATAGTAACCGAAAGCAACGGTGTGATCAGCTTGCCAAATCTGAACATTCAGACTCCTGGAGGGCAGTCTTTTTTTATAGGCCGTCAAATGGGAAGTTCTTATAGTTATGGAGACGGTATTTTCAGGGCTTTAACCGATAATCCAAATGGCAGCCAGAATTTTTACTATGATGGCGTAACAGCTGGCAACCGACTTTTTAGTGTAAGGGCAGATGGCCAGGGTTATTTTGCTGGTAATCTGGGAGTAGGTATGCCCACTCCAATGGCTAAATTACACATTAGAAAAATGGATGCATTTTCGGATGCAAATGCATCAGGCTCAACAATCGACAATTTATTGCTTATTCAGGCGCCTTATACTGGCTCCGATCCATCGTCAATGAGCGGAGCAGGATACAAGTGGGGGATTCAGCTTTGGGGCAGAAATGATGTAGGTCAACTATCTGGAGATAAAAGCGTTGGAATTTACGCAGTAAGTGAAGATCCTGGTTTAGGGTTTAACAGGAGTGTTGGCTTGGCTTTACATACCAGCCCCTTTGATCAGGCCAACCGGGAGGTCGCCCGTATTACATCAAATGGTTTTTTGGGATTAGGTACTGCTAATCCCAGACAAAAATTTGATCTATGGGGTGGCAAATTAATGGTGACGGGAGAAGATCATAATGGTACAGCACTCGTTACCTCGGCAGCTGGTGTCGCTTACTTCGGTAATAATTTTTATGATAATGGACTCTCAGTTTCGAGCAATGGAAAAATAGGGATCGGAACTGCTTTTCCTGAAGGGAAACTTCATTTGAATTATGATGGCACGGCACTAAATGGGCCTAATCCTACTTTCGGAGGGAGCGGTCTGATCGTTCAGGCAGCAACAGGGGGAAGATTTTCAGACAAAGGCGCCCAGATAGAATTCGTAATCCCTGCAAATAGTGACGGCTCAAATTTCTATGGCCAGGGCAGGATTATTACTGTTGCTGGAAATGTGCAGAACAGCAACGCTGCCGGGAAGATGATTTTGGGTACCCGGCGGCTTTTTGACAAATATGGCAATGGGCAAAGCTGGTTTTATGGGGATGATATCGTGATTGATGGTACAGGCAATGTTGGTATTAATATTTCCAATCCTTCTGAAAAATTAACGGTAAATGGAACAGTCAAAGCCCGCGAAATTCGGGTTGATGGCCAGGGAGCACCCGATTATGTTTTTGAAGAAACCTACCATAAACTTTCACTTACCGAGGTTGAAAAATACATCCGTTTGAACAAACACCTTCCTGAAGTGCCTTCTGCAAAAGAATTCGAACGCGATGGAATGGCTGTTGGTGAGATGAATAAACTGCTACTTAAGAAAATTGAAGAGCTTACGCTGCACCTGATCGAACACGAGCGTAAAATGAACGAGCAGGCCGAAGTATTGGCCAGGCAGCAAAAGGAAATAGCCGAACTTAAAGGAAAGATCAAATGAAACATTTATACATTTTAATCTTAGTGCTCTTTAGCGGTATGAACTTATCTGCCCAGCAGTTCAGTTTACCTGCCGATGGAAAATGGTATCTGGTGGCTAAAGTTGGTGGTTTGCACAGCGAATTTGAGTACACCTATAAACATACCACAGCACATAAGCCTTCATTGGTATCGGGTAGGATCCAGTTTATCAATTCACAGAATTTTTCTATTCAGGAGCATCATAGCATGGGTTATGCAGCATGGCTGCAACCGCAGTTTGCACTATTAAATTTTGGAGGAGAAAGCCAAATATGGGTAAAAGCGGCAATAGGTGCAGATCTGGGGATTTTTAAAGTGAGCAACTTTTTAGCAGGCGCATTGGAACTCGGTTCTATCAGTGACGACAATTTGAATGATAACGGCGCCATAGTAACCGTCTTTAATACGATAAGAGACAATGCCCATACTTATGTTGGCAACCTGAACGTGATGGATGGGAACGTAGGTATAGGGACTGATCTACCCTCCGAGAAGCTAACAGTAAATGGAAAGATCAGGGCAAGAGCGATCAGGGTTGATGTTGATGCAATGCCCGATTATGTTTTTGCGCCAAAATATGAGCTGCTATCCTTACCTGAGCTTGAAAAATTTATACAAGTGTACAAACACCTGCCTGAGGTTCCTTCGGCCGGAGAAGCAGAAAAAAACGGAATTGAACTGGGCGAGATGAACCAACTTTTGCTCAAAAAGATCGAAGAACTCACGCTCCATCTGATTGAAAAGAATAAAGCTTTGGCTGCACAACTGGCAGATATTAATATACTTAAAAAGAATACAACGGATCAACAGGAAATGCTTTTAACATTACAGGCAGAGGTTAAACAACTATTGGCCAAACAAACACAGGAAAAATGAAAAAGGTTCTGATATATGCGCTACTAACCGTAGGTAGTGCCATAAAACTGCAGGCGCAGGCACCTGTGCTTACCACAAGTGTTACCATTAAAGATGCTTACGATAATATTGTGGTTAGCCGACAGGGAGACTACGTAAATCAGCTTATCGGCACCTATGCAGGCTGGGATCCGGAGGCCATTTTCGTTGGCGGTTATAACGCCCTATCCGCATACGGTGCTACTTCTACCAAAAGGATTTTTTTAGGGGGGCCAAGTTCTGGAACCAACTTTTTAGCGATGGATATTCCTTCTGGTAATCTTGGTTTGAATATAACAACCCCCCAAAGCTACTTTCATGGTGGGAATAATAAGGTTTTTGAAATATTCAATTCAAACAACGCAATGAATAGCCAGTCGCATTTAATCCTCAGTAATAACTCAACTTTAAGTGGAAGTTCAGCAGGCAGTATCACCTGGATATCGAGGAATACACAATTTAATCAAGGCATGGCTTACATAGGGGCACAGCTTACTGACGACGCTACCAATGATGCCAAAGCCAGATTACTTTTTGCCACATCTAACGGCGCACAGCCCATGGTAAAAATGGTTATCGATCCTGTAGGGAATGTTGGGATTGGTACTTTTAATCCCGAGGATAAACTCACGGTGAATGGCCGCATCAAAGCAAACGAAATCAGGGTTAACGGGCAACAGATTCCTGATTATGTCTTTGAACCCCACTACACAAACCTTTCGCTATCAGAACTAGAAGCATACATAAAAAAATATAAACACCTGCCTGAAGTTCCCTCGGCCAGTGAAGCAGAAAAGAACGGAATTGAACTGGGCGAGATGAACAAAATTCTACTTAAAAAGATCGAAGAACTCACGCTGCATCTGATTGAACAGGACAAGGAAATTAAGGCCATGAAAATGCAACAGTTAAATGGTAACGGTACCAAACAAGTAAGGCCAACGGCTAAATCCACAAAAAACAAACAAAGAAATTTAAAAAAATGATGATTATGAAGTTTACAGACGCATTATATCAGATCAATAGACAGAAGATTAACCAGATTTTTGAAACCATGGGAATTGAATATTGGCAGTTTCATCAAACATTAGGTCACTTTCGTCATTTGAAAGGTACTGTTTGTGGAAATCGGACCTAGTCTGCTTTTTTACCGCTATTATTTTAATGATATTCGAAATTGAGTTCTCAAACTCCCAAACAAACTAAATAACGCTTTATTAATGTCTATTTCTGTCTTACCCTAAATGCAGGGAAAAGCCTTTGATAAAGAGCTATGCTAAATTTAATGTATGAACAAAGCCGTAATAACAGCTACTGTGCTGGTATTTTTTTGCCTGCATTCAGTGCAGCTTCTCGCGCAACTTCCTTCAACAGGGCAGGCTGTTATAGACAGTCTGAAATCGGGCAAAAAGAAGTTCTCCAAGCTAGATTCGCTGGCTATGCAAAAAATCCAGGAGACTAAAAAATCATTAAAGTTACAAGTAGGCGTACAACCTGGGCAATCGGCTACAACCGGACTGTTAAGTAAGGATAGCCTGAAAAAAGATGTTAAAGAACAATCTGTTAGTGTTTCTTCACAATATGTTAAAACAAAGGAACTGGTTGCAGATAGCTTGAAATCGGCGAAAAAGAAATTCTCTAAGCTCGATTCAGTGGCAATGGGGAAAATACAGGCGACCAAAAAATCAATATTAACCCAAGCAGATGAACGTGTAAAACAATCTGATATTGCTAAACTCCTAAAAAAAGACACACTCAAAAAAGGTTCTAAGATACAGTTTAGTGATGTTTCTGTAGGAAATGAAACCCAATACATTAAAACACAGAACCCGGCCAATGGTAAAAACCTGTTAAATAATGTAACCTTTTATGGCCAATTGAAAATATATAATATTCCGGTTGATCTTTCATTGGCGAACACTTATACGGCCATGAGAGATTTCAGGTTCGATCAGGGCAATCTTTTTAAGTTCAATTTACCCAAACCGAGTTTTAACCAATTTTTTAAGGCCGATATAGCCAAGTACCGGAACTTGCGCAAGAATGTGTTGAGTGGGCAAACCGCTGAATCTTTTCTCCGGAAGAAAATACAGGATAAGATTGCAAAGAACCTTAATCTTTCTGCTTCACCAAAACTGCAGGCCTATTTAAATAATCCCGAAAATTTAAGAAGCATGCTCAAGATGGATGAATTGGAGTTGAAGGGGAAACTGAATGAATTTACCAACGAAATTAAAGAGCAGGCTCAGAACGGGGGGAAACAGCTTAGCCAACACGGACAGGATTCGCTTACAAACTTATTAAATGCTAAAAAACAGGAATTGTTTACCGAAATCCAAAAGGTACAACAGTCTGTATATGATAGTGGGCTTGACCCTGAAAAACTTGAATTGCTGGAAAAAGTAGCCCAAGGTAAAATCTCACAAAAAGAACTCGAAAATTTCTTTGTCTCAGAACTTGCTAAAGGAAAAGATATGGGCTTTCTACAGAAAGGTTATGCCCAGCTCCGCGAGTTTCAGGCTGGTAATTTCGGGCATCAATTGCCTGGAAGTTTTCTAAACCGCGATCTTTTTTTAAACGGTTTCAATTTGTCTTTAAGAACACCAAGAGGGCCGGTAACGGTAGGGTTAAGTACCAACCGCGACCTTAATTCAACAAAAGATGCCGGTTTTAATGCATCTACTTTTGCCATCCCAAAACTCTACAGTTATTTAAGTGTACCCACTACCAATTTTTCGTTTGGTTCGGGCAAGCTTTCATGGGTGGGTACTTACGATCGGCAATTTAACGGAAGCTTTGCATCAGCTCAAAATGCATTGCCGAGAAATAATATGGTATTTACCGTTAGTCAGGCCTTTCGGTTCAGTAATGCAGGAACATTTACTTTTGATGTTTCCAAATCCTCTACGCAATATAAGGAACTTGCTGCCTTTGGTCCAGATCAGTTAATAATCGATAGAAATACCAATGGTAATTATTTTAGGGATGATTTTCTGCAGACCATGTCGGTTGGGTTAAACCATTCTATCGATGATAAAAAGCTGGGAATCAGGAGTACTGTATTTGTTAATTATGCAGGTTCCGGATTTCAAAATCCTGGGCAACAAGGAATCGGTAACCTTAACCTAAGGTTTGGTGGAAACATCCGTAAAGAATTTTTCCATAAGAAAATGACACTTTCTGTGCGTTCGGATTTTAAAAACATGCCCATTAGTGCGACAGACAATTCACATTGGAGCAACCATAACATTCAGCTCGATTCGAGATTCCGCATTTCCCGGTCGGCTAATCTAGGCATAAAATATATTGATAATGGCGTTGATAAGGTATCTCAGGGCAGCACTCCGGTATATGCCTCTAAAAAACTTCAGCTCGATCTCAATTCGAATTATAAACTGTTTGGGCAGCGTGGGTTTAGCCATGTAAGTGTGGCGCAGCAGGAAATTGCCAACCCCTTATCATTGGGCAATTCTAATTTATTGCAGTTAAACTATGTGCAAACAGTGGTATTTAAAGACTTTTCGCTTTCTGGAAACCTTTTTTATAACCGCGAACTGAATACCAATACCATATTGGGCAATATGCTCAACTCAGATGCATCGCTTCAATATCAGTTATTCAGAGGCATTTCAATGTCGAGCGGATTAAGTTATCTCGATAACCAAAATCTTGCCCGCCAGGCCGGTATTAAACAAAGTATCCAGTTTATGCTGAAGAAACATTTTGATATCTCTGCTTATGTAGATATCCGTAAAAACCTGATTACCCCAACCTATCCAGATCTTTTTTCTACCAATAGGGGAGAAATATCCATACACTATTATCTCGACAGACAATGAGCAAGCTTAAACTAAGATTATTTATTTTATTTATTTCCATAAGTACTGTAGTGTCTGCCCAAACCAGTATTGTGTTTGTTCCGGAGGTATATGGTACCACCTTGAACGGTCTTTTCAGGGCATCGATATACAATGCTTCAGGTGCGAAATCGGTAAGGATGAACATTACGGTAACGGAAGCAAGTGCAGGAAAAATTGCCACCATACAAACGGGTGTATTTACCATTGTGCCAGGGAATAACATTATTCCTTCGGGAGTGGCCCGCACAGCCAGCGTGGCCATGGCGCAGAATGCAACGGCAAACTTTATCAGGCGTAACCAATACTTCCCCCAGGGCGATTACGAATATTCATTTAATATTTATTCGGCTTCTTCAAGCGAAGAGATCATTATCGATCAAACCTTTAACAACGAAATTACACCACCAGCACCATTAGATCTGATTGAACCCTACGATCAGGACGAAATTTGCGAAAAAAGGCCACTGCTTACCTGGCAACCTTCCATACCAAAGGTTGATGGATTACTCTACCAGGTGATGCTGGTCGAAATTAAAGATAAACAGAACGCCGTTGAAGCCCTGAACTACAACCTGCCAATTGTGAATCAGAAAGGAGTAGTGGCCAATCTACTGGTTTATCCGCCAAATTCAAAAGAACTGGTGGCCGGTAAAAAATATGCCTGGCAGGTAAGCGCCTACCGCGATCAAACGGTAATTAACCGTTCGGATGTTTGGTCGTTCGAAGTGAATTGCCAGGATACAGTTAGTGCGGTTATACCAACTGATTACGGGTATAGGGATATAGAGGATTTGGTTAAGGGGAATTATTATGTTGCTGATGGCCAGATTAAATTTGCCCTAGTTAATTCTTATGGAGAGCAGGAATTAAAATACAATATGCTATGTATTAATAATCCTTCGAAAAAGATAAAAAACCTTCCTAAGCTGAGGTTAAAGCGTGGACAGAACAAAATCAATATTGATCTGAGTCATAATTTTTCATTTGAGGACAACTATTCTTATATCATGAAAATTCAAATGCCTGATGGCAGTCAGAAAAGTTTAAGATTTTTATATAAACAAACAACAGAATGAGACAAGCCACTATAATAATGTTACTTGGTTTGATACTTTCATGTAGTACTAAAAAACCTGCCGGTCAAAGTTCAGATGTCGACTTAAATGTAATGGCGCAATTAAAAGAAACGCCATCTACGGAGCACATGCGGACTTTCATGATTAGGGTATTCCCTGATCAGAAATTTGCTGAAAGTGGTAAAGAAAAAATTACCGAATCTTTTCTTTACCATTCTGACAGTTGTTTTTATCTACTTAAAAATAATGTAAAGTTATATCCGGAATACGTGGAGCCCATAGTAAATGGCATAAAAGGGAATTATGAGTTTCTTGTAGGATTCAGCGACCAAGACCTTTCGTCAAAAGAATATACACTGATTTATCAGGATCAAATTATTAATAAAAAAAAATACGTTCTCACGATCAAATAATATGGGATATACTTTAATTAATAAGACCAAATTTATTGCTAAGTTTTTGCTGGTGCTGTGGTTGCTACAAATTTTTCAACCCTTAAGTGTTTATGCACTAACATCAGGCCCAGCCCAGCCAGAAGCCCAGTCTTTTCAGCCTGTTGGAGTTTCTGATATGGTTGATTTATTTAGCGGAGATTTTAAATACAACATTCCTTTGATGGATGTAGATGGTTATCCCATTAATTTAAACTACCAATCGGGGGTAGGGATTGATGATGAAGCCAGTTGGGTTGGTTTGGGTTGGAATTTAAACGTAGGTGCTATTAATCGGCAATTGAGAGGGATTCCCGACGATTTGAGCGGAGATGAACTGGTAACAGAACAACACACGAAGAAAAAAGTAACAGTAGGAGGTAAATTAACAGCTAAAGTTGAATTTTTCGGTAAGAACACAGCTTTTAGACAAGGAGGAGGCGGCTTGAACGGCTCATTAACTTTTGGCATTTTTAGTGATAATTACACAGGCATAGGCGCTGAAATTGGTGCTAATGCTGGAATGTCTTTTTCACTGATTAACGACGGTCAGCTTACAGCCGGATTAGGGATTGGTATTTTGTCAAATACGGTCTCGGGTGTAGACGTAACACCTAATGCATCTTTATCTATTCACGCCATTAAAGAAGAAAAAGCTATTGTAAATGCAGGCTTTACCTCCTCTTTAGGTTATAATAGCCGTTCTGGGCTGAAAACGTTAAGTTTTGGTAAGAGTTTTATGAGTTATAATACTACCTCGACCATCTCCTATAATACAGAGCCGATAATGCCAAAACTCCAAGTACCTTATACTACAGAATATGGCTCTTTTAGTGTAGATGTTGGTGGAACTGTTTTTGGTGTTTATGGTAGTGCAGGTGGAACAGGTTATAAGAGTGTAAGGTATATCTCTAATGGCGGCAATTTCAGGAACCCTGAATATGGGTATTTATATGCCGAGCGCGGAAAAAATCAAAGAAAAGCATTGCACGATTATATAAGAGAAAAAGATAATCCTATAATTCCCGAATTGCCAAACCTGGCTTTACCAATTGCTACGCCAGATGTATTTGCCTATAACAGCCAGGCAGGTTCTGGCCAATTTAGGCTATATAGGGGAGGCACTGGTGCTTACTTTGATAATGAGGTTGCAGACCATTCTGAAGTACGCAGTATTGGGGGAGATATTGGATTTGGCGCTTATGCACATGGCGGTGTAACTGTTTTTAATCAATCAACCTCGAATGTGACGAAAAAATGGACAAATGACAACAATTATTTGAAAAATGGAGATTTTCAGGATGAATCCACTACTGATCCTGCCAGGCAACACGTTTTCTTTCGGAATGCCGAAGACAAAAATATTGAAGATACTGCGATGGTATCCAAGATATATGCGTCAACTCCACTTTCAATTTCAACTTCAAATAAAACAGCATCATCAAGTTTTAGCACGGTGAACAATTTTAGTAGTAATGTATTACCAGTTGATGGAAAAATAGAAAAAGACAAACGTGAAATTCTGAGTACTTCAATTTCTTATCTGACGGGATTAGAAGCCTCAAAGGCTGGTCTTAACAAAGAGATAGAAACCTTTAGTTTTATTGATGGACAAAATTTTGATCCGCGGTATTCGGAGACTGTTCGTGTGAGTGTTGATAGAGACAAAGGGATATATAGGCCGCATCATATCTCTGAAATAACAGTAACCAATGCCTCTGGTCAGCGGATGGTATATGGCACTCCGGTTTATAATAAAGGACAACAAGAAATTTCATTTGCGGTAAACAATGCTGGAAATAACGGTACGGGTAAAGTAGATGTGCCTATGAATGGCAATGAAATTAATCATGATAATCAGGGACTTGATAATTATTATCATAAGGATTCGCAACCTGCATATGCTTACAGCTATCTGATTAGCGGAATTTTATCGCCCGACTATGTAGATAAAACGGGAGATGGAATAAGTCTTGACGACAACGGGACTGGGATTAAGTTTAACTACAGCAAAATTGATTCATATAAGTGGCGCACTCCTTTTGGTAATAAGAAAAATGGAGATTCGCATGTGCCGGAAGGCAGCTTAAACAGGGCCTTACTCGCCGATCCTGATGATGATAAGGGATCCATTGTATATGGTGAAAAGGAAATTTACTATGTACATTCAATAGAATCAAAAACTAAAGTTGCTTATTTCATCACAGAAGACAGGCTTGATGGTTTAGGCGTAACAGATTGGAAAGGTGCTTTAGATATGGGGACAAGGCAAAAATGCCTAAAAGAAATCCGTTTATACTCTAAAGAGAATTTAAGTAAGCCAATTAAAGTTGTGAAATTTGAATATACGTATGATTTATGTCCGAATACACCAAACTCAATAGCAAACGGTGGAGGCAAATTAACTTTGAAAAAAATTTGGACTGAATATGGAAATACGCATAAAGGCCAATATCATCCTTATGTGTTTACATATAATTCAAAAGTTAACGGTGCTGAAATCCCTTATGGAACGATGATGACAGATCGTTGGGGTAACTATAAAAATCAGACTAATCCCGGGAATTTAACGAATGAGGAATACCCTTACGCAACCCAGGATAAAGCATATGCCGATCAGGTTGCAGGTTTATGGCATATTAATAATATTGAATTACCTTCCGGTGGGAATATAGAAGTTAAATACGAAGCAGACGATTATGCTTATGTGCAAAATAAGCGCGCGGCGGTTATGGTTCCTTATAGCTTTCCCGACGGTACAATTTTAAGTAATGCGAATGCTATCCAGCTTAATATAGATTCGGTTCCGCCTTCAGGGCAAGATCAAACCCAATGGTTCAAGAACACATATTTAAATGGATCTGACTATATCTATACCAAATCCCAAATTAATGTTAGTACAGCAAATGCACCTACCAGTAATAATGGAGTCGATTTTGTATCTACTTATTGTAAGGTGACTTCAGTTTCGGTCAATTCAGGTGTGGCAAAGCTTAGTCTTGAACAAATAGCCGAGGGTGGGCCAGCAACCAATCCTATCCGTTTTGCCGCCTGGCAAAAAATGAAAAATGAATATCCCAAATTTGCATATCCGGGTTACCAAAACAGGGTAGGAGATAATGGGAACACAGGAGTAGCTGCGGCGGTTAGTGCAGTGATGAACGCCGCTGGAAACTTAAAAGAACTTCGCGAAAATTTTTACCAAAAGGCAATGCGAAAAGGCTATTGTAATACAGTTGAAGCAGGAAAATCTTTCGCACGTATAAGCTTAACATCATCTGCAAAATTAGGTGGTGGCGCTAGGGTTAAGCAAGTTACTATAAAAGATGAATGGGATGTATTAACTGGCACAAATGCACCCAAGGGGATTTATGGACAGCGTTATGAGTACACCACTACATCGGGCAATGGAAAAAAAATAAGCAGTGGGGTAGCTACTTATGAACCATCTATTGGTAATGATGAAAATGCCCTAAAGGAGCCGGTGCCTTATGTTCAGAAAATAAAAGGTACGATTAATAATTATTTCGAATTGGAAGCGCCTTTTGGAGAGTCTCTGTATCCAGCACCAAGTGTTGGTTATAGCAAAGTAACTGTAAAAGATCTCGATGCAAGTGGCGCTCTTCCTCCTGATCAGATTCCTAAAACCGGGTATGTTGTTAATGAGTTTTATACCGCTAGAGACTTTCCGGTAAGGGTTAATATTTTGCCTTTAAAAAAATATAATCCCAAACCACAAAGTAGCTATTCTCTTATTCGAACCAGCAGTATAGAAGAATTGGTATTATCTCAAGGCTATTGCATAGAACTGAACGATATGCATGGAAAGCCTAAGGCCAACCGGGTATTTAATAATTCTGGAGTAGATATATCTTCAACTGAATACAATTATCAGGTTGAAGACCAAAATGCTGTAGAAAAAAGATTAGATAATAAGGTAAGTATTGTTAAACAGAACGGCAATATTACCTCTGGTATTATTGGGAGAGACATAGAGTTTTATACTGATTTTAGAGAACAGGAAACAAACAATTCGGGCCTGGCTGTAAACCTAGGTGTTGATGTTATACCCTTCATTTTTGCGCCAATAGTAATACCCCATTTCCCAATTAATAGCAATAACGAATATAAACTATTCAGATCAGCATGTGCGGTAAAGGTTATTCAAACCAATGGGTTAATTAAAAATGTGGTTAAGAAAGAAAATGGTTCTTCTATTTCGGTAGAAAATGTAGCCTATGATGGTGTAACAGGAGAAGCGCTGCTGACCAAAACGCAGAATGAATTTAACAAAGATTATTACTCGCTTAATTTACCTGCTTATTGGGCTTACCGTAAAATGGGGGGAGCCTATCAGAACCAAGGGATGGTGCTTAAAAATGTTTCCTTAAACAGCCTGTACGAAATTAATGATGCTTACTGGAGTTTACTTACACAGGGAGATGAATTGGTTAATATTGCATCTGGAGAGCATTACTGGGTAGTTGATAATCGATCTTTAATTGTCAATAGTTCTCCCAGTCATCCTGAGTATTTGGATCTTCAATTATTAGAACCAACTAAATTATTGATTGACCGAAGAGGAAAAGTATTAAAGTCTATCACCGGAACCGATGATGCCAAAAAATTCAAGGTAGTACATTCTGGCTATAGAAACCTTCTGTCAGCCGGAACCGAGAGTATTGTATCGGTAAATAATCCGATAAAAAATAATAAACTAAATATTAACGGCGACTTAAGCCAGATGAAGGTATTATCTGCATCACTTACCACTTATGATGATGAATGGCCAGTTGATGCCTTAGGACAGGTAACAGACCGTATTGAGAATACCTCTTCCACTTTCAATTTCAGAATTGTTGGATATAATTCTGAGCATGGTCGTTCCGGATCCCGTTTTTATAATCCATGTGATGCCGAAGGTAACTTTTTTAATGCTCCATGTGGAAATCCGGATTATTATAATTTCAGCAATAGCTATTTAAACTCCAGATTAATAAATATTGGAATATGGCCTGATACAAGTATTCCAGCAAGTTTAGCTGAACCCTTAGGTTTTACTTCCACATTTGATGCTCCGGTTAGTAAATATTATTTCATAGGCTTTGCAGGTGATGATAGAATTAAAATTACCATTGATAATAATGTATTGCAACCAACTGTAAATTCTCCTTAAACTTTTGAATATTGGACAATTGTTCCTATTTATCTAGCTGCGGGAACTCATAAAATTGAAGTTGAAGGATATAATATTCCTAATGCATACAACAATTGGTCTGGTAATCCAGGAAGTATTGGTGTTGAAATTTACCGGGATGACATACAAAATGTGCTATCTGCTTCAAGTGCTAATATACCTGCAACAATATTTTCAACATCTTCCCTCGCATATAACTATGATATACAAAGTTTTAGGACCATAAATGGTGTTAAAACATGGCATTTTACTTATGAAACGTTTTACAATCCTTTTATACAGGGGATAAAAGGTAACTGGCGGCCAAATACACAAAAAGTATATCAGGAGAACAGGGCTTACGACAATATTTTTACATTGGGTAAGAAAGGAGTGAATGCAGCCAATGCTGGTTATATTAAAACTTTTAGTTCATACTGGAATTTTGGTGGATTTTGGAATAATATGGTCGAAAACCCTTCAACGACCAAATGGATCACATCCAATATTATTACCCAATATGATAAATACGGGCAGGAACTAGAAAATAAAGATGCCTTAAACCGATATAGCGCAGCAAGTTTTGATTTTAAGGGCGAATTGCCATCAGCAGTTGCCTCTAATGCCAGGAACAGAGAAATCTATGTAAATAGTTTTGAAGACCGCGGTCGCCATACTATTGTGCCTGATACCAATGTGGTTAAGGAATTTGTATCGAAGCCCTATGGCCAACCATTATACTGGTCGATTTCTAATTCGGTATCACACTCTGGTAATTACAGTTTGGTATTGTCAACAGATGGGATTGTACTTTCTACTGTAAAACACAATAAAGAGCAAAAAACGATGCCATACCTAACCCGCAACAACAATGGCGAGTTTAACCTGCTCAATAATTATGGTTTACTGCCCCGTGGTTTTGAACCGGTACAGGGAAATGAATATATTTTTAACGTTTGGGTAAAAGATAACCAGCCAACAAATAAGAGTGTTAACATAAGTGCCTATTACCAGGTTCCCAATTATGGTTACAGCTATCCGGTTGAATTAAACTATAAAGCCGTTGTAGAAGGATGGAAATTATTGGAAGGCAGGATAAAGACACAAGTTAGCGGATATCATAAAATGGACTTCCTGCTAAAAGCTAATTATGATGGAATTTATATTGATGACATCAGGATTCATCCAAAAGATGCCCTTTTAAAATCATATGCTTATGATAGTCGCAATTTTAAACTGATGGCCGAACTTGATGAAAATGCTTTTGCAACCTTTTACGAATATGATGATGAAGGATCATTAGTGCGCGTGAAGAAGGAAACGGAAAGAGGTATTGCTACCATTAAGGAAAACCGTTCATCGTACAGAAAAAAGAACCTATAATATGAAAACACTCTATAAAAAAATATTCTTTTTATCAGTTGGCGTATTAGCCCTATTGGTTGTGGCCTACTCCAGTGCAAAAATGATTGCGAGTAAAACAACTGTAAAAACGGTAAACGTGAAAGATACAGTTGAAACCATAAGTATTGATACTGTAAAACTAAAACTCTTTACCCAGGCTGGTAGAGCAATTGATTTTAACGCTGATCGACTTTTTATTTCAGGAACGTTAAGTGTTCATGATGGTAATGATAGCTCAGTAAATGTTAACAATGCAGCTTATTGTTTTGTAAAGAGAGATAGTAGCTTTTATTATAAGCTGAATTTGGTAGAAATGCTAAATACCAGATCTTATTGCGTGCAAACAGATGGGCTACAGAAAAAGATTATGATTTCATCTCATAAGCGCATTAGCCCCCAGTTAATGTTTCCGCAATTGGAAAAACTGGTAGAACATTTACGGGAAGAAAGATATCATGTTGTCGAAATGCCAGCACCTGAAGGCTTACGGAAAATAGCACTGATCAATCCTCATCATGTTACCTGTAAAGAATACAGCATCACTTTTAACAGTGAAACATTCAAACCAACTGAAGTTCTGATTAGACTAAGCAATCTGGATGATCCACTAAATCCTAAAATGGATAAAACCATTTCAATGAAATATTCAGAAAACAGTAATATCAATGAGGATGCCATGCTTTCTATTGAAAGAATGGTTACAAAAACAGGCAAAGGATTTAAGGCTGTTAATGCTTACAGTGGTTACGAGGTGATAGAGGTGAGCCAATAGGCTGACCTTAATGTTCAAAAAAAGCAGTTTTTGGAATGTTAATATGCATTGCAGCGTATTGTTTCAAACTGAAGAAAACGAGGATAATTAGGTAATTGCGCCTAATTAAAACAAGATTTTATTAAGAAATAATTTACAGTTATGTTAAAAACGCTCCGTTTTATTTTTGTGGTTTCTTTATTGGTATTGCTGCAACAATATGCATTTGCAGCGGTAGAACCCTATCAAAACTTCTTAAAGGGCAACATTAAGGTAGGCGACTCGTTATTGGTAAAAGATGAAAAATTTAAAAACACATCGTTTAACTGGGCCGATATTACAAATATTTCGGTTAAAAATTCCATTAACTTACAGGTTTTAGATGAAGAGGCCATTAGCCAGTCTTTTAGTTGCAGCTTAAAAATCAGGGTTGAATATTTTAGTTCACCAGAACAAATAGAAGCAACCAAAATTGAAGACGTAGAACTTAAGGTAAATTACGATAAAAAAACCGGAGCGGTTTATAAGGGCATTGATACTTATAGCTTTCAGAATGGTTATTATGTAAAAGTTTATGTTGTTTCGATAAATAGCCCTGAATTCGGTACTCAATTGCCGCCAATATTGCAGTTAAGCAGCATGATCAATATCGATCGTAAATATGCTTTTAAACCCTATCTGTTTTTGGGTATTAACGGTCAGCAAGGGGATGTGTCGAAAACACGTGGGGTGCAACGCTTAAGTAATGGAAGTGTTCAGGATAATCAATTAAAGCTGAGCTGGTCTTTAATACCAGGTGCAGAAGAATACGATATAGAATGGGTGGGCATTGACAGTGGATCGGAATGGGAAACCATAGCAGATGCCCTAAAAATTAATAGTGGAACATATTCAAATGATGATATTGCAGCAATATTTAGAAACAATGCCACTCGAATAACCACGCACGAAAATAACTATGCCATTTCGTTATTGTATAATGCCAAGTATATCCTGGTAAGGATGCGGCAGGTGCAATATACAGCAGATGGACTTAGAAATACTGGGGATTGGTTTTATAAACAGGAAGATAACAATACTTATGCAATATGGGAGCCAAGCTGGCATCAGGAAAATTTAAACTGGCAATATTCTGCTACTTATGCTGAAGAAGGTAAAAAGAAAGAAGTAGTCAGTTATTTTGATGGATCGCTAAGAGGACGCCAAACCGTAACCCTTAATAACAGTGATGATGTAGCGGTAGTACAGGAAAATGTTTATGATCAGTTTGGACGTGCTGCTGCCAGTATTTTACCTGCTCCTGTTAGAGAAAGTACAACCAACCAAGCCTTACATTATTTTCCATCCTTTAACAGAAATGCAAATAATGTTCCTTACAGCTATGCAGACTTAAATGCTGCTACCTGCGAACCTTTACCCGGGGCCTTAAATGTAGCATCCGGAGCATCACGATATTACTCTCCGCAAAACCAGTTTAAAAACCTAACATCCTTTAATCAGTATATTCCAGATGCTGGTGGTTACCCTTTATCAGTAACACAATATACACCTGATAATACCGGACGTATAAAATTGCAGGGTGGTGTTGGTTATACCTTTCAACCAGGAAATCCTGAAAAACATACTACCCGGTATTTTTATTCGAAACCGGAGCAATGGGAATTGGATAGACTGTTTGGTAATGATGTAGGCTTTGCCGAGCATTATCTTAAAAACATGGTGGTCGACCCTAATGGGCAGATCAGTATCAGCTACCTTAATGCAAGTGGTAAAACTATAGCAACAGCATTAACCGGCAATACACCTGGCAATGTTTCGGGTTTAGATAATAAACCCGATGCCCGGGAGATAAGCATGAAGATATTAAAACCTGAACAGTTCAGTTTTGATGCCAGTCGTTTAAGCTTAAATGCAACAACAACCTACACCGCATCAGTACCAGGCCCGGTTACTTTAAAGTATGATATTGAAAAATTGATCTCAGAATATCCCGGTAATGCTTTTAAACCCTGCAGCAATTGTTATTATGAACTGGGCATAACCATTCGCGATAATTGTAACGTGATTGTGTATAGTACCACTACCCCTGTAAAAATTGGTGCTGAAACTTCAAACTGTGATGATGCTGGCATTTACGCTAGTACGATAGAAACAGCTTTTAACCAAATAGGCGAATATTATATCACTTTTAATTTTAACCTCAGCGAACGGGTTATCAATTATTTTACTGATGAGTATGTTAGAAAAGGACAAGAAGGACTGCACCTTAAGAAACAGGCTGATTTTGTATTGAAATATCTGACTGAGAGCCGTTTTCAGGATTGCTTTTCTGACTGTAAAACAGCAAGGGCAAAACTGGGCAGTAAAACAGACTTTACTGCGATGTTTATCGCTAAGCTCAATCAGTTGGGCGAAGCTCCAGCCCCTTATCAGGATTTTATTTCTGGTACTTATGATGATCTTCTAACCAAGGTGGCTACGCTTGAAGCTGGTTGCGGAAATACTTCTCCTTGTGATGAGTACCAGAATCCTATGTTATTGGATGTTTCCCCTGGTGGGCAATATGCCATGGTCGATCAATCAGGTAATCTTTTAGAAACGGCTACCAATGTATTACAGCTTTATTTTAAACATGGTGCATTTGATAACCTGGATAGTGCTGATCCTAAATATACCAATAATGCTGTAACCAGGGAAGATGGTAGCAGTACCTCTCCTTATGATGCATCATTTACCCTATCCGATCTGGTGAGGTACTGGAAACCCGAGTGGGCAGCACAGTTTTTACGTTTTCACCCTGAATATTGTAAACTGCAGTTCTGTATCAACCACTCTGGTGAGAAAAGATGGGATGATAGTTTAAAGGAGATAGAAACCGCTGCGGCAATTGGTTATCACCGCAACAATGCGATAAACTGGTTGCTCAATTCCGATCCTTTTTTTACCGATCCTGCCCATAGCTCGTACAAAAGTAGTATGGAGTTCGACCTCACCAATTTTAGTGTGGTAAAAACAGGCCGAATGGATGTTGCCGTTAAAAATATCTATGCTTTTATTGATTTTGTACTTTATTGCTCAGATACAACCGGTACAACCAATCTTGGGGTTAATACAACAGCACAGAACTGGAATACCTGTAATCCTAACGATGCGTGTAGAGTAGAAAACCGAGAATGGCAGTTTTATCGTGATTACTATCTTGAACTTAAAGCAAAATATATAGAGATACTTAGAAATATCGAAACCTGCGATCCTTCTGTTACTTGTCCGATTGGGAAACCGGTAGCTACCGATTATGATTATACCAATAACGGTGATTGTTCTTCCAGACAACTCCTGGGCTCCACTCAACAACTTTCTCCAAATAGTTTTAGGGTATTTGATTATATCAATAATCAGCAAATTACTTATACCTACATTCCTGGCACAGTTAATTCTCCACCTGCAGTTAATTGCAGCAATTTAAGCAGCAGTCAGTTTTACGCTTGTATGGAGGTAAGTATGCCTGGAGTTGAACCTATAAGGTATACCAATGTGCGGGAAACAACTTGTGTTGAAAGCATACCTGTTAGTTGCGGTGTTGAAGGCAGTTTGGTAGCTGATGGTAGTTATGGCGTAAGCCAGTATTATGCTATTTCTTCGCCATATCGTTACGATTATAATTTTTACGAAGGTTATGATGAATCCAATTCACCTCAAGTAGGTTGTAACGGAGGTTTATATAATAGTGATCTGAATTTTTACAATTGCTATACTGTATATTACGGGGGCTCTAGCTTTGTGTTTAATAATGTTTGGGTAAGTATATGTAATACTTATATTGGAGGTAGCGGCGGTGGTGGTGGTGGTGGTGGTGGCAATCCATGTGATCAGCAGCCTACTGCACTTTTTAAAGCAGTTGAAGCAAATACCGCCAATAACCTTGAGCAACCGCCCTGCGAAGTTACCCAGCAGTTAATGGCAAACAATTCGGCCGAGCAGCAGGTTTTGGCCGATTTCGACAGCAATAACATCTATAGCGTTAGAACAGTTGAGCTTAGTGAAACCAATAAAAGTGCCGCCCGAAAAAGTAATGACATTAGTGCCGGATCAGATACACCAAATCAGTTTGGTGAATATGAATTTAAACCTTATTTCGCCGTACAGAATGAGAAGGGAAGTTACAGGATATACAGAAATGTTTGGGTAGCTAAATATCAACCAGAGCCGGTTTCTACATCATCGATGGCAATGAAAAGCAGTGCTTTGCAAACTGAAAGCGCCATGCGTGTTTCAAACACGGTTACCGTTTGTGCAAGAATAAGCGATAACGTCAACTACGATGGTATTATTTCAAAGTATATAGATTGTTATGGATATTATTTTCACAATCCAAGGAAAACAACGGTCGAATTGGTCGATCAAAATGGTAATCCGGTTACTTTCCATATGGATGTGCAGGTTACTGTAAATTTCAGGATAGATCACGACTTTTCGAGTACATACGAATCAGTAGTCATATCGGTTCCAAACGGACAAAACGCTGCTACTTATTTTTACGACTCTACCTATTATGTACAGGTGCAAAATTGTAATCCTTACCAAAAGTCCTATATCAACCAAAACACAATTACGGGTGCTACCTTTTGTACTGCTGCACCGAACCCAGCTAATTGCCCAGCCATTTATGCAGAAAAAACAAGCAGGTTCGATCCTGATATTACAGCGCCTAAAACTGGTTTAACCGATGCACAGTATGTAGCAGAGCAAAAGGCAGCTTTAACCAGCCAGATCAATACTTCATGTACAGGTAGTGCCGATGGTTGGATACAACGTTTAAGAAAAGGTTTGGAAGCTGGAAACTATACCTCAAAAATAGATGAATTAAGAACTAATTTAATCGCCTTATGTACAAAAGGTGGCGATTTAGAACATCCCTTTGGTGCCAGCAGTTTACCTGCCGATCAGAGCATCATGATAAATGGGCAGCCTGCTACCAACTTTGGCGATGTAATTAAATACACTTTAGCGCCGTTAAATTTTACCACTTTTACCGATCTGCTTAACCCATGGTTAATCGATTCGCCCTATCCGTATGAGGTTAAACAGCAACCTACCCAAATCTCCATTTCTGCAACAACAGATGCCATTTGTAATAAATTAAGCAACCTCTCAGGTTATGGTACTTCTGGTTTTTACAATACCCTGGTAGCAAAATACGGAACGGCCATGACCTTAACCGAGGCGGAGCTGAATACTTTGATAAAAGGTTGCACCAATTGTAAACATTTATTGGATTACGATATTAAACTTCCGGTTTTCTTAGATGGCGCAGCAACTGGCTGTATAGATAGAAATGCCTATAACTCAGCAATATCGGGTTTAAATGCTGCGTTCGGTAATGCTTTAAGTCCTTCATCTGCCAATTACGAAACCATTTTTAGTAATTATTTAAATCAGAAATTTGGTTTCTTTTTATCTTATCACGATTACGAGGTATATGCCAGCAGTAGCCGCGATTTGTTATGTAACGAGCCGCCTTATATTGCTGCACCTATCGATCCTATGGCCTGTGTAAAAACATTGATCGATCAGGCTTATGGAATTGGGCATGAGCAATACACAACTTATATTAACGAAGAAAAAAGAAAATTTGTTAATGCCTATATCAATACCTGCGCGGCTGCAAAAGCCAATGTAATATTAAAGGCATCGCAGCAAACTTACCATTATACGCTATATTATTACGATCTGGCAGGTAACCTGATCCGTACGGTGCCACCAGAAGGGGTAACGCTTTTAACCGATAACGAAGTAGAACTGGTACAACGGGGCAGGAAAGCACAGCCTGAAGATTGTAATTACAATGGTCCGGTGAGCGAAGCTGATCAGAATACCGCTTTACAAACCCTTAGCAATACTTTACAGGGGCATGGCAACACGGCCGTAGAAATGTGGCTGCATACCGATGCGGATGGGGGCAAACAGTTTGTTGCCGCTACACCCGATATGAAATACATGCTGCAGGCCTGTGTAAACGGCAACCTGGTTAATGTAGATGTTTTCACCTTAAACCAAACTGCGCCGGATAATGTTAGCATAATATTAAGTAATCATATAACGGCCAACGTAAGCGATATTTTACCCCTATCGCCATGGACACATGTGGTGGTACAAGGCACAGACCTCGCGCAGGGTGCTTTACAGATCTGGGTAAACGGAAAAGCCTATGCGCCTGTTGCAGGTGCTCCATCTGCGGGTTGCGGTTGGACCATTTCGAGCAACCCGATTAATATGCCGCGCAATTTTACCAATTTAAAACACTTTAGGATTTATTCGGGACGTTTAATGGCAGCAGGCGAAATTACGGCCAATGCAGAAAGCCCTTGTTTTGCCGTTGCCGATGGTACTGCCCTTGCCTGGTACCGCTTTAATATACCTGCAGCGGGCGGACCCACCACCATTGCCGAAAACAGTACTTTAGAAACCCAGTTTAACGGAACCTATCCGCTACATAAGTTAACCACTACTTATGCCTATAATGCGACCAATCAGGTGGTAAAACAGTACACGCCTGATGCGGGTACGAGCAAGTTCTGGTACGATTATTTAAGCCGCCTGGTCATTTCTCAAAATGCAAAACAGGCCGCTGGTAATAATTTTAGTTATACCGATTACGATGCATTGGGCAGGATAAGAGAAGTGGGGCAAAAAAATACGGCAAGCAGTGGCTTAACCGAACCTGCTTATGTAGACAATACTTTTTACCGTAATTTTTTAAACCTGGGCAGTAATACCCAGATTACCAAAACCTATTATGATGGATTAATAAGTGATAACGGAGTATTAACCAACTTAAGCCAGGATAACCAGCGTAAACGTGCATCGGCCAGTGTATACCGCGAAACTACAGGAACATCTGCCATTAATGCAAGCTATTACAGTTACGATGTAAGCGGTAATGTAAAAACACTATACCAACAGATTAACGGGCTTGGACTAAAAACTTTAAATTACGAATACGATTTAATTAGTGGCAAAGTTAATTTTCTAGCCTACCAGCACGGCCAGAACGATGCCTTTTATTACCAATATAAATACGATGCCGATAACCGTTTAACCTCCGCATGGAGCAGTATCCAGGCCAACGTGGTTAATTATGGTTTTGGCAGTACCTTAACCGACCCTAGCCGCCGCATGGATGCCAGTTACCAGTACTACCTGCACGGACCGCTGGCCAGGATGGAACTTGGCCGCAATACCGAAAAGGTACAGGGGCTGGATTATGCCTATACCTTACAGGGCTGGTTAAAAGGCGTAAACGGAACCAAATTAGATCCAACCATCGAAATGGGAGGCGATGCCGCACAGCCTCAAAACGCCACTATTGCCAAAGATGCCTTGGCCTATAGTTTAGGGTATTATAATGGCGATTATACCCCAATAGGTGGCAATGGTGCCTTTGCCCATACTTATGTGGGCGCAAATGGCGAGCTTACCGGACGGCCATTATTTAATGGAAACATTAGCAACAGTACCTACAGCATAGCCAAAATAAATAATGATGCAACAGTAGGTTATAGCTATGGTTACGATCAGTTGAACCGCATTAAAAATGTAAACCAGCACGATATTGGTACGGGTAACTGGAGTTTCGCCAGTGCCAACGATAAATTTAAAGAAAGCTTTAGCTACGATGGTAATGGTAATATTTTAAACCTGCAGCGCAATAGCCAGGGCGGAACTACCATGGATAATTTGGGCTATGTGTATAACCGCGATGGCGCAGGTAAGCTGATAAATAACCGCCTGTCTGCAGTAAACGATGCGGTAGGAGTAACCAATGGAACCGATATAGGCAACAACAGTTATAGCTATGATGAAATAGGCAACTTAAAAACTGATGCTGCCGAAGGCATCAGCAACATAGACTGGAGTGTTTATGGCAAAATCAAAAGCATCAGCAAAAATAGCGGTGGCATTAACTATACCTATGATCCATCAGGCAACCGGGTAAGTAAGCTTTACAATGGCATTACCACTTATTATGTACGCGATGCACAGGGAAATAGTTTGGCCGTGTACGATAATACCGGCAATACCAGCAACTGGCGCGAGCAACAATTGTATGGCAGCAGTCGTTTGGGAATGTGGAAGCCAAACCTTAATTTAGCAACAGCCAATGGCAGCAGCATTTGGAACAGCTATGGCCTTAAGTTCTTTGAGTTAAGTAACCACCTGGGTAACGTAATGGCCGTAGTGAGCGATAACCGCTTGCAAAACGGTCATGCATATGATCCAGATGTAATTAACAGTAACGATTATTACGCCTTTGGTGGGCAGATGAACGGCCGCGATTTTACCAATCCGGGCGCACAGGCCTACCGTTATGGCTTTAACGGCAAGGAGAACGATAACGAGGTAAAGGGTGCTGGCAACCAGCAGGATTACGGGATGCGGATCTATGATCCGAGGATTGGGAAATTCTTGAGTGTTGACCCGATAACTGCTAATTATCCTATGCTTACACCTTATCAGTTTGCAAGTGATAGCCCAATTCAAGCTATAGATTTGGATGGTTTGGAGGGGTCTTGGGCTGGTGCATTACAAGGAGTACCAGCTAGTGAACGAGATAACTTTGATAGGGGTTTAAGAGAAGGCCATAAAAAAGGCTTGATTGCAGTTACCACTGCATCAGCAGTTGCAGCTGATTTATATTTTACTGGAGGTAAAGTATCCCAGTTTTTTCTAGGAGCACAATTTTTTAGTGGATTTAACGATAACAAAGCTAAAACAGTAGAGGGGCGTATTCAGCAAGAAAAGGATTCACGAAATGCAATAAGTCAAGCCGTTTTTGCTTATGGAACTGGCGTTGCTTTAGGAAAGATTTTTTGGGGCGTTGGTGAATTAGCAAATTTGGCTGGAAGAAGAATTAATTTAGCCAGATCCTTTTATTTAGCAGAAGGTTATCCTGAAGGCAGAGCTGCTAATCATATGAGCGGGATAGACTTTTCGAAACCTGTTCAAACAGCTACATATAAAAAAGGTACAGTATTAGAACAATGGCTTCAGGTTGATAAAACAACGGGAGCAACTATACCTGGTGATTATTATACACTGCCAGGTGCAGATCCTACTAAACTTGGTATTTCTTTAGAAGGAAGGGTTAAGGTCAATATTGTACTTGGTGAAGACACGAAGTTTTTAAAAAGCACAACAAGTGATATCCAAGATACTTGGTCAAAACCTGGACAAGTAATCTCAACCAAAGGTGGTGAGACTCAATTGTTTAAGACAGGAGTGAAAAAGCATTAAACGTATGATTGAATTAGAGAAATTAAGTGTTGAGAGGATTGAAGTTATTGCCCTCTATCTTTTAAAGAACCAAAATAATATTGAGAATGTTATAGCTGAATTTGGTAATGTATTTATTAATAACGGATTTGGAACTTTGTTTCTAACGCCTAAACATGCAATTTTTAAAGTGTTTTGGCTTTTTCTTAATGAAGATAGATTGGAGACAGTTGGATTTGGGGGAAGAGACCTAGGTTTAACTTTTGAAGACTTATTTGCCACTTACAAATATTGTAATGAGGGTTTTAATATTTATGATGATGAATATGAGTATGTTTTTTTTGATTCTAAAGATTATGAATATACTTTGAAAATTAAATCAAAAATTTCTCTAGTTGAAAACGGAAAATTGGTAAATAATATTGATGTTAATGGAATAGAAATGAGATTAGGTGTCATCTCCAGCTCCCGTTCTAACTAGCCCCAATCTGGTTTTAGCGTCTCGCTGAGACCTTTAATTTAGTCTTTGTGCTTTTAAAGTAATAATCTTAGCCTGGCATATGCCGGGCTTTTTACTTTTCTATTTCCTTCGCTAGCGCACGCGTGCCACGTGTGAAATATAAAATCTGCTTTATAATTAAAAATGATCGTAACCCCTCCTGCTAGTCCGAGCGGATTGCAATTAGATAAATTGTGCTGGTGCGAGTTTTTAACTCGTACCAATATAAAAAAGCCATAGTTTTAAAATCTAGAAAGTCGCAATCCTAAACTTTCCCTCTGCT
>Ga0157369_10001295_pt1 | contig 31064 bp, 25 predicted proteins | sample C25metaG_FD_113461 | JGI IMG/M metagenome (GOLD analysis project Ga0157369, IMG submission 113461) | Corn rhizosphere microbial communities from Kellogg Biological Station, Michigan, USA - C2-5 metaG | ecosystem: Host-associated > Plants > Roots > Rhizosphere > Soil | place: USA: Michigan... | reverse complement strand
CTCCAACTGAAACACCGCGACGCGATTGCCGCTCGGATCATTGGTGCTCGTGAGCACGAGCGCGCTGCGCTCCGAGTCGCCCTGCTCGCCGGCGAGCGCCAGAGTGCTCGCGAGGAGCGTCATGGCGAGCGCGCCCGCGGCCCGCCCGGCGATGAATCGACTCGAGTTTCGGGATGACATGGTGATCTCCGTCGTGTGAGTTGTTGGTTTGAGGTCGGGATGGCTTTGCGAGGTCGGGTCACCGCGTGCTTTCAAAGGCTTCATTTCGCTCTCTGCGGCGCGCCAGCCTCGCATCGAGTGCGAACGGCCCGTTGCCGCCGAGCACGAGGGCGACGAGGCAGGCGAGATAAAGAAGATCCGTCTCGTAGCCGGGCTGACCGAAATGCGCGCCCGCGCGGGTCACTGATTCGAGCTTGATGGAGCTGAAGCCGTTGGGAAGGTGAACGGTGACGATCGCAACGAGGAGGACGAGGACCATTGGGACGCTGGCGAGCGGCACGAAGGCGCCGATCAAGACCGCGAGCCCGCCCATGAGCTCGATGAAGATGGTCGCCCAGGCGAGTAGCGGGGCGGCCGGCAGATGCAGCGCATGCAGGATCGCCGTGAAGGATTGAGGTCCGCGCGCGAGCTTTGCGATCCCGTGCTCCATGAAGCCATAGCCGACGATGAGGCGCAGGGGAAGCGCCCACCATTCTGGTCGCAGCGAAGCGATCGGACGGCTGCAGAGCTCGAAAAGGGTCTTCATACCCGACCGAGTACGCTGGTGCAGGCGCAAGTGTTACAGCATGGCGCTGTCAGTCGCGGCCCATCCCGTGGCCCGCTTTGTCATTTCTCCCTCCACCGCTCTACAATGCGCCGCTGGCCCAGGGGCATAGAGCCGAGCACAGTGGAGCCGAAAGTCGACATCGAAGAGCGCCTCCGGCCGCTGATGAACCGCAGCCTGGCTGGCGACGCCGATGCGCATCGGCAGCTCCTGAGCGCGCTCGGCGGACATTTGCGCAGCTACTTCGCCCGCCGTATCGGGACCGGAGCCTCTGAGGTCGAGGATCTGGTCCAGGAGACACTCCTTGCGGTGCATTTGAAGCGGGACACCTATGACCGCGCCCTGCCCTTCACGCCCTGGGCGTACGCGGTCGCACGCTACAAGCTCATCGATCACTTGCGCCGCCGGCATCGGCGCGTCCACGTTCCGCTCGAGGATGCCGGGGTGCTATTCACCGCGGATGACAGCGAAGAGCGTGTGGTGCAGACGGACCTCGACCGATTGCTCGAGCGGCTGCCCGACCGGCAGCGGACTCTCCTGGAAGACGTGAAACTTCAGGGCCTCTCGATCGAAGAAGCAGCTAGGAAGCGCGGCGTGACCGCGGTATCGGCGCGCGTCATGTTGCACCGGACTCTGAAATGGTTGAATCGAGCCTGGCACGATGAGAACGGTTGACTTAATAGCATTGCTCGCACGCGATGTCCGGATGACGCCGGCGGGGGCCGCGACCCGCAAGCTGCTGATGGGCCTCGCCGTCGGTGGCGCGGTGACACTCGCGCTCGTGGTGCTGGGCTTGCATTGCCAGCCCCTCGAGGCGGCTGCCAGGCAGCCGTGGTTCTGGATGAAGGCGAGTTATACGGGCCTACTCACCGTGGCGGCTGCGATCACCGTCAGGCGCCTGGCCGTGCCGGGTAGGCGGCCGGGAATCGCGCCTGCAGTGGCACTGCTCATCATTCTGGCCATGATCGGCCTCGGCGCCGGCCAGATCCTCGCAGCCTCATCCGCCACCCGCCTCGACCTTTGGTTGGGCCACACGTGGAAAATCTGCTCACCGCTCATCCTGCTGCTGGCGCTGCCGATCTATGGCTGTGAGGTCGTTGCCCTGCGCGCGCTCGCGCCGACACGGCCTGCCGTGGCGGGTGCTGCCGCCGGGCTGGCAGCTGGTGCACTGGCGGCGACCTTCTACGGACTGCACTGCCCAGAGCAGGCGGCCGCCTTCGTAGCCACGTGGTATACGCTGGGCATTGCAGCCGCTACCGCCCTCGGAGCAGCGCTGGGCGCGCGATTGCTGCGCTGGTAAATCAAATCCCTCGGCGCTGGCTGTAACAACCCGCCTCGGTTCGCGAAATCAGATCGCAAGTGGGCCCTCCCTCGCGGCCCATGTCGAGACTGAGGCAAACCGATGCTGATCGAGCGTACTGCGGGAGCAGTCGCGGCAAAGCGGCGCGACGCCCGCGTCGAGCCCGCCCGGGAAGTCATCCACAGGCACGCCTGGCCCGTGCGGGTGACCCACTGGATCAATGCGCTGACTCTCTTCATCCTGGTGGGCAGCGGCCTCAACATCCTCAACGCCCACCCCCGACTTTACTGGGGTCAAAAAGGCAGCGACTTCGATCCGCCCTTCATCACGCTACACGCCTGGCCCGATTGGCTCACCATCCCGAGCTATACCGACCTCGCGGATGCGCGGCACTGGCACTTCTTCTTCGCCTGGGTCCTGGTGGCGAACGCTGCGGTATACCTGCTCTGGAGCTTCGCGAGCCGGCACATCCAGCGGGATCTTTGGCCGACGAGGGCCGATCTGCGCGCCATTCCGCGCTCGATTCGCGATCACCTTGCGCTCAGACATCCGACCGGTGAGGCCGCCAAGCGCTACAACGTCCTGCAGCGGCTCGCCTACCTGGGACTCCTGACTCTGGTCTTCGGCATGGTCGTGACCGGGCTCGCAATGTCACCCGGGCTCGATGCGTTTGCTCCCTGGCTGGTGAGGGCGCTGGGCGGGCGGCAGTCGGCACGGACCCTGCACTTCCTCTTTGCCTCCTCGATCGTGCTCTTCATTGCCGTCCACCTCACCGAAGTCGTGCTCGCCGGCGCGATCAATGAGGTTCGATCGATGATCACGGGTCGCTACACCGTTCCGCGGGGGCGCCCCTGACATGACGATCATCACGCGACGCCAGGCGCTCATCGGAGGGCTCGCAGGCGGCGGTCTGCTGCTCAGCGGCTGCAGCAAAATTCTACAAGCCGATGCCCTTACCGAGAGTGCCAGCTTCCCGCGGGTGCTCGCGGCGGCTCAAGCCTGGACCCGCTCCACTCAGCGCCTCCTGCTCGGGCGGGGCGCGATGGCGCAGGAGTTCGGGCCTTCCGACATATCCTCCCACTTCAAGGCCAACGGGACCTACAATCCGGGAGGCGAGTGGTACGACCGCCAGGTCGCGCAGCGCTTCGCGAACTGGCAGCTGCAAATCGATGGATTGGTTGCGCATCCGCTCACCCTGAGCGTCGCCGAGCTGCGGCGGCTTCCCTCCCGGAGCCAGATCACCCGTCACGATTGCGTCGAGGGGTGGAGCGCCATCGGCGGCTGGACCGGCGTTCCGCTCGCCTTGTTGCTGCATGCAGCCGACGTCCGGCCGAGCGCCAGGTTCGTCGTGCTCTACTGCGCCGACAATCTCGATGGCGAGCCCTCGAAAGGCGGCGAGCAGCGTCCGGGGCAGTATTACGAAAGCATCGCCCTCGAGGATGCGATGCATCCGCAGACTCTCATCGCCTACGCCATGAACGGGAAACCGCTCGATGTCCCACACGGCGCGCCGCTGCGGCTGCGCGTCGAGCGTCAGCTCGGCTACAAACAGGCGAAATACATCCGGCGCATTCAGCTCGTCAACAGCTTCGGCGCAATCGCGGGCGGACATGGCGGCTACTGGGAAGACCTCGGCTACGACTGGTATGCCGGCATCTAGTACACGCGACAGACCTGCCCTAACCTCAACTCAGGAGATACCCATGACCAAGACCTTCCGATCGCTCACGCTCGCCACTCTCGCCGGCACTCTCATCAGCGGTTACGCCTTCGCGCAATCGGCCTCGACCGGCGCCATGAGCTCGAGCGATCACATGTCGGGCGGCGCAATGAGCTCGATGACTCATGATGCCAAGGCGGGCGCCATGACATCGAAGAAACACCACGCCATGTCCGGCAAGCCGATGAAGTCGGCCGCGCACATGAAGTCAGATCACATGAAGAAGATGGACAAGAAAGGCAAGAAGAGCGGACAGATGGCATCTGGCTCCATGACGAGCAGTCGCTGAGGCGCAGCGCATCGGCCGGCCTTCCGCGGGCCCGACCCCGATCGGGATCGCAGAAGGCCGACACGCCGATGAGCCTCAACGGCTCGCCTGCGGGATGGGCTGGACGCGCGTCGAGGTATTGATCCAATTGGTCTCCCAGGTGCGCTCCCCATCCACGGAGAAGGCCTGCTCGTCGCGATTCGAGCCACCCTTGATGTCGTCGAAGCGGAACCTGACCCAGGTCATGCGCCCGTTGATGGGCTCGTAGTCGTAGAACTCGCCGCGACCATCCTTGAATTGACCGACCATCGGTGTGCTCAGCACACCGCCGTCGTCGCTTGCGAAGTTGAGGCTCCACTGATGGGCCTGCGGGTCGAACAGGCGAAGTGAGAGGAACTCCAGTTTCCCCGAGGGACCCTGCGAGGTGATCTCGGCAATATTCGCGCGGCCACCCCAGATGGGACGCACGATGACCTTGCCGTCGAGCTCGGTCCAACTGCTCGAGCCGGTGAGCGGACGCTGCAGCCGGCGCATGTGCACGCTCCAGTGGCCAAGCTGCCAATCGAAATCGTGCTGACCAGCGCTCGTCGCGCTCACAGGCGGAATATTCGGGCGAATGACGCCGCTAGCGCGCGTCAACGTCACTCTCAAATTGGGTTCCCAGGACTTGCCGCCGTCATCGGAGAAGGCCTGCTCGAAATGATGCGTCGTTGGCGTGATATCCGACCAGGTATAGCGCACCGCAATGGTGCGCCCGTTGTAGCTATCAGAATTGAAGAATTCGCCCCGGCCGCCTCGAAACTCCCCAAAGGCCGCTGGGCTCAGCGTCCCCTCGGCGCCATTGGCGAAATTCACGCTCCACCGGCGGGATTTGGGGCTGTAGAGCATCAAGCCCATACTCTCGAAGTGGCCCTTCGGCCCATCGGCCTCGACCTGCTCGAGCTGCGCGCGGCCATCCCAAATCGGTCTGACTACCTTCGTTCCCGCCATGGTGATCCAGGTCTTGGAGCCCGTGAGGGGATGTGCGAGCCGCAAGATATGGAGGCTCCACGTTCCCACGGTGAAGTCGAAATCGTGCTGTCCGCCGCGATCAATCGGCATAGTCGCAACGTTGCCGGCGAACGTTGGCTCCGAAACGAGACAAAGCGCGCTAATGGCCGCACCCACGAGAAGAGCCCGCCGCGGCACGCTGCGCAACGCAACGAATCTCCTACGCTCCGCTCGATCGGCATGTCTTCTGCGTCCCGCAGACGCCTCGTTTTTGTCCATCGTCTCAGCCTCGCCTCACTTCTGAACGCTGACTTTCGCCAGATACGAGGCTCAGCTAAAGAGCCACTTTTCGGGAAATGTGCCGACCACTCGTGAACCGGGCGTGTCCGGCGCAAAGAGGGCTATTCCCTCAGGGCAGCGATCAGCTGTAGCAGGAACCCCAGGAAGAGCGCGGCGATGCAGGCGTAGAAGCCGACGGATCGGTGCCAAACGATGAAGAGCGTGGCTTGGGGGATCGTGTAAGTCCCCGACACGCTCGGCGAGAGCGACAGCAGGAGCGCTGCACCGATGATGTTGCACAACAGGCCGCTCACGCTAAGTGCGACCCTGGTCTTGCGGGACGGCCTCATGCGAGCACCTTCGTGATGTTCGGAGCCGATTGCTGCCGTCACCGAACGCCCAAATGGCTCAGAAGGAACTCACTGCCTTCCGAGTACACCTGCACGAGACGCCGGTAGGTCAGGGAGATCTCGTGCGTCTGCCCGGGCACGGCGTGTTGCAGGAACTCGACCTGCGGCCGGCGCATCTGCATCGCGCGCGCGAGCACGATTCCATCATCGAAGTTGACGTTCATATCGTCGTCACCCTGCATGAGCAGGAGGGGCGAAGTCAGGGTATCGAGCTGGCCGACGGCCGAATGCGCGAAGCCGGCCGGATCAGGAGCGGTATGGACCCCGGCCATGTCGAATCCGACTTTGAACAGATCGGAGTGCAGGGCCAGTGCCTCGGCGGTCATGTAGCCACCCCAAGAAAGGCCATAGATGCCGAGGCCGCGCTTGGCATCGACGTCTTTCCGCGCCATCAGGTAATGAGCCGCCCCGACGAAGTCGCGGATCTCCGAGTTGGCGGTGAATCCCCAGCCTGGCGCGTTCCGGAATGCCTCACCGCGCATGATACTGCTGCGGTACTCGACCGAGAGTACGACGCAGCCGCGGCTCGCCAGGTATTGGTTCATCACATAGAGGTTGTGGTAGGCCTCCATGTAGTGAAAGCCGGGTAGCATCTGACGTCGGATCCCGCCGTGCGAGAAGATGATCGCGCAGCCGTTCGGCTTCTGCGGCACGAACAACTGTCCAAAGGCCTTTTGGCCGTTGGAGGCGGGGAACTCGACGAGCTCGGGTTTGACGAGGAGCTTCCCGGGGAAGGAAGCCGGAGCTCGCGGGAGACCCGCTTCATACGTCGAGCCGGTCGCCTCCCGCACGTGCAGCTGCGCCGGGTCGGCCCAGCCCGCACCGAGGTAGGCGAGCCGCCCGCCAGCAAGCGGGATGGGGGACCACTGGCTCTTCTCGCCGCTCGTGACTGCTCTGGCGGCGGAGCCATCGAAGGCAACGCTCGAAATATGGCGCCGCCCGAGGTCGCCTATGTTTGTGGCATAGAAGATCCGCGTGCGGTCCGGCGAAATCGCGGCCGTCTCGACCTCACCATCGCCCGGTGTGAGCAGCTTCGCCTCGCCTCCTGAGGCGGGCACTTCATACAGGTGGCGCCAGCCGTCTCCCTCCCAGACGAACGCAATGCGATCGTCGGCAGACCAAAACAGCTCATCGCCGAACTCTCCCGGACTGTAGCTCTGATCGAGCGGGTAGTAGACCGAGCCGACCCCCGCGCTCGCCTGCCAGATCCGATGCGGCACGAGGTCGGACAGTGCGACGCTCCAGAGCGCCCACGGCTGCTTCGAGCGCATGGGCCCGCAGTAGCGCTCTCCGCCACCGCACCAGTTGCGCTCGAGGCCGGGTGAATCGCTCGGCTCCCGGCGGAAGGCGAGCCGCCGGCTATCGGGCGACCACACCGGCCCGCGATCGACATCGTGTCCATGCGGAATCACGACTGTCGTGCGCGCTGCGAGGTCGCGGACTTCGATTGCATCGCCGCGTTCGTACGCGACCTTCTTCCCATCCGGCGAGAAGCGCATGCCGACGTGAAGCCCGAAGAGGAACGGCACCGGCTCGCCGACGCCGAGCAGCCGATGATTCGACCAGTTGAGCGCAGCCGCCATCACCATTCCGTTTGCGCGCCACAGAATGAAGTGGTCGTCGGGCGTAAAGATCGGCTCGTTGCCGACACCCAGGAGGCGTGGCGCGTCGTGGTCAGTCCCGATGATCCATACCTGTTGTTGCGGCAGGTCGAGAACGGAGCGAGGGTTCGGCGAATCCCCATGGCGGTTCACACGACCACCGCGGACATACGCGACGGCGCCTCCATGCTTCGAGACCGCCAACGCTGACAACTCGCGTCCGTCATCGTCCGCGTAGTTGACTAGACGACGCGCCTTCTCCCCGACGCGCAGGAAATAGACGTTGCGGCTCTCTGCCTCACGCGTCGTGTAGGCGAGCGAGAGCCCGTCAGCCGAAGGTGTCGGCGGGTCGATATAAGGCGCTGCGAGGATCGCAGCCATCGTGAAGCGCTCCGACGGCCGTAACGGCGGCGGCTGCCAGGCGTCCGTCGCCGGGACGGGAGCCGCGCGCGTCAGCTCGCTCGACTTCAGGCCATCGATGCTGCGCGTGAAGGTAATTTGCATGCTGTCCGCGGACCAGCGAGGGTCGGAATCCAGGTCGAAGGCCGGATCCACGTAGCCGAGCTGCTGTGTCCCGAGGTCGTAGACGCCGATGAACTGCCACCTGTCGGCCGCGCTCCCGTTGTCGAGCCACGTGCGCGTGTCTTCGAAGGCAACGCGCCGCCCGTCTGGCGAGATAACGACCTTCCCGATCGCGCCGCGTGTCGAGAGCAGCCGATCCGGTGCCGCCCACTCGTCGGAGCGTCCCCGGCGCGTTGCGCTCAGGAGGCTACGCCGATCGGCCGAGGGCCATACCGCGCGCAGCCCATCAGGTGAAAGGCTCGCCGATGCAGGGGGATTTACCAGGCGCTCAGGCGGGCTCGCCCAGCTCGGCAGCGCGTGCGCCATGGGTGGGGTTGGCGGCGTCGCTGCCCGTGCGCCTGGGAGGCTCCCGACGCTGCTCAGGCAGAACAGAAATGCCATCCCGACCGGAGTCAGGTTGGCACGCGCAATGGAGTGGGGCATGGTTGGCTCTGGCTCTGCCGATCAGTGTTCAGGGGTGGGCTACATCACGCACGGGCGCTGCCACGGCGCAGATATCGACCTTCCCCGGGGACGTCGCATAGAACGCGTCATGCCGGTTACGGAAGGCATCGAGCAGTCTCTGGAACGTGGGACTGTTGGTCCGGAGGATCTCGATGTTGGGTTGCTGCGCCGGCTGCAGGTCGGCGGCGACCCGGATGTCCAGGATGGGCGTGCGATGCTTCGGGTCCGCGTAAAAGCCGAGCGGACCGTGTCCGCGAGGAAGAGCGGAAAGCTGCTCGATGCCTTCGACGACCCGCCCGACGATGGTCAGATTCCGATCGAGCCGCCGGGGCGGCTGGCCGATCGCGACGTAGAGGCCGCTCCCGTTACCGGAGTCCGGCGGGTTGTCCCGGGAGATGGCCAGAGTCCCATAGCAGTGGACCAGCCAGGTTTCATTGGCGGCCGGATCGCGCGCTGCGGGGAAGTCACCCGCGAACCCTACTTCGGGAGCGTAGACATCGCCATCCGGAAGCCTCACCCAGGGGAGCGAGGAGGCAATGGACCGGGTGAACTCCGGAGGCAGAGTGGTCTTGGCGCTTCCGAGGGACCGCATCTTCCGTTTATCGCCGCCGTCATCCCCCTGCGGATCATCCCATTGAGCGACGAAATTGTCCTGCACCCGCACGATCGCCAGACCGTCGAAGTAGCGCTCCCTGACCAGGGTCCTGATGTTCGCCACGTGCAGGGGTGCGTAGTCCGGGGCAAGCTCCATAACGAGGCGCCCTGCCGGAAGACGCATCACCAGCAGGTTTTCCGGCTCCGGCCGGCGCCACTCCGAGCCCTTGGACTCGGAGAGTATCTGCGCGAAGGATGGTGTGTCCTTACCCTTGGGCGAAGTGGCCTTCGCAGCGTCCGCAAGCGCCGGCAGGCACAGAAGCAAAGTAAGGAGCGCGAGCATCTTGGTTGTTATATTCATGTGCCATCCGACAAGCTTCCCGCGGTCTCGGTCGCGGACCCGAAAGCGGATTCTGCCAGACCCTTCGCCCTGCTTCAGGACGAGATAACCGCGACCATCACGTGAGCGGCTAGCTGGCGGGCAATGCCCAAATGTCCAGCACTCCATGGACAGCTTCACTGTTGGCATCACCCTCCGGCAGAATGATCCTGCCGTCGACCACGATGGGGCTGTTCCAGTGGCCCCGCCCGCAGGGCAGCGTCGCGAGGCGCTTGCCGGAAGATGCCTCATACACATTGAGGCCACCATGCGGCGCATAGACGAACAACAGACCGTCGGCCTCGAGTGGGCTCGTCCCACCTACGCCGTTGCGCCATATCTGACGGAGCATTCCACTCTCGACCCGCCAGGCCGCGGTACCGCCGTTGTCCGCCGCGAACATCCAGGTCTCATTGCCGTGCCGCCACACTGCCGGCTGGGTGAATAGGTCGGTACCACTGGGTGTGGCAACGATCTGCCTCTCGTGGCCTCTGTGCGCCCGCGTACCGGCGAGCTCCTGCCGATCGAGCAGCCGGATCTTGCCGTCCTTGCCCCCCTGAGCGAGCAGGTTGCCATCGAGCAGAACGGGTGATGTGGAGCCCAGGTCGAGATCATCATCATTGAGATCCGCGGTGTTGCTCGGCGTGTAGTTACCGAGGACCTGCATAGCATCCGAGTCGAGCTCGACGACCGCATCGCCCCAGTCAGTGGTCCCGTTCCAGTCGCCATTGCCGGTGGCGATGAAGATCCGGCCGTCCTCAGGATCGATCACGGCGCCTGCGCGACCCCAGATGGCCGACTGGGTTTGCGGGCAGGAGCTCGGCTGCATCAGCTCGGCGCGATTGCTGCATTGCGAGTTCCATACGCGAAGGAGCCTGCCAGAGGCGCCATCGAGTATGGCCACATGTCCCTGATAGGGAGGACGGTCGCCGATGTACCCTCCCGTGACGGCGATCAGATGACCGCGAAAAAACTTGAGCGGCGAGTCCATCTTCTCCCGCCGCGGCAGCTCGGTGATGGCCGTGTGCCAGAGGAGCCGCCCATCACTGACTGCCAGCTTTTCGATGTATCCGTCAGGCGAAGCCGCGTAGATGGATTGGGAGTCGGGATCGGCTACGGGGGTCGAGGTGGTGAACTGGCGCGTGCCTGCCAGGTCCCGATAGCCCGCAGGGGTGTACTCCCAGAGCGCATCCCCGCTGTCCGCATCAATGGCTATGGTCTTGCCGTAGCTGGTGGTTACGAAGATGGCGTCATGCTTAGCGCCACTGACTGTGACCCCATGCAGATAAATCGCGCTTGCGTCCACCAGGCCATCCAGCGCCACGGTCCGATGCCTGAGCTGGCGAAGGTTGGCTGCGGTGATCCCGGTCGGCCGCGGATTGGCGCTCGTGCTTTGGACGTTGCCACCAAACATCGGCCAGTCCTGCGCCGCTGCGTTTGCCATGGCTACCGTGATCGCTACAGTCAGTACCAGCAGCACACGGATCGCAGGTTGCCGTCCCATAGCCGGAAGATTACCGGATGGCCGTAGGGATCCATGAGGCTATTTGGCCGCTTTTGGCGCAATATCGGATCCGCCCGCCGCGCGCGGGCGTGTGCATAAATCGTACCCACCGAGCGGACGGCACGATATTCCATCGTCCGCTGACAAATCCCTGGTGCGGGCGTCACAATACGGCCTGGCCGGAACGAGAGTCATGACTGCTTCGCCGAAAGGCTCGACGCCACCCAGAAAGCCACGCATTCTCTTCGTCGAGGACGAGCCGACACTTCGTATCCACGTGAGCGAGCTGCTGTCCGATGAGTACTGCGTCGACACGGCAGGGAATGGCAACGAAGCCCTCAAGGCCGTGTTACGCGCCAAACCCGACATCATCGTTACGGATATCGTGATGCCGGGGATGGACGGCGTGGAGCTCGTCAAGACCTTGCGCGGCGCGCCGAGCACTCAGTCCATACCGGTCCTCCTCATTTCGGGACACGCACCCGAGGACCGCCGAGTGCAAAGCTTCCGGGAGGGCGCCGACGGCTATCTCGCCAAGCCCTACAGCGAGCGCGAGCTGCGGGCGCTGATCGGCTCGATGATCCACTCTGCGCGGCAGCGGGCAGAGGCGATGCGGCGTGAGGCCTCGGAGGAGGCCGAGCGGCGAGTCCATGCGGATCGGGCCGGGCTCCTCGAGAGCATCACCGATGCGTTCTTCGCGCTCGACCGGGACTGGCGCTTTACCTATGTCAACCAACGGGCGCTCGATTACTACGGTAAAGCCCGCGAGGAGCTGCTGGGCCACTCCATCTGGGAGGTCTTCCCTGCCGCCGCCGGCACCCAGATCCAGGAGCAGTACGAGCAGGTGCTGCGGACGCAGTCTTCGGCCGCCTTCGAGATAAAATCGGTCCTCACCGGACGATGGGTGGACCTCCGTGTCTTTCCGACGGGGCAAGGCCTCGCCGTGTATTTCCGCGACGTGAGTGATCGCCGGCGCGCGGAAGAAAAGCTGCAGGCCGTGCTCACCAAGCTCGAGGGGCGGGAGTGGCGATTGAGCCTCTCCACGCGGGTCGCCGGCCTCGCAGTCTTCGCCTGGGATTCGCGCAGCGACCGCATCACGTTCGAGAACGTGCCGCCCCGCGACATATTGAGCCTGTCGCAGACGGTGCCGCTCACCGGCTCTCACTTTCTGCGGGAGATGATGCAGCCCGACGACAGGCGGGTGTTGCGGCGCATGCTGCTGCGGAGCATGCGCTCGCGGGAGCCTCTGCGCGGTATCTTTCGCATCCACCGTGGGGCAGAGTCGTGGCGATATCTCGAGATCAACGGCAGCTGCGAGTCCGCGCATCAGCCCGGCATCGTTCGCCTCGTCGGCGTCGTCCAGGATGTGACCGAGCGGCGGCAGATCGAGGAGGCCCTGCGCGAGACCGATCGTCGCAAGGATGAATTCCTGGCGCTCCTCTCTCACGAGCTGCGCAATCCCCTGGCGCCGATTGCCAACGGCCTCTCGCTCTTGAAGCTTTGCGGCTCTGACGATCCGATCGCGCACCGCACGCTTGGGATCATGGAAAGGCAGCTCAACCACCTGGTGCGCCTCGTGGACGACCTGCTGGATGTGGGTCGCATGACTCACGGCAAGCTGCAATTGCGGATTCAAACCGTGTCGCTCCGGGATGTTGTGGGGCGTGCAGTCGAGAGCACCCGAACCGCGCTCGAAGCGCATGGCCATACCCTCACGACGGAGGTGCGCGATCACGATCTCATGGTGGACGGCGATGCGGACCGTCTGACCCAGGTTGTCACCAACCTGATCCACAACAGCGCCAAGTACACGGACGCCGGCGGCCGCATCCGCATCACTGTACGCCACGAGGGCAATGAGGCTGTCGTCGCAGTGACCGACAACGGCATCGGCATCCCGCCGAGCGCGCTGGAGCAGGTCTTCGAGATGTTCTCCCAGGTGAAGCTGCAGCAGCCGCGCGCCGGCGGCGGACTGGGGATAGGGCTCGCTCTGGTACGGACGATCGTACAGATGCATGGCGGCACGATCCGCGCGACGAGTGCCGGGCTCGGCCTGGGGAGTACCTTCACGGTACGTCTGCCCCTGGCACGAGCAGAGGTGTCCCCGACCGAGGAGCTCGATACCCCGGCCCGCGGGCGTGCTGCCCGCGAAACGCCCTGCCGCGAGGGCGCACGGATCATGGTCGTCGATGACAACAGCGATGCGGCCACATCGCTCGAGGATCTGCTTCGCCTCAAGGGCTACTCGGTTCTGACTGCCGGCACCGGCGAGGAAGCGATCGAGAAGGCGCAGACCTTCCGGCCGCTGCTCATTTTCATGGACATCGGCCTGCCGGGCATCGATGGCGTGGAGGCCGCGACGCGCATTCGCGCGATGCCGGAGCTTCGGGGCACCACCATCGTTGCCGTGACGGGCTGGGGACAACCCTCGGATCGAGCCAGGACCCGCGCGGCCGGAATCGTTGCACATCTGCTCAAGCCCGTAACACCGGAAGAGTTCGAGCGCGTTCTCGCAAACCTCTCTTCCGCGGAGGGTGTGACCGGCTAAGATCCCCCGCATGAGCACACCAGGTCGCGAGCGCCGCCTCCTTCGGCCGGTCGATCCACGACGGGACCATATCCGCGGCGGCGAGGCGGGCGCGCGGCCGCTGACGATCCTCATTTACGGTGATTTTCTCTGCCCCTATTGCCGTCGTCTGCGGCTCGTGCTCGATCGACTGCGGGCCGCGCTCGCCGAGCGCATGGTCTACGTGTTCAGGCATTTTCCGAATGAGCGCGCCCATCCCGGCGCGGAGCTCCTGTCGATCGGTGCGGAAGCCGCCGGCCGCCAGGGCCGCTACTGGGAGATGCACGATGCGCTCTACGGTCGCGAGCCGCCGATCGATGAGAGCACCCTGCTCGAGATTGCAGCCTCGCTCGGTCTCGACATGCACCGTTTCGAGCGTGACCGCCGCGAGCCCGCGCTGCGGCAGCGTGTCGATGAGGACCTCGCCGACGGGCGGCGCAATGGAGTGACGGGAACGCCGACCATCTTCATCGATGGCGTGCGCTATGACGGTGCCTGGGATTTTCACTCCATGCTCGAGGCGCTCGAGCAGCCGGTCGGCGCCCGAGTGCAACGTACGGCACGGGCCTTCGCGAACCTGCCGACCTCGGCGGGCCTGGTGCTGTTGGCCGCAGGAGCCGCCGCCGTGGTGTGCGCCAACACGCCGCTGGCGCCCTTCTATCGGCGACTCGTGAGCGCTCAGTTCGGGGTGGCCGCGCCGGAGGGCCTGCTCTCCTTGAGCATCGCAAGCTGGTGCGCCGAGGGACTGCTCGCGATCTTCTTTCTCATTCTCGGGCTCGAGATCCGCCGCGAGCTGGCCGGCGGCTCGCTTGCGGACCGGCGTGCCGCGGCCGCGCCGGTTCTCGCGGCACTGGGCGCGGTCATTGCGCCTGCCCTGTTTTATCGAGCGCTCAACGCGGGACCGACCGCCGCCGGATGGTCCATTCCTGCCGATACGGGCATCGCCTTTACCCTCGCCGTCCTTGCGCTATTCGGTGCTCGCGCTTCCGCCGGTCTGAAGGTGTTCGTAGCCACGTATGCCGTCGCCGATGATGTCATCGCAATCCTCATTCTCGCCGTCTTCTACCCACACACTCTGGATCCGGAGTGGTTCCTCCTGAGCGCTGCCACCATTGGCGCAATGGCGGTCTTCAATCGCTGGCGCATCTATGCGGTCTGGCCGTACGTCACTGCGACGATCGGCCTGTGGCTGTCGCTGCACTTCGCAGGGGTGAGTGGCGCGCTCAGCGGTATCGTTCTCGCTGCGTTCCTGCCGCTGCGGCCGGCTCCGAAAGCAACTCCCCTCCTCGCACAGGCCGCCACGGCGCTTGCGGAGCTCGAGCACGCGGAGCATGAGCTCAAGCGCGCCGGCGATCCACGGCGAGGACTCAGGCAGGAGCCGGTCTGGGACTGGGCGAGCCGCAATCTGTCGGCCGCGGCGGAACGACTGCTCTCTCCGGCGGAAAGAGTGGAGAGCGCGGTCGAGCCCTGGTCTACCTACTTCGTACTCCCTTTGTTTGCATTCACCGCTGCCGGTGTCTCGCTCCATGCGGATTTCAATACGCCGCATGCACCGGCGGTGTTCGCCGGCACCGCACTCGGTCTCGCGCTCGCCAAGCCCACCGGGTGGATTCTGACGACATGGCTTGCGGCGAAGGCGCGGCTCGTCCGGTTGCCGGGCGACACGTCCGCGTTGGCTTTCGTGGGCGCCGGGCTTCTCTGTGGAATCGGCGACCCACTTTCACTGCTGATGGCCGATCAGGCGTTTCAAAGCGACGCCTACTCCGCCGTCGCCAAAATCGGAGTCCTCGCCGGCTCGGTACTGGCTGCCGTACTCGGCGCGATCGCACTCTCGTTCAGCCCGAAACCTACCACGGCGCTTTAGACGGCAAGGCGGATGCGCAGCGCCGCTGCGAAATCCGACGCTGGGCTGATCCTGGACACGTCCACCCGTAGCCCGTCGGCAGTCTGTTGCCATTGTGGCCTCGCCTCACTCCCCAACAGCTCCACATGAGCGACGGCCCCCGGCCGCGTCACCGCCCCCGTACCGAGGGAGCGGATGAGGATCGGCTCCTCGGGCCAACCGAGCGCGAGCGCATACACGATGGTGTTGGTCTTGTTGCGGGTAAAGCGGATGTCCCTGGCCGAGAGTTGCTCCACGCTCTTGCCTTGAAAAGAGCCGGCACGGACGGTGTTCGGTCCTTCGCCGTAGACCCTCCACGGGCGGGTGGCGTAGATGGCCTCGCCGTTGACGGCCAGCCATGCACCGATTCGCTCGAGGATCAACCGCTCCTTGCCGTCGATCGTCCCGTCGGGCCTGCCGGGGACATTGAGAATGAACGTGCCGTTCTTGCTCACCGTGTCGATCATCCAGTGGATGGCGTCACGCGGATGCATGTAAGCCCCAAACTCCCCCGGAGCCTCATAGAGGGGACGAAGATAATGCCAGTTGCCGATACACGTCTCCGACTGCCAGGGATGCTCGAGAATCCGGCCGCTCGAGCCCCGCTCGATGTCGGCCACCAGGGCCTTCTGCAGGTGATCCGGGACATGCTTGCCGGTGATGACGCCATCGGCCTGACCTCCATGGCGGCTGCCGCTCGAGTTGTAGTAATAGGCTGCCAGGCACATGCCGCCCCACCCGAGGGGCAACCGGTCATTGTCGAAGTAGAGCAGGTCCGGTTGGTGCTGATCGATGAGGTCGCGCGTTCGGTCGTAGAAGTTCTTGACGTAGGAAGCGTCGGGCAGCGCATCGAACGGATGCTTGGGGCCATAGAGCTGCTGCGGGTCGTAGCCGTCCCACCACTGTCCTTTGCCGTCGGCTGCCGTGAGGGCGCCGTCATAGGGAACACCTGCGTAGGGGCCGGTCCGGTCGGCGCCGTGCGCGGGCTGAAACCACCACCAGTTGCGTGCCTGGTGCACCGTGACACCGAACCGCAAGCCCCGCCGGCGCGCTGCCTGTGCCCATGTGCCGATCACGTCGCGATGCGGTCCGATGTTCCGCGCGTTCCATGGATGGTGCGCGGAATTCCAGGTATCGAAGCCATCGTGATGGTTGGCCAGTGCCAGGAACAGCTTCGCACCCGCCCGCACATAGAGGTCCATCAGCTCTTCGGGTTGCCAGTTGAGGAGCGTCCACTGTGCGCAAAGGTCCTTGTACCCGAACTTCGAGGGATGGCCATAGTGCGCGAGCTGATAGTCATACTGCTCGATCTGCTGGCCGTATGCAGGCGCGCCCTGAATGTACATGTTGCGCCCGTACCAGTCTCCGTCTTCCGGCACGCACTGCGGACTCCAGTGATTCCAGATGCCGAACTTGGCGTCGCGATACCATTCCGGACACTGGTAGTGGAGCAACGAGTCCCAAGTCGGCTCGAAGGGCCCGTGTCCGCTGAGGTTCGGGAGTGGCGCAGCCATCGGCACGCCGTCCCAGGATCCTCCCCGCACGGGTAGCTCCGGGGGATGGCCCCACTCGGTCGGCTGCCAGCCCGACTCGCGCAGCCGCTCCGATGTGATCGCCTGGTCGCGCAGCGAATGGAAGACCCGCTGCCGCTGCGGCGTGGCGCAGAAACGCGCATAAGTCTGACTCACACGATCGAAAGGCAGCGCCGCGTTGCCACCCAGCGCGCGGCGGACTCCGACCGGCACTGCGGCCGCGGCTGCCGCTCCGGCCATCGTCCTGAAGAAGCCTCTACGTCTCATGGATTATGCCTCTGAAGTCCCGACCCATTTGGTAGCGCTACCTTACCACGGGCAAATTATACTTCGCGGCAACACTGCATTCGGAAGGGCGGCTCCCATGATGATGCGTACGACACGTGCTCTCATGCTCGCTCTGGCGCTCACTCCGCTCAGCGCGTGCGCCCGGTCATCCCAGGTTTCCCCGCCAGTATCCCCTCACCTCTTTTTTCGCATCGTGGCCGGACCTGCCGTGCACAATCCGGTTTCCGGACGCCTGCTGATCTTCCTCGCCAAGGGGAGCGGCGCCAAAGAGGTCTCCGTCGATGAGTTGAACCCCGAGGCGACGTGGATTGCCGCCCGCGAGGTGCACGATCTCGCACCCGGCGCCGCCGTCGATGTCGATACCGATGACATCGCCTACCCCAGGCCGTTCTCGAGTCTCGCGCCGGGCAACTACCAGGTACAGGCACTGCTCGATGTCGATCACACCTACAACTATGGCGGCCGCACGGCCGGCGATCTCGTGAGCTCCGTCCTCACGCTGAAGGATTGGACGCCTGGTGAAGGTGCAGAGCCGCAACTCGCCCTCGGCAGCGCCGCATCGCCGCGTGCGGAGGACAAACTCACTCCTGCGGACCTGCAAGCGGCCACCCATCTGCGACTCGCTGAAGAGCAGAGTGTGATGTTGAGCCAATTCTCGGGCCGTCCGCAGTTCATCCGCGCCTGGGTGGTTCTGCCGCCCGACTACGATACGGACCCCTCTCGCCGCTACCCCACTGTCTACTGGACACATGGCTTCGGCGGTACGCTGCCCTTTTGCAAAGCGACGGGTATCCGTATGTACGAGCGGATGGCCGCCGGCAAGATGCCGCCCATGATCTGGGTCATGCTCGATGAGCATTCGCCCACCGGTACGCACGAGTTCGCCGATTCCGTCAACAATGGGCCGTGGGGCAGCGCGCTCACCCAGGAATACATACCCTGGCTCGAGTCTCACTACCGCATGCTGGGTCAGGCGAAAGGCCGCTTCCTGCAGGGCCACTCCTCGGGCGGCTGGGCCACGCTGCAACTGCAGATCAACTACCCGCGCATCTTCGGCGGAACCTGGTCCACCTCGGCAGATCCGAGTGACTTCCATGACTTCACGGGTGTGAATCTCTACGCGCCGCACGCCAACGTCTACCACCGCCCGGACGGAACGCCCTACCCGCTCGTGCGCATGCAGGGGAAAGCCATCGAGTCCTACGAGCAGTACGCCAGGCTCGAACAGGTTCTCGGGCCGTATGGCGGCCAGCTGGCCTCATTCGACTGGGTCTTCTCGCCACGCGGCCCGGGCGGCGATCCGGAGCCCATGTTCGACCGGACGACGGGCGCCGTCGATCCCAACGTGGTCGCATACTGGCGCGAGCATTACGATCTTGCGCAGATCGTGCAGCGCGACTGGGTGCAGCAGGGCCGCTATCTCAAGGGCAAGATCCACGTCTACGTCGGCACTGCGGACACGTTCTATCTCGACGGCGCGGCCCATAGGCTCGACGCCGTTCTCAAGGATCTCGGGGCAGACGCCGACTTCACCTTTCGCGAGGGCCGCAGTCACTTCGATCTGTACGCCAACAACGACGATCGCTTCGCCCTCTTCGACACCATCGCCGCGCAGATGTATCTCACTGCCTATCCCGACGCTGCGGCCAAATGGAAGGCGATCGCGGCGGTGAAGTTCCCTTAGCTCGCGGCGCTAGTGAATCGTGACTTTCTGAACGTCCCACATGCTGGCGGAGCCCAAGTAGAGCGTCTTCCCGTCCGGGCAGGCAATGGCGTGGATGAGATCGCCGGTGTCGTCCTCGCCACGACCCAGGCTGGTCTGCGCCATGCCGATGACTTTCCCGCCGAGAGTCAGCTCATAGACTTTGCCGGTCATGCCGTCGGCGGTGAAGAGGTACTGCGGTGAGCCCGGGGTGATGCAGAGCTCCCACGGCACGGACACCCCGGCGATGGTCCGCTCGTACCTGAGATTGTCGTCATAGACCTGGATGCGCCGGTTGCCGCGATCGGCGATATAGATGTTGTCACGGGCATCGGCCGCGATGCTGTGCGGCGTGTTGAATTGATCCGGGCCGCTGCCGTAGGTTCCCACCTCCCGCAGCCACTTACCGCCAGGTGAGATCTTGACGACCCGCGAATTCCCGTACCCGTCGGCGACGAAAACATTGCCACGCGAGTCCCAGGTCACATCGGTCGGCCGATCGAACTCCCCCACCTGCCCCACCGGATGCGCCGGCCGGTTGGCGAGCCTGGCAAAGCCGGCCCCGAAATGCTCCACGTGGGTCTGAAGATAGTCGATCGCCTCCGGAGTCCGTCCGAACCACTCCACCGCGCGCCCGTGAGGATCGAACTTCACCACCATCCCTGAGCCCTCATCGACGATCCAGACATTGTCTTCCGTATCGACGCGCACGGCGTGCGCAAACGACTCGGCGTAGTTGTGCGGTCCCCACTCCTTCATGAACCTGTACTTCGGACCCGGCCCCCACTCGAAGAGCCGGGCGGCCTGCCCGCCGCGGGCGATGCCCTGCGGATCGGTACGCGAATAGACGAAGAGCTCGCCTCGCGAGCTCACGGCCACGCCAACCGTCTGCCCGAGCGTGCTACCCGGAATACTGAGCCCGAGGAACTGATCGGTGACGTGCAGGATGGGATAGGTCTTCTCGAGTGCCAGCTGGGCGGCAACCTGCTGCGGTGTCCCGGTCACCTGGGCCTGCGCGGCTGGCGGCAGCGACGAGGCGAGCAGCAGGCCGATGCCGATGGATAAGATTCGCATTTCCGCACCTCAGCGGCCGATGAGCCTCAGGTCCGGCGGCCGCCTGCCGGCAGCACCTTCGGCAGCTCGAACCAGAACACGCTGCCTTTCGTCAGGCGCGAGCGCACGCCGAGTCGCCCCTGATACGCCTCCACGATTTTCTTCACCGTCGCGAGCCCGAGCCCGAAACCGGACTGCCGTGTCGTATGGAGCCTGCGGAAGGGCTCGAATATGCGCTGCTCCGCCTCCTGTGGGATTCCCGGGCCGTTGTCCTCGACCTCGACGTGCGCGGCATGAGCCTCCTCACTGACCCGGACCGCGATGCGCCGCGGGAGCTCCGAGCCTTCGACGACGAATTTGGCGGCATTGCCGACCAGATTCGACAGTACCGAGCTCAAGGCTCCCGGCGTGCACGCGACCTCGAGTGGCGGGACCGGCTCGATCGTCAGCTCCACCTGGATGGTCTCGAGCCGCGGCCGGATACCTGCGACCACGGCGTTCAGCACGTCAGTGAGATTTGCCCGTGCGCCGAGCGTCGGGGCGGCGCCCGCCCGGGCGAACTCGAGCAGCGCTTCGATGATCTGATTCGTGCGCTCGAGCTGGCGCTCGATGGCATCGAAATGGGGAGTGAGCTCCGGCCCGGGGCGGTGTCGGCGCGTGGCCGCCAACACCTGCAGGGCGATCGCGCCCAGCGGATCTCTCAGGTCATGCGCCACGCGGCCGGCGAAGGCCTCGAGCTCGGCATTGCGCTCGCTCTGCACGCGCACGTACTCTTCGGCGATCTGGGCACGCGTGCGCAGCACGCGCAGCACCAGGAACGTGGCGACGAACGCAATGGCGAGACTCACGCTACCCAGCAATGTGGCGATGAGCGTCGCCCGTTGACGCGTCTGCAGAATCCGGGTGGCCTGCGCACGCGCCTGGGTCTCGTTGAGCCGCTGCAGCATCCCTGCCGCCGCGTCAGTCTGCTCGAGGGCAGGCTCGAACATCTCCTGCAACGTGTCGCGTCCCGTGGTCCCGCCGGCAGTGATCACGACCCGATCGGTAGCGCCCCGCAGTTGCCCGAGCCGCTGCCCGACGACTCCGATCCACTGAGCCTCCGCGGGCGAGGTGGATAGATCACGATACCGATGGAACTCGGCCTCGATTCGCCCCCATGCCGTGTCGATCGCCGGTGTAATCGGATTCGCGGTGGCGCCGCCCTCCGCCACCAGGTCACGCGCACTCTTGCCGAGGTGCGCCAGCGCCACGCGCATGTTCGCCAGATGCTGCAGGCTCGGTACGGCCCGCTCCGTGATGGCGAGCGCCCGCTCGTCGATCGGCTGCAGCAGGAAGTGCGAGTAGCCGAGTGAAGCGGCGAAGCTGAGCACCACCAGCACCATGCCGACCGCGACCGGATAGCTGGTGCGCAGCGCAATCCTGCCCGTATCCGGGCTCGCTGTCGTATGGGCGCGGAAGAGCCTAGTAGGCATTGACCCGGGCGGAGGCCCCGCGCCGGCTCTCGTCGTTCGGCCAGGTGACGACAGGCTCCTCGGAAGCCATGACTCCACCACCCCTGATGGCGATGAGCTTGGCGAAGTGTTGGTTACGTTCGATGTCGAGCGCGGAAGGCGTATGCGGCATCGTGTGGTGGCAGGCGGGCGTCATGGCCGAAAATATAGCACACGGGCCTGGTGGGACCCGCCATGGCGAAGGCTATGCTCGCCCCGTCGCTTTTCAGCTCCCCTCGTCGGTGCCGACCAGCAGAGCAAGCTTCGCGGCGGCCACCGCACGGACCGCGCAAGGCTTCAGGTCGTTGGCCTGACAGGCGGTGATACTCGTCGAGAGATAACGGCCCGATGCGGAGGTAACGATCACGACCGTGCTCACCATGACGCCGCCCGCAGTCTGGAAGCGCAGCAGGTTGCCGGGAACATGGAGCTGCAGGTTGCAGGAGTCAGCCGGCGATGCGAGGCTCATGGCGCCCGAAGCGGCGATCGTCTCCCGCAGGCGGTCGGCAAACTGCTCCATGAGCTTGTCTCCCGTCTGCACATCGAGGCAGACCTTCGACGGTCCCGAAGGCGTTGCCGCCGGCCCGGGAGCCGTCGCTGGGCCCGGCGGCGGGACCTGGTTCGCCGGGCCCCTCGCGAAGCAGGGAGCCGACAGTGCCGCGAGAACGGTCAGCAGCGCAAGCCCACGCAATCGTTTCATCGTAACTCCCATTTTTGGCGGCAAAGCATAGACGACTCAGGTCAGCGCGGTTTCCGGAGTGAAGACCTGCGCGCCGCGCAGGCGGATTCGCCAGGCGGCAAAGGCCAACACGAAGCAGGCGATGACACACCAGCCTGAGAGCCACAACATCTGCGTGGGCAGGGCAATGCCCTTGTCGATGAGCGCGCCCGAGATGCCGGGGCCGAGCGCCGTGGCGAGCACTATGGCCGACACGACGATCGCTCGGATACCACCGAGATTCGCCAGGCCATACACCTCAGGCCAGAGCGCGCCGAGCATCGTCGCCGTGAAGCCGCTGCTGATGCCGAGGAGGAGCATGAAAAGATACACGCCCCAAACCGGTGTGATCAGGGCGACAGCCGCTGAGGCGACGGCGAGCGGCACGAGCAGGTACGGCAGCAGCTTCAGCGCGCCGAGCCGGTCGATCAGATGCCCGCAGATCAGGCCAAACACGACGGTCGTTACGGACATGACGGAAAAAGCAGCCGCGAAGGCCAGCCGATCATAACCGCGCAGCTCGATGAGATAGTCCTGGTGGAAGAAAATGATGGTCGAGATGAAAGCCGGCGCCAGAATGCCGGTGAGCAGGAGGTAGAGAATCGGGTCGCGAATCACCTCCGAGCGGCTCCAGTCGCGCGCCGTGCGTCCATCGCGTATCCTGGCCTCGTTGGACCGCGGCACCCGCTCGACTCTCATCAAGGTAACGATTGCCGGCAGCCCGACGAGCGCGATCAGCGCCGCCGAGACGATCCAGGCCGTGCGCCAGCCCCTGCTCACCCTGTCGATCAGCACGACGAGAATCGGCAGAATCGCGACGCCCGCCTGCTGTCCGGGCACGATCAGCGCCATGGCCCGCCCCCGGTTGGCGACGAACCATCGACCGATCTCCGTGTACGCGGTCTCGGTCATCATCCCCTGACCGAAGAGGCGCAGCAGATAGAACGCCAGCGTGAGCACCGCGACATTGGGCGCGATCGCGACCAGCACGCAGGCCGCCGCGAGCGCCGGCATGGTGAACCGGGTCACTTTCCAGCCCGGCATGAGATCGAGCGTGCGCCCGAGCCACGGCAGGGTGATCGCGCTTGCGACATTCGCCAGCAGGTACAAGCCACCAAAGCCGCCGGCCGAGAGGTGAAAGGCGGCGCGCAGATCGTTGCCGGAGAGGCCGATGAAGAAAGTCTGGCCGAAAGAGGAAAAGAGGGTGAGCAGGAAGCCGCCGCCCAGCCAGCGGGCGTTCTCACGCAGAAAATGGAGTGTGTCGCGTCCGTAGCCGCGCATGGGCTCCCAGTCAGGGTGAATATCCGGGCGGATGAGTATGGCAGCTATGACCGAAGGTCCCACCGGCAATTCCGCGCATCGCGACGGGTTACTCACGGCGCCCCGTGCGGACTGCGATCATCAGCGGCACGAGCGCGCACAGCTGGCTCGCCGTGGCCGCCATGGCCGCCGCGAGCACCGAGTGGTCGTATAGAGCGCCCAGGGTAGCGCTACCCGCGAACCAGGCGGCGCCGAAGACGACACCGAAAAGACCGTAGGCCGAGCCCAAACGCTCAGGCGCCGCCATGTCGGCGACGGCGGCCTGCATCACGGATTCGTGCGCGCCGAGACCGATGCCCCAGAGCAGCGCTCCGGCGAGCGCCAGCCCGAAGCCTCCGAGAAAGACGAGCGGCGCGTAGACGGCGACGATGAGGGTAACGGGGATCAGCACCACGAGCCCGCGCCTGTCGAAGAGCTTGCCCAGAAGCAGCGAGCCCAACCCGCCGGCCCCCATGGCGAGCGCATAGAAGATCGGAATCCACGGGCCCGGCACCACGTGGGCGCGGCTGAAGTGAAAGGCGACGAGCGAGTAGTCGGCGAAGCCGAATCCCACCAGGCCGGCGCCGAGGCAGTACCACCAGAAGGCCGGCGGATAATGCCCGACGTCCGCAACCGGGACCTCGCGCCTTCGCTCGATGCGGCCTGCGTAGGGGAACCCCATCCTGGCGGTCGCCACGAGAAGCAGTGTCATGAGCGCTGGAATGGCGAGTGCGGCGAAGGCAAGCGAATAGCTGTGTCGCCAGGCGAGGAGCCCTGCAACAGCCAACGGCCCCAACAGAGCGCCGAGCTGGTCGAGCCCTTCGTTGATTCCGAAGGCCCAGCCGAGTCCCATCTGTCTGCCTGCCTGCGACAGCATGACGTTGCGCGGCGGATTGCGCGTGGCCTTGCCGATCCGCTCGAGGAAAATGAGCACCGCCGCGCTCGGCCAACTGCCGGTGAGCGCCAAGAGCGGCACGGAGGCCATCTGTAAGACATATCCGATGAGGGTGATGGGCCAGTACAGGCGGCTGCGATCTGCCAGCCGCCCGGATACGAGCCGCAGCGCATAGCCCAGGAATTCGCCGAACCCTGTGACGCTGCCGACGACGAGAGCGCTGGCACCCAGCATGCCGAGAAAGGGCCCTGTGACGCTGCGCGCACCCTCATAGGCCATGTCGGCGAAGAGATTGACGACACCGAAAAGGAGAACGAAGTTGAGCGCGGAGCGCTTGCCGAACTCACCTGGCTGGGTCATCGAAAGGTCCCGATCCGGATTTGCAGGACACGATAGCGGAGTGCTCGAATTCGTGTCCACCGCACCGGTGGCTGCCGAATTGACTCAACAGGCGAGCGGAGGGGAAACGGCTTCCCCGTCACCTAGGTGAAGTGTCGGCGCACTTCGGACAGGAATTCGAGGTGGGCATCGGAAGTGGAGAGCTCCTTGCCCATCGTGTCTATGGCGACATGCGTGCAGCCCCACTCGCGACACCATTCGAGCCGCTTTGCGACCTCCTGCGGCGTCCGGTCGCTCCTGCCGATGACCATCTCGCGGCCAAACGTCTCAGGCTCGCGCCCCGCCTCGCGCAAGGCTCCCTCGATATGCTTCCAACCCTCGGTTACCCGGTCGATGGAGCCGCCGGAGAAGATGAATCCGTCACCGATCCGGGCGGCGCGTTTGAAGGCCGCTTCCACGAAGCCGCCGAACCAGATCGGGATGCGCCGCCGCGGCCGCGGATTGAGGCACGCACGATCGATGTGATCGAACCTGCCCTGGAAGCTCACCAACGGCTCGCTCCAGAGCTTGCGCAGCAACTCCACCTGCTCTTCCACGCGTCGGCCGCGGGTGGTGAAATCCTGCCCGAGCGCCTGGTACTCCACGTGATTCCAACCGATGCCGACACCGAGCCGGAATCGGCCGCCCGAGAGCAGGTCCACGTCGGCAACCTGGCGTGCGACGAGTGCCGTCTGCCGCTGCGGCAGGATCAATATTCCGGTCACGAACTCCAGGCGGCGGGTGAGCGCCGCGAGATGCGCGAACATCATGAGCGGATCGTGGAAGGGATGCTTCTCGGTGTAAGGACCCGTGAGCTTCGGCTCGCGGCCCTCGTGCACCGCGCCGAGGACGTGATCGTAGGTGAGGAAGTAGTCATAGCCGAGCGACTCGAGAGTGGTGCCGATGCGGCGTACCGCCTCCGGATCACCGCCGAGCTCGATCTGCGGATAAACGGCACCGATATTCATGCTCGACCCGGCTATGCGGCACTGCGCGCCGCGCGCGCAATGTGCCGGAGCAACATCTCCGGATCGATCGGCTTGGTGAGGTGTGCGTCGAAGCCCGCCTCGAGGCTCTTCGCCCGATCGGACTCGTGCCCCCATCCCGTGACCGCGATGAGCCGCATGTCCTGACCCCAAGGGGCGACACGCAGGCGCCGGGCCACTTCGTGTCCCGACATGGACGGGAGCCCGATATCGAGGAGCACGACGGAGGGATGCAGCTTCTCGGCGAGCTCGAGGGCACGCTTGCCATCATGGGCGACCGCCGTTTGATACCCGGCGAGCGCAAGCACGTACGAAAGCGAGGTCGCTGCATCGACATTGTCATCGACGATGAGCACGCAAATCCCGGATGCGCCGAGCGCTGTGACCTTCTCGGGTGCCGCGACGGCCTCGGTGAGCGCCGGCGTCTCTTGGGCCCGCGGCAGGCGCACGATGAATTCGCTGCCGAGTCCCGGCCCGGCACTGTGGGCCTCGATCCGTCCGCCGTGTAATCTCACGAGGTCCCGTGCGAGCGACAGTCCGATTCCGAGTCCGCCCGCCGAACGCGTGCCGGGCGCCTCGAGCTGAACGAAGACCTCGAAGAGGGTCGGCAGAGCCTCGGATGCGATTCCGATTCCGTCATCCCTGACGCTGATGACCGCCTCGCCATTCGGGCTCGACGCGGTTACGGTGATATGACCGTCTGCGGGGGTGTACTTCGTCGCGTTGTGAAGCAGATTGCCGACGATCTGTGCCAGACGCACGGCATCACCGCTCACGGAAAGCGGCTCCGTCGGCAAGCTGACGGTCACTTCCTGGCGTGCGGCTTCGGTGAGTGGCCTCACCGATGCGACGGCACTCTCGATGACTTCGCGCAAGTCGAGCTGCTCGTAGTCGATCTCGAGGACGCCGCGGGTCAGACGCGAGACATCGAGCAGATCATCGAGCAGGTGCGCCATCTGGGCGAGCTGCCGGTCGATCATGTGCCTCGCATCGCTCGCCATCTGCGGCGGCACGCCCGGCTCGAGCAGCCGTGTCGCATAGCGGATCGGCGCGAGCGGATTGCGCAGCTCATGGGCGAGCGTCGCGAGGAATGCGTCCTTACGCCTGTCAGCGAGTCGAAACGCCTCCTCGACCTGCTTGCGCTCCGTGATGTCTCTTGCGATCTTCGAGATGCCGATGAGCCGGCCGTCGCGATTGAGGATCGGTGATAGCCGAACCGAGACGGGGATGGTCCGGCCATCCTTGCTCACCCGGATGGTCTCGTAGTGATCCACACGCTCGCCGCGCACGATGCGCGCCAGCGTGGCCTTTTCCGCCTCCCACAGGTCCGCCGGAATGATCCTGTCGATGGCTTGTCCCAGGATCTCCTGACTCGTGTAGCCGAGAAGTCGGGCCGCGCCGTCGTTCCAGGTCGTGACGGTGCCGTCGGGCGCCATACCTATGATGGCATCGTCGGAGGACTCGACGACCGCAGCCAACTGCGCGCGATCACGCTCAGCGCGGCGCCGGTCCAGGCAGGCCCCTAGCGCATACGGCAGCCGCGCATAATGCCTCGGTGTCTTGGCGACGTAGTCGTCGAGCCCCTCCTTCATCGCCTCGACGGCGATCTCCGTGCTGCCCGAGGCAGTGAACATGAGGACGGGACACTCCGGGCGCGAGCGCTTGATCCGGCGCAGGGCTTCGATTCCGGTCGTCCACCGCAGCTCATAGTCGATGATCGCTGCATCGAACTCACCCTCGATCATCGTGCGCTCGAATTCCTGAGAATCCCGCGCCGGCAGAACCGTCACCGGGCCGAAGTGCTGGCTGAGCGCGCGGGTGACCAGGTCCCGATCATGGGGATTGTCGTCGATGAGCAGTAGCCGCAGTGGTGGCAACGCTTCCTTTGCGGCGTCGGGAACTGGCTGAGACAAGGGAAATGGCCCCTCGAGCGATTACTCGCCCGCCTCGAGATGGCGCGACTCGTCAAATTCCCCCGAAGGCCGAGCTCTTTTTAGTGGCGGTCCGTTCTGCAATCAGCAGTCTAGCCGACCCATCGGCGAGCAGCTACCCGGCCGCGCGAAGCTCGATCCAGAACCGGCTTCCCTGCCCGGCCGTAGAATCCACCCCGACCTGGCCGCCCATCCGTTCGACACCCTTCCTCACGAGCGCAAGTCCTATGCCGGTGCCGGGATATTTCTCCTCGCCGTGGAGGCGCTGGAAGACCTCGAAGATCCTGGCGTGCTGCGCCGGATCGATGCCGATGCCATTGTCCTTCACCCAGAGGCGCACGCGACTCGAATTGCGACGCTCGGTGCGGATTTGCACCTCGGGCGGTGTCCCCTCGGGCACGAACTTGAGCGCATTGGAAACGAGATTGGTCAGCACCTGGACCAGGGTCGGCTGGTGGGCCATGACGGTCACCTCGGGCCCCACGGCCAGCTCGAGCTTGGCCGACTTGGCTTCGATCGTGCTCTTCAAGAGCGCCAGCGCCTCATCGACCGCGGCTCGTACCTCGAGCTTGCGAGTCGGCAGCTCAGTTCTGGCGAGACGGCTGAACTCGAGGACGTCAGCGATCATGCCGTCCATCCTGACGGAGACCTGCTCGATGGACCGGATGTAGCCGGTGCAGGCCTCCCCGAGTCCCTGTGAGCAGTCCTCGATGAGCGCGCGAACATAACCCTGCAGATTCCTGAGAGGCTCTCTCAAATCGTGCGTGACCGTGTAGGCGAACGCCTCGAGCGCCCGGTTCGCCTGCTCGAGCTCCTCGTTTCGCTCGGTGGAGCGCCGCATCTTGGTCACATCCTCCACGAGGACATCCACGGCATCGTGACCGTTGACTCGCACGCGCAGCAGTGAGAGATAGACGCAAACCGATTCCCCATCGCGGGCCTCGAGCTCGACCTCCCGCTCGGCCGCATCGTTGCGGCTCGCGAGCCGCGGCAACACCTGACGTATCGCTGCCAGAAGCCTGTTGCGGGAAGCCTCGCTCTGTCCATCGAAGCGATCCAGAAGTGCTTTGCAAGCCCGATTGGCGTCGACAATGTCGCCTTCCACGGTCGTGCGCAGCACACCCACGTTCAGCCGCTCGAGAAGCGTGTGCAGGCGCGTTTCCGACCGCAGGGCGCGCAGTCTGATCTCGGCGCGATCCAGGCAGGACCGCACGGCCACGGCGAGACGCATGTAGTGTTTCGGGCTCTTGATCACGTAGTCGTCGAGGCCGGCCTTCATGGCCTCAACGGCTACCTCCTGTGTGCCGGTCGCGGTGAACATGATCACCGGACAGTGCGGCCGGGCCTCCTTGACCGCGCGAACGATGTCCACTCCGTTGGCCCACTTTAGGTTGAAGTCGGTGACGACGACATCGAAGGTCTCATTTGCGAGCGCGTCGCTGAGGCCGCCGTCATCCAGCGGCTCGATCGCCTCCACGTCCGGAAACTGCTTGCGCAGCTCCCGCAGGGTGAGCTGCCGGTCGTGCGGGTTGTCGTCGAGAACGAGCACACGAAGGGTGGGAGCGGTCATCGTCTTGCTCTTGCGGCTGCCCAAAAGCCGCTAACAGTAATCATCACAGCCGGCGATGTCGATGAGGGTCGCGAAGGTCTCGAGTTATTTCTCGTTTAATATCAATAACATATAGCATATTTAGCATGTCGATTAGATTTGCCGGTTCGCATCCCCCAGCTCGTGTGCCAACACGACGGGCGCGCCGCCCGCGTCAAGTCCTGCGCGGGGTCGTGCGTCTCGCGAGCTATCGTAAGCGGCTTTTAGTTCTCCCGTCTCGCCACGAGCCGGAACCGTACGGTCAAGCCGTCTCTCACGCTCAATGCGCCACCCAGCGTGCTGAATGGGGTCAGGCCGAGATCAGTCTGCTCGAGAGGGAACTCGCCGCTTGCCACGACCTCATTCGGCCGCAGATCGTAGTGCACCGGTACGGTGATCGAGCGTGCCTCACCGCGAAGCTGGACGAGCACCCGGGCCGCGATGCCGCCGGGCTTTCCATCGGAGGACGGGCGCAACCCCCCGGCCCGTAACACGATGTCGGGGTATTGCGCCGCGTCCAACACGGCGGGAGTCAACATGTTGTGGCGCACGGCCTGCTGTGCCGACTGGGACACATCGGCCGGGAAATCCGCGCTGTGCTCCGCCGCGCGCGTGGCCGGATCGTCCACCGTGAGCTCACCTGCCGGAATGCGCAAATCGAAGCTGGCCTGCGCCGGATCGCCCGGCACGTAGATCTTGCCGCTGATGCAGCGACAGGACACGACGTGGTTGTGGCCGAAAGCGGCCAGCGCACCTGCCCGATAGACCAGCACGACGAGAAGCGAATCGCTCGGAACGACATCAAAGGGTTGTCCGAGATGCGGGGACGGAGGCGTGCGTGCGGTGGTGGTCTGCGCTCCTCCGGATGGCCCGGGAGGCGCCGTCGAACGAGTCACGCAGCCGGCAAGACCGGCGACCAACACGATCGAGCCGAGCGCCAGGCGCGCCTCTGACGCGAGGTCACCGCGCCGGCGTGCCGCCGGCCGCGGAGCGCTCGTGCCGCTGGCGCTCACGGATTGCTCGAGCGGAACCCGATCTTCGCGTGGGTGCCGTCGCAGAATGGCTTGTTACCGCTGCCGCCGCAGCGGCAGAGCCGCGCCTGAGTGACACGCGCGACGACCCGCCCGGTGCCCGAGGTGATCTCGAGATTGCCGCGTACCCGCAGCGGGCCGTCGGTCTCCGGGTCGACGGCCAGAACGCCATTGCGAACGGCAAGCATGTCAGTCTTGCCCGACGGCGGCTCACCGGAAGCGGAGAACTTTACCTCGTTATGTGAGCCATCACAGTACGGTTTGTTCTTCGAAGCGCCGCAACGGCAGAGCGTGGCACGGAACACGCCCCGCTCGCCGTTGAGTTGTATGTCGGCGCGTACCGCATACGGGCCGTTCTCTCGGACCGTAACGAGGTTGACGAGCGGTAAGGCCTCCTCCGCCTTGCCATCCCTGCGCCGGTAACGAATAGCCCCCGACGGGCAGACGTGCGCGACCTCGACCAGGCGCTCCACATCCATGGCATCGGGATGTATCCAAGGCCCCTGCACGTTGGCCAGAAAGACATTCGGCGCCCATGTGACGCAGAAGCGCGAATGGATGCACTTCTTGGCATCGAATATCAGAGTGAGATCCTTACCCGCGATCTCTTCGACGCCTCCAGCCACGGATTTGGGTACCGGCGGGGCACCAGGCTGCGCCGGTGCAGGCGCGACCGCCTGGGACGCTGCGGCCTCCGGGGTCTGCGATAAATGCTCGAAATCACGCGCCGCTCGCTCCGCCAGGTCTCCCAGCAGGCGGGCCGCCTGGTCGCTGCGACGATCCCTGCTCTCGAGCGTGGCTGCAGCACTGGCGAGCTCGGCCAGACGCTCCGCGAAGAACCGATGCGCGGCAATGCCCGAGGGAAACCCTGCCGCATCGCGCAAGGCGACG
>Ga0157369_10001293_pt1 | contig 31090 bp, 29 predicted proteins | sample C25metaG_FD_113461 | JGI IMG/M metagenome (GOLD analysis project Ga0157369, IMG submission 113461) | Corn rhizosphere microbial communities from Kellogg Biological Station, Michigan, USA - C2-5 metaG | ecosystem: Host-associated > Plants > Roots > Rhizosphere > Soil | place: USA: Michigan... | reverse complement strand
CTTAGGTCGCGCAGCGGTTCCGTCAGGTGCTTCAACAGGAACTCATGAGGCTATAGAACTTCGTGATAACGACAAATCAAAATATATGGGCAAAGGCGTTTTGAAAGCCGTTGCTAACGTAAACGACGTTATTGCCAAGGAACTGCAAGGTATTGATGTGTTTGAACAAAACACGATCGACCGCATCATGCTGGAGTTGGACGGTACAGAAAATAAAGGCAAACTGGGCGCTAATGCCATTTTAGGTGTTTCCCTGGCTGCCGCTAAAGCTGCCGCTCAGGAAAGCCGTCAGCCGTTGTACCGTTATATCGGCGGCGTTAACGCTAATACCCTGCCAATCCCAATGATGAACATCATCAACGGAGGCTCTCACTCTGACGCTCCTATCGCTTTTCAGGAATTTATGATTATGCCTGCAGGCGCTCCATCATTCTCTGAAGCTTTAAGATGGGGATCTGAAGTGTTCCATAACCTGAAAAAGATTTTGCATGACCGTGGTCTTTCAACTGCTGTAGGCGACGAAGGTGGCTTTGCTCCAACGTTTGACGGTACTGAAGATGCTGCGGAAACTATCTTAAAAGCTATTGAAAAAGCAGGTTACAAACCAGGTGCAGACATCTTCTTAGCATTAGATTGCGCCTCATCTGAGTTCTTTGTTAACGGTAAATACGACTATACTAAGTTTGAAGGCGAAAAAGGTGCCGTACGTACCAGTGCCGAACAGGTTGAATATTTAGCTCAATTGGTAGAAAAATATCCGATCATCTCTATTGAAGACGGTATGGCTGAAGAAGATTGGGATGGCTGGAAATTGTTAACCGACAAACTTGGAGGTAAAGTACAGTTAGTAGGCGACGACCTGTTTGTAACTAACGTTGAATTTTTACAAAAAGGTATTGATAAAGGTGTTGCTAACTCTATCCTGGTAAAAGTTAACCAAATTGGTTCTTTAACCGAAACCATCAACGCGGTATCATTGGCCCAAACTCATTCTTATACTTCGGTAATGAGCCACCGTTCGGGCGAAACTGAGGATGCTACTATTGCCGACTTAGCTGTTGCGCTTAACTGCGGGCAAATCAAAACCGGTTCTATCTCTCGTTCTGACAGGATCGCGAAATACAATCAACTGTTACGTATCGAAGAAGAATTAGGTGCAAGCGCAAAATTCATCGGCAAAAACTTTAAATACGCTAAACGATAAGGCGAAAGGTTAAAACTGAAAGGCGAAAGCTTTTTAGACAAAAGCTCCACTTTTTGTGGGGCTTTTTTTATTTTAGATGGCGAAACATATCAACTTAAACTTTATGCTTTGTTATACCCACCCTACCAATCAAGCTGTGGCAACTTGTAAAAACTGCAATAAAGGTATTTGTCCTACTTGTGCAATTGAGCTTGAAGATGGCATAGCCTGTTCTGAACATTGTGCTGAGAACGTAAAAATGATCAATGCCATGATCAACAGGAATAAAAAGATGCCACAAAGAACCGCAGCAACTTATTACAGAAACGCATTTATCTATTTTGGCTTTGCATTTCTGTTTATAATAAGTGCCTTTATGTATTCGTTTATGCAAACTTATATGGCTATAGGGGCGACTATATTTATTGTAGGAGCAGTATCGATGCTCGTATCTGCAAGAAAAATGAAACAGGCTTAAAGCTTTATTTAGTTAATAACATCAAGATCCAATCTACACGATGAACGAAGTTATTATTACAAACGGCCCTGATTTTCTCAAACTTACCATCGCACAGATCCACGGCTTCCCCCAAATATTAAGTCCTTTCGGTGGCTATGACATAGAATGTGAGGTTGACATAAAATCAAGGGGATTTTCCGCTACCGGCAAAATCTGGTGTACTACTGCTGTGCTCTACCAATTATATGAAAAGCTAAAGGACAATAGCACCCATTTAACTAGCGAATTGAGCTTTGATAATAATTTTGAGCAAGATCTGGAATTTAAAATCAAGTATGATGAGTTAGGCCATGTGACGATTGAAGGCAGCTTTGTTGAACACCATGACACTATTAATCAACTCGAATTTGAATTTACGAGCGGTCAAACTTTTATTCAACAAACGCTTTTGCAGTTATCCACGATAGTTGCAACGTACGGTGGGATGAAAGGTATCCTTGAATAATCCGGTGTTAATGGCGCCGCATTTCTTTGTGACATCGCTATAGCAATTAAAATCGTATCTTTGCTGCACGAACCGGCATAAACTATCATCATACTCACCATTGGCCGGAATATACTTTAGAAGCATTACATGTCATTTCAAGATCTTAACTTAATAGAGCCGATCCTCAGGGCTTTAAAAACCGAGGGTTATACTACTCCTACTCCTATCCAGGCACAAGCTATCCCCATCATATTACAACGCCGCGATCTTTTAGGTGTGGCGCAAACGGGAACCGGTAAAACTGCTGCGTTTTCAATTCCGTTGCTGCAATTACTTAATCAGGATCGCCGCGACCATAAGGAACAAAAGACCATTAAAGCTTTGATTCTTACGCCTACCCGTGAGCTGGCTATCCAGATCGACGAGAGTTTGGCGGCTTATGGCCGTCATACTGGGCTAAAACATATGGTGATCTTTGGTGGGGTATCTCAAAATCCCCAAACTGATGCTTTAAGAAGGGGTGTAGACATTTTGACCGCAACACCTGGCCGTTTGCTCGATTTGATTCAGCAGGGCTTTGTGCATTTGCAGCATGTAAAGTTCCTCGTGCTGGATGAAGCGGACCGCATGCTGGACATGGGTTTTGTAAACGACGTAAAAAAAATCATTGGCAAGCTGCCGGCTAAAAGACAGACCCTGTTCTTTTCAGCAACAATGCCGAAGGAAATTCAACAACTGGCCAGTACGATATTAACCAACCCGGAAAAGGTTGAAGTAACGCCGGTTTCTTCTACCGCTGATACCATTCAGCAGGAGATTTTTTTTGTGGACAGGCCGGATAAAAGGTCTTTGCTAATACACCTGTTAAAAGACAAATCCATTAAATCGGTACTCGTATTTACACGTACCAAGCACGGCGCGGATAAAGTGGTTAAGGATTTGATAAGAGGCGGCGTTACTGCCGAAGCTATTCATGGCAATAAATCGCAAAACGCAAGGCAGCGTGCTTTAACCAATTTTAAAAGTCGGGCCACCCGCGTATTGGTAGCTACAGATATTGCAGCACGCGGTATCGATGTGGACGACCTGACGCACGTAATTAACTATGAGTTACCTGAGGTGCCCGAAACTTACGTTCACCGCATTGGCCGTACAGGTAGAGCCGGTGCCAGCGGCATCGCGTTTTCCTTTTGCGACGAAGAAGAAAAGGAGCTTTTAAAAGATATCCACAAGCTTATTGCCAAAACCATCCCTGTTAACACAGCTCACCCCTACCCACTGCCCGAATTAACCACGGTAGAACGCCTGCGCAAGGAGCAAAATGGCCAGGCGCAACAGCAGTCTAAACATGGCAAATCTGGTAACAGGAACAACAAAAGAAATAACTGGCGACGCGGCAAAGGCCAGAAGGGAAGTAACAAATAATAAGTTTAGGTTAAATAATTATCTGCATATTTGCTCCTCTCAAAAAATTCGCTAAGTTTATATGAAATTTATCAACCCTGAGCAAATGAAACGCCTTATTGACCTTTTCCGCAATAAGTATTTTTTAGCTACTGCTGCTTTTGTGATCTGGATGATATTTTTTGATAAGAACGATCTTTTCTCACAATACCAGTATCACCAACAGCTCAGCAAACTCAAACAAGAGCGCGACTTTTACCAGAAGGAAACCGCCAAAGTAACCAAAGACCTCGACGAGCTTACTACCGATAAACAAAAACTCGAAAAATTTGCCCGCGAAAAGTACCTCATGAAAAAAGACAACGAGGATGTTTTTGTGATTGTAAAAGAGAAAAAGGAAGAGTGAGGTTGGGGACCGAATGTCCGGTTCTCCATTTGTCATCTCGAACGATAGTGAGAGATCTTATAGAAGCAACAAGTCTGCATCTTGTATAAGATTTCTCCTAACGTCGAAATGACATAACTATTGTATAAGGCCCCGCCGGATTTTACTCCGTAACTTCCTGATTTAAGAATTTCCATTCAGGATTCAAAGAATTTATTAACGCAATCTTCTTTTCCCGGCTCCATTTTTTAATTTCCTTTTCCCTTTCAATTGCATGTTGAATATGACTATGACGTTCATAGAAAACTAAGCAGTAACAATAATATTTGCCTGCAAAGGTTGAGGGCTTGCCCTTGTTTGACTCATGTTCATATATTCTCCTTGCTATGTCATTAGTCACACCAGTATACAACACCGTTTTTGCTGGATTGGTAGTGATATAAACATAAAAGTTATAATTCCACATATCACATTAAGGTTAGATTGATAATTAAACAGGCCACATTAACTGTAATGCATTGTGTACAAGATCTCTCACTATCATTCGAGATGACATAATAGGATCAAAAATCCGACATCCCTACACCTCCCCTTCCCGTTTTCTCAGAAACCATTCGGCCGATAATAAAGTCAGTATCAATACAAACACCCATTTTATATCAATCAGATCATTGTAGCGGCGGTCCTCGTAAGAGATCGTTTTGATGTTATCGTTCTTGCGGATGAGGTCGGCGAGGCGGCTGAATTGGGACGGCTGCAACATTACGCCGCCGGATTGGCGGGCAAGCTGCTGCAATAATTGGTGATTGGCGGTGCTTTGGCGGCTCTCCAAATCCAGTGACTTAACCGTAAACCTACCGCTGGCCGTAAGATTGTCATTGCCGAGCTTGGTAGTTGTGTTGAAGGTGTAATCGGCAGGAGGCAAACTGCCCGCATCTAACTGATAACTTTGCCCGCTACGGCTGAAAAGGAAGCTGTAGTCTTTACCGGCACTGCTTCTGATCTCTATTTTGACGTCGGGCGTGTTGGTTAACTGTAGCGCTGCATTGTATAATTCGGCGTTCAGCAGAACATTCTCACCTTCGTCAAATACATTTTTTGCAGGATAAACACGGAAGCGTTGGTGATTTGTATTAGCCGTGAGATACTGGGTGCTTTGGCCAATCAGTTCTTCCACTGCATGGTGATTACCAAAAGTTTCAAATTCAGTAAGCTGCCATCGCCATAAACCCTCACCTGTTAATACAGCCTCACGGCGGCCACCTTCTTCGGCAAAGGCTAACAGTGGGTAGTCTGTACTGACGTTGCCGATTCTTTGCTTCAGCAAAACGGCCACATTGCCGGGCGACTTATAATTACCGAAGAGAGCCAACAGCGGTGGTAGCTGGGCAAGCTTTTTTTGCGTAGAATCAGAGAGCGTAAAGCTGGAGAAACCACTTTGAGGCACCGCAAAAACCTCCTGCGCATCAGGTCTGCCAACAGCAATCTGTACCAGTTTTTGCTCCTGATTAAGCAGCGGAAGATTAGACTGGATACCCGCCATGAACCATACCGGTACACGCGTTTTATTAATCAATGCATCAATACCCGCGTTGGTCTCCGTTAGTTGATGCAGAATAACGAGGCTATAGTCAGCAGGTTTAACCGAGGCAAGGTCCTTACCCTGCACCGCTTTTACCTGATAATTGACATTACTTTCCAGCGATTGTTTGATCACGCCTATATCAGGATGAGTATGGTCATAAACGATCAATATCTTTTGGCGCGCGTCCAGCACTTCTACGTAAATAGTTTCTGCATTATTCTGGGTAGAAATTTCATTATTAACAGGCGCCATAGCGATGGTAAACTTATGAATACCCTTTTTATCAGCGGTCAACTTAATGGGGACAACCTTTTTAAAAGCGGCAGTAGAAACAGGGATGCTTTGATTAGCAACCGGCCTTCCATCTTCGGAAACGGTTAACCTGATATTTTCACCTTTACTCTGGTAGGCTTCGGTCAAAACCTCTACCATAAAATCATTTCCCAGAAAGGCAGTCTTATTATAGCTTACATTGCTGATGAGCAAATCGCGACGCGGAACAGTATCGCCGAGAGCTATAGTATAAAAAGTAGTTTTGATATTATGGGCTTCATAACCCGGATCACTACCCTGATTATATAACCCATCGGTAGCTAAGATGAGTGCGCCTATATTCTGATTAACAAAACGTTCGTTGAGTTGGCCCAGAGCGGCGGCGATATCGGTTTGCCGGCCATCAAATTTATCAGAAAGACCGGCTGAAAGATGTTTATCAAAATGAAACTGCCGAACCTCATACTGCTCGCCCAGCTGTTGCTGAAGTTTACCAAGATCTGAAATAAATCGGTTACCGCTAAAGCCCGCCGGTTCAAACAGACGAATCGAAGCAGAATTGTCCTGCACCACAAGAATAAGCGGTTTCTGCGGCTGATAGCTTACTGTTTTAACCAATGGCGACAGCAGGAGCAACGCTATAAAAAATACAGTAATGGCTCTTAAAGCAGCCAGTAACCAGCGGTAAGTTTGGGTAAGGTTTATTGGTTGCCTGTACATAAGCCAGGCGTAGACGATACCTAACAGCAAACAGGCCGGCAACCACCAGCCCGAAACATTTTCCCAGGATACAGAAAATAAAAACAGCATATCTGTATTCCAAATATGCTGTTTTTATTTGTTAAACGTATGACCATGACCACACGTAAATATAAAAGTTAACTATCTTGACTCATAAATCCGAAATCGAAAATCCGAATTCCGAAATCCGAATCTTAAAGCATTCCCCCGTCAACCGGAATTACCTGGCCGGTAATGTACGATGCCATATCAGAAGCAAGGAACACACAGGCATTAGCTACATCCTCGGTAGAGCCACCACGTTTAAGCGGAATACCTTCGGTCCAGCCTTCAACTACTTTTGGATCAAGTATGTCAGTCATTTCGGTACGGATAAAGCCTGGAGCAACCACATTGGTACGAATATTTCTTGAACCTAATTCTTTAGCCACAGATTTGGAGAAACCAATGATACCGGCTTTAGAAGCGGCATAATTTGCTTGTCCGGCGTTACCATCAACACCAACTACAGAGCTCATGTTAATAAATACGCCTTCGCGGTTCTTCATCATAATACGTGATGCCGCTTTGGTAACATTAAATACAGATTTGAGGTTCACGTCGATCACCTCATCCCAGTTTTCTTCGGTCATACGCATCAGCAAGCCGTCTTTAGTGATACCCGCATTGTTGACTACGATATGTAAAGTGCCGAAATCGGCAACAATATCAGCAATAAGTTTTTCGGCTTCCGCAAATTTAGAAGCATCAGAACGATAGCCTTTTACTTTAGTACCAAACTTTTGCAGTTCTTCTTCCAAAGCCTGGCCCTTTTCAACTGACGACAAATAGGTAAAAGCTACATTTGCGCCTTGTTCTGCAAATTTCTCTGCTATTTTACGGCCTATCCCCTTAGAGGCTCCCGTTACCAGCGCAGTTTTTCCTTCTAATAATTTCATAAAGTTTTAGAATGATTTTCGGGCGGTGAAGATAGGGATTTTTTGTGATTCGTTTATCAGACCAGTTTATGCAGAATATTTACAAAAAGTTTAACAACCGGAAGCTCTAAAACAACGGCGGCTTTATTAACTTCGTCAGAGACATCCAGCAACTTTTTCGCCTTATCTTAGCGCTTATGCAAAATGTGGAATCTTTTTACAACCAGTTAAGCAGCCGGTATACCGAACTGATTAGCCGTTGTATACCGAGATACGAAGAGATTTTTTATAACCTATTCTATTACATCCCCGACGACATTGAACCGCAGCAGATTCTTGATCTGGGCTGCGGAACAGGAAACTTAACCGAAGCCGCCCTTAAGTACTACCCCACCGCTCATATCCACGCGCTGGATATATCGGCCGATATACTCAATGAATGCAAACAACGCTTCCCAAAAAAAAGAAACGTTCACTTTCATAAACAGGATTTCACGCAACTGGATTTTGAGGAAGAAAGCTTTGACCTCATTATCTCGAGCATAGCCATCCACCACATTGACAATGATGCCAAAGCTGCGCTTTACGATACTATTTACAGCATCTTAAAGCCTGGCGGCGTATTTGTTTTTGCTGATCAAACCAGTGGTATCACCGAGGAGATCTACCAGAAACATATTGGCCGATGGAAGGAAGAAGCGCTTAAACTGGGATCAACGGAGGCCGACTGGAAGCTTTGGATGAGGCATCAGGACGCGCATGACCACCATGCGCCGGTTACCTGGCATTTAGGACAATTGGAGGCAGCAGGTTTTGAAGAAACCGACGTGATCTGGAAGAATATTATGTGGGCGATCATACAGAGCCGAAAGTAATGAGGCTACAGGATAACAAGTGTATCAGTTATCCTGTGGTTTGCTATCCAGGCTTTTGATGAAGGCAACCAATTCATGCTTTTCTTTTTCGGTAAGATTAAGTTTATCGAACGGTAGTGTTTGGTTGTCTACATTTAATCCTAAACCTTTGCCGCCTCCCCTATTGTAAAAATCAACAACCTGCTCCAGGTTTTGATAGATGCCATTGTGCATGTAGGGTGCGGTACGGGCAGCATTACGCACTGTTGGTGTTTTAAAGGCGTGTTTAAATGCGGTAATCTTAACTAACTCAAAGCGGCCTTCATCAGGGTCGATCGCTTTATTCTGCAAGGATGCGGGGACACCAATCACTTCTGTTTCGATACGGGTAAAACGAGGTGGAAAAGTTCCGTTAAATAGTGGCATATAATGACAGGTGCCACATTTGGCTTTCCCCATAAATAGGTTAAAGCCGTTAATTTCTACTTCATTCATCGCGGACTTATCGCCACGCATATATTCATCAAACCTGCTGTTTAAAAAAGTTAAGCTACGCACGTAGGAACCCAAGGCATTAACAACATCGGCCGAGTCTATCTCGTTGCGTTTGCTTTTGGGAAAGGCGTTTGCAAAAAGCCGGCGGTACGCCTGATCTCGCCATAGCCGCTTTACAGCCAGTTTCATTGAACCGTGCATTTCCTGTTTATTACTCACCACATCAAATGCCTGGTCTTCCAGCATGTTGGCCCTGATGTCGTAAAACTGCGAAGGCTGCATCGCTGCGTTTAACAATGTAGGCGTATTGCGGCGCAGGAGTTTGGTACTATGGAACACGGTATTTTTAGCCAGTCCGTCTGTAAAGGCTTTTTGAGGCTGATGGCACGACTGGCAGCTACGGCTACCATCGGATGATAACACCGGGTCTGCGAAAAGCCGGCGACCGAGGGCAACTTTTGCCGTGGTGATGCTATCGCCAAAATCAGACATATAGGCATTGAGATTAAATGCCTTAGGATCAAATAGCGTTTTAGCATCCTGATTAAGTAAACGGTTATATCTAATCAAGTGGATATTGAGCTGTTTTCCCATATCGCTCAGGGCCACAGAAGCTGGATTTCCATAATCAGCGATAAATATCGCGCGGTTGAAAGTATTAAAATCGCGATGTGCGTGGAGATAAGCTATAGCCTTGTCAAGGCGGTTGTTCACTTCGTTTGCTTCGTGTTTGCTATAGCACGCGAGAGCGGGCTTTATCGCTGCAAGGCTAACCGCGCACTCCTGCAAACTATTACCTGCAAGCGGCGAATCAAAGCCAGTTATTCCGAGTGTGAGCACCCGAAAGATCTGGAGTTTGGCTGCATCGAACACTTGTCCATCTAATATCTCCACATTTTTAAAATGCGATCTGAGGTTATTGCAATCCTGCTGCAAAAGCTTCAGTTCCGCAATTAGTTCAGTTCTTTTGGCTTCGTCGGCGCGTGGATAAAGCAAACTTTCTATTACCTGTAAACCGTGCGGCTGCAGCACTTGCCCTTCGCCGGGTTCATACTCAGGCACCGGCGCGCCGTTGATCATTTTCGACGTAAAGGGATCAAAGAACTCAGCCCCCCACTCCAGTTGTTTATACCGCAACCTCGCCTGCCTGAATAACGCCTGCACTTGTACATCGGTAACTCTGCCCTGTTCAACCCCATGTTGCAAATTATTGCACGCTGTAGAAAAGGTATCTATCTGCAATAACAGCTGTGCAGCAATTTGTTGAGGAGGAGCTTGCTTAGTGCCCTGGCACGAAAAGGTATAAATGCCAACAGCCAGCAATAGCAACCCGATGATAAAAAACTGCTTCATGAAATGCGATAAAACAACAAAACAGTGAGCCGGCTATCGCCGGCTTCACTGTTTCCATATATAGATGGCAGGTTAAAAATTAAATGCGTTTGATAATGGATTCGCATTTTTGTCCCGGTCGGTTAGTGGTTTAAGTCCCCATCTTTTTTCAATAAATGAAAGGATACTTACAGTTTCATATTGTGTGTGATCTACGTAGCCTTGTTTGGCAAAAGGAGAAATGATAATTGCAGGTACACGGGTACCAGGCCCCCATTTTTTGTCGATGGTTGGCGGGGCAACGTGGTCCCAGAAACCGCCGTTCTCATCGTATGTAACTATAATTACAGCGTCTTTTCCGTTAGGGCCGTTAAGCACATCGTTGATCAGGTCGATGGTGTGATTTTCACCAGTGGCGAGGGCGGCATAGCCGGGATGCTCGTTGTTTATACCCAATGGTTTAACAAACGAAACACTTGGCAGGGTACCATTTTTAGCGGCGGTGATAAACAGCGTTTCATCTTTAAGGTGATCCTTTTTAGCCTGAGTTCCGTCGGCGTAGTTTGCAAAATAGGCAAACGGCTGGTGATGAAACTGGAAAGTAGCATCAGGATTGCCAGCCAATGCATTATCCCATCCGCCAGAATACCATACCCATGAAACACCGGCATCGTTCAGCCTGTCGCCAATGGTAGGTATAGTTTGGTTAGGTATCAAAGTGCTTGCATTGGCACTTGCCGGGTGAGGGGTATTAACGGTATAGCTGGTATTCACTACATAACCATCGGGCGTAACCTGTCCGTCTTTAGTAAGGTTGCCGGAAGCATCTACCTGAGCTACCATACTTGAAGGTGCATTAGGAAACGTTGGACTCGCGGCCGCAATAAGCCACATGTGGTTTAAGAACGAACCGCCAAATGCACTATGGAAAAAGTTATCGCAAAGCGTATACTTCTGCGCCAGCGCCAACATAGGCAGCAAGCTGGTTTTATAATAACCCATAGACAGGCCGGCTGACGAGTTATAAAGCGCGAATTTGTCCATTTTGCCACCATCAATCTGCATTTGCTCCTGATAGTAGCGGTGCAATACATCTGGTATCAGCTGGTCCGAAGGTACATATTGATCGATATTAAACAACGCATTGGGAAGATTGGTTGGGAATGCGCTTGTACCCGGAATGGCCGGCAAAGTGGCATAAGCCTGACCATTAGCATCAACCTGGGTAATCAGCGAAGTTGAGGCGTTGGCAATACCGTTAGCACCGCTAAACTGTCCGTAAAGGTTATCAAAACTGTGGTTCTCCAGATAGATAACCACTACGTGATTTACTTTATTAATACCGGGAGTAGCAGTATCCTTCTTTTTACAACCAGAAATGGTTAAAAAGAACAGTCCGGCACTCAGCAGACAGCATACAGCTTGCTTTGATTGCTTACTAAAATTAGGTGCTTTTGGCCCTTTGGTGAGTTTCATGTTTAGATTTTATGTATCCGCAAAGTACAGCCGGGTACGTAAAACCAATATTACCGGTATGTGATATTCATATTATCCTTTGGTAACTCCATTGTTAACTAAGGCGAAAAAATACAAACGTTGCAGCCCCTGTATTGTTAGCTTAGTACATGGCAGCAAACATGGTTACAGCCAAGATTATTCGCCACCGACATAAGTTTCATCATTATATTAATGACGACCTGAAATCTGTTACAGAAGAAACCCATTTTAAGATCATATTTTCGGACCCGGCCGAAATGGATAAATGGAAGGCCTGGGTGAAACAACATAACGGAGATTACAACTACAATAAGGACGAAAGCCGCCAGGAAGGTACCTTTCCACAAGTCCCCCAGTTTCACGATGAGATCTGCTGGTGCGACATCATGACGTATTATTTAATGCATGTAGCGGGGTTTCGCTTTTATTCTACGATACATCCGTATAAGGGTGAAGTGTATATTAGAGATTAGTGTGATTGGAGATTAGAGATTAGTTTTTTGAGGAACGCTAGTGCTTCAATCAATGTTAGGCCCGCTCAATTGCCGCGGGGGCTTTGTTCTTTTTCTTGATAAAAAGAACCAAAAATCAAGACAACAAAAATGCTTTTGCGCTCGAGGCCTCATCCGCACAATCGGGCAGAAGCTCGGGCTGCCAGCCTTTTGCCCAACTACGTTCCCGCTTTCCCTTGCGTCTGCAAAATCCTGAAGGCCCCTACAGCTGCACAAGGCCAGCTTCTTCTGCCAGATTCGCCCAAAGCTTGTTTGCTGTCCGGCCGCACGTCTCATTTTAGAGTAAAAAAAAGAGCGTGGGCCTGTCAGAAAAGCGGGCCATGCGTTGGGCTCGAGCGAGACGAACATTGATCGAACCACTACATCATATAAAAGAGCCCTTACTCTCTCACCTCAACTTTCCTCTTATACTCCTCTATCGGATAAAACTTCATCGAAATAGAGTTCACGCAATGGCGGGTATTTTTAGGGGTAAAACGTTCGCCCTCGAAAACGTGGCCAAGGTGGGCGCCACAGTTGTTGCAGAGGATTTCTATGCGCTGGCCATCGCGGTCAACCTCGCGCCTTACCGCTCCCTGAATCTCATCATCAAAACTCGGCCACCCGCAGAACGACTCAAACTTGTCTTCCGACCGGTACAGCGGAGCCTCACACCTTCTGCACACATACACGCCCTGCGCCTTATTGTTCAACAACTCCCCGGTAAACGGACGCTCGGTTCCTTTATATATAATCACCCTTTCTTCGTCGGGGGTCAGTTCGTTATATTTCTTTTCAGTTGCCATTGATAGCCTTTATTAATTCTTCTGTACTAAAATATACGGTTTTTAGCAGTGTTGGTTTTTGGAGGGTGGATGTTGACGGAGGGGTGACACGTGATCAGGATTTTCAGGATTTATTTGATGATAGTTTAGATAGTGCGTTGTATAGAGCGATCCTTCCCTCCGGAAAGGAGTAGGAAGGGGTAACCGCGGTAAACCCCTCCCTACACCCTCCCAAGGGAGGGAATCGCTCGGGCTCCTAAAATTTTATACATCCCAATTAACTAACTCTGAAAATTTTGATTCTGACATCCTCCTAAAATGCACATGTCATCATAACTACCAGCACGATACCCGAACACAGAAAAACATAAAATCTGATCTCTTCCTTACGGAATGCTGCCCTGATCAACACAGCAATTATTAAAACAAAGGCCATCAGGATTACAAATAAATAGCCATAAATCACACCTTCTCCCCAAGCTATCCTATTTCCACTATTAATATGATTAGCAGCCGCTCTAAACGCACGTTCCGTTCTTATTTGGTCAACACATAACAAGAGATAAAGCACAAAACCGACAATAGAAAAAGGATGTCTTTTAACAATTTGTAGGAGGAATCGCATGGCCTTAGGTTTTTATACTTAATACGAGGAGGAAGAAAAGGTAACCGGATCACAAGTACGCCACCTTACAAAAGTCCTATTCCTCAAAATAATCACTATCGATTCTTTTTATTTCAAAAGTTTGGACTGTAGAAACACCAAGCCCATAATCAATTAAATACTCCGCCAATTCTTTTCCGTCAATTAAAATCACCTTTTTTGAAATGGTTTTAACATACTCTCTTGCGGTAATAGCAAAAGTTGAAGTGGTTATAAAAATTCCTTTGCTAGCTCTCTGACCATCTAAGGCTCCAACAAATGATTGGATATCTGGCCGTCCAACAGCTGTATCGTTCCAACGTTTAGCCTGGATATAAATAAAATCTAAGCCAAGCTTATCTTCTTTAATTATCCCGTCAATGCCCTCATCATTGGTTAACTTAGTTGCCCTCCCTGCATCTTTCACACTTCCACCATAACCCATCTTCAGTAATAAGTCAAGAACAAGCTTTTCAAAGAAAAGCGGGGAAAGCCCTTTAATTTTCTCTAACAATTCCTGCGCAAGAGAAGCCCTGATGTCTCTGTACGCACTATCAATTAACTCCTGAGGGGTTTGGGTTGCGGTTGCCTCCCCTTGGCTCTCTTTACTCGTAACAATCCCTTCTTCCCTTTTAAAATTTTGAAATTCTATAAATTCAGGAAACTGTTTTAAAAGATTAACATCAATCTTTTTAGGTTTGCCTTTAATAATATCAGAGCCCCGAGAAGTTATTTTAATGTAACCTCGTTTGGGTGAACTTATCAGCCCTGCCTTTTTTAGGTAAGTCCTCGCCCAAGCAGTCCGGTTACTGAAAACAAAAGCTTGTCCACTCGGAAGTAGTTCTGCTCTTTCCTCCTCAGTCAAATTAAAAGATTTTGATAGTACTTCTATTAGGTCTTTAAGATTATGCTCTTGTTTATCTTCCAACAATTTCAGAAGTGGAAGCATTATGGTTTGGTAGTCAGGGATGGGCATTTAATATAAGGCTTGTTCTAAGGTATAAAAAAAGGACTCAAACAAAAAAATCCCGGTCACAAAACCGGGATTTTCTATATCAAAAAGCTTTAAGCTTTAGTCTTTCTGCTTTCAGCTCAAAAAACTCAAATTACGCTTTCTTAGCAAGTTCTTCAGCCATGGCAGCGCCAATTTCGGCTGGAGATTGTACTACGCGGATACCGCATTCGGCCATAATTTTCATTTTGGCAGCAGCAGTATCGTCAGCACCACCAACGATAGCTCCCGCGTGGCCCATACGGCGGCCCGGAGGCGCGGTTTGGCCAGCGATGAAACCTACAACTGGTTTAGTACCGTTTTCTTTGATCCAGCGGGCAGCTTCGGCTTCCATGCCACCGCCAATTTCGCCGATCATGATGATACCATGAGTTTCAGGATCGTTCATTAAAAGTTCAACTGCTTGTTTGGTTGTGGTACCAATAATAGGGTCGCCACCGATACCGATAGCGGTAGTGATACCGTAACCAGCTTTAACAACCTGGTCAACAGCTTCGTAAGTTAAAGTACCTGATTTTGATACTACGCCAACATGACCTTTTTTGAAGATAAAGCCTGGCATAATACCAATCTTAGCTTCGTCAGCGGTAATAATACCGGGACAGTTAGGACCGATCAAACGGCTATCTCTATCCTGAAGATATTCTTTAACCATGATCATGTCTTTGGTTGGAATACCTTCTGTAATACAAACAATAACTTTAATGCCTGCTTCTGCAGCTTCCATTATTGCGTCAGCAGCAAATGCCGGCGGCACGAATATTATCGAAACATCTGCACCTGTTTTTTCAACCGCGTCTTTAACAGTGTTAAATACCGGTCTGTCAAGGTGTTGCTGTCCGCCTTTGCCTGGTGTAACACCGCCCACAACCTGGGTTCCGTACTCAATCATCTGCGACGCATGATAGGTACCTTCGTTTCCGGTGAAACCCTGAACAATAACTTTTGAATCTTTATTTACGAGAACACTCATGTTTTTGTATTTGTACGGCAAAGCTAAAGTTATTGACTATAATGTCAAATTATTTTTCCCTTATCCGCGTCTTTTATAAGCCCCACCCAACCCTCCGCGGTTGGGTGGGCTTTTTATAAAGCATTTCATTAAAAAGTCTCCCCTTCCGGGGAGATTTAGAGGGGGTTACATACCCGGATCTATCACAGTAATTCCTATCTCGTCAAGCCGTTTATTGAGCGGAAACGCTTCAACGGTTACAAAAACTTCGAGCGTTGGCCACACGATGGCTTCAAACAGGTGACCACCTTTTAAGGTACCATCCTGGGCAGCGAGATTAATATGGGCATGCACCACTGGCTTGCCGTGGTACATAGCAATATCACCGATAAGCGATGTAATTTCGCTTTGTTCGGTTATCGGTATCAGCCTGAAAAGGTTTTTCTGCCTGTCCAGCCACCCCAGTCTGGCCGACTGCGCCGAGCCTATCGCGGTAAAGTGTGCGGCCGTAACATGGTATTGAGTAGCAAAATCAGTAAGGCCCGAATAATTTCGTCGCCCTTGGCAAATACCAGCACATAAGTTTTAACTCCGTTGTTTTGCCCTACCAGTTTGATCTTCATGCCTGGTGCACGGCCAGTCTGCGGTGCTTGGGTAGTAGGTACATATTCCTGCGCGACGGACTTGCCCGATAACAGCACAAGGCATGCCCCTAACAGCCCTGCCGAAAGTAATTCAACAGCACGTAGCGAATTGATTTTCATGGCGTTGTTATTTTACAACATAACCGAAATAGAAAGTAAAAGTTTACCCCCTAACCCCCTGAAGGGGGAATTTGATTTCGGACGTCAAACTTAGATGTTACTATCCTCATAAAGAAAAATTCGAAATCCGACATTAACCAGCGGTAGCTGCCTCGTATTTCTCCCGGTCGAACTCGTTTTCGTTCTCGGCTACTACAATGGTGGCAATACCGTTTCCGATTACATTAGTGAGCGCTCTAGCCAGTGACATAAACCTGTCCACTCCAAGGAGAATAGCTACGCTCTCCACCGGCACCACCTTAATGGCCGACAGTGTTGAAGCCAGCACAATAAAGCCGCTTCCGGTTACGCCCGCTGCACCTTTGGAAGTAACCATCAGAATGCCGATGATAGCCAATTGTTGCTCCCATGAGAGCGGGATATGATAAACCTGCGCCAAAAAGATCACGGCCATGGAAAGATAAATGGTAGTGCCATCCAGGTTGAAGGAGTAGCCGGTAGGGATAACCAAACCTACTACGGACCGCGCGCAGCCCAACTTTTCCATCTTTTCCATCATACTCGGCAATACAGGTTCGGAAGATGAAGTGCCGAACACGATGAGTATTTCCTCCTTAATATATCGCAGGTACTTCAGCAGGCTCACCTTGGCCATGCGGCAAATAATATTGAGCACGATGAAAATGAAGAGCAACATGGTGAGGTAAACCGACGCTAACAACTTGATCATCGGCAGCAACGTTGCGATGCCATACTTCCCCACGGTGAAGGCCATCCCACCAAATGCCCCGATAGGCGCCACACGCATCACCACGCCCATGATATTAAAAAACACTTTAGAAAGCTTTTCAAAAGAACCAACCAGCGATTTGCCGGTCTCACCCATCTTGCTCAGTCCGTAGCCAAATAGGATGGCAAAAAACAGGATCTGCAGAATATCGCCCTTGGCAAAGGCGTCCATTACGTTTGAAGGTACAATATGAGCGAAAAATTCACCCCAATGCATGTTGGCAGCTTTGTTGGTGTATTGCGCAGCTTTGGCGGCATTGCCTCCGGCATTAACATTTAACCCCGAACCGGGCTGAAGCACATTAGCCAGCACCACCCCGATCACCAGTGCGAATGAAGTAACGATCTCGAAATACAAAATGGCCTTCCCGCCTACCCGGCCCACCTTCTTCATATCGTGCATACCGGCAATACCCAGCACTATGGTAAAAAAGATGATCGGCGCGATCAACATGGTGATCATGCTGATAAACACCTTGCTGATCATTTCGGCAGTAGATGAAAACGAGGGGAAATAGAGTCCCACAATAACGCCCAAAACAATGGCAACAATAACCTGGAAGGTAAGGTCGGAGAATAATCGCTTCATTATAGCAATGATACGATTATTGGGGAAATTGTTCTAACGGATGGGTTAGTAAAGGTTATGGGTTAAGTAAAAGGTTGATTTTAGTTATATTCCGTTTTGAATTAGTGCTTGTATCAATGTTAGTCCGCTCAATTGCCGCGGTGGCTGTTACTTTGAGGGCCCAAACCAAACCCATTGACAGCAAAAGGCCTCTTGTCGCACTGAGGCCAACCCTGCAAATCCGGCAGAAGCATCCCCCAAGGCTTTGGGGACCAATCTTTTGCCCCACTTCGTTCCCACTTTCCTCTGCTTCAGCAAAATCTTGAAGGCCCCTGCCAACGCACGAGACTCATCTTCTTCTGCCTGATTTCGCCTGAGGCAGATCTGCTGCCAGAGAAGAATCGGATAGCATTAAAACTGTGTGCATAGATTAGTCCCCTCCGGGGAGGATTTAGGTAGGGCTCTTTACGTTTTCTGTTTCTTCTTCTTAGCAGCCGGAAACAATACATTATTCAAAATAAGCCTGTAACCGGGCGAATTGGGATGTAATTTAAGATCTGTGGGGGGATCGCCAACATTGTGCTGGTAATCTTCCGGGTCGTGGCCACCGTAGAATGTCCACTGGCCTTTGCCGTACTCGCCATGTATGTACCGTGCTTCATTGGCAGATTTTAGTTCGCCCATAATAGTAACGCCCGGTTTGAGCAGGATTTTGTTGAAGGCTGTCGTTAGCCCCATAAAGCCCTTGATCACCTTGTCGTGGTCCTGCGTCAGCATGCTTGGCACCACATCCCACTTCGCCGAAAAATCAAAGAGGGTGAAGAAATCGTGTGTGCGATCTACCTGCCGGGTTGTGGTCACATCTATATTGCTGAACTGATGCGACATCGGGTTCATATCCAGTGTAAAATTCTTGAAAGCAAAAGTCTGACTGAAATCCAGTTTAGACTGCGCGTTCGGGTCCGCAGCATCGCCGTCGAACATGCTTTCGCAAATATCTGTATTGGCGGCAGCGAGGGCAATATCAAAAGTATCCGTGCCCGAACACATGGCAAACAGAAAGCCGCCATTGGCGCAAAAATCACGAATATGCTCAGCCACGGCCAGTTTCATTTGCGATACTTTTTTGAAGCCCAGTTTGTGAGCCATGTCTTCCTGAATCTTGACGTCTTCCTGGTACCAGGCCGCATATCTGAAAGCCCCGTAAAACTTACTGTATTGACCGGTAAAATCTTCGTGGTGCAGGTGCAGCCAGTCGTATTTACCTAAATCACCACGTATAACCTCTTCATCATATACCACATCATAAGGTATCTCCGCATATTTTAAGACGAGGGTAACGGCATCGTCCCAGGGCAATTTGTTCTTGGGTGAATAAACTGCAATTTTAGGCGCTTTCTCCAGTTTAACCAGATCCATATTGACCGACGGGTCGTTGAGCTCCGTAACAATCCGCGATACCTTGGCATCGGTGAGCACTTCATAACTTACCCCCCGGATCTTGCACTCATTTTCCAAAGCCTTGTCATAATGCATCATAAAACTGCCGCCGCGGTAATTAAGGAGCCAGTCAACTTCGTTACCGTTCTTTAAGGTCCAGAAAGCAATGCCGTATGATTTTAGATGATCTTTCTGGTCCTCATCCATCGGTATAAGAATAGAAGCCGACCAGCTTAAAAAGGGCAATAGCAGCAATATAATCAGCCAGAGGTATCTCAATATTTTGATGTGAAGTTGTGTCAAAGCGTGTTTTAACCAAGATTTACTCAAATGTAACGATTAGTTAGATAAGGTATTATGAATAGTTGAGGTACGGTTCAAATTATTAACTTTGTGGTTCTTGAAACTAAATAAAAATGAGTAAAGCAATTATAAAAACAGAGAAGGGTGATTTAACCGTACAGTTTTACGACGAGGATGCACCGAATACCGTAGCTAATTTTAAAAAACTGGCTAAAGAAGGTTTTTACAATAACGTAACTTTTCACCGGGTAATTCCAAACTTTGTTATCCAGGGCGGTGATCCTACCGGCACGGGCGCAGGTGGTCCGGGTTATAGCATTGATTGTGAGCTTACCGGCAATAATCAGTATCATGATCGCGGTGTGCTTTCAATGGCGCACAGGGGCCGTAATACAGGTGGTTCTCAGTTTTTTATCTGCCATAGCCGTGCAAATACTGCTCACCTTGACAGAAACCACACTTGCTTTGGCAAAGTAGTTGAGAATGTAGACGCAATTGACAACATCCGCCAGGGAGATAAAATTTTAGGTATAGATATTATTGAAGATTAATTGGAGTTTAAGCTTTGTCGGCGACTTACATAAACCAAGTCTTTCGGCATCATTTTACTCAACATTATAACATATGAATTTACACGGAATTGTAGCTGTATCCGGAAAACCGGGTTTGTGGAAAGCACTTGCGCAGAATAAGACAGGTTTTATTTTGGAAAGCCTGGACGGTAACAAAACCAAGCTAGTGGTTAACTTAGCTACAGCTAAATTAGCTGCTTTAGAAGAGATCACCATTTTTGGTACTGAAGACGACCTGAAGCTGGTTGATGTGTTTGAAAACATTAAAAAGCAATCAAGCGTACCTGATGCCAAAGCTGATGGCAAAGCATTAAGAGCATTTTTCAGAGAAGTTGCGCCAGATCATGATGAGGAGAAGGTTTATGCTTCTGATATGAAGAAGATCGTTACCTGGTATAACCTTTTAAAAGATATGCCGGAGTTTAATGGAGCTGAACCAGTAGCGGAAGCTCCTGCCCAGGCAGATGAAGCAGGTGCAGAAGCGGAAGAAGCATAACCAGTCTATAAAGATTGATATAAACAAAAAAGAGACGCTTAGACGTCTCTTTTTTGTTTTATGAGCATTTCTGCAGTTCGCATTTTTCGGTAGCGTATTCCGGCTCAAAAGTGCTGTGAACAATATCGAGATGTTCCAGCCGGTGCCGTAGGTCGTGCTTAATGCTGTCAAAGCGGGCCATGTCGGCGTCATTGATAACCAAATGGGCGGTTAAAGCATTTTCTGTGGTGCTAAGCGCCCACACATGCATGTGGTGCACATCTATCACACCTTTGGCTTTTAGCAGCTCCTGTTTTATCTTTTCCAGGTTCATGTCTGTTGGAACTCCGTCCATCTCCAGCCTGATACTTTGTTTTAACAGGTTCCAGGTTCCGCCGATAATGACCAGCACAATGATGATACTCACTATGCTGTCAATAATATACCAGTGCGTAAAGTAAATGATTACGCCGGAGATCACTACACCTAATGATACAATTGCATCAACAGCCATGTGCAAATAAGCGCCTTTCAGATTAAGGTCCTTATCCTTGCCTTTGGCAAACAGCCAGGCCGTAATAGCATTACAGCCAATACCTATTAAAGCTACCCACGCAATGGTGTCGCCGGGTATAGGCTCGGGATGAGTGAAACGGCGGATGGCTTCATATGCAATAATAGTAATACCAGCAAGCAGGATTACGGCATTTAGTAAGGATACCACAATGGTTGACCGTTTATAACCGTAAGTATACTTGCCATTGCTGGCAACCTTGGTCAGCTTAAAGGCAAGCAGGGCAAGGGCCAAACTGGCTACGTCGCTCAGGTTGTGGCCGGCATCGGTTAAAAGTGATAGTGAACCGCGTGTCCAGCCCACAATAACTTCAATAATTACAAATGCGGAGTTAAGGACAATGCCTATAATAAAAGCACTATTAACATGGTCCAATTTAGGGGTATGGTCATGATGATGATGACCGTGGTGATGATGATCGTGGCTATGGCTATGATCGTGACCTAATGACATACTGCAAAGTTACACAATTTATGCAGCGCTATAAGAACCTTCTCAGGAATAACATGTACACAATCAGTATCATTAGCAAATATTTTACCGCATAATAAAGTCGTTCATTGTAGGCTTTGAGTTTTTTGCCAACTCTACGGATGGAATAAACATATTTAAAAGCCTTGTTGATATTACCGGTTCTGTCATCGCCCATATTGGGAGATGCTGCGGAAGCCATGATAAACCACCCGAAAAATTTGTTCCAGCCTCGCCCGAAAATGGTTTTCACCGGACGTTCAATATCGCAGAATAGGATAAGGCGGTCCTTGTCAGTTCTGTTTTCTGCATGATGAATATAGGTCTCGTCAAATAGCACATCCTCACCATCCCTCCAGGAATAGGTTTGTCCGTCGACCACAATATGGCATAATTCCGAGTTAGGCGTAATGAGCCCAAGGTGATAGCGCAGCGAACCAGCATAGGGATCCCGGTGTTGCATCAGCTGGCTGCCTGCGGGTAATACTGCAAACATAGCGGCCTTTACGCAAGGTATTTGTTTAAGCAGCTCAACCGTTTGCGGGCAGTATTTTTTGGCTGATGGGTGGAAATCATTATACCATTTGAGATAGAAGCGCTTCCATCCCCGGCGGAAAAATGAGTTAAAGCCGGCATCGTCATATTTAGTGGAACCTTTAATCAACTCGCCCTGTTCAAGCATAATTGCCTCTTCCCTTATCACCTGCCAGTTATCTTTAAGTAAGGCTAATTGCGGAAAATAGGCGGCACTGATGTAAGGCCTGTTCTCCACGCCGGAAAGCGCGTACATAGGCACATTGATTGGGGCCATAAAGGTGCTGTGATCTGATAGTTGTCTCAGAAACTTGTAACGTATCCTTCCGCGGTAATGGACTACAATTGTTGAGAGGATGAGAAAATAAAGAAGGATAAATTTTACAGACAATAGCTCATGTAAAATTTGATTCATAAATAAGATGTTAGATGATACTCAAATCTAACTTTATGAAAAAAATACCCAATAGGTATAAATACCTGAAACACTGTTTTTACCTTCTTTTGACAGTGGCTGTTTTATTGATGATGGTAAGGCTCGCCTTTGATAATGGTAAATGCCCGGTACAATTGCTCGGTAAAGAACAAGCGAACCATTTGGTGTGAGAAGGTCATGCGGGAGAGGGAGAATTTGTCGTTGGCCCGCTGATATATGCTCTGATCAAAACCATAAGGTCCGCCCACGATGAATACCAGGTTTTGTACCGAGCCGATGTTCTTTTTATTGATGTAATCCGCAAACTGCTGGGAGGTAAGCTCCGCGCCGTTTTCGTCAAGCAAAACTAGATAATCCGTATTGGTGATTTTTTTAAGCAGCATCTCCGCTTCCTTTGCTTTTTGCTGTTCCGGCGAAAGGGCTTTGGTGTTTTTAAGTTCCGGCAGATCATTTACTTCGAGCTTGATGTAATGCTTTAACCGCTTGATGTATTTTTCAATACCATCTTTTAAATAAGCATCCTCAGTTTTGCCAACGGTAAGTAAAGTGATCTTCATTGTGCAAAATAAACGTTAAAAATAATCTCATTAATTATTATTGATTTATTTTGATCAAAAATAACAGATGAAAACAGATCTTATCACAGATTACGAAGAGCGAATTCAGTTTGCAGCGCGGCAGGCGGCCAAAATGGATAAGCGTATCAATGAGTATTCCTTGCTCCGGCTGGCTGCATTCGTGGCATTGTTATTTAGTATTTACCTTGCGGTATCAGAAGATAGTGTGATTCTATTTGTCATTCTTTTCGCTATCCTCGCAGCGCTTTTTAATTTCCTTATACAAAAACAATCGGTTTTTGAGCGTGATAAAGAATACTACAAGAACTACGAGGCTGTAAACAGAAACGAACTGAATAGCTTGTCCAATTATTCATTAGTGTATTCTTCCGGTAAGCAGTACAATAATGACCGGCATTACTATACTGCCGACTTAGATGTTTTTGGCGAAGCATCTTTATATCATTTTGCCAATCGTACTGCCACGCCTGCAGGGAGAAATCTTTTGGCTTCATGGCTATCAGCGCCGGCAAATAAAAACACCATCGGGTTAAGGCAAGAGGCAATTGCGGAGCTGGTTCAAAAGAACGACTGGCGGCTGGATATGCAGGCGCGTTTGTTATTTGCTTTAAAGGATGATGGCCAGCAGTTACCCCGCTTGTTAAAGTATTTGAAAACGGAGGTGGTTTTTAAAGATGCCTACTGGTTGGGCCTATATGTAAAGCTTGTTCCTTATTTAACCATTTCTGGCCTTGTTTTGTCGATATTTTTTCCCGCGGCCCGCTATATAACCGGTTCGTTGCTCTTGTTCAATAATCGGCTGTCGGCATCTCAATCAAAAGAAATTAAAAAAGGGGATTTAATAGCCGGGAAAATAGGAGCCGGACTCAATGACTATGCGGATGTTTTTGTGGAGATTGAGCAGGCGCAGTGGCAAAGCCGGCTTTGTAAAGAACTGGCAGCGGCTATTGTACAAAAAGAGGGCCGGGCTATTTCAGCGCGGGTAAAAGAGTTAGCAAGCCTGGTCAATAAATTAAATCAAAGATTGAGCCTGGTGATAAACTTTATACTGAATGCCTTATTTATTTGGAACATACGCCAGGTTATAGCTATAGAACGTTGGAAAAAAAATAATGAGCAAAACTTTGAAAAAGCTTTCAGCGCGATAGCTCACTTTGAAGCTTTATATAGCTTAGCCGCGCTCAAAATAAACCATCCGGAATGGTGTTTCCCGTCAATAGCTGAGGGGGAAGGTTATAAACTAACGGCAACCACGATCGGCCATCCACTGATTAAGCCTGCACTCAGGGTGGCAAACGATTATGAACTGCAGGACACTGCTAAAATTGATATTATCACGGGGTCCAATATGGCAGGTAAAAGTACTTTCCTGCGAACTTTGGGTATTAATACGGTGCTGGCACTGAGCGGAGCGCCTGTGTGTGCCGGGGAAATGGAAGTGTCTGTTATGACTGTGATTACCTATATGCGCATCAAGGATTCGCTCAATGAGAGTACCTCCACCTTTAAAGCAGAGCTCGACCGCTTACAGATGTTGCTGAAAGCAGTAGACGAGGAAGAAAAAGTATTTTTCCTGATCGACGAGATGTTGAGGGGGACAAATTCGGTAGATAAATATTTAGGATCCAAAGCAGTGATTGAGCAATTGATCAGCAAACAAGGGGTAGGATTAGTAGCGACGCATGATCTCCAGATAGCCGAACTGGAAAAGCAGTACCCCGATTATATCCGTAACTTTTACTTCGATATACAGATTAGCGAGGGGGAAATGTTATTTGATTACAAGCTCAAGCATGGGGAGTGCAAAACCTTTAATGCATCCATACTGTTGAGGCAGATCGGCGTAGACATTCCCGTTTCAAAATAAAACAGGTACCGCTTTTGGCGATACCCGTTATCGGATCTATATTATTTTAACGATTGGGAGTAAATTATTACCGTGAGCCTCCGCCGGTTGGAGCACCCTGACCCTGACCCTGGCCTTGGTCGCCCGGAAGCATATCGTCATTATTAATACCTTTTTTCGGCTGAGGATTACTAAAGCTAAGTTTACCGAAGCTATAGCTAAACGTTAAACCGAAAGAGCGGAAAGGTAACTGGAACCTGCTGGTTTGTACAAAACCGGGGCTGCTTAAGTTGCTGCTAAACACTTTGTAGTTACTAAACGGTTGTATCGCATTTAAACCCAAAGACATTTTCTTCTGCATAAACTGCTTGCGTACGCCCACCCCATAAATGCTGAAAGCGGATTGTTGTCCCTGAATGGTACGACGTGCTGAGTTACCGAACGCAAATGATTCAGCAATCCAGTTATCAGGCAAAGTCAAGGTTGCTCTTAAGAATCCACCATATTGTACATACGTTCCGTTTGATGAGGCCTCGAGATGATATACGCCTGATGGGTCTGGCTTATAGGTATAAGCATTAACATTACCCATAATAGTTAATGATTTGAAAGGCGTAATAGAACCAAAGAAGCTGCCTCCAAGTGAATTGTTAACGCCAATGTTCTGATATGTACTCAAAGTACCAGGCAGGTGAGCGGTATCAACAGTAACCGTAATTGGTTTTAAAATAGACTCGATCAGATCACTGGTGTGTTTATAATAAACCGAGAAATTTAATATCGATGATTTGATAAATGTATTATAGCTTAATTCAACAGTTTGAGATTTCCGGATTCAACTGGGGATTACCCATTTGTTGACTCTGAATATTTGATTTGTTAATGAACGGATTCAAATATTGCAAACTTGGCCTGGTAATACGCTTGCTATAAGATAATTTAAGCGTTTGGGTAGCCGAAAGCTGCTTTTGCAGGGTTAAGCTTGGTACAAAAGTATTGTAGTTCTGGCTAAAAGGTGAAAGCGTTTGTGATAAGCTTTGCGGCATGCCATGTATATCTGTATTCTCGTCACGTACACCTGCCAAAATGCTGTAGCTTTTTGGTAAAGTGATGGTTAATACCGTATAGCCCGCATATACATTTTGATTGTAGTTGTAAGTGCTGGAGTTTATAGCATCATAGGTAAAGTCATCACCTGATGGGGTATATACATCGTTGGTTGAGTTAATCCTTCTGAAAATTGATTTACCACCGGCTTCCAGTTTGAAGACTTTATTAATAGGTAAGGTATAATCCAATTGCGCAGTATACTCATCATTGCTACCGTCTATATTATTCTTAATATTATTCAATACCGCAGAATATTTATTGGTATAGTCGGTAACCCCGGTGCTATGGGTCCATTGGCCTGACAGCGTGATCTCTTCGCCTTCTTTTTTAAACTTGTGGGTATAATCAACATTCCAGTCAAAGCCGCTTGCCGGGATAGCATGAGCAACGGAGGTGCTGGTGTAATTTTTAATGCCGCTTGTTGTAGTAAAACCATCAGTATTGAATTCTATCTGATTAGCTCTAAAGGTAGTATTGATACTGTTATAGCTGTTAAACTCATAACCAGCAGATAAGGAACCGATAACCGCATGCCGTGTAAGGCGGCTTGTACCGTGGCTCTGAGTAGAGTCTTTGCCTATTTTTTGATAAAAATCAGTTATCGAAGTTTGTGGCCAGCCTGCATTACCGCCAACATTCATGCTTAGGTTAAAACGGTTCTTGTTGTAATTGAGGTTAAAGTTGCCATTGTTTTGACGGGTACCTACACCACCGCTAATAGAGCCGCTTATACCTGATATGTTTTTCTGTTTGGTGATAATGTTGATGATACCAGCTGATCCTTCTGCATCATATTTAGCAGATGGAGTGGTAATTACTTCAATGCTCTTGATCTGATCCGCAGGGATACCTTTCAAAACATCTGATAAGCTGGCAGATGTAGCGCCCGAAGGTTTTCCGTTAATTAACACACGCACGTTCTGATCGCCGCGTAATGATACGTTGCCATTAAGGTCTACGGAAACCAATGGCACTTTTTGCAATACGTCAGTTGCGCTGCCGCCTGCTGCCGTTAAGTCTTTTTCGGCATTATAAACAATCTTGTCAATTTTAGTTTCCACTAACGAAGCCTGGCCCGCTACGGTTACCTCTTTAAGCAGTTTGGTACTTGGCTTTAAGAAAATATCTCCGAGGTTTTTATCCGGCTTAGAAGGCGTTGTGGTAACAGGTTCAATTGTTTTGGTAGGATAGCCTACATAACTAATTACCAGTTTATAATTTCCGGGATGAATACCATCCAGTTTAAAGATGCCTTTTTCGTCAGTTAGCACACCATTAAGTGGGGCCTTGCCACCGGCACGGTAAATGGCTACAGCCACGTAATCCAGGGGCTTTTTAGTAAGGGAGTCGATCAAAGTGCCCGATACCCGGCCCACGATGGTTGAACCACCTCCGCCTCCCACGGCAAACTGAGCCTTTGCGGTTAATACCGAAGAAAAAATAATAATAAGTGCAATTAAACGCTTCATTAATGATGATTTTGCTAATTGGAGGCGAAAATAGTTGAAATGTTACAACTGAATATCGAAATTTTGTAAAGATTCTGGACGTGTCGATATGACACAAGAAAAAAGCCATATCGAAAGTGTTGGTTCTCCGCGGTCCCGGTGTCCTTCCCCTGCATCTAGCGCGAACGGGAAAGAATCAAGAGATCAAGGAGACTGCTCACCTTTGATACAGCTTCCTGTATAGTTTAAAAACTTTAAAACGTTCTATCAGATCACAATATTTACAATTCTGCCTTTTACAACAATTACCTTTTTAGGCGCTTTGCCGTCGAGGTATTTTTGAACATCTGGGCTTGCCAGTACAAAGGCTTCTATCTCCTTTTGGTCCAGGGTTAGCGATATGTTAAGGTGGACCCGGGTTTTACCATTGATGGAAACAGGGTAGGCAAACGCATCTTCCACTAAATAAGCCGGATTGAATTGAGGGAACGCGGCATAAGAAAGTGTACCTGCTTCGTTACCCAGCAACACCCAAAGCTCCTCACAAATATGTGGTGCATAGGGCGACAGGATGATCACCATTTCCTGCAGGATGGCCCGTTTGTTACATTTTAAATCCGTAAGCTCATTTACCGCGATCATGAAGCTCGACACTGAGGTATTGAAGGAGAACCGTTCAATATCTTCCTCAACCTTTCTGATGATCTTGTGGAGCGATTTTAGCTCGGCCTTTGTTGGCTCATCGTCGCTTACGTTCAACTCCCACTGATCATTGTGGAACAACCGCCAGAATTTACGCAAGAATTTAAATACGCCCTCAATACCGTTGGTGTTCCATGGTTTGCTCTGCTCCAGCGGACCGAGAAACATCTCGTACATTCGCAGGGTATCAGCGCCGAAACGTTCAATAATGTCGTCGGGATTGACTACGTTGAACTTCGATTTCGACATCTTTTCCACCTCGTGACCACAAACGTACTTGCCGTTTTCGAGGATAAATTCCGCATCCGCAAACTCAGTTCTCCAGGCTTTGAATTTGTCGAGGTCTAAAACATCGTTGTGCACAATGTTAACATCAACATGAATAGCTGATGTTTTATACTGATTTTTTAAACCGTGCGAAACAAAGGTATTGGTGCCGCGCCCTTCCTCATCTATTACCCGGTAAGCAAGGTTTGACCGGCCCTGGATCATGCCCTGGTTGATGAGTTTCTTAAATGGCTCCTCTTCACCGGCATAGCCCATATCCTTTAAAAACTTGTTCCAGAAACGGCTGTACAGCAGGTGGCCTGTAGCGTGTTCAGAACCACCGATATAAAGGTCTACTGCTTTCCAGTAGTCAATAGCTTCTTTAGACGCAAATTCATTTTCATTTTGCGCATCCATATAGCGGTACCAGTACCAGCTTGATCCGGCCCAGCCGGGCATGGTGCTTAACTCGTAAGGATAGCCAGCCCCCTCTAAATCTCCCCCGGTAGGGGAGACTTCATCTATTTCCCCCTCTATTTTTGTTCTGTCTCTGTCCGGAAGTTCTTCGAGTTTTTGTTTAACCGTCTCAAAAACTTGTTGCGGATTTTTTAGAACTTCACTGTTAGTGAAGCGCAATACAGTAAATCCGAAATGGTTTAGAATTTCAGTCCTCGCCTTGTCAGCCTCTTTGATATCATTATGATATGCTCCATCAACCTCAATCACTAATCCTTTTTGCAGGCTAACAAAGTCTGCGATGAATTGTCCTATAGCATGCTGTCTTCTTATTTTGAAACCGGTCTTACTTCCCTTCAAAAATTGCCACAATACGTTCTCTGCTTGGGTAGGCTCACGTCTGTTTGCCCGGCTGTTTTCTTTGAGTTGCTCATAGTAAACAGGATCGGCAGTTTCACGATAAGAGGAGCTTAAAGTCCTCCCTTCCGGGGAGGATTTAGGTGGGGCTGCTCTATATCGCCAGCCCTCCGCTCTTCCTAATGGCGGCTCTCCGGTTTCTGTTGGCAAATATTTGTCAATCTCCGGCAGTAACAGCGGCAGGTCTTCCTCATTAATGAGATGAGGCAATCCGTCTTTAAAGTAAACTGGAACAGGTTCTCCCCAATAGCGCTGACGACCGAAAATGGCGTCGCGCATGCGGTAGTTAACCCGAGCTTTGCCGGCATCCATTTTTTCCAGGTGTGCGATAACGGTTTCAACTGCTTCCTGGTAAGTCATGCCGTTAATAAAGCCGGAATTAACATAGTGGCCCTCCTTGGTAGGGTCAGCCTCATTGTCAATTTTTTGAATATCGAGGATCTGGATAACTGGCAAGTCAAAGTGCTTCGCAAACAGGTAATCGCGTTGGTCGCCAGATGGTACAGCCATTACAGCGCCCGTTCCGTAACCAGCTAATACATAATCTGCAATCCACACCGGCACTTGCTCTCCGTTGGCCGGGTTAATGACATAACTACCGGTGAACACGCCCGATACCGTTTTGGTGTCAGCCATACGGTCAAGCTCCGATTTCTTTTTAGTTTGGGCGATGTAAGTATCAACAGCAGCCTTTTGGTCAGCTGTAGTCAATGATGCCACCAGCTCATGTTCCGGCGCAATAACCAGGAAGGTAACCCCAAAGATGGTATCAACGCGGGTCGTGAAAACTTCGATCACCCCACCCAAACCCTCTCCGCCAGTTGGCGGAAGGGCTTCATTAGCTCCCTCTCCTTTGGAGAGGGTTGGGGAGAGGTTGAATTTAACTGAGGCTCCCACGCTTTTGCCTATCCAGTTGCGCTGCATTTCTTTGAGCGGTTCGGGCCAGTCGATGGTATTGAGCCCTTGCAACAGGCGTTCTGCGTAAGCTGTGATACGCATGCTCCACTGCATCATTTTCTTTTGCTCAACAGGGTAGCCACCACGCTCCGAAAAGCCGTCCTTCACTTCGTCATTGGCCAGAACAGTACCTAAAGCCGGGCACCAGTTAACGGTACTTTCTCGCAGGTAGGTGAGGCGGTATTTCAGTAGTTCGGTCTGTTGCTCCTGCTCGTTCATGGCTTTCCATTCGGCGGCAGAAAAACTTAAGGTATCATGATCGCACACTGCGTTGACTCCTTCAGAACCATGTTTCTCAAAATGAGCTACCAGGGTATCAATAGATTCGGCTTTATCAGCATCCTTATTATACCAGGCGTTGAACAGCTGCATAAAGATCCACTGCGTCCACTTGTAAAAGTCGGGCGAACTGGTGCGAACCTCGCGGCTCCAGTCGAACGAGAAGCCGATCTGGTCGAGCTGACGGCGGTAGGTAGCAATATTTTGTTCAGTAGTAATAGCCGGGTGCTGACCGGTTTGAATGGCATATTGTTCTGCCGGCAAGCCAAACGAGTCGTAACCCATGGGGTGCAGCACATTAAAACCGCGCAGGCGTTTATAGCGGGCAAAAATATCAGAAGCGATATAGCCCAGTGGATGGCCCACATGTAAGCCCGCACCCGAAGGGTAGGGGAACATATCCATCACATAATATTTAGGTTTTGGCGACTGATTATCAGCCTTAAAAGTCTGATGATCAGCCCAAAATTGCTGCCATTTTTTCTCGATTTCTTTAAATTGATAGTCCATTTCGAATTTACCGGTCGTAGAACCGCGAAAATAAGAAAATAGCTAAGGATTTACGAGTTACGGTTTAAGAATTACGATTTTGATAAGAGGGGAAGATG
>Ga0157369_10001292_pt1 | contig 31120 bp, 24 predicted proteins | sample C25metaG_FD_113461 | JGI IMG/M metagenome (GOLD analysis project Ga0157369, IMG submission 113461) | Corn rhizosphere microbial communities from Kellogg Biological Station, Michigan, USA - C2-5 metaG | ecosystem: Host-associated > Plants > Roots > Rhizosphere > Soil | place: USA: Michigan... | reverse complement strand
TCACCCGCCCGACGGCGGCTGTGGTTCGCGACGTGGTCGTGGGTGATAACAACATCATTGCCGACATAGCGCAGAAGATGGCCGTGAAGGGCGCGGAAGTCGTGAAGGCGCTGTTCAAGATGGGCGTCATGGCGACCATCAACCAGACCATCGATTTCGATACCGCATCGTTGGTCGTCGAAGAACTCGGCCATAATCCGGTTCGTGTTACCGATAACGACGCCGAAGCGGCGCTCGCCTCGCACACCAGCGCGGCCGAGCTCGAGGGCGACAAGGTCACGCGTCCGCCGGTCGTCACCATCATGGGCCACGTCGACCACGGCAAGACCTCGCTGCTGGATTACATCCGCCGCACCAAGGTCGCTTCGGGCGAGGCCGGTGGCATCACCCAGCACATTGGCGCGTACCACGTCGAAACCAGTCGTGGCGTCATCACGTTCCTCGATACCCCGGGCCACGCGGCGTTTACCGCCATGCGTGCCCGCGGTGCGCAGTCCACGGATATCGTGGTGCTGGTCGTGGCCGGCGATGACGGGGTCATGCCGCAGACGGTGGAAGCCGTTAAGCACGCGCGTGCCGCCAAGGTGCCGCTGATCGTCGCGCTGACCAAGATGGACAAGTCCGACACCAACGTGGACCACGTCAAGCAGGGCCTCGGCAACCTCGAGGTCATCCCGGAAGAGTGGGGTGGTGATACGCCGTTCGTGCCGGTGTCCGCGAAGACGGGCATGGGTATCGATGACCTGCTCGATGCGATCTCGATCCAGGCCGAAGTCATGGAACTCAAGGCCGTGGCCGATGGCCTCGCCTCGGGTGTCGTGATCGAATCCAGCCTGGACCGCGGCCGCGGCCCGGTGGCTACCGTGCTGGTCCAGCAGGGCACGCTGAAGAAGGGCGATTTCGTGGTCTGCGGCGTCGAATACGGCCGCATGCGCGCGCTGATCGATGAAACCGGCAAGCAGGTCAACGAAGCCGGTCCGTCCATCCCCGTGCAGGTGCTGGGCCTTTCCGGCGTGCCGGAATCGGGCGACGACTTCGTCTGCGTCGCGGATGAGCGCCTGGCTCGCCAGGTGGCCGCCGAGCGTCAGCAGAAGCGTCGCGAAACCCGCCTGGTGACCAAGTCGAACCGTCTGGAAGACATCATGGCTCAGATGAGCCAGGGTGAAGGCCAGCAGACCCTGAACATCCTGGTGAAGGCCGATGTGCAGGGTTCGGTCGAAGCACTGCGCGATTCGCTGACCCAGATCGGCAACGAGCGGGTCAAGGTGAACGTCATCGCTTCTGGCGTGGGCGGCATCACCGAGTCCGAAGCCCAGTTGGCCGCTGCCTCCAAGGCGTTGGTCATCGGCTTCAACGTCCGTGCCGATGCCTCGGCGCGCAAGGTGATCGATACGGCGGGCCTCGATGTCCGTTACTTCTCGATCATTTACGACGTGATCGACCAGGTGAAGCAGGCGGCGTCCGGCCTCCTCGGCATGGAAGTGCGCGAAGAGATCATCGGCGTGGCCCAGGTCCGCGATGTGTTCCGTTCGTCGAAGTTCGGCGCGGTGGCCGGTTGCATGGTCATCGAAGGCATCGTCAAGCGTTCCAAGCCGATCCGCGTCCTGCGCGACAACGTCGTGGTGTTCCAGGGCGAACTGGAATCGCTGCGCCGCTTCAAGGAGCTGGTGGACGAAGTCCGCAACGGCACCGAGTGCGGTATCGCGGTGAAGCAGTACAACGACGTGAAGGTCGGCGACCAGATCGAGTGCTTCGAGCGCATCGAAGTCGCCCGCACGCTGTAACAGGAAGGTCCTGCCTCCCCGGTTCGCCGGGGAGGCTTTTCTCGTTTATAGGAGGCGGATATGCCGTCCCGTGATTTCAAACGTACCGACCGCGTCTCCGCCGAGCTGCGCCGCGAAATCGGCCTGCTGGTGCATGCCGCCGTGCGTGAACATGCCCTGCCGTCCGTCAGCGTTTCCGATGTGGAGACCACCAAGGATCTCGATGTGGCCACGGTGTGGGTCACCGCGCTGATGCCGGAAAAATCGGCCGAGGCGGTGAAGGCCCTCAAAGAGCTGGCGAAGGAATTCCGCCGCGAGCTTTCCAAGACCATGCGCCTGCGCCGCGTGCCCGAGTTGCGCTTCAAGTACGACGAATCGGTCGACCGTGCCGAGCGTATTGAAACGCTGCTGCGTGAAAACCCGGTCCCGCCGGCTGAAGAGCCAGGCGAATAAACCGCATGCCCTGTAGGAGCGCGCTTGCGCGCGATGGGTGGTGCGGCAAGGGTCAGCCTCTGCCGCGTCATCGATCACGTGCAAGCACGCCCCTACACCTACCTGTTCATCTATGAATCGTCGCTCCTTTCGAGACATCCACGGCATCCTCCTGCTCGACAAGCCGCTGGGCCTGAGCTCCAACCAGGCGTTGCAGACGGCACGGCGCCTCGTGGGCGCCGCGAAGGGCGGCCACACGGGTAGCCTCGATCCCCTGGCCACCGGCTTGCTGCCGCTTTGCTTTGGCGAAGCCACCAAGATCGCGGGCTGGCTGCTGGGTTCGCGCAAGGCGTACGAGGCCGAGGTGAAGCTGGGCGCCACGACCACGACAGCCGATCTCGAGGGTGAGATCGTCGACACGCTGTCGGTACCGCCGCTGGACGATGCCCTGGTCGAATCCGCGCTGGCACCCCTGCGTGGCCGGATCACCCAGGTGCCCCCGGCGTACTCCGCGATCAAGCAGGATGGCGTACCGCTTTATGTCCGTGCCCGCCGCGGCGAGGTCGTCGACGTGCCATCGCGCGAGGTTGACGTCTACCGGCTGGAGGTGATCGAGCGGGCAGGGGATACGCTTCGCCTGCATGTCGAGTGCGGCTCGGGCACCTATGTCCGCAGCCTGGCCGTGGACCTGGGTGCCAACCTTGGCTGCGGCGCCCACCTCACCGGCTTGCGCCGCCTTTGGGTGGAGCCGTTCATGGCGCCGGCCATGGTCACGCTGGATGAGCTGAGGGAAGCGGCCGAAACGGGCCCCGACCCGCTCGAGGCGTGCCTGTTGCCTGTCGATGCCGGGCTTGCTCATATTCCCCGGGTGGAACTCGATCCCGAGCAGACCCGCGTGCTCGGCTTTGGTCAGCCGGTGCCACTTGGCGCCACGGTGACGCCCGGCCGCTGCGGCGTGTGGGGTGCCGACGGCCGGCTCATGGCCCTGGGAGACATCGCTGAAGACGGCATTCTGAAGGTTCTCAGGGGCTTCAACCTGCCACCACCCTGACCGGGCTTGTTGCCGCTACGCGCAGGACGTTACAATTACGTGCTCGTTTAATAGCTTTCATCAAAGCGAGGCTTGCGCAACTTCATCGGTGGCCGTTGAGGTTGCGCAAGTCTCGCATCCGCTTTTTTAAGGAATCGATACACATGTCGCTCACCGTCGAACAGACCAGCCAGATCATCAAGGACTACGGTCGCAAGGAAAACGACACCGGCTCGACCGAAGTTCAGGTCGCGCTGCTGTCCGCGAACATCACCGCGCTGCAGGATCACTTCCAGGCGCACAAGCAGGACCACCACTCGCGTCGCGGTCTGCTGAAGATGGTCAACAAGCGCAAGACGCTGCTGGCCTACCTCAAGAAGAGCGACCTCGCTCGCTACCAGACCCTTATCGAACGCCTCGGCCTGCGCCGCTAAATCACCGGAACAGGACGAGGAGACAACGAAGTGGCGAAAGTAACCAAGTCATTCCAGTACGGTAGTCACGAAGTCACGCTGGAGACGGGCGAAATCGCCCGCCAGGCGTCCGGTGCAGTCATGGTCAGCATGGGCGGCACCGTCGTCCTGGTGACCGTTGTCGCTGCGCCGAAGGCCCGCGAAGGCCAGGACTTCTTCCCCCTCACGGTCGACTACATGGAGAAGTTCTACTCCGCGGGTCGCATTCCGGGTGGCTTCTTCAAGCGCGAAGGCCGTCCGACCGAGAAGGAGACGCTGACTTCGCGCCTCATCGATCGTCCGCTTCGTCCGCTGTTCCCGGAAGAGTTCCGCAACGAGATCCAGGTCATTGCCCAGGTCGTCTCGCTGAACCCGGAAGTCGACGGTGATATCCCGGCGCTGATCGGTGCTTCGGCTGCCATGTCGCTCGCCGGCGTGCCCTTCAAGGGCCCGATCGGTGCGGCGCGTGTCGGCTACGCCAACGGCCAGTACATCCTCAACCCGACCGCTTCGCAGCTGAAGACCTCGGACCTCGACCTCGTCGTGGCCGGTACCTCCAGCGCCGTGATGATGGTCGAGTCGGAAGCCAAGCTGCTCAGCGAAGACGTGATGCTCGGTTCGGTCGTGTTCGGCCACCAGCAGATGCAGGTCGCGATCGACACCATCAACGCGTTCGTTGCCGAAGCCGGCGCGAAGGCGTTCAAGTGGGAAGCCCCGGCTGCCAAGACGGCGCTGTATGACGCGGTCAAGGCCGCCGTCGGCAACCGTTTCGCCGAAGCGTTCCAGATCCGCGACAAGCTGGCCCGTCGTGACGTCATCAGCGCGCTGAAGAGCGACGTGAAGACGGTCATCGCCGCCGATGCCGAAGCCAACGGCTGGACCGATGGCGACATCGGCGCCGCGTTTGGCGAAGTCGAGTACCGCACCCTGCGCGACGGCGTGCTCAGCACGAAGGTCCGCATCGACGGCCGTCAGCTCGATGACGTCCGCCCGATCACCGTCCGCGTCGGCGTCCTGCCGCGCACGCACGGCTCGGCGCTGTTCACCCGCGGTGAAACCCAGGCGCTGGTCGTTGCCACGCTCGGCACCACCCGTGACTCGCAGATCATCGATGCGCCGGAAGGCGAGTGGAAGGACACGTTCCTGTTCCACTACAACTTCCCTCCGTTCTCGGTGGGCGAAACCGGTCGCGTGGGCAGCCCGAAGCGTCGCGAAGTCGGCCACGGCCGCCTCGCCAAGCGTGGTGTGCAGGCCGTCAAGCCGACCATCGAAGAGTTCCCGTACGTCGTTCGCGTCGTGTCGGAAATCACCGAGTCGAACGGTTCCTCGTCCATGGCTTCGGTCTGCGGCTCCTCGCTGGCCATGATGGACGCTGGCGTGCCGCTCAAGGCGCCGGTGGCGGGTATCGCCATGGGCCTGGTGAAGGAAGGCAACGACTTCGTCGTGCTCTCCGACATCCTGGGTGACGAAGACCACCTCGGCGACATGGACTTCAAGGTGGCCGGTACCGCCGATGGCGTCTCCGCGCTGCAGATGGACATCAAGGTCGACGGCATCACCGAAGAGATCATGCGTACGGCACTGGCCCAGGCCAAGCGTGGCCGCCTGCACATCCTCGGCGAAATGGCCAAGTGCATCACGGAAGCCCGCTCGGAAATGAGCGAGTTCGCTCCGCGCCTGCTCACGATCAAGATCCATCCGGACAAGATCCGCGAAGTCATCGGTAAGGGTGGCGCCACCATCCGCTCGATCACCGAAGAGACCGGCACCACCATCGACATCACGGACGACGGCAACGTCGTGATCGCCTCGGTCAACCGTGAAGCCGCCGAAGCCGCGCGCAAGCGCATCGAACAGATCGTTTCGGACGTTGAGCCGGGCCGCATCTACGAAGGCAAGGTCGCGAAGCTGATGGACTTCGGCGCATTCGTCACCATCATGCCGGGCAAGGATGGCCTCGTGCACGTCTCGCAGATCTCCAGCGAGCGCGTCGAGAAGGTCTCCGACAAGCTGAAGGAAGGCGACATCGTCAAGGTGAAGGTCCTGGAAGTCGACAAGCAGGGCCGTATCCGTCTTTCGATGAAGGCCGTGACCGAAGAAGAAAACGCCGCGGGCTGATCCATCGCACGCAGCGACTAAAAAACCGGCCCCGAAAGGGGCCGGTTTTTTTTATGGGCGTATATGCCGCCCGTCACCTAGCGATGTAAACGTTTCACTGGCAGTCTCGGGTCCGATGCCCGTCCCCACGGGTGCGTTTTTTGGAGATGTCATGAGCGTTCCCCTTCGCCTGCGCCCCCTGGTGCTCGCTGCTTCCGTTGTCCTCGCGTTCCCAGCCGCTGCCGGTGCGGCGGACGTCGCGCCGATGTTGGCCGCCGTCCAGTCGTCGAACTCGCAGTTGGTATCGCCCGCGATCGAGAAGCGCGTCAACGAGCTGCTCGCGCGCATGACCCTGGAAGAAAAGATCGGCCAGCTGGTGCAGTACGGCGCCAGCGGCGGTGCCGACACAAAGGCGGGCGACACCGCCATCGCACTGAATCCGGAAACCCAGGCGCATGTCGATGCGCTCGCGCTGGCGCGCAAGGGCGAGCTCGGCTCCATGCTTAATGTAACTGGCGCCGCACGAACGAAAGAATTCCAGGAAGCCGCGCTGAAGAGCCGTCTCGGCATTCCGCTCCTGTTTGGCGCTGACATCATCCACGGCTATCGCACGGTCTACCCCGTGCCGCTGGGCCTTTCCGCCACGTGGGATCCGCAGCTCGTGCAGGATCTGTCGCACATGTCCGCGCAGGAGGCGACGACAGCAGGCGTGAAGTGGTTCTACTCACCCATGGTCGATATCTCGCGCGATGCGCGCTGGGGTCGCTCAACCGAGGGTGCGGGCGAGGATCCCTATCTGGGCGCGGCGATCGCGCGGGCTTACATCCGCGGCTACCAGGGCAAGGATCTCGCGGCAGCGGATAGCGTGGCCGCTTCCGTGAAGCATTTTGCTGCCTATGGCGCGGCGGAAGCCGGGCGCGAATACAACACCACCGATATGTCCGATGTTCGCCTGCGCCAGGTGTACCTGCCGCCCTACAAGGCGGCGGTGGAAGAGGGTGCCGCGACCATGATGAGTTCGTTCAATGCGCTCAACGGTGTGCCCGCCACGGCGAACACGTACCTCATGGCCGATATCCTGCGGAAGGAATGGGGGTTCGATGGCTTTGTGGTGAGCGACTTCACGGCGGTCATGGAACTGACCCACCATGGCATCGCACTGGATGCCGCCACCGCGACGCAGAAGGCACTGCAGGCTGGCGTGGAGGTGGACATGATGAGCCACTATTACGACACCCAGATCCCAACGTTGCTGAAAGAAGGCAAGCTTTCGATGGCCACCGTGGATGAGGCGGTGCGCCGCGTCCTTCGGGTGAAGTTCGCGCTGGGCCTATTCGAACGCCCGTACTCCGCAAGCACCGAGGTGACGGCGGCCGTGGATGCGCACCGGCCGCTCGTGCGTCGCGCTGCCGAAGAATCCTTTGTCCTGCTGAAGAACGGCGGCCAGGCCGCACCGGCTGTGCTGCCGCTCTCGCCTGGCGTAAAGAAACTCGCGTTGATCGGCCCGCTGGCTGACGATGCCAGCGAGATGCAAGGTGCCTGGGGCGGCGCGCAGCACGTGCCTGATGTGGTGACGCTGCGTCGTGGGCTGGCTGCGCGGATGAAGGCGCAGGGTGGCGAGCTGCTTTACGCACACGGCACCGATGTGGAAACCGATTCGGAATCCGGCTTTGATGAAGCGCTGAAGGCTGCGGCGCAGGCCGATGTCGTGGTGATGGCGCTCGGCGAATCGTCGCGCATGAGTGGCGAAGCCGGTTCGCGCGCACACCTGGACCTGCCTGGCAACCAGCAGGCGCTGCTCGAACGCGTCGTTGCGACCGGCAAGCCGGTGGTGCTGCTCGTCTTCTCCGGGCGTCCGCTCGTCCTCGATTGGGCGGATAAAAACGTCCCCGCGATCATGGCTGTTTGGTTCCCGGGCACCGAAGCGGGCAATGCCGTGGCCAACGTCCTGTTCGGCGATGTGGCGCCCAGCGGCAAGCTCACCATGAGTTTCCCCCGCGCCGTGGGCCAGGAGCCGCTGTACTACAACCAGTTTCCGACGGGGCGTCCGCCGGGCGATGCGGACCTTACGAAGCCGCCCGGCCACGATACGGCGTTTATCTCGCGCTACATTGATGTCGCCAACGATGCGTTGTATCCGTTCGGCCATGGCCTCTCGTACACAAGCTTCGGGTATAGCGATGTGCAGGTGTCCCGCGCAAAGGTTCCCTTGGCGGCGGCGAACCATGCCGGCGCCACCCACCTCGTTTCCGTTACCGCGACGGTAAAGAACACCGGCCAGCGGGCCGGCACGGAAGTGGTCCAGCTTTACGTGCGCAATCTCGGTGCCAGCGTCGAGCAGCCCGTGCGTAGCCTGCAGGGCTTCCAGCGCGTCGCATTGCAGCCGGGCGAGTCAAAGCGCGTGACGTTCCAGCTCGGCTTCCCCGAGCTCTCGTTCTGGAACGCCCGCAGCCAGCAGGTGGTCGAGCCGACGCAATACACCGTGTGGGTGGGCGGCTGTTCCACCGCGGACCAGCAGGCGTCGTTCACGATCACGCCCTGACGGCAGGGCGCGGTCGGTTGCCCGGTGCCGTACCATAGGCCCATGGCAGATAAACCGACCGACTTCATCGACCAGTACCAGGCCTTCGTCCGCCAGGGCGTCGAGGCCTGGGCCAGGCAGTTCGACCCGAAGGCCGAGCACGCCGAGGCGCCCTCGGCCGATATCGTGGGCCGCCTGTTCGCCGGCCTGGGCGGCTTTGGTGACTGGATGCGGGCATTCACCTCGGGTGAGCCGCCAGCGTCGCCCTTTATGCACGGTACGCCTCCGTTTGGGCAGCAGGCGCCAGGCATGGGCATGCCGCCCTACGGGGCGGCCGGTGCCGGTGCCGGCGCTGGCGTGCCGCCTTATGGCTATCCCGGCGGGGCCCCTGGCATGCCGCCGTTCGGCTACGGGCCGCCGCCAGGCGCCCAGCCCGGTACCGACGGTTTCGACGAATGGGCGCGCGTCGCGCGCGAGGCCCTGTCGATGCCGGGCCTCGGCCTCAATCGTGAACAGCAAGAAGAGCAGCAGGCCCTGTTGCGCGCGTGGATCGATTACGCCCAGCAGTACGCCCGCTACCAGTCGCTATTGCAGCGGGTGCAGGATCGCGCCGGCGAAACCCTGCGCGCGCAGGGCATGCCGGCCGATGCCGATAGCCTGCGTGCCGTGTACGACCGCTGGGTAAACTTCTCCGAAGAGAGCTACGCCGAAGCCGCCATGTCGGACGAGTTCCGCGAGGTGTACGCCGCACTGGTCAACGCGCAGATGCAGCTCAAGGTGCTCCAGCAGCGCCAGGTCGAGCGCATCGCCGTACAAGCCGGCCTGCCGACCCGCCGCGAGGTCGATAGCCTCGGCGAACGCCTGCAGGCCGTGCGCCGCGAACTGCGCCACATGCAGGGCCTGAAGGCCGAAGTGGAAGCGCTGCGCGCCGAAGTCACCGCCCTGCGTGCGACATCGAAGCCCGCTGCCAAAAAGCCTGCCGCCAAAAAGGCCAAGCCCAAGGCCCGCACCCGATGAGCGCCAACCCTTTCCACATCGACCCCGAGCGCGCCCGCGAGGAAGTCGAAGCGTTCCGCCGCAAGGTGGAAGCCGGCATGGAAACGCTGAAAAATGTCGGCCCCATCGAACTGGGTACCACGCCGCGCGAGGCGGTATACACTGAAGACAAGCTCACCCTGTGGCACTTCAACGGCACCAGGAAACCGACGGCGAAAGTCCCGCTGCTGATCTGCTATGCGCTGGTCAACACCCCGTGGATGGTCGACCTGCAGGAAGACCGCTCCATGGTGCGCAACCTGCTTGAGCAGGGCGAGGATCTATACCTCATCGACTGGGGCTATCCCGATGGCGCCGATCGCTGGCTCACCCTTGAGGATTACATCGACGGTTACCTCGATCGCTGTGTCGATGTGATCCGCCAGCGCCACCAGCTCGATGCCATCAACCTGCTGGGCATCTGCCAGGGCGGCGTGTTCTCGCTGTGCTACGCCGCGCTGCATGGTGACAAGGTCAAGAACCTGGTCACCATGGTCACGCCGGTGGATTTCCACACGCCCGATAACATGCTCTCGCATTGGGCGCGTAACGTGGATATCGATCTGTTCGTCGATACGATCGGCAACATTCCGGCCGACCTGATGAACTTCGCCTACCTCACGCTGAAGCCGCTGCGGCTCAACCAGCAGAAGTACGTGGCAATGGTCGATATCCTCGATAACCCCAGGGAAGTGGAAAACTTCCTGCGCATGGAAAAGTGGATTTTCGATTCACCGGACCAGGCCGGCGAAACGTTCCGCCAGTTCGCCCGCGATTTTTTCCAGCAGAACCTGCTGATCAAGGGCCAGGCCACGATCGGTGGTCGCACGATCGATCTGGGCACGATTACCCAGCCTGTGCTGAATATTTACGCCGAGCAGGATCACCTCGTGCCACCCGCAGCGTCCATTCCGTTGAAAGATGCCGTGGGCAGCAAGGACTACACCGCGCTCCCGTTCCCGGGCGGCCACATCGGCATTTACGTATCAGGTCGCGCGCAGAATCTGGTGCCCCCGGCCATCCACGAGTGGCTCGCCAAGCGCTAGCCCTTGTAGGAGCGCGCTTGCGCGCGATAGGGCTTGGACAGGGCCTGAGCCGGGGCAAGGCCCATCGCGCGCAAGCGCGCTCCTACAGCGGCTGGTTGGCCTTCGCCGTGCGATAATCCGGGTATGAACACGCACACCTCCCACGACACCATTCGCGCCGTCCAGTGGCTCGGCGACCGGCTCCACCTGCTCGACCAGCGCCGCCTGCCGGCCGAGGAACTCTGGTTCGATTGCGCGGACTCCGGTGATGTCACGCGGGCCATCCGCGACCTGGCCGTGCGCGGTGCGCCGGCTATTGGTATCGCGGCGGCCTGGGGTGTGGTGCTGGCAGCGCAGAAGGGTGAAGACTTGCCCACGGCCATGGCCACGCTGCGCGCGGCGCGGCCCACGGCGGTGAACCTGATGTGGGCGCTGGATCGCATGAAGTCGCGGGTTGATGCAGGTGCTGATGCAACCGCGCTGGAAGCCGAGGCGCAGGCTATCCAGGATGAAGATCTCGCCGCCAACCGCCACATGGGCGAACTCGGTGCCGCGCTGATCGAGCCGGGCTCGCAAGTCATGACCCATTGCAACACGGGTTCGCTCGCGACCGCAGGCTACGGCACGGCGCTGGGCGTGATCCGCGCCGGCGTGGAAGCGGGGCGCATCGAGCAGGTGTTCGCCGGTGAGACCCGTCCCTGGCAGCAGGGTGCGCGCCTCACCATGTGGGAGCTCGTCCGCGATGGCATCCCCGCCAAGCTCATTGCCGATTCCGCCGCGTCGCACCTCATGAAGGACGGCAAGGTGAAGTGGGTCATCGTCGGCGCCGATCGCATTGCCGCCAACGGCGATACCGCCAACAAGATCGGTACCTACCAGCTCGCCATCGCCGCGCGCCACCATGGCGTGAAGTTCATGGTCGTCGCGCCATCCACCACGGTCGATATGGCCACGGCCAGTGGTGACGATATCGAGATTGAATTGCGCGATGCCACCGAGCTGCTTTCAGTCAGCGGTACCCGCACCGTCATCGAGGGTGCTGAGGCCTGGAACCCCGTTTTCGATGTCACCCCGGCCGAGCTGATCGACGCCATCGTGACCGAGCGCGGCGTCATCCTGAAGCCCGACGAAGAGCAGATGCGGATCATGTTTCCGTGATCGCCAAAACACCCCTGTAACCCATTGAATTTACAGCTTTTTTAGCTGTCATTTCGACACCCGTTGTGTTATCATCGACGGGTTGAGCCGACTGTGGTGCCCCAAGGGCAAACCCCACGGTCGGCGGGGGCACTCATACGGACACCCAGGAAGCCGATTGATGGCAGAACTCGCCAAAGAAGTCATCCGCGTCAACATCGAAGACGAGATGCGCCAAAGCTATCTCGACTACGCGATGAGCGTCATTGTCGGGCGTGCACTGCCCGATGTGCGCGACGGCCTCAAGCCGGTTCATCGACGCGTGCTGTTCGCCATGAACGAGCTCGGCAACTCGTGGAACAAGGCTTACAAGAAGTCCGCCCGCGTCGTCGGTGACGTGATCGGTAAATACCACCCGCACGGCGATGCCTCGGTTTACGATGCCATCGTCCGCCTGGCGCAGCCATTCTCGCTGCGCTACATGCTGGTCGATGGCCAGGGTAACTTCGGTTCGGTGGATGGCGACAACGCTGCTGCCATGCGATACACCGAAGTGCGCATGGCCAAGCTCACTCATGAGCTGCTCGCCGATATCGACAAGGAAACCGTCGATTTCGGGCCGAACTACGACGAAAGCGAAAGCGAGCCGCTGGTCCTGCCGACCCGCGTGCCGAACCTGCTCGTCAACGGTTCGGCGGGTATCGCGGTGGGCATGGCCACCAATATCCCGCCGCACAACATGACCGAGGTCATCAACGCCACGCTGGCGCTCATCGAAGAGCCCTCGCTGGGCGTTGATGAACTGATGACCCATATCCCTGGTCCGGATTTCCCGACCGCGGGCATCATCAACGGCTCGTCAGGCATCGTCGAGGCGTACCGCACGGGCCGTGGCCGTATCCTGGTGCGCGCGCGCACCGAGATCGAAACCGAGTCCAACGGCCGCGAGACCATCCTGGTCCACGAGCTGCCGTACCAGGTGAACAAGGCGCGCCTGATCGAAAAGATCGCCGAGCTGGTGAAGGAAAAGAAGCTCGAGGGCATCAGCGAGCTGCGCGACGAGTCCGACAAGGACGGCATGCGCGTGGTCATCGAGATCCGCCGCGATGCCATGGCCGATGTGGTGCTGAACAACCTGTTCCAGCAGACCCAGCTGCAGGTCACCTTCGGTATCAACATGGTCGCGCTGCTCGATGGCCAGCCGAAGCTGCTGAACCTCAAGGAGATCCTTGAAGCGTTCATCCGCCACCGCCGCGAAGTCGTCACCCGCCGCACCATTTTCGAACTGCGCAAGGCACGCTCGCGTGCCCACATCCTCGAAGGCCTTACGGTCGCGCTCGCCAACATTGATGAGATGATCGAGCTGATCCGTACCTCGTCGTCGTCGGCCGAAGCGCGCGAGCGCATGGTCGCGCGCCGTTGGGAGCCGGGTCTGGTCAAGGCGCTGCTTTCCGCCTCCGGTGCCGAAGCCTCGCGTCCGGAAGACATGGATCCGCGCGATGGCCTGCGTGATGACGGCTACCAGCTGTCCGAAGCACAGGCCACCGAAATCCTGCAGATGCGCCTGCACCGCCTGACCGGGCTGGAGCAGGAAAAGCTGAGCGACGAGTACCGCGAAATCCTTGAGACCATCCGTGGCCTCATCGAGATCCTGGAAAACCCGACGCGCCTGCTCGAAGTCATCCGTGGTGAACTGGAGCAGATCCGTACGGATTACGGCGACAACCGCCGCACCGAGATCCAGCATTCGCAGGAAGACCTGAACGTCCTCGACCTGATCGCGCCGGAAGACGTGGTCGTCACGCTCTCGCATACCGGCTACATCAAGCGCCAGGCGGCCAGCCTGTACCGCGCGCAGAAGCGTGGCGGTAAGGGCCGTTCCGCGTCCGCACTGAAGGATGAGGATGTGGTGCAGCAGCTGTGGGTGGTGAACACCCACGACACGCTGCTCACATTCACCAGCACCGGCCGCGTGTACTGGCTGAAGGTGTACCAGATGCCGGAAGCGGGCCCGGGCGCCCGTGGCAAGCCCATCGTGAACCTGCTGCCGCTGGGTGAGGGTGAGAAGGTGCAGGCCGTGCTGCCGATCCGCGAGTACGACCCGAACTGCTTCGTGTTCTTTGCCACCCGCAAGGGCACCGTGAAGAAGACGCCGCTCACCGAGTTCGCGTTCCAGCTGCAGAAGGGCAAGGCCGCGATCAACCTCGATGAGGGCGATGCGCTGGTCGATGTGGCCATGACCAACGGCGAAAGCGACGTGCTGTTGTTCGCATCGAACGGCAAGGTCGTGCGCTTCGACGAAAACAAGGTGCGCTCGATGGGCCGTACGGCCACTGGCGTGCGCGGCATGCTGCTCGCCGATGATGCGACGGTCGTGTCGTTGATCGTGGCGCACGGTGATGGCGATATCCTCACCGCCACCGCGCGTGGCTTCGGCAAGCGCACCGTGCTTGAGGACTTCCCGAAGAAGGGGCGTGGTACGCAGGGTGTCATCGGCATCCAGTGCTCCGAGCGTAACGGCAACCTGGTTGCCGCCACGCAGGTCACCGAGACCCAGCAGCTCATGCTGATCTCCGATCAGGGCACCCTGGTGCGCACCCGCGTCTCGGAAGTGGCCCAGGTCGGCCGCAACACGCAGGGCGTGACGCTGATCAAGCTGCCGAAGGACGAGACCCTCATCGGTATTGTCCGCCTGGAAGCCGAGGAAGAGATCGAGGTGGAAGGCGAGGGTGACATCCCGAATGGTGAGGCGCCCAACGGCGATTCGCCGGCGGGCGAAGCCGCCGCCGACCTGCCGCCGGTCGAATCCGGCCCGGTGGATGGCGAAAGCGAGTAACAAAAGAACCCGCCGAAAGGCGGGTTTTTTTTGCGCGCGATCAGCGGCGGCGCGTGGGGTGCGGCACGCTGGAGGATGCGATCCACAGTTGGTGTAGGAGCGCGCTCGCGCGCGATAGCCAATGAAGCGAGGAACTTGCCACGGTAGGCACCTTCGGCCTGGTCAAGAGCATGCTCATGGCAGCCCCCCAATCAAATACGCCACGTCAAACACGACCTGGCCCTCCCGCTCCGGCGGCGGATCACGCCAGAACACCGTGCGCACGGATTCCCAACGGCTCAGATCGGCACCAACCAACATGCTCGCGTCGCCGCGCACGGTACCCCCGTTTCCGCCAAACACCGCGGGAAGGGGGAGCGCGCTACGTTCCTGCGTCACAAACCGAATCGGTTCTGACGTCGCGGCATGTGCGATGAGGACAGGTGACATCACTCGAAACGTAGGCTTTCCGTACTTTCCCACGACGCGCTCAAACGCTGCGGATTCGAGGAATGCGCGCATCGAGGTGTCGTCTTCCCACACATAGATGGGCGCGTAGGTGGCGGGCTCTGAGGCGACGAGAAACGCCTTCATCCGCAGGCCCGGCAGGCCTTCGAACGACGGCCCGATATCCCGGGCCCGGGCGCGCACCGAATCCGGATCGACCGAGGGCGCGAGATCAAAGCTGTACTGCATCGCGAGCATGAGCGTGGCCCTGCATTGACGGGATGTGCTCATGGTCGGGCCGCGGCGGGTGCTATAAAAGCGATGGTTTCCAAACCCACGCGTGAGCCGCGCTTAAGCATGATTCTCGACCTTGCCACGCTGCGTACCCTCGTGACCGCCGTTGACCTCGGTGGCTTCGGGCGCGCCGCCGAAAAGCTGCATCTCTCGCCGTCAGCCGTGAGCCTGCAGTTGCGGGCGCTCGAGGATCGACTGGGCACGGCCATCTTCCAACGCGTGGGCCGCAAGCAGGAGCTCACCCAGGCCGGCGAGCGCCTGCTCGGCTACGCACGGCACATGCTTGAACTGAATGCCGATGCGGTCGGCGCCGTGCGGGGCGAACAGTTGGAAGGGCGTGTGCACCTTGGCGTACCGCACGATTTCGCCGAGGCGTGGCTGCCCTCGACCCTGGCGGCCTTCGCAGCGGCGCACCCAGGCACCAGCCTTGAACTAAGCGTCGACCAGAGCGGGCCGCTGGTAGAGGGGGTGCGCGAGGGCGGCATCGACCTGGCGTTGGCTTTCGAAAGCGATGGAGGGCTGGGTGGCAGCCTGCTCGGCGCGTTCCCCGTGTACTGGTTTGCCGCGGAAGGTGTCGCTGGGCCGGGCGGTGCGGGGCCGTTGCCCTTGCTCACGCTGGAGGCGCCATGCGTGTTTCGCCGGCGCATGATCGCCGCGCTGGATGCCGCGCACACCCCATGGCGGATCGCGGTGACCGCGCGTAGCGTGTCGGCGCTGTGGGCTGCCGCGCGTGCAGGCCTTGGCTGGGTGGCCCGGCCAGCGATCCACGTACCCGCTGAGCTGCGTCGTATCGACGTGGGAGAAGGACTGCCGGCGCTTGGCGAAGCCTCGCTTTTCATGGTGCGCGCCGAGCGCGCAAACCCCGCCGCGGATGCGCTGGCGGGGCTGCTGAGGAACGGCATCGTGCCGCCCGGCGATGACGCCACCAATGGCGCTTAGCTGATCGCTTCCAGCATCGCTTCCGCCGAGGAGACGCGGAACTCGCCCGGTGCCTCGATGTTAAGCACCTTCACCACGCCGTCTTCCAGGTACATGGCAAAGCGCTTGGCGCGGATGCCCATGCCGTTCTTGGTGCCATCCAGCTCCAGGCCCAGCGCTTTGGTAAATGCCGCATTACCGTCGGCCAGCAGGTGCAGGTCCTTCGGGATGCCGCGCTCCTTGCCCCAGGCGTCCATGACGAAGGCATCGTTAACGGAAACGCAGAACACCTTCACGCCGCGCTCGTTGAAATCCTCGATGTGCTGGATGTAGCCCGGCAGGTGCTTGTTCGAGCAGGTGGGCGTGAACGCGCCCGGTACTGCGAACAGCACCACCTTGCCGGTGCCCATCAGGTCCAGGGTGGAGGCGGTCTGGATGCCGTCCTCGAAGTACGTGACGGTGGATTCAGGGATGCGGTCGCCGACGGCGATAGTCATGGGGCCTGCCTCGTTGGGGGAATTTCTCAAGTGTAAATGTAGGAGCGCGCTTGCGCGCGATGGGGTGTGTCGCAAGCGCGGATCGCGCGCGAGCGCGCTCCTACACAAACCGGCTCGATAGGCCCCTTGAATCGCGGCTAGGCGCTCATATCTTTCATTCCAGACGGCCACGGGGCCGAAAAATATCATTGGAGTCAAACAGATGAACCAGCTTCGTCATGTTGCGTTTCGCCGTGCGCCGGTCCTGGGTAATGAACTGCGCCATGTGTTCGATCACTTCTTCGGCAGCGAGATCGCCGCGCCGGTCGCCGCCACCGAGAATGCCTGGGCGCCGCGCGTCGACATTCGTGAAGAGGCCGGTCGGTTCCTGATCCTCGCCGATGTCCCGGGCGTGGCCCTGGATAGCATCGAGATCCAGATGGACAAGAACGTCCTGTCGATCAAGGGCGAGCGGAAGGCCTACAGCAGCGAGACCGAAGGCAAATACGCTCGCGTGGAGCGGGTCGCTGGCGCCTTCAAGCGCAGCTTCACCCTCCCGGAAAGCGCCGATGCCGAGGGAATCACGGCTTCGGGGGCGAATGGCGTGCTTGAAATCGCCATTCCGAAGAAGGCTGAAAGCGCGCCGCGCCGCATTGCGATCAACGCCGCGGGCTAATTCGGTCTAAGCTTGGCGTATGGCCTGCGGTGGGGTGGCCCACCGCAGGCCTTTTCCATTTCATATTTCGACACAAGCCCGGCGGGAGAGCCTGTGGAGTTCAAGGATTATTACGAGATTCTCGGGGTGAAACCCGAAGCGACCGACGCCGAAATCAAGGCGGCGTATCGCAAGCTGGCGCGCAAATACCACCCGGACAAGAACAAGGAAGCGGGTGCGGAAGAGAAATTCAAGGCTGTTAATGAGGCCAATGAGGCCCTGAAGGACCCCGAGAAGCGCCGCCAATACGATCAGTTCCGCGCCGGCGGTTACCGCCAGGGCGAACAGTTCCGGCCGCCGCCGGGCTGGGGTCAGGGCGGTGGTGGTTTCGATTTTGGCGACATGGGCGGTGGTGCCGGCCGTGGCGATTTCAGTGACTTCTTCGAAAGCCTGTTCGGGGGCGGCGGTGGCCGCCGTTCGCAGCAGACCCAGGCCCGCCGTGGCCGCGATATCAACGCCAAGATCGATACCGACCTGCAGACCGCCTACAACGGTGGCAAGACCCGTGTGGTCCTGAACGATCAGTCGGGTGGCGAGCGCGTGCTCGAGGTGAAGATTCCGGCCGGCATCGCCAGTGGCCAGACGATCCGCCTGGGCGGACAGGGTCACCCGGGCAGTGGCGGAGGCCCGTCGGGCGACCTGCTGCTGGAGATCAATATCCGCGACGACGCGCGGTTCCGCCTGGAAGGCCGCACCGTGACGCACACCCTGGCGATCTCGCCATGGGAAGCGGCGCTGGGCGCCACGGTGGCCGTGCCGACGCTGGGTGGAGCGGTGGATCTGCGCGTGCCCGCGGGCACCCAGTCGGGCCGCAAGCTGCGCCTGAAGGGCCGCGGCCTGCCGGGCAGTGAGCCAGGCGACCAGATCGTGGTACTGGAAATCCGCGTGCCCGTGCCGGAGACGCATGAAGAACAAGCCGCCTATGCGGAGTTCAAGGACGCGTTCAAGGATTTCGACCCGCGGCGTTAGTGCGGGACATCGACGCGCCTGGCGGCGCGACGCACGTGTAGGAGTGCGCTTGCGCGCGATGGGGGTTGCGGCGAGCACCCATCGCGCGCAAGCGCGCTCCTACAGTTTATTCGGTAGCGCGTAGCGCCCCCTGATCAGGCCGGCAGGTGCGTCTTCAGCGCCTTGACCAGCTCTTCTTCCTTGATCGGCTTTACCACGTAATCCTTCGCGCCCTGGCGAAGGCCCCACACCTTGTCGGTGTCCTGGTCCTTGGTGGTCACCAGGATGATGGGGATGTGCTTGGTGGTCTCTTCCTTGCTGATCGTGCGGGTGGCCTGGAACCCGTTGAGGTTCGGCATGACCACGTCCATCAGGATCAGGTCGGGCAGCTCGCGCTTGGCGGCTTCGACGCCGGCGGCGCCGTCTTCGGCGGTCAGTGCCTCATGGCCCAGCTTTTCGACGATGCGCTTGATGCCCAGGAGCTGCGACGGCGAATCGTCGACGATCAGGATACGAGCCATTTACTTTCCCCCGGGCGATGCCCGATTGTTTTCTCTTGAAGCGAGCCCCTTCCAGCGGGCCGCCGCGATACTTCAGCGACGATAAACCGTCGCGTGTTGCGCCTTTGGCGAGGGCCCATTCTACTGGCCGTGAGGCTTGTATCAATGGTGAAACGCACTAAACCTGCTTTGGCAGGCGCTTAGCCGCCAATACGGACCACGGTCCGGCCGAAAGAGCCACCCGAAAGCATGGTCTCGAACACGCTGGCCACGTCCTGAAGTGCCACTTCCTTCGTGCAGATCGCGTCCAGGTGGCGTGGTTTCCAGTCGCCCGCCAGGCGCTTCCATACCTCGCCGCGGATATCGCGGGCAGTACCGGCCGAGGCCACGCCCAGTACGCTCACGCCGCGGATGATGAAGGGCATGACCGTGGTCGGCAGCTCGGGGCTGCCTGCCAGGCCGCAGATAGCCGCATTGCCGTAGGGCGCGATCAGGGGCAGGAAGCCCGCGAGCATGGTGCCGCCCACGTTATCGAGCATGCCGCCGTATCTGGCCGAATCCATGGGCTTGCCGCTGAAGGCCAGCTGGTGGCGATCGATGCATTCGGTAGCGCCGATCTTTTTCAGGAACTCAAAGTGATCCGGCTTGCCGGTCACCGCATGCACCTGAAAACCGGCGCGCGTGAAAATATCGACACCCAGCATGCCCACGCCGCCCGTGGCGCCCGTGATCGCGATGGGGCCCATCTCCGGGCGCTGGCGGTTATCCAGCATGCGCAGCAGGGCGAGGGCGGCGGTGAAGCCCGCCGTGCCGAGGATCATGGCTTCACGCGTGCTGAGCGAGGCGGGCAGCGGGATAGTCAGGGCGGCGGGTAGTTTTGCGTACTCGCCATAGCCGCCATCGCGCGTCTCCGAGAGGCCGCTACCGGTGGCCAGTACCTTGTCGCCTTCGCGAAAGGCCGGGTCGGTTGACGCCACGACCGTGCCCGCGACATCGATGCCGCCGTTGAGCGGGTACTGGCGGAGGATCTTACCCTTGCCGGTGCCGGCCAGGGCATCCTTGTAGTTCACCGACGACCATTCGGCCTTGACCAGCACCTCGCCGGCGGAGAGGGCATCGGTGTCCATCGTTTCGATGGCGCCGCGATAGCCGTTGTCGTCGTTGTGGATTCGGAAAGCCTGCATGGTAGTCATACCGATTCCTTGGTGATCCACTTGGGCGTGTAGGTGGATTCGTAGGTTTTCATCCAGTCGAACACCGCGTCGATGCTGTCGCCGAACCAAACCTGTTCGCGCTGTACCTGCTTGACGAAGCCTTCAGCGACCATGTGGTCCATGCTCGCGGCCAGGCCCTTGTAGAAGCCGAGCACATCGAGGAAGGCGCACGGGTAGGTGTGCAGGCCAAGCTGGGCCCAGGTAAGCATTTCGAACATCTCATCCATGGTGCCGAAGCCGCCGGGCAGCGCGACGAAGGCATCGGAAAGTTCGTACATCCGGGTTTTGCGCTCGTGCATGGTCTCGACCACGTGCAGCTCGGAAAGGCCGGTGTGGGCCACTTCCTTTTCCACGAGCTGGCGCGGGATCACGCCGATGACGCGGCCGCCGCCGGCCACCACGGCATCGGCGACCGTACCCATCAGGCCGACCTTGCCACCGCCGTAGACCAAGGCGATATTTTCCTTCGCCAGGCGGGCGCCGAAGGCTTTTGCCGCTTCGGTGTATTCGGGCCGCGAGCCGCTGCTGGAGCCGCAGTAAACGCAGAGGGCCTTGATGTCGCGCATGGTTTTGATCTCCGATGTACTTGTAGGAGCGCGCTTGCGCGCGATGGGTGCTCGCGGCAAGGCCAATCGCGCGCAAGCGCGCTCCTACAAAGACACCGCATCCCAAGGGGGCGCCGGCAGAGACACCGCATTCCCGCGTCCGGCAGAGACGCCGCACTGGCGGGGCCCGGAAACGAAAAAGCCCGCCCATGCTACTCGCAAGGGCGGGCTTTGTTCACTCAGGCTTAGTTGCCCTTGTGGATGGCGCGCTTGTCGACCGAGAGGGCCGCTTCGTGCACCACTTCCGAGAGCGCCGGGTGGGCGTGGACGATGCGAGCAAGGTCTTCCGAGGAACCCTTGAACTCCATTGCCACGACGCACTCGTGGATCAGCTCGGACACGACCGGGCCAACCATGTGCACACCGAGGATGCGATCGGTTTCGGCGTGGGCAATCATCTTCACCTGGCCGATGCCTTCGTTCATGGCCACGGCGCGACCGTTGGCAGCGAACGGGAAGGCCCCCGTCTTATAGGGGATGCCTTCTTCCTTCAGCTGCTCTTCGGTCTTGCCCACCCAGGCGATTTCCGGCTCGGTGTAGATGACCCACGGCACGGTATCCAGGTTGACGTGGCCCGGCTTGCCGGCGATGAGCTCGGCCACCATGACGCCTTCCTCGGAACCCTTGTGCGCGAGCATCGGGCCGCGCACGGCGTCACCGATAGCCCATACGCCATCGACGCCAGTGTGGTTGTGCTCATCGACCACGATGCGGCCACGCTCGTCCAGCTTCACGCCAGTGTCGTCAGCCAGCAGGCCGGCGGTGTAGGCGCGGCGGCCCACGGCCACCAGCAGCTTGTCGACCACCAGCGACTGCGCTGCGCCATCCTTGTCGGTGTAGCCGACATGGACTTCATCGCCCTTCACTTCGGCCGAGGTGACCTTCGCGTTGACCTTGATATCCAGGCCCTGCTTGGCGAACTCGCGTGCGGCCATCTTGGCGATGTCCTGGTCGGCGACCTGCAGGAACTTCGGCAGGGCTTCGAGCACGGTCACTTCGGCGCCGAGGCGCTTCCACACGCTGCCCAGCTCCAGGCCGATCACGCCGGCGCCGATCACGCCCATGCGCTTCGGCACGGCGGTCAGGTCGAGCGCGCCCGCGTTATCGATGATGTGCTTGCCATCGAACTTGGCAAACGGCAGCTCGATGGGCACGGAGCCCGAGGCCAGGATGACGTTGGTGGCCGAGATCGTGGACACCGTGCCGTCGTTGCCGGTCACTTCGACTTCGTTGCCCTTCAGCAGCTTGCCCTTGCCGAAGAACGAGGTGATCTTGTTCGCCTTGAACAGCATCGTCACGCCGCCGGTGAACTGCTTGACGATCTTGTCCTTGCGGCCGATGAACGTGTCGATATCGATCTTCGGATTATCGACAGTGATGCCGTGATCCTTGAAGTTGTGCGTCAGGTTGTGGAACTGCTTGGACGAATCCAGCAGCGCCTTCGACGGGATGCAACCGACGTTGAGGCAGGTTCCACCCAGGGCGGCCTTGCCGTCCTTGCCGACGAAGGCGTCGACCACGGCGGTCTTCAGGCCCAGCTGCGCGGCGCGGATCGCGGCCACATAGCCCGCGGGGCCGGCACCGATAACGATGACGTCGAACTTGTCGCTCATAGCTCTTGCTCCGGATGATGCTGGCGGTAGTTTGGCTACCACCCAATATGGGGTCGGAACATGAAAACGGGAGCCTCGCGACTCCCGCCTTCACATCTGGCGTCTATCCGACCTGCTTTTATCTAACGCTTAGAGGCCGAGCAGCATCCGCTGCGGGTTTTCCAGCTGGTTCTTGATATCGACCAGGAACAGCACCGCGTCCTTGCCATCGATGATGCGATGGTCGTAGGAGAGGGCGATGTACATCATCGGTGCGGCGATGACCTGGCCGTTCTCGACGATCGGGCGCTCCTTGATCGTGTGCATGCCCAGGATGGCGCTCTGCGGCGGGTTCACGATGGGGGTGGAGAGCAGCGAGCCGAAGGTGCCGCCGTTGGTGATGGTGAAGGTGCCGCCCTGGAGGTCATCCAGGCCCAGCTTGCCGTCACGTGCCTTCTTGGCGTAACCGATGATGCCCTTCTCGACATCGGCAAACGACATGTCCTGCACGTCGCGCAGCACCGGGGTCACGAGGCCCTTGTCGGTGGAGACGGCGATCGAGATGTCCTGGTAGCCGTGGTAGATGATGTCCGAACCATCGACCGAGGCGTTGATCACCGGGTAGCGCTTCAGCGCTTCGGTGGCGGCCTTCACGAAGAAGCTCATGAAGCCCAGCTTCACGCCGTTGGCCTTTTCGAACTGTTCGCCCAGGGCCTTGCGCAGCTTCACCACCTCGGCGAGGTTCACTTCGTTGAACGAGGTGAGCATCGCGATCGAGTTCTTCGACTGCATCAGGCGCTCGGCGATGCGGGTGCGGATGCGGGTCATCGGCACGCGCTCTTCCGGACGCGAACCCGGCGTGGGCTTGGCGGCCGGGGCCGCAGCGGCGGCCGGGGCAGGGGCGCTGCCACCCTTGCTGGCGTTGACCAGGTCTTCCTTGGTCACGCGGCCATCGCGGCCGGTGCCGGCCACCTTGGACGGATCGATGTTGTCTTCCACGGCCACGCGGCGGCCGGCCGGCGAGAGCTCGTCCACGCCCTTCGGCGCGTCGGTCTTCTCAGCCTTGGGGGCTTCAGCGGCGGCAGCGGCCGGGGCAGCGGCGGCCGGGGCGGGGGCTGCAGCGGCAGCGCCTTCCTCGATCACGGCGATGACCTGGCTGGAGGTGACGGTGGCGCCTTCCTCGAACTTGATCTCCTTCAGCACACCGTCGACCGGCGACGGGACTTCCAGCACGACCTTGTCGGTTTCGAGGTCCAGCAGGTTTTCGTCGCGCTTGACCGCATCACCGGCCTTCTTGTGCCAGGTGGCGATGAGCGCGTCGGAGACCGACTCGGGCAGGACCGGGACTTTGACTTCGATGGACATGCTTGCCTTACTCCGCTGCGTGATCGGTGCCGACGGGCGCGACGAGCGCTTGCTCGACGAGGGCCGCCTGTTCGGCGAGGTAGGTATTGAGATGGCCCGGGGCCGGCGACGGCGAGCGCGAGCGTCCGGCGTAGGACAGGCTCTGCTTCGACCCGATGCAGGCCTGCAGGTGGTGACGGATCTGGAACCACGCACCCTGGTTCATCGGCTCTTCCTGGCACCACACCACTTCCTTGGCGGAAGGATACTTCTCCAGTTCGATCGACACTTCCGGACGCGGGAACGGGTACAACTGCTCGACGCGCACGATGGCGACATCGGTGATGCCCTTCTTGTCGGCCTCTTCGAGCATGTCGTAATAGACCTTGCCCGAGCACAGCACGACGCGCTTGACCTTCTTGGCCTGCAGGTCGCGGTGCTCGCCGATCACCAACTGGAACTTGCCGTTGGCCAGCTCATCCAGCGAGGACACGGCCAGCTTGTGGCGCAGCAGCGACTTCGGCGTCATGACGATCAGCGGCTTGCGCACCGGGCGCACCTGCTGACGGCGGATCATGTGGAACGCCTGGGCCGGGGTGGTCGGCACGCAGACCTGCATGTTGTCCAGCGCGCACAGCTGCAGGAAGCGCTCGAGGCGGGCGGAGGAGTGCTCCGGGCCGGCGCCTTCCTGGCCGTGCGGGAGGAGCAGGGTGAGGCCGCACAGGCGGTCCCACTTCGCTTCACCCGAGCTGATGAACTGGTCGATCACGACCTGGGCGCCATTGGCGAAATCGCCGAACTGGCCTTCCCAGATGGTGAGCTGATCCGGCGAGGTGGTGGCTTCGCCGTACTCGAAGGCCATGACGGCTTCTTCAGAGAGCAGCGAATCGATCACGTCGACGCGGGCGTCTTCGCGGACCTTGGCCAGCGGCATGTAGGTGTTGTCGCTGTTCTGGTCGTGCAGCACGGCGTGGCGGTGGAAGAACGTACCACGGCCGGCATCCTGGCCCACGATGCGCAGGTCGTTGCCCTCGGCGATGAGCGTGCCGTAGGCGAGGTTCTCGGCAAAGCCCCAGTCACCCGGGAGCTCGCCCGAGGCCATCTTGCGGCGGTCGTCGTAGATCTTGGCGACGCGGGCGTGCAGGGTCACATCCGACGGGAGGGTGAGGATGGTGTCGAGCACCTTGCTCATCACCTCGCGCGAGACGCCGGTGTTCACGTCCATCGACAGCGACTTGCCCACGAAGCGGGTCCAGTCGACCGGGATGTCGCGGGTCGGGTTCGGATCGATCGAGATCAGCGAGGCACCCTTCTCGAGACGGCCGCGGTAATCGTCGAGCATCTTCTGGCCGTCGTCGGCACCGATGGTGCCGCCCTTCACCAGCGACTGCGCGTACAGGTCACGCGTGGTCGGGCGCTTGCGGATGATCTGGTACATGAGCGGCTGCGTCGCCGCCGGCTCATCGGCCTCGTTATGGCCGTGGCGGCGGTAGCAGACGAGGTCGATCACCACGTCCTTCTTGAACTGCTTGCGGAACTCGTACGCCAGGCGGGTGACCTGGATCACGGCTTCCGGATCGTCGCCGTTCACGTGGAACACCGGCGCATTGACCATCTTGGCCAGGTCGGTGCAGTACAGGGTGGAGCGGGAATCTTCACGCTTGGACGTGGTGAAGCCCACCTGGTTGTTCACCACCATGTGCAGCGTGCCGCCGATGGCGAAGCCACGGGCCTGCGACATCTGCATGAGTTCCATGTTGACGCCCTGGCCTGCGAAGGCGGCGTCGCCGTGGATCAGCAGCGCGAGCGACTTCTCCAGCGCGGTATCGCGGCGGCGGCCCTGGCGGGCATGCACGGAGCCGGCGACCACGGGGTTCACGATTTCCAGGTGCGACGGGTTGAAGGCCAGCGCGACATGCACGCCACCCTTCGGGGTTTTGACATCGGCCGAGAAGCCCAGGTGGTACTTCACATCGCCGGTGTGGATCGGGCTGTCGTCGTGCTCGAACTTGCCTTCGAACTCGTTGAACAGCTGCGCGGGGGCCTTGCCCAGGATGTTGACCAGCACGTTCAGGCGGCCGCGGTGGGCCATGCCGATGATGACTTCCTTGACGCCGTTATCGCCGGCGGCACGGACCACGTCATCCACCATGGGGATGAGGCTGTCGCCGCCTTCCAGCGAGAAGCGCTTCTGGCCGACGTACTTGGTGTGCAGGTAGCGCTCCAGGCCTTCGGCCGCGGTCAGCGCCTCGAGCACGCGCACCTTCTCGCCCTTGTCCAGGCCCGGGTTGCCGGCGGCCTTTTCCATGCGCGAGTAGATCCAGCTGCGCTGGTCGTAGTCGGAGATGTACATGAACTCGGCACCGACGGTGCCGGTGTAGATCGCCTTCAGCTTCGCCCACAGGTCGCGCAGCGCCATGCGCTGGCCGCCACCGGCGAAGGTGCCGCAATCGAATTCGGTGTTGAGGTCGGCATCGGACAGGCCGTGGAAGGCGAGGCCGAGATCCGGCGCGTCGACATCGGGGGCGGTCAGGCCGAGGGGATCGAGCTTGGCGGCCAGGTGGCCACGCGAGCGGTAGGCCGTGAGCAGGCGGAGCACGCCGGCCTGTTTCTGGGCGTAGGCGTTGTCGGCCGGGGCGGCGACAGTGACGGCACCGTTGCCGCGGCGCTGTTTCTGCGCGGCTTCGATACGGGCGATGGCACCGGAATGGGCGACATCACCGGCCTCGCGGCCCTTGAACGATTTGAAATACGCATCCCATTCCGCCGGGACACTGCCCGAATCGGAAAGCCAGGCTTCGTAGATTTGCTCTACGTAATCGGCGTTACCGCCGGCGAGTTGGGAAGTTTCGGAAAACTCGCGAATCAGATTTGCGCTCACGTCACCACCGGCACACACGGAAAGGGCGGGCTGTCGCGGGTGTTGGGGATTACTCGCCCGCGGCAAAGAATTCGTTAAGTATAGCCCCGTGACATTGCGCCGCGCCAAGCTTTTTGCCGTATGTCTGAGATATCAAATACCCAATGGTCTGATTTCCCAGGCCGGCTCCGCCCGCTCCCAAACCTCATCGAAATACGCGGTCAAACGGCCGGTTTCACCGGGGGCATCGAGGGATCCCTCGGCATCGAAGCGCAGGGCCACGGGCCTGAACAGAAACGCACTGGTCTCGTCGGTGGTGAAGGCCGAGCCGTAGCGGAGGTGGGTCTCGTCGGTGGGCACGCGGATGCTTACCGCCGTGGGGAGGCGCTGGGCGAGGGCCACCAGGCGGTGGCCGTCGCGGTGGGCGCGGTTGGCGTCGTGGGTGAGGATGCGGATCCGGGCCTGGCGGCCGCTGGTGGCCAGCCGGCGCAGCTCGATGTGAACCGCGTCGCTTTCCAGCACGCCAGCGTCCATCACCGGCAGGTAGATCGACGCCCGGTAGCGGGCGCCGGTAAGCAGGCGGACATGGGCGGCTTCCAGACCGGCCCGATCCTGCGCCGTAAGCACCATGTCCGCCGGGCCGGTCACCGGCGGCGGCCCTTGCGGATGCCGAGGTGGCCATCGTTGACGACGGCGAGGAGCACGGCCTTGCCTGCCGCGTTCGGCGCCTTGTCGAAGGTGAGTTCGCGCTGGCCAGACAGGGCCTCGGCCAGGTCGGTCGAGCACTCGTAGGCTGTGCCGCTGACGTAGAGCGTGGCGTCCTTCTTGCCGCGAACCCAGGCAAGACGGGCGAACGGATGGCGGACGAAGGTCGACCCGGCCTCGATGGCCTTGTCCAGCGCCGCCGCCGTTGTGGCCTTCGGCGGCGGGGCCGCGTCCTGGGCGTTGCGATAGCGGGTGATGAAGCGGCCGAACCAGTCGGCCAGCAGGTCGCGATCCAGCGCAGCGGCGAAGGGCAGGGCCTGGCGCAGGCGGTTCAGCGCCGCCGTGTCGATCTCGCCCGCGCGCTTGGCCGGGGTCAGGTCCGCGTCGGTGTAGCGGAGTTCTTCCGGCATCCGCTCGGCCAGGAAGTCGGCCAGATCGCCGGTGAGCTCCGCCTGCGAGGGCGCGCGCATGCCCACGGAAAGGGTCATGCAGTCGCCCAGGGCCACGCCGTCGTGCGGCACGCCCGGCGGCAGGTAGAGCATGTCGCCCGGCTCGAGCAGCCATTCGTTGGTCGGCTCGAAGGTCTTCAGTTGCTTGAGTTCCACGTCATCGCGGAAATCCAGCGGGGCATCCGGGTCGGTGCTGATGGCCCAATGGCGCTGGCCAAGGCCCTGCAGCAGGAACACGTCGTACTGGTCGACATGGGCGCCCACGCCGCCGCCATCTTCGGCGTACGAGATCATGATGTCGTCGACGCGCCAGGTCGGCAGGAAATTGAAGGTATCGAGCAGGCCGGCCACGTCGGCATCCCACTTGTCCACGTCCTGGACCAGCAGGGTCCAGTCACGCTTCGGGGTTTTGCCGAATTCGGCCTCGGTGAAGGGGCCGGTCTTCACCGTCCACTTGTCGCGCTTCTCGTCATGGATGATGAGCCGAGCCAGCACGCCTTCCTCGCAGGCCAGGCCGGCCAGGTCGTTCGGCTCGATCGGCGCCTCGAAATCAGGGAAGGCATTGCGGATAAGTAGCGGACGCTTCTGCCAGTAATCGCGCAGGAACTGCGTCGTGCTCATGCCCAGCGGCTGCGAAGCCGAGCCGCGGACTTCGAGGGGGAGGGGCTTTTGGGTAGGGGTCTTGATGGCCATGTGCGGGATTGTAATCGGGCCGGGGCTGGGCTGCGTACCAGATCACCTGTCCCGGACCCGATGTCGCAGCTTCCTGATTCTGTGACCGGCTTTCGTGCGCGCTTGGCGCGCTCCCTTGACCTCTGGGCACTATGGCCTCGTGCGGACGGGCCGCGCTCGCCGCGGCCCGTCGACGTATTAGCGGTGCATGGCGGGGTGCTGGGGCGGCGCTGCCTGGCTCTGAGCCTGCGCCTGCTGCTGCGTAGCGGCACGGTCGCTGTGCTGCTGAGCGGCCTGCAGGAATGCTGCGCCACTTTGTTCCAATGGTGTCGTTATCGCGTGCGCGACGTCTACATTGGTATGGATCTTGAAGGGGGATTTCATGTCACCCTGAACCGCATATGCACGGGCGCCGTCATCACTCATGACGACATGGTCGATTCGGCGCATTCCTTCAGAACACGCCGCCACGGCTAGCGATCCGGCCAGGTTGCAACTGGCCTGATCGGTGGTTCGACCGCGCTGCTGGTCAATCGATCGGACGCCTTCCAGCGCCTGCGTGTAAAGCGAGACACCGGGGTGGTGAGCGTCGCTCAAGCTCATGCGCGACGCCGTTCGGGCTTGGTTTACATCGTCCTGAAGGGCCTGCTGGGTTCGAGGGCCGGCCACGCCGTCCACGGTCATGCCATGGGATCTCTGGAATGCTTCAACTGCCGCCTGGGTTGAGGGACCGAAGTGCCCGTCGGCCGTAAGCGGAACGCCACCAGCCCCCTTTATGCCAAGCTCATTCAGTTGGTTCTGAAGATTGTTAACACCATTTCCATGGGAGCCCGTTCGCAGAACCTGCGACGTATGGGCTGATTGCACGTGCGATCCCGCGCCTATGGCGCGGAGGGCTTCCCGGATGTCGGGATCGTCGGCTTGGTTGGGGTCGAAATCCTTCTCGGCGACTCGCTTCTGTGCATTCTCGATCGACTCCTTGCGTGTGGGGTCGGAGATTGCGTCCTTGTATGCGCTAGCGATCTGAGCCGCTTTCGGGCCATCGTAATATGCGTACTGATCCTTAATTGCTTGCGCAGTACTCAGAACATCCTCGTACGTGCCGCCGTTCTCCAGAACCGTTTGAAACCTGATGAGCTGTGTGGGGAACTGGTTGGCGGTTTTGGTCAGGATGGCTACCGTCTCAAGACGATGGTCATCCGTGATCTTTGTGCCCGCACTATCGACCATTTTGATGGCCGATTCCGTCGCGTTCTTTACTTGCGGGAAATCAACGTTCGAATGGATCCACTTTTTTCCCTCGTCCGAAGCTGCCCATGCATTGATGGATCCTCGAGATTCGGCGCTGATGAAGGAGATAGTGCTTCGCCCATGCGTCCCATTTCCGTGCGTTAGCAAGTCTGACCGGAGCTGATCGTGGTCTTTCGGAAACGCGAGGCCATGCGCCCTGGCATAGGCGCTAGATTGCGAAATTACAGCGTCGACGTAGGAAGGTTGGTCCGCGGATCCCTGTCCGTCGATTGAGCCGAGCGGCCAGGTGCCCCGTTGGCCGAGATCAACTTGAATGGTACCGATTGAATACCCGCTGTTCGCCTTGACGTGACTTGCTTCGCCCCAGTGTGCGTCAGTTACGCCGGCAACGCTTAGGCGATACGAGGCTGAGCCTCCTTCGGTTCCGCGCCCAACGATAAAATACATTGCACCAGATAATGCCTGCGAGTCCGTGTTGTCTGAATCCGTCATGGATCATCCTCCTTGAATCAGTGTGTTAGTGGCCGGTTGCGAAAAGGTAGTGTTCCAAAACGTTCGCCTGCTGGCAGTAGCGGAACATTTCAGCTTGTTCAACGTCGAGATTATTGGTTTGGCTCGTCGCGCCGACGTCAGTCTCGGCTTTGACCGATTTGTCGTTGAACTCAAGCCACGCCCGTTCAGCGAGACGGACGCTAGCTTTTGACTTGTCATCGAGATGTGTCATGAGCGCGCCATACGCCTTGTTCAGGCGAGCATCTTGCGATTGCTTCTCGGTCGATATGCAGTCGGAAATTTTGTCCTGATCCGATCCTGCTTTGCTCACACAGGAAAAGAAGGCTTCTGACACCCCCTTCGGCGCATTGCGGCGAATCGCTTGGGCCGTAGGGCTATCGTTGGACTGCGCCTGCAGCGGAGCGATGCCGAGCGTTAGGGCGGCAACTAGGGCCAGCGTTGCTCTCATTTGTATCTCCCTCAGGTGAGCAATGATTCCGTCAGCCCAGGTCGGCTGCACGTCGGAAGCTATCTCAAGGGACCGTCAAGGTCTATGGAAGCATTCTGAAAATGCGACTCGTCAGAACAAAGAAAGCCTTGCGGCGCCAGGCTTTCATGCGTCCTTCTATTCACCCACGCGCAGCGTGCGGCCCAAACGCTGCATCGCCATGACCTGTGGGAGCGCGCTTGCGCGCGATGTACTTGCGAGTGTCTTGCCGCCTGCCGACGGGTCGCGCGCAAGCGCGCTCCTACAAGATCCGCGCCGGGATGCTGCCGGGCGTGGCGGAGGCTGCGTCGGGTTGGGGCCGGGTGCGGTGTCGTGAAAAAGGCGCAGGGTGTGATCCCGGCGCCTTGTGGTCAGATCGCTTTTGCGAGCTTGTCGGCCAGGCCGATGTAAGTGGCCGGGGTCAGCTCGGCGAGGGCCTTCTTCGCGTCGGCCGGCATGTCGAGGCCGTCGATGAAAGCGCGCATCGAATCCTTGGTGATGCCCTGGCCACGGGTGAGGGCCTTGAGCTGCTCGTACGGTTCCGGCAGGCCGTAACGGCGCATGACGGTCTGCACGGCTTCGGCCAGCACTTCCCAGCTGTTATCGAGGTCGGCGGCGATGCGTTCGGCGTTGACGTTGAGCTTGCCCAGGCCCTTCATCAGCGATTCCAGCGCGACCAGCGAATGGCCGAAAGCGGTGCCCAGGGCGCGCAGCACCGTGGAATCGGTGAGATCACGCTGCCAGCGGCTGATCGGCAGCTTCTCGGCGAAGTGGCCGAGTAGCGCGTTGGCGAGGCCGAAGTTGCCTTCCGCGTTCTCAAAGTCGATCGGGTTGACCTTGTGGG
>Ga0157369_10001290_pt1 | contig 31127 bp, 36 predicted proteins | sample C25metaG_FD_113461 | JGI IMG/M metagenome (GOLD analysis project Ga0157369, IMG submission 113461) | Corn rhizosphere microbial communities from Kellogg Biological Station, Michigan, USA - C2-5 metaG | ecosystem: Host-associated > Plants > Roots > Rhizosphere > Soil | place: USA: Michigan... | reverse complement strand
GAGCCGGATGGCTCTTACCCGGTTGGATGACCTTATGAAACTGAAACTCGACGAGAACGGCCAGGTGGTCGTAAACGATGGCAAACCTGTATACGTGCAGGATGACGGCAAAGAAGTTGCATTTGATGCCCCCGGCACACTGCAGACCATTTCACGACTGAATGGTGAAGCGAAATCACACCGTGAGCGGGCAGAGAGCGCGGAGATGCAGCTGAAGAATTTTGAAGGCATCGATGATCCGGCTGCGGCGCTTACTGCGCTGGAAACCGTGAAGAACCTGGAAGACAAAACGCTGGTGGATGCCGGTGAAGTCGAAAAGGTTCGCTCGGAAGCCGTGCGTGCCCTGGAAGAGAAATACGCGCCCATTGTGAAAGAGCGCGATGACCTTAGCCAGAAGCTTACGGCGGAGAAAATTGGCGGCAGCTTTGCCCGTTCAAAATTCATCACCGAGAAAATGAGCATTCCGGCTGACCTGGTGGAAGCCCGGTTTGGCAGTAACTTCCAGGTGGTCGGTGACGCCGTCACAGCTTTCGATCGTGAAGGCAACAAAATCTTCAGTGCGTTAAAACCCGGTGAAGCTGCCGGCTTCGATGAAGCGCTGAGCATTCTCGTTGAGCACTACCCGTACAAAGACCAGATCCTCAAAGGTACCGGTGCATCAGGCGGCGGTTCCGTTGGCGGCAATGGTAACACCAGCCCCAATACGCTCACCCGTGAACAGTTTGAATCCCTCAGCCCTCAGGAGCAGAGCGAAAGAGCGTGCGCGGGTGTACAGATTATCGATTAACAGGATATCTCTGAATGGCTAATACCCTGACTCAACTTATTCCCGACCTGTACCAGTCGCTGGACATCGTGTCCCGCGAACTCTGCGGGTTTATTCCGTCCATCACACTGGACGCCTCGGCGGAACGTGCAGCCCTGAACCAGCCAATTCGCATTCCGCTGACACCTGCTTCACAGGCTGAGGATGTGAAACCCGGACAGCTTCCACCCGATGATGGTGATCAGGATATTGGTAATGTGCCTCTGGCCATCACGAAATCACGCATGGTGCCGTTCCGCTGGGAAGGCGAACAGCAGAAGGGCATTAAATCCGGTCCGGGCTATCACGGCATCCGCCGCGACCAGGTCACTCAGGCGATGCGTACTCTGGTCAATGAGATTGAAGCTGATCTGGGCCAGCTCTTCCGCCGCGCATCCCGTGCCGCGGGTGAGGCGGGCAAAACACCGTTCAAAGATACCCTGACCGATACGGCCCAGGTGCGCAAAATCCTGACTGACAATGGCGCACCGCTCAGCGATCTGCAGTGTGTTATCGATACGACTGCTGGTGCAGCATTACGTACGATGGCGCAGCTGACCAAAGCCAATGAAGCCGGTACCACAGCGTTGCGCGCACAGGGTACGCTGCTCGAGTTGCATGGTTTTACCCTGCGTGAATCTGCGGGTGTTGCTTCCGTTAATGGTCAGGCCGGGACAACATTGAAACTGGCTGGCGACGAAAAAATTGTTCCCGGAGCACATTTTATTCCCGCCGCCGTCACCGCTGCCCAGGCCTCTGCCGGAGATGTGCTGATTGCCGGACATCATAAATACATTATTGCTCAGGTAGAGCCTGAAAAAGGCATCCACATCTTCGCGCCAGGCGTGCGTGATGAGATTCCGAAAGGGGCTGAGTTGAAGGTGGTGAGTAAGTTCACGGCCAATTTCGCATTCAGTCGCTCCGCCATCATTCTGGCTACCCGTGCCCCGGCGCTGCCTGAGGAAGGTGATATGGCCGATGACCGCATCATGATCACCGACCCGCGCACCAACATGTCGTTTGAAGTCTCCATGTACAAACAGTACCGCCGCGTGCGCTATGAAATCGCCGCGGCATGGGGTTGTCAGAACATTAAACCCGAACATTCCGCTGTGCTCCTCGGCTGACCAGACGCAATCGCTTCAGAATAAACGTTCAGAAGAGGCCACATATGCTTACCGCACAGCAGCAGGCCGATGCACGCCGATACATGGGCTATCCCGTTGTGGGAGACACGTCGCCAGACGATCGCAGCGATCTGGCCTATGCGCAGGTTACATCCGGCCGGTACCAGACACTGACTCATCGGCTGAATACGCTGCGGGCTGAGGAAGAAGCCATAGTAGCGAATTATCTTGTGACGCTGGCAAGCCTGGAGAATGGCATCGCTAGGGCAGCAGATAATCTTGATACGGACAAAGCTGCTGTCTGGCAGCGTAACCGATCGGAAGTGTCAGACCGCACCCGCCTTTACAATCAGTGGCGGCATCAGCTCTGCGGTCTCCTCGGGATTCCACCGGGTCCGTCTCTTGGCAATAGTGCCACACGTTTAGTAAGGAACTGAAATGGACGCGCACATGCTGTCCGCGAAGGTGAACCAGGCCAATGGTAAGGCCGCAAAAAGGCTTGGGAGTCCAGCCCGACATTTTCGTGCAACATCACCATTCAATCCACTTGAAGCACAGCCACTGCGGCAGATATGTGCCTCCTTCGTTACCGATTACAGTTACATGCGGGCAGCCAGATTTGGTCAGGCTGTACGGCTTGGCATCTTTGATGCGGCCGGGTTTGAAGCGGGTGATATGCTTATTTCAGGCGAGGGAACCTTTTACGTGGCGGCCATGCCGTTATTACAGCCCATCGTGTGCGTTAAGAGTGAGTGTCAGGTCAGTATCCGTCGTCCAGCTCAGCCCGGTAGTGAGGCCGGACTTCAGGAATATGGTGGCACCACTGCAGCAAATGAGAAGCTCATTATGTCCGGATGGCCAGCGAGTGTTCTGCTGAGTCGTGGCGGTGAGCACAGCCCGCTGAAGTTACCGGGCGAGACCCGAAGTGCATGGCACAACATTCTGATGCCCGCATTCCGGGACGTATCTGTCTATGCCGGGGACTTTGTGACCGATGAAGTGGGCCATCGTTATGTAATAAGCGGCACGGAGCTGACTGACATAGGCTGGCGACTGACGGCGCTTCAGGTGACCATTTAAAATGGCCAGTACGGATGATGTCGTTCGCTACCTGGCCAGGCGTATTTCTGAGGTTATTTATCCCGGCGGCACCCGCTTACCGGGTATTGTAAACGCTTCAGTAAAAATCTATCCGGGCTGGCCTGTTCCTGAAGCATTGCAGAAGGATATCAATAATGGCGGTGTTCACATCTCCGTCTGGCCTCTTCCGACTGAGCGTAAGATCAACACTGCGTTGGGCACCCCCGGTCAGACGATGAGCAAGGGTAAACCGACGCTTCAGTTCAGGGTAAATGGCAGCTTAATCAATGTTGAGGGTATTGCCTCTGCGCCCACTAATGTGCGGGTCAGCCTCGATGACAGAACATATTTCTTCCATTTCCAGACAGGCACCACGGCTGAAAAAGTCATTGAAAATCTCTCATTAGAATTGCCCGGAACATTCACTGTACTCAGTAAACTGTGCGTCCTGATGGTAAATCAGATCAGCGTTTACGCAACAACCACAGGGACGACAGTTCGGGAGCTGCGAAGACAGTTGAAGGATTTTCAGGTAACGGTGTGGGCCCCCACGCCGGATCTGAGAGGCCGCATCGGCACTGCGATTGATACCGCTCTTTCTGCGAAGTGTCATATTGACCTTAAGGATGGCGCGCCAGCACAGTTGCTCTATGCCCGACAGTTTGATTCAGACAGATCAGAGAACTGGCATGTCTACCGACGTGACCTGGTATTCAGCGTGAATTACGCCACAACGCAGACCATCGCTGCACCCGGTGTGATAAATACAGTTGTCACTCTGAACGGGCAGCAGCAGAGCACGCGGTAATCACTTTTTCAGCATCATTTTACTCACCCGGAGTCTCTCCTATGCCGATTTATTCTGCCGGCGATCTCAACACGTCTGCACTTACAGCACCAGACCTTTACGTTCAGGTTATTCCACCCCGCGCCCGGTACATAAATGGCGTACCTACAGACGGGCTGGGACTGGTGGGAGTAGCCGACTGGGGACCGGTTAACAGTGCCTTCCGTATTAACTCAGATAACGACATGGCTTTTTATCTGGGGCCGCCAAAAGACCAAAAGTACGATCTGGCTACGGCAGCTGCTATTTCCCTACAGCTGGGAGCCTCGAATCTGAACTGTGTGCGGGTCACCAACGGTAAGGATAAAGCAGCCAGTGGACGGCTGTACAAAAAGGATGGCAAGCAAGCCCTGCTGCTGACTGCAATTTACAGCGGGACGCGAGGAAATCAGATTGTCGCCGGTATTAATAGCGGAACGGCAGTCAATTCGAAAAAGCTGACAATCAGTCTTCCTGGCATCAGTGCTGAAGTCTTCGATAACATTCAGGAGGAAGGTGATGCGCTATGGGAGGCTATGGCTCATGCGGTAAACCACGGACAGATGAATATCCGGGGACCAAGCCAACTGGTGCATGCGTCGCTGGGGACAGCTCCAGTGGCAACAGTGTCTGAAGCCGATAATCAGGATACTGATAACAATTCTAAGAAAGAAAAAACTGCAGATGTTGTAAAACCCGTTCAGCTTACAGGCGGGACTGATGGCATTGAAGATGCCACCAGTAGCGACAAAAATAATCCATCAGTAGCTGTTTCAGAGAAAACGTTATTGGGCTCGGACGGCACGGTCTCAATCCGTACCGGGATGTACGCATTACGCGGCTCCGGTTCGCAGGTTATCAATCTTATTGATGTCACGACCAGTGATTGCTGGCCCGCTATGGCCACTTTCGCACGTTCTGAAGGGGCGTATGCTATCAGCCAGGGCTCGGCTTCAACCGACTGCAAAGCACTGTCAGAGGCACTGAATAAATCGGGTGTTGATGACTGGCATCTTAAACTGATTGTAGGTGACTGGCCCTACTGGAAGGATACCTCAAATGGTATCAACCGTATGATAGCCCCCGCCACGTTTGAAGCCGCGAATATTGCTGCCCGAGCACCTCACATCTCCACACTGAACAAACGTATTCCAGGCATTATTGCTACCGAACGACAACTCGCAGGGCGCTCTTATTCAGTTGCAGAAATTGGAGCCATTAACTCTGCCCGTCTGGACGTCATCACCAATCCCTGTCCGGGAGGCAATTATTTCGGCATGCGCTCCGGGCGCAATACGTCATCGAATCCGACCCAGAACGATGACACTTACACCCGCATGACCAATTTCCTCTCACTTACCATTGCGAAAAGTTTTGGTGATGTCATTGGTCAGAACCATACCGCTGATTTACGTCGTGAGACGAAAAGTACGCTCGAGTCTTTCCTGTCGGATCTTGAGTCACTGAAGATGATTGGCGATCCGAATGGCGGACCAGCCTTTGCTGTGCGCCTTGATGCCGGCAACAATCCGGATGACCGTGTCGCACTGGGCTATATGACAGCCGATGTGCAGGTGAAGTACCTGAACGTGGTCCGCTATTTCCTGGTTAACCTGGAAGGAGGTGGCAGCGTGTCCATCTCCGTTTCGGACAGCCTGTCGCGCTGAATCCTGCCTCATTACTCATTCCGGAGATAAACCATGCCAACCCTGGGCTACACCGTCGGGCGTGATATTGCTGTCGATATCAATACCCCCACGGGGAAACTGCGCATTCCCAAAATCATGAGCTTTGACTCAAAACCGCAGGTCTCAACCCATAAAATCACACCGCTCAATGGCATTACCGACGAATTGCAGATCCCCGTCGGCTGGAACGGCACCATCGCTGCAGAGCGAATGGATGCCACGCTCGATGATTTCTGGGCGAAATGGGAAGACAACTATTACAACGGCATCGATCAGCCCCGCGGCACCATCACGGAAACCATCACCGAAGCCAACGGCACTGTCAGTGTGTATCGGTATGAGGGCGTGTCGTTTCATCTCACCGATGCCGGTAACAAGCAGGGTGAAAAGACTGTGAACCAGACCCTGTCATGGACGGCGAACCGCCGTAAAAAAGTGAACTAAGGAGTAATCAATGGTGCAGGTCAGAGTGCATGAAACGCCGCCCGCAGTAGCGAAATCGCCGGTGAGATCAGACCAGGTACGGGATGCCAGTGGGCGCATTATCACCCTGCGTGAGCTCGATCCGGTTCAGGAATCCCGGCTGACGGTTGCGGTGGGTCCGGAAATGGCCATCAACGTGATGTACATGAACATGTATGCCTTTCCGGCTGCGGCCGTAGCTGACATCGACGGTGAGGAATACCCGTTACCGCAGAATTCGAAGCAGATTGAAAGCATGCTTGCCATCCTGGGCAAAAGCGGGCTTAAAGCGGTGAGTGCCTTCCTTCGTGCCAGGTCGAAAGACGACGAAGATGAAGCCACGGAGACCGCCGCAAAAAACTAGCGCAGAACCCCGGGTTTATAAACCAGTGCTGGCTGATGAAAGCGGGGGTTCCGTTCAGCGTGATTTTCCCTGACCTGACAGAGCTGATGCCCCATGAGCGTATTGCCATGGGTGTTGTCATTGGCGAGCTTGAGGGTGGTACCTACAACTGGTGCACACGCAGGTGGGAGGAGGGTAAGTAGTGGACCTTGAACAGTTTGCGCGAGAGATGTCATCTGCATCAGCCAGTATCGCCACCGGACTGGAGGCAGGTTTCCGCGTCATCGTAAAAGAGATTGAGGAAACAGCGAAGGAAGAAATTGGCGTATACCAGCCCACTTACGGGCCCTTTGACGCCTGGGCACCGCTGGCAGAATCGACCAAGGCCGACCGAGTGCGTCAGGGGTACAGCGAAGACGAGCCGCTGCTGCGTTCAGGCGAGCTCAGAGAATCCATCCAAAGTGAAGTTGTGGGTCTAGCAGCCATCGTTGGGACTAAAAGTGAAATCGGGCTCTGGCATGAGGTTGGCACTGAGTACATACCGCCGCGGCCTTTCATTGGCCCAGCTTACGTTAGGAAGATTGAACCGCTGATGGAGGCGATGGAGGCGATGATATCGAGTGGTTTTGAAACAAACTAAAAAAGCCTAACTTAATTTAGAACCGTATGAGAAACGGTGAAGATGAGTTCAATGCTGGTTAACCCGGCATGTACCGGGTTAACCAATGAAGCGTTTGTTGCTGAGAGGAGTAGAAAATATTTTTTTCAGCCTTTCATTAACATCCTCATTTTTAAGCTTTTTAGCTTCATTTTTAGTGTATGGGGTCGCTAGTGCAGCATCCCTTCTACGAGGCAGCAACACCACTCCCTCGTTTTTTTTCATGTTTAGTTATCCTTGAGGATTCCATAGAGTTTCTGATTACTACAACTTGAAAAGGTCAGTTTAGACTCTTTCCGGATGCGGCCGTCATCATACACTCTTTGGCCTGTAACATCTTTAGTGATTGTGTTATACAGCACTTTAAAAGTAGCACCGTCAACTCTTTTGTTCCATTCTTGTATATTGGGTGTTGCTAATCCATTGATTTCAAACCAATCAAGTGCTCCATCACTGATTGCGCTGAGATCATTCAGGATATCCTGAACAGCTTGATACCTTTCATTAGGATCGACTTTTAAACAGTTCTTTATAATGTTAGCCAGTTTTTTTGGTATATGAGGGGAGTATACTTTGCATGGAAAATCGCCAGACACAATATCTTGAATCAATTGATGAGTGGTCGCGTATTTGCTACGTTCTTGCTCAAAACTAAAATGTCCGACGCACATTCTGTGAATTGTAATTCCCGCTTGATAAATATCGAAGGTTAGGTTGTAGTTAGCCCCGACATTATAAAACTCAGGAGGAGCATGAAAAAAATAGCCATTTTCCGGTGTTGCTCTTCCTGCCATATCAAGCAATTGAGCTAATCCAAAGTCGGAAAGTAATGCTTCATTTCTATCAGAAATTAGAATATTGTTGGGTTTTATATCGAAATGCATTAACCCCTTGGAATGGATGTGATTTAATGCACTTAAGAAATGCAAGGAGTATCTGATGATTTCTCGAGGCGATAAATTTCTATTCATCATTAATCCGTTAAGGCTTCCCTTTTCATAGTAAGGCATTGCTATATAGACATTATCTTGGCATTGCGCCGCGTATTGTATTTGCACTATGTTAGGATGAGCGTTTTTATAAACGGTCCTCGCCTCCCGAAAGTACTCTTCAGGTTGGCTGGTTGGGTCTTTTTTAATCTCTTTAATAATAAGATCATGAGCTAAGTGATTATCATGAGCCAAATAAACTCTTGAAAAACAACCTTGTTCATCCAAATCTTTTAGCCAGTCGAATGATACGTCGGCTTTTTTGTAGGGGTTTAGCATAGTCTCGCCTCCACAGATAAAGCAGCCAACACTGCCTCATTGGTCTCTTGAGAAAAATCAGTATTGTTTATATTGTCAAAGACCATTTTTGAACCAATAAAGTCCTTGTATTGTTTTTCGGTTAGTTTTAACGAAGCCTTGAGGCCAGTCTTCCTTATCACTAAATAATTTAGTATCTCACTACTTGAGAACGCTTCTTGTATTACTGCTTCGATATAAAGTCTGTCGATCGACAGGTTTTTAGAACTTGACTCTGCTACTCTAATGGCCGCCAGTTGAACGTCATAAGTCCTTAATAAATCTAAAATATTATTGCGTACGTATTTTAATTTTTCAGGTGTGGCTAATGTGGCTGGAATAACTACCACATCTGCACATTTCAAACGTTTTTCATCTGTGCAATACACTATGAAGGATGCTGCTTTGGGAGCAGCCCTTACTCCAAGAATTCTCATTTCAACTCCTTGATTTGGCCAGGCACCTCTAAGGCTGTTATATGAGCCTTAAAAAATGAAATTATAAAAGATTTATATTTCTTCAACACTTTCATATCAGTATCAATTATTTATGGTCAGTCTTTATCTATAAGGCGCGTTTGGCCATTTCTTGTAAGCGAAGATATAGAGCATGACGAAATGTATGCCCGGGCAGGAAAGTAGTAGCGCCATCTTCCATCCGAAGCCAGCTTTCTGAGCCATGCGAAAGCAGGGTATAAACATCAAAAACCAGATGATTAAGGATAGTGCTACGAGAGGATTGGGCTTTTCCATTTAAAGTTCTCCTTGATTTGTATGCATTTTCTAGTGACTGGCGGCCTGATCATTCATCGGGAATAAACACCGCTTATTGGTTGCGTAGCAAATCAACCTGAGCAAGCAGGCGCTGTAATGTGTGAATGTTTTGGTGAAGCAGGTATTGCATTTCAACATCCCAGTCAGGACATGTAGCAAGATCGGCATTGCACAGTTTTATTACAAAGTGAATTGCGGCTATTTCGTCCCGGCGACAGTGTTTAGCTATTAAACGGAGTTGAGCATCACTAAGTGTTCCATATGGTGTTTCAGCCCAGACTTTTTTAAAGTGCCGGTAAATTGTATCTACTGACATGATCATCGTTCACTAGAGTCACTCAGGCATATTATTGATTTTCGGCGCGCTGGTAGAAAACTTTAACTTTTCTTTTGCATGGTCACTCTTTCAGCACAATTCAAAAAAGCCCAGCGGAGTGGGCTTTGAGTGCAGACTCGATACTATTAATCAGTGTCGCTTCTCATAATGGTTGCCAGTACGAGCATTTTTATACTTGCCATATTTATGAGAAGAGCCATGTCCGCCTGCATAATGACCACCGCGTGCAAAACCGACAGATGGTGCCAGAAGAGCCAGAGTGATTAGTGCCACGATTGTTTTTTTCATTTATGATTCTTAAACCTTGCCATATGGGAAGACCCCATTGGCAATATACGCTTAAGCTTGGGAATAGGAATCCTGATAAAAAAACAGGCCTTTTCGCAATGACTGGAATTTGTGAATGCTCAAATGATGAGCTGGAAATAATGGTGTAAAGTGTCTGGTTATGGCAGATTAAACGGAAATGCAGAGCCGAAAAATGCGTCTGATAATTAAACGAAAATAGCTCGCTTTTCCAATTTAATGTTCTGTTATAAAAGGAATTTTTTGGCATGGATTACGGCTATTGGTTCACTGTAATTGCAATCTTTCTCACGGGGCTTGTAATGGTTAAGCAAGCAATCAGTTACTACCGAACTGGTGTCTACACCAAGACTTTTAAAGGCACGTCCAGATGCGAGCTTATCAAGAAGGCTGACCGGCCTCACGCATACTGGTTCAATCTTAGCTTGCATATGCTCGCTGGTGTTGGAGGGGTTTACTTCAGTCTGTGGTTTTTGCAATTAGATCCAACAGTGAAGGAATGGTATGAGGCTCTTTTAGAGTCCCTGTCGCACCGAATTTTAATGTTATTTTCTTAAACACGACCCGCTCCGGCGGGTTTTTCATGCCCGTAAATTGAGGTTCCTATGGATATTCAGGCTTACCGTGTAGCCGTGCGGCTGGCGCTGGATGACCAGATTACGCGCAATCTGCTGCAGGTGAGCCGAGATGCGATTGAGCTGAATAAGAAGTTCGTCACCATCACCCGGAACATTAAAGCACTGACCCGTGCGGCCCGTGAGGCGACATCTGCGCTGCGGGCACTCAATCGCTCCCTCAATAATGAGTTCTCTGTTGCGTCACGCGGCGCGCGTGAGTATGCCGGTGCCATCCGCGAGATTGCTGACCAGACACAGCGCATCAACCGGGCCTCCCGTAATGTGCCACTGTTGGCGGGCAGCTACGGTGCAGCAATGACACTGCCCGTTCTGGCTGCGGGTGCCGCGGCTGCAGGGGGCAGCGGTGGATATGGGAACCATGGCGGAGGGCCTGCGCTGCCTCCTCCTGCAGGAAACAGTGGCTGGTGGCATGGCTGGAATAACGGCGTCCCTCCAGGTGGATGGGGTGGTGGCGGTTCTGGTCACGGCGGCGGTAATGGCCGGCCTCCTGGCGGAGGCTCATATTCAGACGGTATGACCAATCTGGCCACCGGCTATCTGGGCTTCAGGATGCTGAAGGGCTTTGTTGATGAGGCGGCCCGTTACCAGACGATGACCGAGAAGTTCAGACAGTTTGGCATGGGCCAGGCGGCAACAGAAGAAGCACTGCGTTTTGCCGAAACCACGCGTGTCCGTGGTTCATCGGCCACTGACATGTTGAAGTATCTGGCCGAGGCGCAGGGTGTCTTCAGCGAATCCGGCATGAAGTCTGTGGAGGAGCAGCTGCGCGCGGCGAAACTGGCAGCCCCCGTGCTGGCGCGCATCACCTTCGCCTCCCGCGGACTGGATGAGCACCAGCGCGAAGCCACGGTTGCGAAGCAGATGGATATGCTGCGTTTCACCGAGACTGCTGGCGGCCTGAAAAGCCCTGAGCGGTTTAATCAACTGATGGACGCTGCCTTCCGCGCAATACAGTCCTCCGGGGGCAACGTCGATTTCACCCAGTACCGCCAGTTTATGGCTAAAGCCGGCACTGCTGCGTTCGGCCTGAGCAATAAAGCCCTTTTTGCCGAGCTTGAGCCGATTATCGGCGAGCTGAAGGGCAGTTCAGCGGGTGATGCGCTGATGACCGCCTACAACCGGTTAAACGGCATTATCAAACTGCCGAATCAGGTCGCGCATGAGCTGATGAAAATGGGCATATGGGATGCCAGCAAAATTGAGCTCAACGGCCTGGGAGGCATAAAACGCTTCCGTGGTAACCCGCTTATCAATGCTCAGCTCTTCAGCCAGTCGCCGGTTGAATACTATGAAAACGTCATCCTGCCCATCTATCGCCGTAATCATTACACAGAAGAACAGAAGCAGCGTGAGAATGCCCTGATATTCGGGCGGACCGGCGGCAAGATGTTTAACCTCATCGACAAACAGCTTGAGACCATCCATCACCATGTCGACGCCTATGGCATCGCACGGGGACTGAATGACGCTTACGGTGCGGTCGGCGGAACCTACAACGGTAAGAAAATCGACTTCCAGAAAAAGTGGGAGAACCTGCAGCTGGTGATGGGCAGGGATGGCGGCCTGCTGGACACGTTCACGCAGGGGCTGGATACGCTCACGCTCTCTCTGCAACAGATGGCAGAAATCGCACACAGGCATCCGGAGATGGCAAAGTTTGCCGGGCAAGCTGCACTGGCCGTTACAGGGCTCGCAGGTATTAGTGGCGGATTCTGGCTCATCAGACATGCGGCAGGCGCACTGCTCAAACCACTGAAGCTGGCGGGCTGGGGCATTGAACTACTGACTGGACGAAGCGCCACAACGGGTCTGACCGGTCTGGCTGCCGCGCTTACCGGCCTGCCTGCTCTTATTTCCGCTGTCACGCTGGCGGCTCTCTATCCAGGGAGTACCGTATCGCAGAGTCAGGAAATGAGAGAGCGTGAACGGCTTGCCCGCCAGAACGCCAGAGATAATGGCGTGAGTTACAAACCATGGGTTCCTTCTCAGTCAGATTTTGATAACCAGCGTGAACGGGAACAGTTTTATCGTAAAACAGGCAGATATCCGCCTGTACCACCAGCAACAGCCAATAAAACTGAGCAACCAGTAAATCTTCGGATGACACATGAAGGGCGTCAGGTGCTGGTTGCGGCAGTAATTGATGATATCGGCAAACAGGTCGCCAGGGCACCTTCATCCACCAGCGCTTTCGATCCTTCAATGCTGATGGTTTATCCTGGCCAGGCGGGAAATCTCTCATCGCCCTGAGTGAATTTTACTGAGTTCAGTCCATTGCGGCCCCATATTGATATGTTCGCAACGTCAAAGTTCCATCCATAGTTCAGGTTTACAGAATTATGAATGCCACATTAGTCATGCTGAGTTTGCTGATTTTTACTTTACCCATCCCCTCTGACAGCAATCGCCTGCATTTATGTGACTAATTCTGTGGAGTAAAACGTATGCTCGATGAATTCCTTCTATTGCTGATGCTAATTGGATCAGTACCTGCCATCGCTTCAACTGATACTCAACACTACCCGATCAGCACATGCGGACAGGAGGAAGCCTCTTTACAGCGTTTGCAGTCTGATCCGCTTATGAAAACTAAACTTCTGTACGATCCTCTCTCACCAGAAGTGGGAGCCGAACAGCCTGCGCTGAAAATTATCAGTTTTATCAACTATGACTGCATTCAATGCAGAATTCTGGACGGTCACCTGGAGAGGCTTCTGAGGGCATATCCCCATCTTGCCATTACCTACAAACTGATTGCATATGGCCCCGAAGTCTCAACCGCAGTGACACGCATGGCGCTTACTGTCTGGATAGAACAGCCTGAAAAATTTCATGCTTTCCATCATGCTTTAATGGCATATGGCGAAATGGCTCAGGACTCACGTATTTCCTCAGCATTCAGTACAGCCGGGATGCAGCGTATTAAATACCGGCCCGATACGCAGAGAATTATCGATATGAATAAATTACTGATGAAAAATCTTCACTGTTCGGGGACGCCTGTCACCATCATCGGGAACAAGGTGTTTATCGGCGACGTCACTTATGAAGCGCTCGAAGAGGCCGTAAACCTTGCCATGGTTCAGGCATCAGAAAAATCTCATCTGGCTGTCATGACAGAAGGTTAAGTCGGCATTCAATGGCGCCAGTATATTTTTCATGACTTATCTTAAGTCATTATATGACTTCTGTTCATGGTCTGTCCGGCTTGTTCCGGGCAGACGTTTTTAAGCTGTGCTTCATCTGAATTTTCTCGTCATCTGATATTCATTCTTCGATCAGGCATTTACCTTATGTCACTTCTGAACTCTTTCAGGCAATTCGCACAGGGTATTGATCCGACGGTAACTCGCCTCATGCTGGGCGATTTTGAGTTCCTGGAGTTTGAAGTTCCTGAAAGCATTGCCGTCCGCGGAAAACAGAATACAGTGCAGCATCAGCTGATAGGCGGCAGACGCATCATTGATGTGCTTGGTACCGAATATGAGCCTCTGACATGGTCTGGAATTATCACTGGTTCGCGGGCAAGCGATCGCGTCAGTGCGCTTGAACGCATGCGTGATGCTGGACATCCCCTGATGCTCACGCTGGACGAATACCGCTTCACTGTCGTGATCACGGCTTTTAACCCGATCTATGAATATGTCTGGCGGCGCCCTTACTCGATAGAGTTAGCCGTTGTGCGCAATGAGGGTACGCCAGAGAAAGTGGATGTGCTGACAGGTGCACTGCGAGGACTGATCGACAGCGACATTGGTCGTGCGCTGGGACTTGCAAAGAGCATCAACGTTGATGCCGTCACTCAGACACTCAGAAAACTTCAACATGCCGTCAGTGAGGTCAGGGACTTTGCGCATGCTACGGTTGTGCAGGTTCAGGCTGTTGTGCGGCCTCTGATAGCAGTCCGGAATCTCGTACAGCATGAACTGGCAGTCCTGGAAGATGCTGCGGGAAGGATCACATCACTCGGCGGGCTGGTACCGGGTAATCCGGTTTCAAAAACCATCAGTAATCTGCTCATGCAGGCTGACCACACTACACACATCCCCGCTTTATATAGTCTTCAGGACGTCCTGAGCAGATTGAACAAAAATGTTAACTCTGGACTGGCTGCTAATGGCGTGAGGGCAGTAACGGTTTCAGGCGGCAACCTTTATCAGGTTGCGGCACAGCAATATGGGGACGCATCATTATGGACCAGTATTGCCGATGCAAATGAACTCGATGATCCACAACTTAAAGGTATTCAGACCCTGAATATCCCTGTCAGCCCGGTAGGTTAATAATGGGTGTCAATTGCTCACTGATTAAATCAAGCGCCCGCCATGTCAGCGGGCGTTGCCGTCTGAACGGCACTGATGTGCCATTTGTGTCATTCAGCATAGAGAGCAATGCTTTCAGGGGGGCGGATACGTTCGATCTCACACTGGCCGTTTCCGCACTGCCAGCGGCAATGCAGATGCTGAACTGGTGGGCAGTACAGACGACAATCCGGGTTGAGCTTTTTGTGTCGATCACCACACAGGCTGGCGTAGATGAGAAAAAGCATATCACAGGCAATATTGACACCTGGCATTATGAACCGGCGCGTTTTGAAATTCTGGCTATAGGGCGAGATTTCACGGCAAGGCTGATTGATGCCAGGACCACCGGAGAAAGCTTTAAAAATCACACCAGCTCACAGATTGCCAAAATACTGGCACAACGTCATAACCTTAAGCCGGTAATTAAGGGTACGACACAGCGAGTCGGAGAATATTTTCAGATCGATACAGCGCATCTGACCGGCGATCAGACGGACTGGGACCTCATTACCGCGCTGGCGGCCATTGAGAACTTCGCTGTATTTGTGAGGGATGACAGTCTTCATTTTGAACCGAAACGTGCCTCCTCGGAGGTGGAAAGCTACGTCATCCGCTGGCAGCCGCCCGGTGTGCATGCTTATCCACAGTGCAATGCCTCAAGTGATCTGTCCTTTTCACGCGCACTGACTATTACGAGGGGGGTGGCAGTCGAAGTCATGAGCTGGAATTCAAAACTCAAAAATAAAAAGTTTATGGTGTCATATCCCGCAACGGCAAAAGGTGTTGTGCCAGGAAAGGCGACAGCTGAAACACAGGTCTACCGCATCATTCGTAATGGCTTGACGCCAGATGCTGCGAATATGCTGGCCCGGTCTGTATATCAGCAGATTGTTCAGCATGAAATGACATTCAGCGGTTCTACAGCAGGTGACAATCTGCTTAATGCTGATATGCCTGTTCGTATTGAGGGTACCAGGAGCCCTTTCGATCAGGTTTACCATTGTGATCAGGTCAGGCGCACACTGAGCTGGGTAGCAGGTTATACGATGCAGTTGTCAGGGAGAAACCACAGCCCGACTCTGGACATCGTTCAATGAAGACGCTGCTGAATATTATGGCGGCTACCGCGCGTCAGAGCACTGCAAACAAAAGCGGTTCACGGCAGGGCATTATTACTGCATATGATCCGAAAAGTTATGCCGTCAAAGTCCAGCTACAGCCAACGGGAGAGGAAACCGGCTGGATACCCCTTAGTTCGCCATGGGTGGGTAACGGCTGGGGTTTTGCTGCGGGACCAATGGTCGGTGCAGTAGCGCAAATCGATTTCGATTCGGGCGTAATGGGCACCGGGATGGCGGCGGGGCAGTTTTACAACGACGAGGATCGTTGTCCAGGCCCCCCTTCCGGTGAGTTCTGGCTGCTTCATAAAAGCGGCTCCCTGTTGAAATTCCTGAACAGTGGAGAAGTGCTGTTAAAGGCGGCAAAAAAAATGACATACGACGCGCCTTCACATCACTTTTCCGGTGGTGACGTGCTGATTGATGCCAGTCTGAAAGTCAAAAAAGACATTCTCGATAATGACGGTCGCCATGGCTCGGTACACCGTATCCGAACCGTTTATAACGGTCACACCCATCTCGAAACAGGACAGGGCAGTTTTACCGCGCCACCTGAACAACATTTAGACGCCACACTGCCAGGGTAATCAATGCATGATCTTTATCATTTTACAGGGGGAGACCTCGATGCTTCCTCCACGGGCGATCTGCGCCCGGCCTCCGGTAGCGAATACGTCAAACAACGCATCCTGCGGCGACTTATGACCAATCCCGGTGACTACATTTTTCATCCTGAGTACGGTGCCGGTCTGGGACAAAAAGTGGGGGAGGCTGTTCAGCCCGGTGAATGGAAAACGCTCATCACTGGACAGATGCTGCTGGAAGAATCTGTTGCCATTCATCCGCCGCCTGAAGTGAAACTTTTCCTCATACAGAACGGTGTGAGTGTATCTCTCGCTTATACAGATTCTAAAACCGGTTCACCGGAAATGCTTCATTTCGACGTTACAAGGTAAGCCGATGTCATCACTCAATATAAAATCTTTCAGTGAACTCGTAAACGAACAGATTATCGCCATTCAGGCGCGGGCGGTGAAGCTGGTGGATTTTTCTACCGGCAGTATTCTCCGCTCACTGGCTGAATCTAACGCGGGTGTGGCGAGCTGGCTTCAGCAACTTGTCGTAAGACTGCTGGTGACAACACGTGCTTCAACCTGCTCCGGTGAGGACCTGGACAGCTGGATGGCTGATTTCAGATTCAGTCGGCTCAGTGCAGTTCAGGCCACTGGCATGGTGACCTTCAGCCGGTTTACGGCGACGCATCCGGCTCTGATACTGACAGGCACAAAGGTCAGAACGATGGATGGTACGCAGATTTATACCGTTATCAGCGACAGCAGGATCAATACATTTGATTCTGGCCAGAAAGGGTACGTACTGCCTGCCCATGATGTTTCAGTTGAGGTTCCTGTCAGGGCCACCCGAGCAGGTGCCGCCGGAAATGTTCTGGCGGGCACGGTAACAGTCATAGTCGGGACTGTAGCGTTTGTTGATGCGGTAACTAATGGAGAGGCATTCACAGGTGGAAAGAATGCTGAAACAGATGATGACTTTCGCGAACGTTTCACTAAATGGTTTAAATCACTGTCTAAAGCGACAAAAGAAGCGATCGAATTTGCTCTTCTCCATATCCAGAATGGCGTTTCATACACACTAACGGAAAATATCTCTTACGATGGTCATCCTCAGCCGGGCTATTTCTATGCTGTTGTTGACGACGGTTCGGGTAAGCCTTCTGAAGCATTTATCCAAAGAGCTTATGATGCTATTGAGGACACCCGGGGCTTTACCGTCAGTTACGGTGTGTTCCCGCCCGTTGTAATCAGGGCAGATGTATCGATGATTATAAAAACGGAATCACCAGAACATCATGCTGAGGTCCTCGGGCTTGTAAAAAGAGCTGTTGAGGAATACATAAACAGTCTCACTCTGGGGCAGTTGCTGGCTTACACAAAACTCATAAATCTGGCTTATGCGGCGAGCCCGATGGTTACAAATATCACCTCGATGAGGCTCAACAAAGAAACAGCCGATCTGCCTGCGACCGCTAAAGAGGTTATCCGTACTGGCACCATAGAGGTGTGTTAAGTGAGTAAAGGCGATTTTGATGACATTCATTCACGACTGCAGGCGCTGCTGCCTGCAGGCTGGTTTGGTGATAAAAGTCCTGTACTTGAGGCCGTGCTGTCCTCCTGCGCCCGGTCTCTGACGTGGTGCTATTCGCTTTATGCGTACGCACGGCTTCAGACGCGTATTGCAACAGCCAGTGATAGCTGGCTGGACATCGCTGCCCGGGACTTTTTTGGTACCCGTCTTATTCGTGATGAGGGAATGCTGGATAATGAGTTACGCAGGAAGATCAGCAAAAGTCTTTTCTGCGAACGGGGCACGCGTCAGGCCATTATTATCACAATTAAAGAACTGACCGGCCTTGAGCCAACAATTATTGAGCCGCTGCGACCTGCTGATACAGGAGGATATGGTATTCCGGCAACAGGCTATGGCATGGCCGGGCGCTATGGTTCCCGGTCAATTCCCTTCCAGGCATTTGTTATCGCCCACCGATCAGTAAAAAACGATACAACTGATGACAGCTCTCATAATGAGGCTCCTGTTATATGCAGCCATTCTGTTACGGAAAATAACGACGTGATGATGTCATCCGGGAAGGCTACTGACGCTCAGATATACGCAGCAATAGCCGCGGTAAAAATGCAGGGTACGATTGTGTGGGTCAGGGTGCAATAACAAGCCTGGTTCAGTGTTTTGAAAAGGCCACCAACCGGGTGGCTTTTTTTATGAGGTTTTATATGGACCGTCAGATTGTTTATCCGGGAGCTGTCCCCCTGGAAACAGATTTACTGAATACGAATAAGTTCGCCATGATCGGGCTGGCCAGGCTTGCCAGTGCGGTGCTGGGCTCGGATACCTGTCTTAACGGACTGCACTGTTCGCCAGCATCACCTGTATTACTGCAGGTTCATGTCAGTGCGGGCGAGATTTACTGTCTGAAGCATATTGAGGAAACTGCTTACTCTACACTGCCATCGGACCATTCCGGCACCATTCTCAAGCAGGGTCTGACGGGAGGAGTCACCTTTGATGCTCCGGCACCCATGCAGAAGGGTATGAGTATCAATTATCTGGTCCAGGCAGCCTACGTCGAGGCAGATACCGGTGGCATCGTGCTCCCTTTTTACAATGCAGCAGACCCTTCAAAGGCTTTCAATGGTCAGGGCAACGCTGGTGAAGCGCTGCCCTGTGTGCGTCAGGGAATATGCAGATTATCGCTTAAAACGGGTACAGCCGCTGCGGACGGAACACAACCGACACCTGAGGCCGATCCGGGGTATATCAGTGCCTGGATAATCACTGTAGCCGCAGGGGCTAAGGGCATTACAGCAGATAATATCAGGCGAGCGCCTGATGCTCCTTTCCTTCCCTCAGGAGGGGTTTATCAGTCTGTGCAGCAGAGCAATCTCACTTTTGCACATGATACCGGGTCAGCTAATACGTATGCTGCCAGTTATCAACCACCGATATCTTCTTTGATCGATGGCATGCGCCTGACGTTTAAAGCCCGTGAGCCAAATACCGGGAAATCAGTATTTTCTGTCAGACGCGGGGAGTCGCATGCTCTGTTTTCCCAGGCAAAAAAAGAGCTGGAAGGCGGCGAGATAACGGCAGGGGGATTCATAACGGTGGAGTGGGACAGCGCCGCACAGGTCTGGTTGATGTGTGGCAATTCCGGGGGCGCATTGCCGGTGTCGGATGCCGTTAAACCAGGTCATGCCATGAATCTCGGGCAGGGTGATGAACGTTACATAAAGAAGGACGAAGAATACAGTGAAGAACAGGCTAAAAAAACGTTTCTGCCCCTGACGGGAGGAGAACTCTCAGGTTCGCTTACCGTAAAAGAAGAACTGAAAGTTGAAAAAGACGTCAGAGCAGCCAATCTGCATGCCGGCAATGCCCTCTATGATGGTGTGGGGAATGTTTATGGAGTTCACTGGAGAAATGCTAAAGACGACGAGAGTTTAAAAAAAGCCTTTCCTGAAAAAAATCCAGAAAGAGGCTGGCTTACACACTGGCTGGATCAAAAATTCAAAGAGCAATCAGATGCAATCAACACAAGACCAACCTGGTCTGAGTTAGATGGTTTATATATCAGGGGCATCAGGCTGGGTTCCAGAATCACAACAAAAGGAAGGCGCCTGGAGGGGGGGGAGGGTTCTGTCATGACCCAATGGGATGCGACGAAAAAACTCAGCCAGGATTACAAAGCGACGTTCAGGCCTTTACAGATAGATCTGACTGGCCGCGGAGAGTGGAAGACCATAGGACAGGATAATAAATAAGATGATGGAATTTAGCAGATTCACGTCTGGTGAACCCGTGCTGGCCAATGACAAGTCGTTAAAACAGCGACATGGTGTTTTGTTTCTCTTTGATGAAAACGGCAATGAGTGGTATCAATGCCAGAAATTATTCAGCGTGAACACTGTGAAAGTTGCTTACGATTCTAATGGCATCATACGCAGCGTTGCGAAGGATGTTTCGATGCTCTGGCCCTTTGAGCTTAGTGTTGCAGAGGTCAGTCTGGATGATAAGAGCGATTTAATCGATAGTTCCGGATGCTGGAAGTACGAGAACGGTAAGATTTTCAAAAACGAAGACTCTGTTTTCTGTGGTTCAAAATCAGACTTTGAGGCAGCAAGAGGTGAGCTTCTTGATAGCGCTTTAAAAAACATTACTCTGCTGCATATTAAGCTCATGCTTAAGATACCCTTAAATAAAGAGGAAGATGATTCTCTCCATCACTGGATTGGCTACATGGACACTCTTAGCGCTATGAATAGTAATGATTATAAAACACTCAAGTTACCGGACCTGCCGGAGATGAACGTTTAGCGAAGTTGCTCTTAATGGTCAATCCGTTACGATTAAATCCTGTCACCTGAACATGATAAAAATCAAATTAATTAGTCCGGGAATTTATTTTGGATTCATTGACTGAATTGTTAGTGGCGGCACATGACTTTTTATACGCACAGTGCCGCTATTTAAAATTAACAATCAGGTGCTAAACGTTTCAGAACTGATAGCCAACGTTTACAACTCCAGCGTTAAGGAATTTATCTTTACCTCCAACGTTGATTTTAGACCCCTCATAGCCTGCGGTCACAACCAGATGATCATTAAACGTTGTCGTCATGCCTGCACCATAAGCAAAACGGCCATTTTTTCTGTTCTTGATTGCGTTGACTTTTCCGTCATTTTTAAATCTGCTGTAAGAATATCCGGCAAGTGCATAGAGTCTTGCCTTCTCGTTGAGCCTGATTGTCGGTCCTGCCATTAAAGAGTAGTATTCAACGTTCGTTTTGTTATTTCCATTGCTTTCATTCCCTTTCTTCTTCCCACCCGAAAATTGCTTTGTATCCCATTTATCTCTTAGTGCAGTTGCAGACACCATTGCGCCGAAGGGATAGTCAGAGTTCATCTGAAGCTTCAAATTCGGTCCTTTCAGATGACCAAGTCCTTTTACATTCACCTGTTCATAACCTAAAGATACTGAGGGGTTAAATTTAAAATCGTATTCTTTAATTTCTTTTGCAAATGCCTGGTTAGTGATTACAGACAATGCAAGCAATGCCAAAGTGGTTTTTGCGGATCTCATGGTTACCTCTGTTATATTGGCCAGTATCCTTCCTCAGTGGGAAGTGGATCCGATATTAGAGGTTGCCTGATTCATAAATCCGCATGAAAGCACGTTCTTGAATTTAGTTCATAAAACTGAAAAATCTTTATTTTTGTAAAGTAACTCCTTTAACTTCATTGAAGTTATGTTATTTTCATCTCTAGCTATAAAGAATTTTATATAAAGTTAAATGCTTTTTGTGGTTGGTCGTTATGTTAAAGCTGATTAATTAAAAGAATTTAAATTAATTTCGTATTAAATTTTCAACTCTAATTTTTCAAAAAAACCTGGTATAAAACGATTGACATCCACGTCCATAATTCTTGAACGCTTAAAGTGCGGCCTGAGTTCATAAGGGACTGTACAGTCATAAATTGTTTTGCAGGTGATGCCCGGGGCCCGGACAGAATGGCTGAACGCGGGATCCTGGGAAGGGTCTAGCGGGTGACAGCGTACGCCGGGTATGAAAATTGTATCCACATCTCCCTGATATCGGGTTGTCATCGCCCAGATTACATCGCTCAGGTCAAAAATATCAACGTTCTCATCGACAATGAAAACATGTTTAAGCTCGGAAAAAGCTGAAAAAGCAAGTAAGGCAGCCTGACGCTGGCGGCCTTCATCCTGTGGTCCACGCTTTTTTATCTGCAGTACGGCCATGTATTTACCGGTTCCGGGCGATGGACAATGCACATTTTTAACCAGTCCCGGAAGCGCTCTCTCTGCCATATCCAGGATGCTTGCTTCGGTTGGTATTCCGGCGAGGTTAGTATGTTCATCACTTGGTCCGATACAGGTCTGAAGTATTGGATTTCTGCGGTGCGTGACGGCCTTAACCTTAATGACCGGTACCGCAGTCTGTGCTTCGCCGGTATAGCCGGGGAACTCAGGCATCGCTTTTCCGCTGTAGGTATGCTGATTCTCCTGAACGAGGTAACCCGGTACCAGCTCACCTTCAATGACGACTTTTGCATTCGCGATTGCCCTGTCGTTTACAGCAATGCCCTGATATTTGAGTTATTTACTTTCCCCCTCAATCAGCATCCTGTGGTGGCTAAGTCGACTAAAAGCTTACATCAATTAAATTGCGCTCAATTAATTTACTCGCGTCCTCTCCTGATGTGTCGTTACATGCCGATAAAGTCTCTGAATGTCACCATGCCACATACAACAATCACCTGCAGGAACATAACTCAATGAAATTGCCACACGACTGGGAGCCGGCTTCGGGCTTCTAATTCTGCTCTTTATCCTCTGCACCGGGATCGCCTTCAATGCCCTGTCAGACGCACGCGCCGGAATGGAAAATGCTGTCAACGTCAAGATGAAAAAATATCAGATCATTCTCGACATGCGTGGTGCTCTTCGCGACATGGACATCGCCGTCCGTAATCTTGCCCTGTTCTCAGACCCGGTTATCCAAAAGCAGGAACAGGACAGAATTACGGCTCAGCAGGCCCTGTACGTTGAGAACCGGCTGGCGCTGGCCGGCATGATGAAGATCGAGTCGACTCCCGCCGGACGTAAAACGTTTCGGAAAATGGAGGGCCTGGAGCGCGAAGACATGCCGACTTATGAAAAGGCTGCACAGCTGGGGGATGCAGCATAACGTTCAGGAAGTAGCTGACTATCTCCTGAAGGTTAACGCAGAGTAACGTCGCACTCATGGAGGAATCTTTCACGGCGTCGCAGTCACTTTCGGCACAGGCCCGGGACCTGCGCGGCGTGGTGGAAACCTGCCGGGTATGACATCTGCCGGAACGGCGAGCCGGGTTATTTCCGTCGTAATTTATGAATCGTTCAGGAACTGATATATGAAATCTGATGCTAGTGATCGACTCGGCGTGGCAGTCTCTGAGACGTCACTGTGCGCCATATACCTGCTTTCCTCATCCGGAGAGGTGCTAACCTGGAACCGGGGTGCTCGGAATATTAAGGGATGGGAAAGACCGGAGATTACAGGGCTGCACTTCTCGGTCTTTTACGATGACGATGAGCGGGCCAGGAACGTGCCGCAAGAAAACCTAGCCGCCGCCCGTAAGCACGGACGCTATTCTGCTGAGGGCTGGCGCCTGCGCAGGGATGGCAGTGTCTTCAGGGCGCTTGTGGACATTGAGTATCTTCGCCCGGCTGAAGGTCAGCAGGCTGCTTACATCAAAATCGTGCGTGACGTATCACGTCACTATGAAGAGAGAGTGGCGCTCAGCAATGCGCAGCGGGTTATCAACCGGCGCGAGGCCGAACTGTCGGATGCCAGCCAGCTGCTGGATGAGATATTCAGCCACACCCCCTGTGCGCTGATTCTATGTGAAGCGGATTCGGGAAAAATTGTCCGCACAAATCAGTCTGCCATTCACTCGGCCTGGCTCCGATCGTCTGTGCTGAGTGGCAACATCCTTACACGACAGTCCGTAACGCGACACACGGATCTGGATACAATATTCAGACGTGGTCTGCACCTTTCGCCGGGCGACGGGTTTGTCGAAACCTTCACTTCCGGAGAGAAGGTGCCGGAGGCTGCTCTGAGGGTGGCGGCAGAAAGGTTGAAAACCAGCGGCGATGGTGAATTTGTTCTTTTCACCGTCCTGGATATTACCGCTGAGCAGCAGGCTACAGCCAGGTCTGCTTATCAGGCCCTGCACGATCCGCTCACGGGACTGCTGAACCGCCGGGGGCTTATGCCGGTACTTAACGGATTCCTGAAGGATAGTCTGCCTTTTACGCTCATGATACTCGATGTCGACCGCTTCAAACTCGTCAATGATGCACTGGGGCATGCTGCCGGTGACGCGCTGCTTACTGAAATCTCTGACCGGCTGCAGGCCCTCCTTAATACCGACGATTTGCTGGCACGAACGGGCGGTGACGAATTTGTCATTCTCCTGCCCGGTGTTATTAATTCGGAGGTGGCGGGCGAAACAGCACGCCGTTTTACCTGCCTGCTGTCGGAACCGTTTACAATCGGGGACCGGAAAGTTATGTCCGGATGCAGCATCGGCATCTGTCTCAGCAGTGGCGACGTGCGGCAGGCGGAAGATATGCTTGCCGCCGCCGACATTGCGCTGTATGAGGCAAAAGCGGCGGGGCGAAATGGCTACGCGATTTTCTCCTCCCGGCTTGCCAGCGCAGCGGCAGAGCGCTTCAGTCTGGAGAACGACCTGCGCAGCGCGCTGGCGAACGGTGAGTTACAGCTTTTTTACCAGCCTGTTGTTGACAGCACCTCGGGTGTGACGGTGTCTTATGAAGCATTAATGCGCTGGTACCATCCCGTCAGGGGCAGCGTACCGCCGTCCGTGTTTATTCCTCTGGCAGAGCAGACCGGACTTATCCATGAGATGGGGACTTTCGCCCTGAGGCGGGCGTGTGCTGAAGTTGCCGGCTGGCCTGACAGCGAACGCATAGCCGTAAACCTCTCTCCCTGCCAGTTTCGCGAGCCCCGGCTGGCCGACATCGTCAGACACGCTCTGCGGCAGAGCGGGCTTGAGCCACACCGGCTTGAGCTTGAGATTACGGAGTCGGCCCTGTTTGAACATCCGGAAGACAGCTATCGCGTCATTCATGAGTTAAAGGAAATGGGGGTGCATATCGTACTGGACGACTTTGGGACAGGTTATTCATCACTGAGCTATCTGCGTACCCGCCTGTTCAGTAAAATCAAAATTGACCGGTCCTTTATCAGCGATTTAATTTCAGATGCGGGCGCGACGGCAATTGTCGGTGCCGTCCTGACGCTGTGTCGCGAGCTCGGTCTGGAGGTGGTGGCGGAAGGCGTTGAAAAAGAAGAGCAGGCGGAATGGCTCCGGACGTCCGGTTGCGGGCTGCTGCAGGGCTTTCTCTTTGGCCGCCCGGGGCCGCACAGAAAGCAAAACCAAACGCTCTGAAGAACTTCTTATGTACGTTTACTGGTCACCCACTGCCCTGATAAAGCAGGCCGACGTGTAGTAAACACAAATATCCGAATGGATGCCTTTGTAAAAAGGATGAAACATAGTGGATTTTTTTCACTCAAAGTGGGTCACGCTGTGATATCGGTAAAATCTGCTTCGTGCCAGAAGCAAACGTCAGCTGTAATTAGCTGTTAATGATTGATGGCCGCCTCTCTTACTTAACAGATACAGATGCGGGCCAGTTATGAGATGCAGAAAAATCGCTGCCGGTACACCTGATTTATGAATGAAGAATAAAACTGTACAATATGATTTTTTTTGTATAACTTTGGCTGTATGTGTTGTTCAGCGCTGAACTAACCGGAGTTCGTTATTTTACAAACCATGCAAGCCGGAAAACTGAACAAAGAAGTTACCGCCTATTTTAGTCTGGCAGTTATGCCGTCACAACAAGAAACATTAGGAACCATTGTGGTTGAGGTGTTCAAATCAGGCCGGACGCTTAGTCGTAAAACCATCTGTCTTCGCCTTATAGCGCGCCTTGAAAAAGCATCATCGCCAGAAGAAGAACAGCACCTCTAGGAACTGGTAAGCCTCTTATTTTCTGAATAGGCTTACTGATAAAGGGGCTGATAACGCGTTGATTATCACGAGTGTAACTGACTAAGAGAGCATTAGCAGTAATGAAAAGTCATACAACAAAAGCGCGCGTTGAGATACTTATTGGTGAGGCTGCATTAGCTCTCTTCGATGAGAAAGCCCCCGTTTCGTGGACCGGCATCTTGAGAAAGCTTGAAGCTCAGCTTTCAGCTGAACATGATGAATCCAGAGTGGAGGTATTCAAAATGGCCATCGAGGACATCAGGACAGAGATTAACCGGCGCGGCTCAGACAGGGATAGTGATAATGAAGCTCAAAGTGCGACTGCATCTGAAGATTCTGACAGATCCAGCCGACATTGAGTTCGGCTAACTTTCCGACTAAAGCTTAAAAATTTAAAATTTCTTAAAACTGACAGCGATAATGCTATGAAATCTCAGATGCATCAGATAATTAAATCAGACGGATCCGACCTTATTCACGCTCTTGAGAATATTGAAGATATTTATGAGGACGAGAAAAGAATTTTTTCTGATGCCATCAGGACGCTTCTTACTTCATCAGGAAGTGTGACCAGCAGAGAAATGCTTTTCTATCTGATTGCTGAAATGGAATCGACAAGTGATGTGGTCAGACTGGATGTGCTACGCACATGTCTTGAGATCCTGATAGGACTGAAAGAATCAGAATAGGTTGCCTAATCTAATGCATTTTTTTCAGTAATTGTTGGATCAATTCCAGACAATCGCGATGAATTTCTGAATCACCGGTAGTTTCACTTAGTTGATACAAAGCCTGAATGAGGCTTTCAAGAGTTACAGCGCTACCAGTCAATAGCAGATTAGTTGTTGCGCGCCCTATAAGAGCGCGGATTTCGTCTGAAACATCATGCGCGTTAGTTTTCAACCCGCCTCCCCGCCTCCATCTGGTGTATATTCATCCAGTGTATCATTATGCTGCCTGATCATCCAATCAGTGACTAACGCGATAAACATTTCCTTACTGCGCTGCGTACTGAAGCCGCTGATGGCCTTTTACCTTACAGGCCTTTAGGACCAGAAAAAAAACAACAGCACAGATGAATCTCAGGACTAACCATTGTCCGTCAGGCTATCCAGTATGTGCCTGTGAGTAGATAAAAGATACAGCGCAAAGATAGCGACATTTGCTTTTTGCACGATTTAGCTGTCATGTCTTAGCACAGTGATTAAGAAAAATTAAAAAGTGCGTCCTTCTGCATCGCGACTACAGTCAGTGGTGAGGTTATCAAAAATCGTGCTTATGGAGGATATACCGTGTTAATTCAAGACGACGAGAAAGGCCACGTCATTATTGGCGAAGCGGCATTACACCTGGCGCTGGCTGAAAAGGAGATTAACGTTATCTCTCTCATCGGCGAACTGGGTCACATGGCTGCGAATACAACTTGTGATAAAAGGCTCAGCGACATTTCAGAAGCCCGAAGCTGGCTGAAGAAGTACGCTAATCCTGAACATACAGAGCAGTCTGTGCCGTTCCTGCAGACACTTGCAGGTCTGAACGAAGAAAAGCATTAACGCCATAGGACGTAGTCCGGCTCCGGCCGGAAGACGACAGCACCAGATGACCTCATCGGTCGCGTGAAAACGTGTACCGGCCGGAGAAACTGTCAGGGATGACATCTCGGCATATGCTCCGGAAGTTGTACATAAGTTATGCACTGATTCTGTGGATAAAGAAGATGCAATTTTTAACTCGTCCTGCCCTTACAGAGTTTTATGCCGTCGTCTACATAAACTCGCTTATGTAATTACATAATTTCTTCATATCGAAACCCGTTTATTCGCCATGCACGATAAGACAGAGCTGGTTCTTTAGTATGCTCTGAATACTACGGTTTCCAGTTTATTCCTGTCATAGGCCATTTTTTCTCTGCCTCCTGCAGCTCGCGTTCCATCTCATCCATCCAGTCAGCTTCAGCTTCAGACTTAGTGTTCTCGACGATGAAGGCCCTCATTGAATGTGGTTTACTAATGTTAATTTCATCGACCATCTTCTTTTCCTCTGCTGAAAATTATTTTGTCACATCACTGATGGATCATCAGCTTCAGTCTGTCGCTGCTATCATCAACAACAGTTCAGTTAAATGATTTTTACCAGTCAGATAAGTGAAAATTTGTATAGGCTACAAGTGCATATTTGAGCTTTACGTCCATACTTAGCATGTCCTTCATCAGGATTTCAGTTTTTTCAGCCACTGCAGGTATTCGGCCCCCGCTGGGGGCTTTTTTTCATCTGCGCCGGTTATCTGCCGTCTAAAACGCGCTTAATTGCTCAGGATAATAATGTGACGCTTAACTGCGGAGATAGGACATTTGACGCATTTTAGTACTCAGTCGCTAAAGACGGTTTACCTGACGGATGTATTCACTTAATCCTGTTTAAAGATACAGTCATACAGACAGAATCATGAACCCATTTACCGCTTGCGCTTGCAGTTATCGCAATCTTCTTTAGGCTTAAGTCAGGTCGGTGGCTTCGCCGTACCGTGATAAAATAAAATCTGATGTATTCATCTTTGAACCGCCTGCAGGGCGGCTTTTTTTACACCTAAAAGCAGTTGTGTTTACGATACCTGCAGCTGACCTGGTAATCCCTTCATTTCCGGCTAGAAAATCCTGTTCAGCGCACCTGAAGTACTCAGCCACCGTGAGTGGAACGACTGCTATCTGCGGACCTAAGCAGCACCAAAACAGCAACAGTACAGATACTGAACAGGCTACCTATTTATCCTGTGTAAAGAATTCAGTCAGGGTAGACTATCCCAGGAGCGGCACCTTAACTACAGGCATAAAAAAACCCGCGTTACACGGGTATAAAAACTTTCAATTGGGGCAATTCCATCTGTCAGCATTTGCTGACACTAATGATAATACAGAGGTTATGGTAATTAGAAAACAATCATTCAACAATTATCACGCATAGCATCTCTACAAGACTCTGCTTACCAAAGACACAAAAATTTTCGACGACATGACGGTTGAATACTGTACTTATTCTGCTGACTTCAGATGAAGGATTTGGGATAAGTTGCACTAAAATTAGCCAAAGAGTTTAAAAATTTAGCATCCTCATAGGGTTTACAATTTTGAGTGTCGTTTCGGCTTGATCAATTCCGCAGATTGATATTACTGTTTATTCATACAGTATCTATTCTGGGGGATTCATTATGCCACGCGACTACGAAATCATGATGGCTTTCAGGCAGGCGATTAAGCGCGATGCCGAAGGCCGATTCACCATCAGTACACTCGACTTTGTAAAAGAGCTTGGCCGGATGAACTGGCATTACACGCTCAACTCTGCGAATAAGTGGATAGAGACACACACGACTACGTTTCGGGATATCTCACCTACAGACGGTGATGAGCGAGTGTTTCAGGTGTTCAATCCGAACGGCGGTATGTGATGTTCGCACTGGTTGATGTGAACTCGTTCTATGCGAGCTGCGAAACGGTTTTTCGTCCCGACTTACGCAGTAAACCAGTGGTAGTGCTGTCGAATAACGATGGATGTGTTATTGCCCGTTCCGCTGAAGCCAAAAAGTTGCAGGTGCCAATGGGTGCGCCTTACTTCAAGCTTAAAAACGAATTCAGAAAACACGGCGTGCATATCTTCAGTTCGAACTATGCGCTCTATGCGGACATGAGTAACCGTGTAATGACGACGCTCGAACAGATGGCACCCAGCGTGGAAGTCTATTCGATAGATGAAGCTTTCCTGGACCTGACCGGTGTGCGCAACTGCATGGTACTGGAAAACTTTGGACGGGAAGTGCGTGAGACGATTAAACGCAATACGCATCTGACTGTAGGCGTTGGCATTGCGCAGACCAAGACTCTTGCCAAACTGGCAAATCACGCCGCAAAAAAATGGAAGCAGACTGGCGGAGTTGTTGATTTGTCGAATATCGACCGACAGCTTAAGCTGATGGCGCTTGTGCCTGTTGAGGATGTCTGGGGAGTGGGACGGCGTATCAGTAAAAAACTGAATGCAATGGGCATCAGCACGGCGAAAGACCTCTCAGAACAGAGCACCTGGATTATCCGCAAACATTTCAACGTCGTGCTTGAGCGTACAGTCAGGGAGTTGCGCGGCGAGTCGTGTCTGGCGCTGGAAGAGTTCGCCCCCACCAAACAGCAAATAGTCTGCTCCCGATCGTTCGGTTCACGCATCACTGATTACAGGGATATGCGCCAGGCGGTGTGTGCTTTCGCAGAACGCGCTGCCGAAAAACTGAGAAAAGAAAGGCAGTACTGCAGGCAGATTGCCGTTTTTGTCCGGACCAGCCCGCACGCTGAAGGTGAGGTGTTTTACGGAAATCAGGCAACCGGCAAACTGCTGACGCCGTCAAATGATACCCGCGATATCATCCGTGTCGCCATGGACGCGCTTGACAGGATATGGGTAGACGGACACCGATATATGAAAGCAGGCGTCATGCTGGGTGATTTCTACAGTCAGGGGGTGGCCCAGCTTGACCTGTTTGACGAATATCAGCCGCAAGCGAATAGTGAAGCCCTGATGCGGGTGATTGATGGGCTCAACCAGAGCGGCAAGGCCAGTCTTTTTTTTGCAGGGCAGGGTATTCAGAAGTCCTGGTCGATGAAGCGAGATATGCTTTCACCTGCCTATACCACAAGGGTTACCGATCTGCCGGTGGTGTGCTGATCGTTTCTCATTCTAAGTGTGGTGCCGTTAAGGTATTCAAGAGCTTAATACTGTCAAATTAGCATGACTCAAACTATGTGTGGCTTTCGGCCTCTGCCATGCCTTATCCATTAATTCGATTATCACACATGATGGCAAAGCATCCGGAGGGCAAGGGTTGGAGGGGATTAGCGTGACGGGAAAAGTAAAGGCCACCATCATCGCGATGTACAACCCGCTATGGCCTGCCATTTAGATTTCAGAACACCTGTCATAAGCGTCAAATGTGTACACAGGCTTGTACATAATAAAAAGCAGTTATAAAAAGCATGCCAATAACCCTCTATTTACCAAGCATGTGGATTTATGACTGTTATAGTTGCGCTTTATATGGGAGGAACCATGAGCGAACTGATTGATATTTTTACAAGTCACAAAAGTGAACGCAGTTTCACTGAGCAACCTGTCGATGAAGCTGTGCTGGATCGGATTATCAGTACCG
>Ga0157369_10001289_pt1 | contig 31176 bp, 29 predicted proteins | sample C25metaG_FD_113461 | JGI IMG/M metagenome (GOLD analysis project Ga0157369, IMG submission 113461) | Corn rhizosphere microbial communities from Kellogg Biological Station, Michigan, USA - C2-5 metaG | ecosystem: Host-associated > Plants > Roots > Rhizosphere > Soil | place: USA: Michigan... | reverse complement strand
GGAATAAAATCGCTCACGAGCTGAAAGGCCGTCTGAATAGTAGCCACAGCCCCGATAAAAACAGAAATAATACTGATAATACCGAGCGACCCTACGCCCTGCGAGACCATCTCACGCATAACCTCAGACCAGTATACCTTAAATTTTTCTGGCCGTCTAAAGCTTAATCGTAATAAGAGCAGATACCTGCCAAAGTGGTAAAACATTGTTCAAAAATACATTTTTTAATAAACTCACTTCAATGCTTGCTATAAATGAGCTAATTTTAATTAATTATGGAAAACGCTCTTATTACCGGTGCATCAAAAGGGATGGGCCGAGCAATTGCTCTTGCTTTCGCTAAAGAAGGATTAAACCTTGCAATTTGTTCAAGAAATATAAAAGAATTGGAGGAAACAGCCAACCAATTGCAATCTATCAACCCTAACATTAAAATTTTCACAGCACAAGCCGATGCCAGTAACCGTACAGAGCTACTCCGTTTTGCTGCCCAGGCCGAACTCAAACTTGGCACCATAACCGTACTGGTAAATAATCTGGGTACTTATATACCCGGCTCTATTCTTGATGACGAGGATCATACCTTATCAAACCTCATCAACATTAACCTGATGCCAGCCTATGAATTGTACCGCTACTTTGGCAAAACAATGATAGCCGCAAAGAAAGGACATATTTTTAACATCTGCTCTATAGCTGCCCACGAACCCGTTGTAGCCGCCGGCAGCTATACTGTAACAAAATCTGCTCTGCTTAGTCTTAATCATATAATGAGACTTGAAACACAGGAACACGGTATCAAAGTAACAGCAATAGTTCCGGGCTCAACGCTTACAGCTTCGTGGGAGGGCACTACGGTGGATAAAAACCGGTTTATTTTACCCGAGGATATAGCCACCGCCATTATTACTGCTTATAAGATGAGTCCAGGCGCTAATGTTGAAGAGATTGTGATGAAGCCTGTGTTCGGTCAGGTTTAAATATATCTCTAAAGCAAAAATAAAATGGACAAGAAACTCTATCGCGACGAAAGCCGGAAAGTGATCGGCGGAGTTTGCGCTGGTTTAGCAGAATACTTTAGCATTGATGTTTCTATCATACGGCTCGTATTTGTGCTGGCCCTTATTCTTCATGGCACAGGGGTCTTACTCTATATTATCTTATGGATCGTATTACCCAGAAAGGAATATACGTTTACCCCTCCGGATTATGTAGTACCTCCAACACATGTTCCCGGTGTTGACCCGCTGCCCCCACTTACGCCCCAACCCCGCCGCGCCAGCAAAGCATCGCTTATTGGCGGACTGATCCTGATCTTGTTAGGAGCAGGACTTCTGCTCGACGAATTTGACATCATTCCGGATTGGGATTTCAGCCGATCATGGCCGGTGATCCTGATTGTGGTTGGGCTGGTGCTAATGTTTAGTCGCGAGCGCCGCAAACCTGGCGTTACCTGGCAGGAGCCCGAAAAGAAAGACGAATCAAATACTAACGATAACCCTCCAATTGTATAACCATGAGACAAGATAAACTTATACCGGGCGTGGTTTTGGTTTTGATCGGCACGCTCTTTCTGCTGTATAATTTCCATGTGCTTCATTTCCACTGGATCAATATATTGCACCTTTGGCCGGTATTTCTGCTCATCGGCGGCATTAACCTCATCTTTGCGCACAACCGCTCGGGCTGGGCAACTGCCTTAAAAATCCTGGTTATTGTATTTGGCTTCGGCTTGGTACTGTTCGGTGATTTTGGCTACAACTGGAATTGGTGGCCAAACCGTTACTATCGCTACCATCAGGATGATAATGGCAACTATCAGGATAATAACGATAACGATGATGACAACGACACCACGAGTGGACCCGGCTCTATCCGCAAAATTGAAGGCAGCAGTAATTTCCATGCCGACTTTCCCACCGGCACGCAAAACGCTCGTCTAAATCTTAAAGGCGGCGCGAGCAGCTATTCACTTGCCGATACCACTAACTTGCTCTTCGAAGCCAGTACCACCGAGTACCGTAATAAATACGACCTTAACACCCACCAGGAAGGTAATACCGCGGTGGTTGATTTTGACCTGAAAGGACATAAAGGTGTGTGGGATTGGGGAAACGGCAATAAATCCAACCGGGCTGTCCTTAAGCTTAACCCACGCCCAATATGGGATGTGAACATAGACGCGGGGGCGACAAGCCTGGACTTTGATCTGAGCAGGTTCAAAATTAACTACGTAAAAATTAGCGGCGGAGCCGGCGAGTTTAAAGTGAGATTAGGCGCACCGCTCACTTCTACCAAAGTCGACGTATCGTCTGGCGTTTCTGATGTGGAGATTAGCGTTCCGCAGAATGCAGCTTGCAGCATTGACGCACATTCAGGCTTGTCATCCAACAGCTTTGATGGCTTCAACAAAACTTCTGACAATCATTACGAAACACCTGGCTTCGCCAACGCAACCAATAAAATCTATATCACCATTAACGGCGGATTATCTGATTTTAAGGTTAGAAGATATTGATGATTTGCGATTTCGGAATTACGATTTCGGATTTTTAATAGCTGATTTTTATAGAGGCCCCTTGCGGGGCCTCTTATGTTTGCTCCATTTTGCTGCTACAGGTCGTGCAGCGGATACAACGTAACTTATCCTTCAACCATTCAATTTAACCGGATGCCTTTTCTCTGGTGGTAATTGCTGGTAGGCTTTGTAGCACGAATTTAAATAAGTGGTTAAATTAAAATCAGTAGCAGTGTACTGCTTAACTGAAGGGCGGTACATTTCAATAAAATCATCCAGCTCCTGGCCTTTTAAGGGCACATATTTGGCAATATTTTCGGGAGTGAACACTTTGGCGATCTGATTTGCAACATCGTCTGTGTGCTGTAAGTCCTGTTCCTTCTGGCGTTTCTTCTCCTCGCTATTATTCAAATGCATACGCAGGCTTACACCGCCTTTTCTAAAGCCCCTGTCATCGAGTTGGTAAGACATGGTTTGGCCGTGAAAGTCGGGATCTCTCATTGTTGCGATCTTAACGTCCTGGGTGTTTCTGATGGTTACCTCTTTCAGGTTAAGCACCAGCGGCTGCAAAAACACCTCTTTGGCATTAAAATCAGTCACCACAACCGTGTCTGGCTTGTAAGAGTAAGCACTAAAAACCAGCACATCGTTCCGTTTTGCCTTAATGCTGAAATCTCCCTTATTATCCGTAACAGCAGTTTGACCGGTAGCCGGATTTTCAACCCGTGTCCCTGCGATAGCAATCCGGGTTTTGAACTCCATTACTCTTCCCGTCACTAAACTTTGCGCACTTGCCGACGTAATAATCAACAAACACAGCACAACCGTAAAATAAAAAAAGCGCATCTCTAAAAGTAGCAATAAAAGCTATTGGCAAAGGTGTTAAAAAATGTTAAAGACCGTTCATTGAAGTTTGATTACACACTTTCTCAGCACAATACACCCAATCAATAACCTCTTTTATCTCCTGCTACTACAAAAGCTCCGGTTTGATCTTTTGAGTGAAATCCCGGGCGAACTTATTCATCTTGGGCTGGATCACAAACATGCAGTATGGCTTAGTGTGATTATCTGCGAAGTAGTTCTGATGATAATCTTCTGCCACATAGAAATCGGTAGCAGGAACAATTTGCGTCACAATCTGCTTATTGAATACACGCTCTTCGGTGAGCTTTTTTATCATGGCTTCCGCCTGTTGCTGCTGGGTGTCGTCATGGTAAAAAACAGCGGAACGATACTGGGTGCCTACATCATTTCCCTGACGGTTAAGCGTGGTAGAATCGTGGGTTTTAAAAAAGATGAGCAATAGCTCGTCAAAACTAACCTCATCGGCATCAAATTCAACTTCAATAGCTTCCGCATGCCCGGTATCGCCATTGCACACCTCCATATAGGTAGGGTTCTGAGTTTTACCGCCAATATATCCTGATTTTACGCTTTTTACTCCCTTTATTGCCTGAAAAATCGCTTCTGTGCACCAGAAACACCCCCCTGCAAATGTTGCTTTTTGTAAGTTCATATTTAAATGTATCTATACTATAAATGTACGATAAATAACACCTGCTACCCGCGTGCTATTTATGATTTGCCGATACACTACAATATTCACTCCAAAACCTGGTATTTACAACTGTAATGTTTATTACCCTTTTAACCTACCCCTAACTTCCCCACCTATTCAATCCACCCTAACTCTTTTAACTCCTCAAATTCTTTTGACTTACTTTAACCTCTTTAACGCATTTTAACTTCTCCAATCTCTCCCCCCAGTTGTAACTCTTTTAACTTCTCTAACCCACTTTAACATTTTTAACCCTTTTAACTTCTCCACCTCTCTAACTCACTTTACCCCCCCTCTAACCTCCCCTTCATTAAGTTTATGTTAAACCAATTCAAGTTCGGGTGCAATCCGTATTTTTGATTACTACAATTTGCTCATGAAACACAGAATTCTTTTAAGTATCGCCGCCGGTGCGGGTATGTTTGTTTCCGCTTACGCCCAACTTCCCGGTAAAATAAATTCAACACAACAGGTTTTATTGCCCAATGGCTGGAAACTGAGTCCGGCAGGTAACCATCACCTACAACTGGGCGACTTGCCTTTAAATATGCAACTTTCCGCTTCCGGAAAGCTACTGGCAGTTACCAATAACGGTGAAAGTGTTCAATCGGTCCAATTGATCGATCCTAAAACAGAACGGCTGCTTGATGAACAAGTGATCAAAAAATCATGGTACGGTCTGGCCTTTAGTCACGATGAGCGCAAATTGTATGCAGCAGGTGGTAATGACAACCTGATTGTATGCTACCATATAGACAACAACAAACTGAGACAAGCGGACACCATTAAGCTGGGCAAGCCCTGGCCCAATAAGATTTGCCCTACCGGTATAGCCGTTAACCGCAGCAATACCAGACTTTATACGGTAACTAAAGAAGACAATACTTTATATACCATTGATCTCACAAGCAATAAGATCTTGTCGCAAACTAGACTTGGAACAGAAGCTTACGCTTGCCTTTTATCTCGGGACGAAAAATCGCTATATATCTCCCTATGGGGCGGCGATGAAGTAGCCGTTTATAACGTTGCTGAGCAGAAGATCAGCAAAACCATTAAAGTTCAAAGTCACCCCAATGAGCTGCTGCTCAACAAAAAGGGCAACATACTTTATGTGGCTAACGCCAATGATAACTCGGTTTCGGTTATCAATACCTTAACAGGAAGAGTAATAGAAACCATATCTGCTGCACTTTACCCAACGCATCTTACCGGATCAACCACTAACGGGCTTTCTTTAAGCAGCGATGAAAAAACACTGTACATTGCCAATGCTGACAACAATTGCCTTGCCGTGTTTGACGTATCGGTCACTGGCAACAGCAGAAGCAAGGGCTTTATACCGGTGGGCTGGTATCCTACAAACATTAAAACACTGGGCAATAAAATTATGGTGGCCAATGGTAAAGGCTTTACTTCCATGGCTAATCCGCTGGGGCCGCAACCCGTGCGAAAAACCGACAACAGTGGCTACCAACGCAGCCCGGTTAATAGCAAGGAACAATATATTGGCGGACTATTTAAAGGAACTTTGTCCTTCATTGCTACACCCTCGGCTACTGAATTAAAGAATTACACCAAACAGGTTTATGCAAATACACCCTTCAACCTGCAAAAAGTAAAACAGGCTGACGGGCTGTCGGGGAACCCGATTCCAACAAAAGCAGGACAAAAATCGCCCATCAAATACGTTTTCTACATCATCAAAGAAAACCGTACGTACGATCAGGTTTTAGGCGATATGCCACAGGGCAATGGCGATACCTCGCTCTGCATATTCGGCAAACATGTTACACCGAACCTGCATGCACTGGCGAATGAATTTGTATTGTTAGATAACTTTTATGTAGATGCCGAAGTAAGCGCCGACGGGCATAACTGGAGCACGGCTGCTTACGCCACAGATTTTACCGAAAAAACCTGGCCAACCAGCTACGGCGGTCGTGGCGGCAACTATGATTTTGAAGGAACCCGTAAAGCTGCCTACCCGCGCGACGGTTACATCTGGGATTACTGTAAACGAGCAAGCATAAGCTACCGTACTTATGGCGAGTTTGGCGAATACGGCAAAGGTAATCTTAAATCATTAGAAGGGCATGTGGCTTCCTCACCCGGTTTTGACTTAAGTATTAAAGACCAGACACGTACGGATATCTGGATCCGCGATTTTGACTCATTACTTGCCGTGAACCAGGTTCCACATTTTAACACGGTTCGCATTTCAAATGACCACACGAGCGGTCAACAAAAGGGAGCTATTTCACCTATTGCTGCAGTGGCTGATAATGATCTGGCTGTGGGTCGTTTTGTTGAGCATTTATCAAAAAGCCGTATCTGGAACGAATCAGTAGTATTTATATTGGAAGACGATGCCCAGAATGGCCCTGATCACATAGATGCACATCGTTCGCCGGTATACATCGCAGGACCGTATGTAAAACGCAATACCATCAATCACGAAATGTATTCAACCTCCGGTGTACTACGGACTATCGAACTGATTCTTGGCTTACCACCAATGAGCCAGTATGACGCCGCGGCAAAACCTTTATTCGATTGCTTTACCAATACGCCCGATACCCGGGAATATAAAGTTAAACCTGCGGAAGTTGATTTAGAGAAACGCAATATTGCGGTAAATGAAAGCAGCAAGCGCTCTGATAAATGGAATTTTGCTAAAGAAGACGCCGTGCCCGACCTGGACCTTAACGAAGTGATCTGGAAATCTGTTAAAGGTGAAGATGCACAAATGCCTGCACCGAAAAGAAGTGCTTTTGTTATATTGGAACAGAAAAAGAAACATGATGATGATTAATTTGTTTATTTTTTCATTCAAACCCCTAAGCTAATGACGGTTATAGAGAACGAGTATTTAAAGGTTAGTATACGTAACCAGGGAGCCGAACTTACCTCTGTTGTGAATAAGGAAACCGGCATTGAACACTTATGGCAGGGCGATCCGAACGTCTGGGGTTGGCATGCACCAAATTTATTTCCCATTGTGGGCGGCCTTATCAATAACGAACTATTGGTTGACGGCAAACTTTATCCCATGCAGCGGCACGGCTTTGCGCGCCCAACTGAATTCAGGCTAGCTGAGAGCAAAAGGGATTGCGCTATGTTCTCATTAGCCTACTCTGCTGATACCCTTACTGCTTATCCTTTTAAATTTAATTTTCAGGTTAAATACGACCTGATCGATAATTCATTGCGGATCACTTATAAGGTTATCAATCTCGATAATAAAAATATCTACTTTTCGGTTGGCGGCCATCCTGCCTTCAATGTGCCCTTCAGAGACGGTGAGCGTTATGAGGACTATTACCTCGAGTTTGAAGTTGCCGAAAAATTGGAAACACATCTGCTATCAGCTGCCGGACATTTTACAGGCCAGACCGAGCCTGTGGCTATGAAAGGAACCAAACTCCATTTGACGCGCGAGCTTTTTGCCAAGGATGCACTGGTATTTAAAGACTTACAGAGCAGGCTCATCACCATCAAAAGTGACAGGCACAACCTTTCGCTCGGGGTTGAGTTTCCGCATTTTAACTACCTGGGTCTTTGGGCCAAACCTGGGGCCGACTTTGTTTGCATTGAGCCCTGGCTGGGCTGTGCGGACACCGAAGGCCAGCCAAAAGATATTAAAGAAAAAGAAGGCATTGTCAAATTAGAGCAGGGACACGTGTTTGAGGCGCCTTATTTCATCACGATATAAATAAAAAGCAACTTCGCTACCCAACTGTATGAAAGCAGACCCCTTAAAACGTTTTTCAAACCGGGTAGACAATTATGTAAAGTACCGGCCCAGCTACCCGCCGGCTGTAGTGGAGTACCTAACCAAAAAATGTTCGCTGAACGAAGATTCGGTTGTTGCTGATATAGGCTCTGGCACGGGCATTTTCAGCAAACTTTTGCTGGAACACCGTTTTAACGTTTACGGTGTTGAACCCAATGATGCCATGCGTAAACGGGCAGAACATGATCTTAAACAGTACAAAAAATTTGCTTCTATAAATGGCACAGCCGAAGACACCACGCTACCAGCCGGTAGTATCGACCTGGTTGTTTGTGCGCAGGCTTTTCACTGGTTCTGTAATGCAGAAACGCAAAAGGAATTTAAGCGCATCTTAAAACCTCAAAACTGTGCGGCCCTGCTATGGAACAACAGGCAAACCGATGCCGACGCCTTCGCCACAGCCTATGAGTTACTACTCAAAGAAAAATCTCCCGACTATTCCGAAGTGAACCATAAGAACCTTACGGAAACGGATTTTGTGGGTTTCTTTAAGGATGGCAAATACTCGACTGCAAAATATGCCAACGTTCAGGTATTCGACTTTGACGCACTTCGAGGCCGCGCATTTTCTTCGTCCTACGTGCCACCGGAAGATACTGACGAAGGACAACTTTTCTTGTCGGCGCTACATGATATTTTTGATCAATACCAGGTAAAAGGGAAAGTGAAGTTTACCTATCAAACTGAGGTGTATTTGGGAGAAGTGTAACATAGGCACAGACATCGCGAAATAAAATAATAATAAAACGTTATTGCCTGTTGTTAAATACTAGCATGTTACTTATCAGGGGCGGTTTTATAATTCAAATCGACATATTCATCTGGATACCTTTTTGAAATTTTCAATAAAATAACTTGCCCCTTCTTAAATGTATCAATATTGCTTACCAGATAATCATAGTCATACAGTTTGTTCTTATAGCGATATTCGAACAGTAATGACCAATTACCTCTAGCAGGATTGATGGCCTTAACTTTTGCCTTAACAATAGCCGCATCTTTTAGTGCTTCATCACATTTTTTGTCATCAATAACCATATAAATTACAGATGGTAAAATAAAAAAGATTAGCACTATTATTAATCTTCCTTTTAACGAAATCGGCTTATTTAACAATTGTTTCCATGTCATTTCTCATCTCATTGCAGTCGCTCGGGTCTCCTGAGCGACGACTATCCCGAGGCCTCCGGCCTAAATAATTTCATCATATAAGGCGGCCCGAGGCGGCAGAATAGCGGTCACTTGCGCGGACGTGAGCGACTGCATGAGAGTATACAACTTAATTATCTAAAACAACCCCAACTGTCCATCGTCATCCATGTCAATATCATCCGGATTGGTGATCTCGAAATCGACTTTTTTCTTCGCCTGATCTGGTTCTACATCGGGGGACGGTTTTTCAACCGGAATTTCATCCGGTTCTGTATCCTCTACGGAGTCTGGCGCCGGATCTGGTACATCTTCCGGATCATCGTGTTCAGCAATCAGTTCAATGCTTTGAACCACATGTGCCGATAGCCGGTTCCCCATCGCCTTCATCCCTTTCACATCAATAAGATCAGTGAGGTTAAGCTCAACCAGTTCAGGAACCTGGGCTTTACCTTTCAGTTGCTCTACCTTTACCACCGGCTGTGCAGCTCCTGATATAAGCACGAGCTTGGAGCCGGGCTCTTCCGATATAATGCTGGTAACCTTGCCTACTGCGAGATTCTCAAAGGTGAACCGCTTAACCAGGTAGTTTTTCGATTTGCCATCATAGTGCACCACGGCATAAACTTTCTCCTGCTCATACTTCTCGATTAGGATCATCTTATCGTCGAAGTGATTATTAAGGTCAAACGTGGTTAGCTCGTAGGTACCGTTGCTCATAACGGTTAATATCTTATCATCGCCATCAAACTCGCCAAGGTAATTGCCGCGACCATCCGCATTCAGCCTTTTCAGCACATCATCAAACCAAATTTTACGGCCGGCCAGGGTTGATACCCCTTTGCTCTTGAGCACTATCTTTTTAACCGGATACTTGGTCACAATGTTACCCATCGAGTTACGACCCTTTATGGCTATATCCGCAAAGTTCTCATCAAACTGCAGTTTCTTGAGTTTAGAATGCGGCTTAAGCTGAATGTTCACTACCTCTGCTTCGCCATTAGGGTTAGCGCTAAAGTAGAGCGTTTTACTGCCCTTGGACCCTTTGGTAAGATCATATTCTTTATCGCGGGTAGTACCTACCACAGAGAAACGTTTAATGTAGGAAATCCCACTTTGCCCGTCTTTATAGATCATGTTATACACGGTGCGCTCATCATTTTTTTTGAACACGCCCACGTGAATGATCTCCTTACCCACAAATACTTTATCCTGAACCTTGGTTACAATAAAACGACCGTCTGCGCGGAAAACAATGATTTCGTCAATATCAGAACACTCGCAAACAAACTCGTCCTTACGCAAGCCGCTACCGATAAAGCCATCTTCGCGGTTCACGTATAATTTCACGTTGGCCAGGGCTACCTGCGCCGCCTCAACCTTATCAAAAGTGCGCAATTCTGTTTTTCGTTCCCGACCCTTGGCGTACTTATCTCTCAGCTTTTCGTACCAGGCAATGGTATAGTCAACAAGGTGTTTAAGGTTATGGTTAACCACCTTAATTTCATCTTCCAGCGCCTTCATCTGCTCATCGGCCTTTTTCACATCAAAACGGGTGATGCTGCTCATTGGCTTATCGATTAGCTTCTTATAATCTTCCGGCTGAATCTCGCGATAAAACTGGCTGAAGAAGGGCTCAAACAAACGGTTCAACACCTCCAATACGGTGTCAAAGTTGCCCGAGTTTTCATAGTCGGGATGCTTATACATCCCCTCCTGGATAAATATTTTTAGCAATGAGCTGAAGAAGATCTTCTCCTTTAGCTCATTGAGTCTGATTTCGAGTTCCTGGCGTAAAAGCTCCCTGGTATAATTTGCATTTTCAATGAGCACGTCATTTACGCTCATAAAAAATGGCTTATCTTCCTTAATTACGCAGGTATTGGGCGATATGGATACTTCGCAATCCGTAAAGGCATACAAAGCATCGATAGTAACGTCTGGCGATATACCGGATGCGAGGTGGACAATGATCTCTACGTTTTTGGCCGTATTATCCTCAATCTTCCGGATCTTGATCTTACCCTTATCATTTGCACTGATGATGCTATCGATTAAACCGCCGGTAGTAGTGCTGTACGGAATCTCGGTAATAGCCAGCGTCTTTTTATCGCGCTCAACAATTTTAGCGCGCACGCGCACCTTTCCGCCGCGCTGTCCCTCGTTGTAGGCCGAACAATCGGCCAAACCGCCTGTAGGAAAATCGGGCACCAGGTTAGGCCGGTTACCGCGAAGTACTTCGATGGCAGCATCGATTAACTCAATAAAGTTATGAGGCAAAATTTTAGTAGCCAAACCTACGGCAATACCGTCTGCACCCTGAGCCAGCAGCAACGGGAATTTTACGGGGAGAGTAATAGGCTCGCGGTTACGTCCATCGTAACTCGCCTGCCAGTCGGTAGTGTCTGGATTAAAAACAACGTCGTTGGCAAACTTTGACAAACGGGCTTCGATATAACGCGGAGCCGCAGCGGAGTCGCCGGTGATGGGGTCGCCCCAGTTACCCTGTGTATCAATGAGCAGGTTCTTCTGCCCTATCTGCACCATGGCGTCGCCGATAGAAGCATCACCGTGCGGGTGATACTTCATGGTATTACCGATTACGTTGGCAGCCTTGTTAAAGCGGCCGTCGTCCATCTCTTTAAGGGAGTGGAGGATACGCCGCTGAACCGGCTTCAACCCATCATTAATATGCGGAACAGCACGATCTAGAATTACATAAGACGCATAATCCAGAAACCAGTTCTCATACAAACCGGCCAGGGAAATTACGTTATGAAGCGTTTCGTTATTATTGTTATTAGTATTGTCGTTAGTAATATCTGACATAAGTTCTATTAACCACAGAGTTCATAAAGAAGGCTCAGAGAGCACTAAGTATTTATTACGCGACGAACTTCCTCTTTAAGCTTTAATACCTTAAAGTTAATAAGCAGTCCTAATTTGCGATTTGAAATTTTAAGATAGGTAAGTAGCTGAGCTAAATGAATATCGTTTAACGCTTCTACTGATTTTATCTCAATTATTAATTTGTTCTCAACCAGCAAATCTAAGCGATATCCACATTCTAATTTAATTTCTTGATAAATTAAAGGCAGGGGTTTTTCCTTCTCAACATATAGTCCGGCTTTAACAAGCTCATAATAAAGACATTCTTTGTAAGCCGACTCCAATAAGCCGGGGCCTAAACATTTATGAAGCGAAATTGCAGCACCAATCATTGTACTTGACAATTTATTTTCGATTTCCATTCGTAAGTATCTGCAAATAACTCAAGGCCCAATTTACTAATTTTTTTAGTCTTATAAAACTTTAATCTCTGTGTACTTTGTGCCTTCTTCTTTGTAACTCTGTGGTTTATTAATGTCAGAGCCTATTTTTCTTCAACTCACGCATCATTTCGTTATACCGCTGCTTTCTGCACATCGCGCTTACCGTATTGGCTATGCGGGTAACACGGGTAGCATCAGTTTTAGCGCTGTCTATCCATTTAATAAAATAGTCGCGATGTGATTTGGGTAGCTGACCAAAGAAATCCATGGCCTCCGGCTCGTCATCGAAACACTCTTGCAGATCAGCGGGCATTTTGATCTCAAAATCATCGTCGGGCTCAATAGTTACAGCCAGCATAGCACCCTTATTTTTATGAATACCTTTTCTAATTACGGCATTAAGTGCCATAATAAAGTTGCCCTCGCCCATCGGCATTAATGCAATACCGCGAATAGGGAAACTATCAAGGAACCCCTTCACCCTGAACGACTTTTTATTGCCAGGCTTTAATTGCTGTGCAATATCAGCCGGAATCTCAATATAGGACCAGCCCGTCTTTTCTCCCTGCTCGGCAAACTGAAGTATAATCGTATTAAACCGTACCATCTAATGCTAATGTGAAAACGAAGTTACAATAAGGGCTTAAAAATGTGCAAATGTTAAGACTTTGTTAAATCTCAAAATTTAACAAGAAATGCTGTAACGCGAGCGTAAATGGCGGCGTCTTATAGTCGTAATTAAATTTAATAACCTAAATACAATTATTATGAAAACTCTAACATCAATTTTACTGGGTCTATCATTACTTACCATAGTTACGGCAGCTAAAGCCAGCAAACCAGAAGCAGCATTCTTTACAACCAATCACGCTATCAACACCTACATTGACGCCATAACGCGCGGCAGGCTCGATGGATTTAATGACGTACTTGAGCCCACCGCAAAATTCAGCATGCTACGCGGCAAACAGGTTTTAAGCTTCTCAAAAGAAGAAATGCTCAACTTCCTTGGTCAAAACAAAAACGTTGAACAGGTTTGTACTACCAGCACCTCAATTGTAGAAAGCAATGCAGATATTACCGTAGTAAAGGTAGATATGCATTACGACAATTTTATAAGAAGCAACTATGTAACTATTGCCAATACCGGCAATGGCTGGAAAATCACCAACGTATACAGTGTATTTAAATAATAGTGGTTTATTGTTTAATTTTTTGAGAGGATGGCCGCGCGATGCGGCCGTCCTGTTTTATAAGTAAGGCGTTAATGCCTGCTGCCATCTATCATACCCCTCGCTATTAAGGTGTATATAATCCGGCCTGAATAAAGCCGAATCGGGCTGACTAGTATTTTCCTTAAAAATAGGCGTACTTACATCAATAAAATAAGTGCGCGGCTTATCGGCCAGAAAAGTTTTAATCTCATCGTTTGCCTTCTCCATCTCCGGCCAGAACCTGAACCGTGCAGGACCTGGTTTGATCGACATAAAGTAGATTTTAGCATGAGGAAGCTTTTCCCTGATCATTTTATAAAGCTGTTTAAAATCCGCAGTTACCGTTTCGGCAGAATGACCATCATTAATATCATTCTCGCCCACATAAATGAAGATCTTGGCCGGCTTATAGGGATATATCAAATAAGGTACATAATATCTTACCCATTGTTGCAGCTCCGAACCACCAACGCCGCGTCCAATGATAGGTTTATCCGGAAAACGTTGCTGCAGATCTGTCCACATACGGATGGAGGAACTACCAATAAATAAAATACCGCCCGGCGCAGGCGCATTTATGCTATCCTGCTTTTTGAACTCTTTAATCTCATTTTCAAAAGGAAACTTTTCCTGCGCCAGCGAAAATTTCGCAGCAAACAGCAGCAGGAGCAGAAATAGATGTTTAATCTTCATAGGATTAATGGTGATGATTAATGTTCGGCCAATCTTTCCTCAAAAAACAAAAAAGGCAAAAAGTTATCTACTCCCTGCGTTATCCACACCGGACCATCGATGCAATAAAGGATTATCCTGATCTTTTTATCCTGCTTTTTTTCATACTCCGCCAGTACCTGCAAGCAGGAGCCGCACGGTGTTATAGGTTTACTAATTGCAAAATCGGCGGTATGAGCAGTTATCGCGATGGCTTCAATGGGATCGTTATTGTAATTGGCGCCCCAGTAAAAGAGCGCGACACGCTCGGCACATAAGCCAGAGGGATAAGCTACATTTTCCTGATTACTGCCATAAAGAATGGTCCCGCGTTCCAGCCGTAATGCCGCTCCTACCCTAAACTTTGAATAAGGTGAATGTGAGCCCTCCATTGCTTTAACAGCTTCATGGCACAGCAGGCGGTCGATCTTACTCAGCTCTTTTAAGGAGCTATATTCCTCGAACGCTATTTTTATTTCGTGTGTTATCAATTTTTAACCTTTTAAAAATTTCCTGTCAGAAAGTTCACCCCGAAAAGGGCAAATAAGATAGTTATTTTTAACCGTTTAAAATAATATAGAAGTTCCATTTCTATAAGTCGAAACGATGAACTTGATCACGCCCCAGTTCAATTAATTCCGCATATTGCCCCGTAGCTAATATATTACTGATAACCTCTTCAGCAATTTGCTTAGCTTTTTGATAACTTACCTCTTCATTGAATGCCATCTGTATTCCCGGAGGTTCCCATGAGTAATAGAAACTGTCTGGTCCTACTTCATAATAATACCAACCATTACGAATAACTTTATCCCAGGAGTACGAGTTGGGAGTCATTATTTCATCATACTTACTTTCGGGAATTTCTACGTCTCCTCTAATTAAAAATTCAAAATCTTTACCGGTCCAGTTAGATTTATCTGATTCGCTCATCTTAAATGCCATTTACTATAGTTATCGACCAACTCTCCTAAATCAATCTTTAAACTTCCAAAATTTCGATACTTCACCATCCTTCGAAGTCATCAACATTGTATCTGCCTTAAAACTTATTTTACTCTGATATATATAATCCTGCATATAAATTTTTATAGTATTATAATCTAAAGTGTATTTATAAGTTTGGAGGTTGTCAACATATAAAATTGAATCGGTTTGAATATCAAAGCTGGCATTGTTAGTGCTGCCGTCTGTCCATGTTCCCCTTATTTTGGTCCTTAAATCATCATTAGCCTGCGTTACTTCGACCCTTTTCCCGGTTAAGGTTTTTTTGCTTATCCGGGTTATTGGCTGATCTTTTCTGACTGGATTGGTATTGCACGACATACAAACGCAAGCGGCGATGACAAGGTATTTTTTCATATTATTTTACTACTCGTAAATATAACTTTTAATACCGTTATGCTGGTTTGGTCACCATCGACAAAAGCAAAAGGAGACTGTTTCCATCAAAACAGTCTCCTTTCCAAAATAAAAATAATCTTCTTTACACTGCTATCGGCAGCTCGTCACCTTCAGCTTCTGCCACGAGTGGATTCACCGTTTCGTCATCCTTTTCAACACGCAGGTTCTGTACAATGTGTTGCTGACGTGTTGGGGTATTTTTGCCCATAAAATACTCCAGCAATCCCTTGATATTGGCATCGCGGAGAATCACCGGATCAAGGCGCATGTCTTTACCAATGAAGAGACCGAATTCTTCGGGCGATATCTCACCTAACCCTTTAAATCGGGTGATCTCTGGTTTATTGCCCAATTTGGCAATGGCGTTGCGACGCTCTTCGTCACTGTAGCAGTAAATGGTTTCTTTTTTATTGCGTACGCGGAACAACGGCGTTTGCAGGATAGAAACATGGCCCGCCTTAACCAGGTCTGGGAAAAACTGCAGGAAGAATGTCATGAGCAGCAGGCGAATGTGCATACCGTCAACATCGGCATCGGTAGCGATAACGATGTTGTTGTAGCGAAGGCCGTCCAGGCCGTCTTCAATATTCAAAGCGTGTTGCAGCAGGTTAAATTCCTCGTTCTCATACACCACTTTCTTGGTAAGGCCGAAGCAATTGAGCGGCTTACCCTTTAAACTGAAGACAGCCTGCGTCATTACATCACGTGATTTTGTGATGGAACCGGAGGCAGAATCACCCTCGGTGATGAATAAGGTAGTATCCTGACGGCGCTCGTGCTGCTCGTCAAAGTGCACTTTACAGTCGCGGAGTTTACGGTTGTGCAACGAAGCTTTTTTAGCCCGTTCGTTAGCCAACTTCTTAATTCCGGCAATATCCTTGCGTTCACGCTCAGATTGCAAAATTCGCTTTAACAGGGCATCGGCAGTTGCGGGATTCTTATGGAGGTAATTATCCAGTTCGGTCTTTACAAAATCATTGATAAAACCACGAACGGTGGGACCCTCAGGACCAATGTTTTGTGAGCCCAGTTTAGTTTTAGTTTGCGATTCAAAAACCGGCTCCTGAACCTTTATGGCAATGGCCCCAACAACTGATGCACGAACATCAGAAGCATCAAACTCTTTTTTATAAAACTCACGGATAGTCCTTACTACCGCTTCCCGGAAAGCCGCCTGGTGCGTACCCCCTTGTGTAGTATGCTGACCATTTACAAATGAATAGTACTCCTCGCCGTACTGTTGGCCGTGCGTAAGCGCTATTTCAATATCCGGTCCTTTGAGGTGAATGATAGGGTAACGCAAAGTCTCGGCATCAGTGTGCTTGGTCAAGAGATCAAACAAGCCACGCTCGGAGAAATACTTCTGGTTATTAAAGTTGATAGTGAGGCCGGAATTCAGGTAAACATAATTCCAGATCATGTTCTCCACAAACTCCGGGATAAAGCGGTAGTTACGAAAGATAGAATCATCCGGAAGAAAGTTGATAGCTGTACCGTTACGCTGGGTGGTATCCTTCTCAGGCTCGTCGCGGATAAGCTCACCTTTATTAAACTCGGCAATTTTGGTACGACCATCACGATAAGACTGCACCGTAAACGATGTTGACAGCGCATTTACCGCCTTGGTACCCACCCCGTTCAAACCTACAGATTTCTGGAAAGCCTTGCTATCGTATTTACCGCCGGTATTGATCTTAGAAACGCAATCGATCACCTTTCCCAGTGGAATACCACGGCCATAGTCGCGAACAGAAACCTTATGATCGCTCATGCTGATCTCGATGGTCTTGCCGGCTCCCATCACAAACTCGTCAATAGAGTTATCCATGATCTCTTTGAGCAGTACATAAATGCCATCGTCATAAGCAGAGCCGTCGCCCAGCTTACCAATATACATACCGGGGCGAAGGCGGATATGTTCCTTCCAGTCGAGGGAACGTATACTGTCTTCGCTATAGTTTATATCATTTTCTGCCATTAAAAACTTCTTTAAAATGTTCTTTTTGTGAAGATACAGACAAAAGACAAAGAACCACCTTTTGCCTGCCCAGATCAAATATAAGCGTTCTGCTACTTAAATCTGATACAATTGCGCGCTTTGTTGATATTTTGAAAGAAATCGGCCCCTCTGTCGTTAGTCAAACAAACGGCTATAATAGTACCGGTATGATTTTTTTGAAGAGTTATTAACAGCGCATAACGGTAGTGCCGCGTATAAGGCGAGTCATTTAACGCAATAAAATAACTTTTGCCCCAGTCGGCATTGTAATCCATCAAAGTACTTTCGGGCAGATTGCGGGCAAAGTAGTTATCATCAGCGGAAAAGGCAGCGGCCTGGCTTTTCCCCCAGTTCACATAAACAGAATCAGGATTGGTAGAAGTGCGATAACCGGCTATCTGGCTTGCTTTGAACGGCCTGATGTCAAACCATATTTCAAATTCATCACCTGGTATGGTTATACCGTAAACAAAAGACGTCTCGTCAGAATTTAATGGTTTAATTTCTTTAAAGCCGTCGGGCATAGTGAAAACCACCCCGGCTCTGTTTGCAAGCTCGTTAAATTCTCCGAATTCGTGGCCAATGCGATTTTTTCTTTGAGCAGATACAGAAACCACAAAGAACAAACAGCCCGCCACTATAATGAACAGTTTGTAAAGTAGTCCCTTAAGTTGTTCCATCAGTGTCAAGATCAGGAGATTAAATCACCTTTTTTGAATAAGATCAGTTGCCCCAAATATAAATATTCAATTAAAAAAAGAGTATTTATATCTCAACAAAAGATCGCCTATACGTATGTAGAACCATAAATGTTTTGGTCTCCTTACAACTATCAGGAATGCCATATAACCGGGACCAAAATAACCAACAGTTTGCGGGCGTAAGGCTAACTTTTTGATGAGATATGGCTTACGCTGATGATTTAGTATATCTTTATACTGCCCCACAAATTGATCTTACACAACTTTTAGCAGGGCAGCGGGTATAAAAGAGCATTATTCCATTAATTTTGAAAGGCTGAGTGGCGGAGATTTTATGTCAGAACTCAAACGTTTGTTAGCAGCTTATGATAAGCAAAAAGCCGTGAACGGCGCTTGTGCGCTGGCGACGGTTGTGCGGGTGGAAGGCTCTTCGTACCGGCGGCCGGGAGCACGTATGCTGGCGAATGACAATGGCCAACTGACCGGCACCATCAGCGGCGGCTGCCTGGAAGGTGACGCACGCCGAAGGGCACAACAGGTAATGCAACGGGGAAAACCAGAAATTGTAGTTTACGATAGTACCGATGTAGATGAGGATCTGGAATTTGGCGCACAACTGGGCTGCCAGGGTAAAGTACATATTTTGCTGGAACCTCTTGATTTTGGGAACCTTAACAACCCGTTGGAACTACTGCGTGAAACAGCATTGCAAGAAGACCCGGTACTACTGGCAACGGTTTTAACAAGCTCTGACACCGATAGCGCACAAGCAGGCTCAAGGCTGTTGTTAAAAGCCGATGGCACAGCCACAGGGGCGTTGACTACCAAAGCAGGGTTACATCAAAATATCCTTACGGATCTGCAGGCGCTGCTTCGCGATGAGCAATCTGCACATCTTGATTATGAAAAAGATGGTATCAGCCTTAAAATATACGCAGAACTGATACAACCCGCCCCTCGGTTAACTATCTATGGCGCGGGTAATGATGTGCAGCCCCTGGTACGCACAGCCGCTAACCTGGGTTGGCGTGTTACAGTTATTGATGGCCGGGCCAACCTGACCCTTCCACACCGTTTTCCGGAGGCTAAGCAAGTGATTACTTTACGGGTAGATGAACTTAATCCATTTATGCAGCAAAAAGGCTTTGCCGTATTGATGAGCCACAATTACTATTATGATTATGGGGTGCTTAAACAGCTGAGCCAGGTACCTCAGGTTCATTATATCGGCCTGCTCGGACCACGCAAAAAAGCAGATCTGATATTGACCAATCTTAAGGAAGAAGGCATTGAAACCAGGTCGCTTACAGAAAGATTATTTGCACCAGTGGGGCTTAACATTGGCGCAGAAGCGGCCGACGAGATCGCTGTAGCCGTTATGGCAGAACTTTTAGCCGTTTATCACGGCCACGCGGGCGGTTTTCTGCGCGACCTTAATGGCCCGATACATAACCGAAGTATGCTTTATCCGCAATCTCAATACGATGTGTAAAATTGCAGTTATTATCCTCGCTGCCGGGGCATCGACGCGGCTGGGCCAGCCTAAACAGCTATTGCCTTACCAGGGAAAAACGCTGATAAGGCATGCTGCGGAAATCGCGCACGATGGAGGATACGAGCCTGTTATTGTGGTTACCGGTGCGCTACATGAGCAGCTTTTGGCCGAACTCAAAGAAGGGCACATTGAAGTGATCCATAATCCAAACTGGCAACAGGGCATGTCGGCATCGATCAGAACCGGGGTTGAGGCTGCCGAAAAACAGGAACCTGACGCAGTATTGATAATGTTGTGCGACCAGCCTTTAATCACCAGCGAACATCTCAAAGCCCTTGGCACCACTTTTTCGAGCCTTGAAGATGGTTCCATCGTAGCAACAGGCTACGAGCATATTGCCGGTGTGCCCGCTTTATTTCCCAGAAAGCTTTTTAATTCCCTCAAAGAGCTTCGAGGCGAGCAGGGTGCCCGTGAACTATTGAAAGTGTACCAGAACAGCCTTGTCACAGTATCCTTTGCCGGCGCAGCTGTTGATATTGACACGCCGGAAGATCTCTCGGGGTTCATGGACCGTAGTTCATAGTTCATGGCATTGATTGTCGGTTAAGGGGTATGGATTATTGGGATTATGGATCATGAAATTAATTTGACCACATAACCAGTTAAAAAACCATGAACTATGATCCATGAACAATAATCTACTATCTCACAAACCCGAATAATAATCGTACCCGTGTTCGGCCCAGTAGTCGCGGGGGCGGTTGTTGCTGAAGGTGATGCTGCCAATGCGTTTAAGGCTTTTAATGCCGTATTTTACCGGGATGATAAGGCGCAAGGGATAGCCGTTTTCCATGGGCAATGGTTTATCGTTTACTTCATAAGCCAATATTGTTTGTGGGTGAACGGCGCTGGGCATATCAATGCCCACATAATAGCCACCGTCCGGTGTTTCAAACCCAACGTATTGTTTTCTGATCTGATCCTGGAGCTTGTAATGGTTGATGAAGTCCGTAAACTTTACGCCCCCCCAATGTTGAATCTGATCCCAACCTTCAATACACTTAAAGTCATACACAATTTCAGTTTTTGGAAGGCTTTTCAGCTCATCAAGTGTAATAAAAAGCTTTTGACCAGACGCTTGCTCAACGGACAGCCTCCAGTTGTTACTGAGCGGCGCATCGATCCCTAAATCGCCGTTCTGGCGCACCTGCTCGGCGGCCATCCATTTGGGGTACGTTTTTACAAAATGGTTATTGCTGAATACGCGCCTAAAGAACAGCTCCGTTTTGTTGAGCGCACGGCGCAAAGGCTTGTGCGCTCCTGCAGTTATGCCCGGATTCTCCGGACCCGACTTGTACAGCCACTCCCAACCTGCTACCGCCAGGCCGCCGAGTACACCGAAAGCCGTAAATGAAATAAAATTACGGCGTTTGATCTGCTGGTCCGTAAGTTCCTTTTGCTGTTCAGTTTTCATCGGCTTGTGCTATTGGGGGTTCCGAAACATCTTCATGAAGTACAACTTCAAACCCAGATACCACCGACCTGAAGTTGTTCCATCCAGCCAGGATCACCTGCACTATATGTATCACGAAGAACAGCACGTAACCAATTGTTAAAGCAAAATGCCAGATACGGGCCAGATGATAGCCGCCCAGTAACGAGCAAAGCCAGTTAAACTGAACGGGCTTATAAATAGCAAGTCCGGTAAGTACGGAACCTATTCCCATTATAATGATTGCAGTATAGGCAACGCGTTGCGCCGCATTGTACTTGCCCTGCGGAGGGGCGGTTTTCCTGAGGTGCAGATCGTGAAGTACTACCAGCCATGCTTCTTTGAAAGAATGCCGGTTAGGCAGCAGGTATCGCCACTCGCCGGAGAAAATGGTGTAAAGCACATAAATAAATCCGTTGATGGCAAAGAACCACATGAACAGAAAGTGAAACGCCATGCCCTCAGAAAGCCGGTGCGGTATATGTAATTCCTTATAGAACCAGTCGGGGAAAAACCTAAAAAATCTATGGCCGAACAAGGTGATACTATATTCATCGTCCGCCCAGTAGATAAGCATGCCGCTCCAGATCATCACAGTAAGCACCGGGAAGTTGACCCAGTGGGTCCAGCGCATAAGCAATGAATGTTTTTCTCTGATCACTTTCATGATAAGCGGAGGTTAATGAGCAAGCAGCTTTAGTGAAATGGCTAATCTGCAATGAAATATACGAATACCTACGATTATTTACCAGACAGAGATGTAACATACAGCAGATTTTTATCGCCAATCATATCACGAGCCGAGTGGGACGGCTAAGACACTTTTTCAGGCGGCTTCCTCTTCTTCCAGCACCAGTTTGCTCCAGCCCCGTTTATCATTGCCGCGGAGTTCCTTTTTACGTTTTTCCATGGCCTTTTTGATCCTGGCGCTATACGCCCAGCAGGTGCTTTGGCGGATAGATAGTATCTCTGATAATTTATAGGATGATATTTTGCCCTTGGTTGAGTACATCAAAAAGATCATATAAAATGCCTTATTGATGGGAATGCGGGTATTCTGTAAAATGGTATAAGCAATAACAGATTCTTCATAACCGCACTTAGAACAACGGCGGCTGTAGGGCAAATGGCCATTACCATAATGGGTATGACTACATTTGCGGCAATTGTAGCCCTTATCCCATTTCATGTCTGAGAGGAACTTGAAGCAGGTTTCGCGATCGGGGTAGATCTTGCTGAACTCCTCGTAATCAACCTCTGCAGACATCACTCGGTCATGCGTTACCTTCTCAATATTATTATGCAGGTTGATGTTATCTTTCTCCAGCAAAATATTCATGCGCGAAATTTCTTCCGCTTGCTGCTGCAGCAATTCGTTCACGCTTTTCAGCTCCTCGTTCTGCAGCTCAATAACTTTTGATTTTTCAACCACTTCGTGGGTGCGCTCGGCTACCTGTATCTCCAGGTTACGGTTCAGTTCATCCTTGAGCTCTTCATTCTGCTTCATTTGCTGAATGATACGGCGCTGGGCATGGTCCTTCTTCTTCTTCAGTAAACGCACCTTCTCGCCTATGGCAAATGAAATGAACATCATCTCCAGTATAAAGCAAAAGCTTAAGCTGTAATGCGTTACCGGACCAAAAGGCAGCCACGAAACGTTAAAGGCGATGAGTATTTTAATAATAAAACCAGCACTTAAAAAGCTGTAACCCAGCACAAAGAAACGTGCAGGCCGGTACCCTTTATATAAAATGCGCCAGCCGGTAAAATAAGCCAGCGACAGCGGCACTATTTCAATGATCTTATAAGTAAAAAGGTACTTATCCCCTACAAGACATACTAAAAAGAAGGCCGTGCGGGCAATAATTACACCATTAATAATTTTATTGAGCACAGGCTCTTTAGCCTTGGTATACAATAAGCTCTGCGTAAACAGCAAAGCAAATATACTGGCCATATATAGCGCTATGCCATAAGCGTACTGGTTCCAGGTGGGCGAGTGTGGCCAGATATACTGATAAGCTATACCATCTGCCGACATTTCGTACAACCCGATGCTCAAATTATACACAATGTAGAAGAGGTACTGCCTTTGCCTCATGGCAAAAAACATCATGAGGTTATACAGGCTGAAAACCAGGATCATCCCGTAAAAAACACCGAAGAAAAAATATTCATCGAGCGCGTAGTGGATAAACCACTTCATGGAACGCAAAACCACAATGACATTTGCCGGCAGGTGAGATTTTAGCCGGATATAATAGATGCGGTCGCCCGTAAAGTTCTTATCAATATTAACACTGAAGTTTTTGTGCTGATAAAGGCGATCCTCAAACGGATGTTTTGCGCCTAAAGAAGAAGCCACATATTGATTTTGCCCGTTTAGCGCGTACACAGTAATATCGTCAATGGTTTGGTCAAAAAACTCCAGCAACCAGTTGTTGTGGGTTTGCGGGTTGCTCTTGATCTTGATGCGGTACCAGTAAACCGTATTAAGGTCTGATGTCTGCGGTGTATTTTCCGTACTCGGCCTAAATTTTGAAGCCATTTGAGGCGAGCTTACCTGCTGTATATTAAGCTTGCCGCCAACATCTTCAAAGCCTTCAATTTCACTGTACGAGAATATGTGTTGCGTGGTGATCTTATCGCTCAACTGAACAGGCGACTGCCCACGTGCAGCAGGGCACAGCAGCAAGGCTACAGCAAAAAAAGCCAAACTTCTTAACAAGCGGGTAAACATCTTCTCAATAAATGGTTTGCTATGTGGTGCGAGATCGCTCCTTTAAATAATCTTTCTACTTACGATGGTTTTGCGAATTACAATGATACTATTTTTTCATTTCTTAAGCTATCCTCAAACACAAATATCAACAAGAAAATTACCAACCATCAAACGAAAACTATTTACCAACCACATTAAGTGGCGTCGCTTTCTGGGTTTTGAGATAAGCCATAATCCGTTGTGACTCCTCCGGATAAATGGCAATATGGTGACTCCTTACCATGTACGGATTAGCATCGCCCTTGCCAGCTGTTTGCACCACAATTACATTTGACGGTTTTGCAGGCATATGGCAGTCAATACATTTAGTTTTGATGGCTTCGCCCAAAACCGGAGCCATTTTGCAGAAATTGTGGTTGGCCTGGTTATGGCAGCTCAGACAACGTTGCGTATACATAACCATATTGCCCCGCTGTGCAACGTGGACGTTGTGGCAGGTTGCGCAGTCCATTTTACTCTTTATAAAACATTTGCTGGCCTCCAGCATCTGGGTCTGGTTGCCATGTACATCGAGCTTGGCAGAGTCTACAAAGCTGTGCAAAAAGTCGGGTTCCTTAAACTTATCGAGTGTATCGCCGGGAACAAAGTCAAATGTGGATTGCAGCATTTTACTTTTATTTCCGGAGTGACACACTGCACACATATCAACACGTTGACTCCTCGACAAAGATTGGTAACTAACCATATAGCGGGCCTTCTTTTGCTCTGGAAACTGTGTATGGAAATTCACATGATTAGCACCCGGGCCATGGCAGCGTTCGCAATCAATACCCATAATTAACGAAGATTTATCAAACGCAGCTTCCTGATGAAGGCTTTGCGTAGTAAAGGGCAATTGTTTAATGTAGGAGCTATGACATTCAAAACAGCGCATCCCTATTAAGCGGCCATAATCAACCTGATTATCTGTGTAACCGGGGCTGTTTGTCCAGTTGTGTAGCACATTAAAATAAGAAAGTGGCAACTGGTAAGTTTTGTTACCCTTCCAGTACAAATAGGTTTCGGCCTTTGCGCCTCCAAATACAATATCAATCCGCTCGGAGGCTACCTTTTTCCCTTTGAGGTAAGCAGTTTGATAGATACCCAACGGCTTTTTTTCTACCACCATCTTTGTACTGTCATTGAAGACAAAGGCATTGGAACCCGAGTTAAGACTCCCTCCAATGGATGCGGCAGATGCCGCCCTGGTACTAAAATAGTGGGCAGTATGTAAAAAAGAATGTGCAATGTCGCTATGGCATTTGATGCAAGCGGCAGAACCGGCATATTGTTCGCCCCGCGGATCTGCAGCCGGCTTTTTGCTATTAAGACATTGCGAAAAAACCAGGACGAGCGGAACAAGAAATATGAACACGAACTGCAAAATTCTTTTTCTTCTCATCCTGGTCTGTGCTATTAAAAATTTAATCAACTATAAGCGTTTCAATTGAATGCGGCAAGCTAACGGTTTTGGCTGCTTTTCCTTTGATCCATAGGCTAAAAGGGACCTTGTCGTCAGAAAGATTAAGCACCACAACAGCAAGTTTACCATCAGGGTTGATAAAGGCGGTAGTTTCCAGCTTATCCTTGCTTGATGAGCTCACAATCCTTTTTGCCATTGGCTTTACAAATTTTGAGAACTGGCCAATGTAGTAGTATGAATTAGTATAAATGAGTTTCCCGGTCCTGGTATCAGCATGCACAGGAGCAAAGCAAAAGTTACCAACGTGGTTAGGTCCGCCCTGCTCGTCAAGCAGAATATTCCAGTCGGTCCAGGCAACGGTACCACCGTTAAAATCATTCACCATTGATTTTCCATATCTTTCGCCGAGTTTCCAATCATCCAATTTAGAAAAATCAAACTTCTCAACGCATCCTTCAGTAAAAATTAACCTTTTATCGGGGAATGCCTCATGAACGCGCTTTACGTTTTCAAACGCCATACCTCCGCCAGACCAGGTTTCGTACCAATGGAAACCTACGCCCCAGATGTATTTGGCAGCTTCGGGATCTTCGAGAATAGTGCTGGCCTGCTGATAAAGCAAATCACGGTTATGATCCCATACAATAAGCTTTTTACCCCCCAGTCCGTTTTTTTGCAAAGTTGGGCCGAGATAGTTCTTCACAAAATCGCGTTCCTCGTAAGCAGTATACAGGCATGACTCCCATGTTTGGGTAGCCATCGGTTCGTTCTGTACAGAAAGCCCCCAAACCGGCATGCCCATTTTTTCATAAGTTTTGATAAATTTTACAAAAAAGTTGGCCCATACCTGGTCATATTCAGGTTTTAACTTTCCGCCGTGCAGCATGTTGTTATTGGTTTTCATCCATGCTGGTGGGCTCCATGGCGTAACAAAAAGGTTAAGCTTGCCGCCTGCCGCGGCTGTAACGGCTTTGATAAAGGGTATACGGTATTTTTCGTCATGAGCTACGCTGAAAGTTTTGAGCGCAACATCATTATCGGCGATGTAGGAATAAGAACCGCTGGAAAAGTCGGTACTTTGAATGCTTGTACGGCCAAATGTATACCCAATGCCTTTCTGCTTATCGAAATAAGCCTGCAGAAACTCCTGTTGCTTATCTTTTGGCAGTTTATAAAAGGTTTCGGCCGACGCATCTGTAAGTGCACCGCCAATACCGAGTATGGTCTGGAACGATTTATCAGGGTCAACAAATACAGAAGTTTCTTTTTCTACCGGCTGCGGGTCATCAATAAATTGAAGTGTTTCTGTTTTAGTGATCCGGTAATCTGTGTTTTGAGCAGTAGTGTAAACGGTAACCTGTTTATGGCCAACATTGTATTGTGCCGACGCCGGTTTAGATTGCGATCGGGCCGGCACACAGTACATGGATAATAAAAGAATACCTAAAGACGTAATTTTCATTTTAAAAATAAAGAATAGTAAAAGTTAGCGTTTGGTTACCAGATAAATGTACCTACAGCGCCTGCATTTAAAGCCGGACTTATGGTTTTTCCATTAAAATTAATATTAAAGTTTTGCGCGCCGCTACCTGTATTGACAACAATTAACACTTTTTTGCCTGCAGGGGTCTTAAAAGCAACATTTTGAAGACTACCGACAATATTTGAAGCAATACGCACCGAACCAGCGGGAACAAATTTTGAAGCGTGAGCAATAGCGTAGTATGTTGCATTGCGCGTTACAGAAGCTCCTATGGTTATAGCCCCCATACATGTTGAACAGCCTCCTGGCAGGTGCGGATTGTAAGACGGGTCCGCAGCAAGATTCCACTCCAGTACATTGCGGCTCCAGTTGCGGGTTGCGCCGATAACCAGTGTGTTGGCGTGCCACTGAAGATCGCCGCTAAAATTACCAGGTCCTCCTAACCATTGCTCGGTGAAATAAACATTCTTTGACGGAAAAGCATCATGGACAGTAGTAAGTGCGGTAATGCTACCTGCGTACAAGTGAAATGCGGAACCGTCGGTGTATGAATTGGCGACAGGATTTTGTAATACCGTCTCCGGATAATCAGGGCGATCACAGTTGTGGTCGTAACAAATGATTTTAGTGCTGATGTTGTTGGCTTTAAACTGTGGCCCCAGGTAATTGGCAATAAAGTTAGCCTCGTCTGCCGGCTGCAGTACCATGCTCGGATTATTGTTCGGATTCAACGGCTCATTTTGAGGCGTAATGGCGTCAATCGTAATTCCCTGAGCCTTCATGGCCTGTATATACTTTACAAAATAACGGGCGTAGGCATCATAATAAGTTGGGTTTAATGTCCCTCCCTTAAAACCACTGTAATCTCCGGCATTTTGTTTCATCCACACAGGCGCAGTCCATGGGCAGGCCAATATTTTGATATTTGGATTGATAGCCAGAATAGCCTTTAAAACGGGGATCAGGTCTGTAGTTTCATGATCTATGCTGAAATATTGAAGATTGTTATCGGTTTGTCCTGAACCTAAATCATCATAAGTAAAATCAGTTGAGCTTAAATCAGACGCACCAATACTGATCCGCAGATAGCTGATACCTATATTGTTAGAATCTGCTGCAAAAAGTTCTTTAATCAACGCCATTTTTTGCGTGGTGGCTAAACCGTTTATCAGTGTTGCGCTTCCGCCGGTTAAGGCGAAACCAAAACCATCAATAGTCTGGTAAGCTTGCGTAGTATCAACCGTGATAGTTGGATTGGAGTTTGTCGTCGCAGCAAAATTGAGCGCCATATTCTGACGCTGCAGTAAAGCGCTTCCATCACCCTGGGTAAGCCAAAACTGTGCATCGGTTTTTACATAGGTTATTGGCGTTGTTGTAGTGGTGGTAGTAGTAGGGTTTGAAGGAACAGCAGCAGACTTTTTGCTGCATGCGGTGCTAAAAAGCAGCACTCCGCCAATGGCAAGCGTAGTGAATGAAATATATTTGAGTTTGCCAGACATGATTTACTTGTTTAATAGCCGTTACAATTGGTTTTTATTTTTTTGCGGGCGGGTTCATTTTGTAGAAACGTACGTAATCAACCGTCATTGATTGCGGAAATATGCTGTCGTCAACACCCTTTGCCCCTCCCCAGTTGCCGCCAACTGCAATATTCATGAGCAGGTGAAAACTTTGGTCAAAGGGCCAGGAAGGCGAACCGGCGCCAACGTTTACATAGCTAAACACCAGGTTATCGTCGTAATAACCGCTCACGGCGTAGGGTGTCCAGTCTAAGCGGTACTTATGGTAATCACTGTAGGCAGTCTGAATATTAGTGCTGCCACCTTTCTGTGTACCAATAGCCCCATTGTATAATTGCGTGTGGATGGTAAAGTAGGCCACATATGGATTATATCCTACCATTTCCTGTATATCTATTTCGCCGGAGTTTGGCCAGGAGCCATAAACATATTTATCGGGCAGCATCCATATCGCAGGCCAGGTGCCTCGGCCCGAAGGCATTTTTGCACTAACTTCTACCCTGCCATATTTCATGCTTCCGGCATTTTTTGATACTATCCGGGCGGATGTATAATTCATACCGCCAACATTTTCCTTCCTTGCAGTAATTACCAGGTTTCCGTTAGCTACGTTGACATTACTTGCGGCTTTGGTATAATCTTCCAGCTCGTTGTTGCCCCAGCCGCTGCCGCCAAGATCATAGGTCCACTTTGAAGTATCCGGAGTGCCCGTATAATCAAACTCGTCAGACCAATAGGACGTTGAGGCAAAGGTCCAGCCGGAGTCGATAGGAAGCGTTGGTGTGTAAACAGTGGGCTGTACATTATTCTTATGTCCGGAACATGAAAACAAAGCCGCACTTAGTGCTACACCGCAAAACAAAAGGAGATTTTTCATGAGGGGGCTTTTAAATAGAACAACTGCCAATAAACCGGCAGTTGTTCTATTAATTTAACAATTAATAACCGGGGTTTTGAACAAGTTGAGTATTGCTCATGTCCTTAAGCGGAATAGGCAATATCTCGTTTTTGCCTTTCTGGAAATGCTTGCTTGTACCCAGTACCTGGTCGGCAATGCCCCATCTTACAAGGTCAAACCAACGGTGTCCCTCGGTAGCCAGTTCAGCACGACGCTCGTTCTGGATGGCAGCCATAGTAACCGGCACAGGGGCTAAACCAACGCGTGCACGCACCGCATCAAGCAAAGCTTGTGCACGAACCAGGCCGCTGTTTGATTGTACCAGCGCCTCAGCCTCCATCAGATAAGTATCAGCAAGTCTGATCTCGATATAATCATTCGGGAAGTTTAGCTCGGCAGTTCCTGTTGTAGATTTATACTTCAGCAGCGGAGCATACTTCTGAATAAAATAACCGGTATTCTCATAGCTTGGCTGATAAGTACTATTGGTAGCTTTTGTTAAACTGTCAATGTTCACTATCGTGTAACCGTAACGCGGATCATTATGCATGAAATTGGCTAAATCAGTAGTAACAGGATTGAAACCCCAGCCTGCCCAGTAAATCGGGCCATTATAACTTCTTGGTCCAACCATTTGGGTGTAAACGTTGGCTTTAAAGGTGTTCCAGTTACCCCAGCTGTAGTTCTGGCTGGCGGTACGCTCAATTTCGAAAATTGATTCGCTGTTGAATTTATGATTCGGACTAAAAATATCGCCAAAGTTTGCCATCAAATGGTAACCATACTGGCTTGTACCACCCGGGGTACCGTTAACATCAGCAAACTGAGTAGCTGCCTGAGCATATTTTTTCTCATACAAGTAAACTTTACCCAGCAATGCTTTAGCGGCACCCTGTGTTACACGTCCGTTCTCTGATGCCGGAACAGTTGAAGGCAAACCAGGGATAGCAGCGGTAAGGTCCGCTTCTATCTGCGCATACACAGCAGACGGATCAACCTGTTTTTGCGTATAAAGCTGATTGGTGGTAAGCGGAGAAGTATACAGTACAATGTGACCGAATATTCTCACCAGATCAAAATAATAATGGGCACGTAAAAACTTGGCCTCTGCAGTATAACGTGTTTGCAAGGTCGTAGATAAGCCCGGTACATTGCCCAATTTTGACAGAATCAGGTTAGTACGGTTAACGCCGGTATAATTGATGGCCCAAAATTCGCCCTGCGGCCCTACGGCCGGTGTTAACAAGGTCAAATCGTTCATGGCCTGCCAGAAGGTCATATCGGTAGAACCGCCACCACCGGCTACACAATCGTCCGAGGCAGCATTAAGCGCGCCGAGGGGATCAGAATAGGTATTGTCGGATCCGCCAGTTTCCGTATTTAAAGGATCATATGCAGCAACAAGCCCTGCAAATGCCTGGTCGGGGGTCTGATAATAGTTTGATTCCAGCGACTGCCCTTTTGGATTGAGCTCCAAAAAGGACTTTTTACATGAAACCATTACGCTTACTCCTGCTGCGACCAGAAGCCCTCCCCACATCATATAATTTTTTTTCATATCTTTTCTATATTAAAGTCTGTTACAGAGTCAAGTTTAATCCTAACAAAAATGAACGAGCCGGCGGATAAACGCCACGGTCAACACCGCCTGCTACCTCTGGATCATAACCGTTATAGCCGGTAATGGTAGCCAGGTTAGTTGAGCTTACATAAATCCTTACAGCTTTGATGTCTGCATGTTGCAACCAGCTTTTTGGTACATTATAACCAATTTGAGCT
>Ga0157369_10001288_pt1 | contig 31177 bp, 22 predicted proteins | sample C25metaG_FD_113461 | JGI IMG/M metagenome (GOLD analysis project Ga0157369, IMG submission 113461) | Corn rhizosphere microbial communities from Kellogg Biological Station, Michigan, USA - C2-5 metaG | ecosystem: Host-associated > Plants > Roots > Rhizosphere > Soil | place: USA: Michigan... | reverse complement strand
CTCATGATTCCTCCGTGTGTGGCACAGACACTCCTGTCTGTGCGGATTGCAGGATGGGCGGGCTACTTCTTCGGCGGCTCCGCGGACACATTCGGTTTCGGCGATCCCATGTCGACCGAGCCGCGGAAGCGCGCGCCCTCGGCGACGACGATCTTGGGCGCCTTGATGTTGCCTTCGACCGTGGAACTGGCCACGAGCTCCACGCGCTCATCGGCGGAGACGTCGCCGGTCAGCTTCCCTTCCACGGTCACGTTCTTCGCGTGAACGGTGGCCTCGATGCGCGCCTTCGTTCCGACGCGAAGATCGCCGGTGAGATTGATTTTTCCGCGCACCGTGCCTTCGATGAGGATCGGCTCGGAGCCGGTCACCGTGCCGTCGATGGTCACGTTCGGACCGAAAAAGGTGCTGCTGTGCGCCGCCTGCGGCTCGGAGCTGCGCGTCTGCGGCGGAGTGTCTTTCGTTGAAAAAAGCGCCATGGGGCGCGAAGCATAGCAGAGCCGGCGCGGGCGCCCGCGCCGGTCACGAATCGGTTGCGGCTTGCCGCGCGGCGCAGTAGGCGGGAACGGTGCATTACACTTCGCCGCGCTCGTTCAACGCCTGAGGAATCGGGTCGTAAGGAGCGCGGAGGGAGTCTTCAGCGTGAGACGTTTTGCAGTGATTCTGACGATTGCTGCCCTGGCATTCTGCAAGGGCAGAGGCAGTAAAGACGAGCAGTACCGCACCGAAAAAGTCGACCGCGGCAACATCACCATGACCGTCACGGCTACCGGCACCTTGTCGGCCGTGACGACCGTGCAGGTCGGCAGCCAGGTCTCGGGCGTGATCGCCCGGCTCTACGCCGATTTCAACAGCCGCGTCACGAAGGGCCAGCTTCTGGCCGAGCTCGACCCGACGCCGTTCCAGCAGCAGGTCGAGCAGCGCCAGGCCGACGTCACCAAGTCGAAGGTCGAAGCCGCGAACACGCGGATCAACTACGACCGCCAGCTCCGCCTCGTGAAAGCGGGACTCTCGCCGCAGTCCGACCTCGACTCCGCGCGCGCCGCATACGAAGGCGCCAATGCGCAGGTCCAGCAATCGACGGCGGCGCTCAATCAGTCGCTGACGAATCTGAAGTACACGAAGATCGTCTCGCCCATCGACGGCATCGTCGTCGATCGCCAGTACGACGTCGGGCAGACCGTGGCCGCCTCCTTCTCCGCGCCGACGCTCTTCTCCATCGCCCAGGACATGACCAAGATGCAGGTGCAGGCGGACGTCGATCAGTCGGACATCGGCCGCATCGCCGTCGGCCAGCCGGCGCGATTCACGGTCGACTCCTATCCCGATCAGGAGTTCCGCGGCCGCATTTCCCAGATCCGCCTCAATGCGACCGTGACCCAGAACGTCGTCACGTACCCGGTCATCATCGAAGTTCCGAATCCCGACGAGAAGCTGCGTCCGAAGATGACCGCGAACGTCACCATCGACGTCGCCGTCGTCCGCGACGTCCTGCGCGTTGCAAATGGCGCCTTGCGGTTCAAGCCGGATACGGCGGTCACCGGCGCCCCGGCGACAACTTCGCGCAATGCCAGCAACACGGCCACGGCGGAAACCACATCAACACAGACCGCGTCGACGTCGACCGCGACCTCCACCGGTCCGCCGTCGGACGAGCGCAGGGCGCGCTGGCGTGAACGGATGCAGCAGAACGGCGGAACATCCACCGCCGGCGGCGGCATGAGCCCCGAGGAGCGCGCGGCGCGCTTCGGCAACCGGACGCCGGGAGTGGGCGGCGCCGCGGGCGCACTCGGCGCGCCACCCGCTGCACGCAAACGCCCGCAGACCGTCTACGTCCTCGGCCCCGACAAGAAACTCACCGCGGTCGAGATCCGCACCGGCATCACCGACGGCCACTACACGCAGGTCGTCTCCGGCGATCTCAAACCGGGCGATGACGTCGTCATCGGTCTGGCCACGTCGAAGGTCGAAGGGAATGGACCTCCGGGCAGCAGCAACCCGGTCGGTGGACGTCCGGGTGGTGGCGGCGGCGGAAGAGGTGGGCGGTAGTGCCGGGTAAGGTCATCGAGATCCACGGCCTCACCAAGGTCTATTCGATGGGCGAGGTCGAAGTCCGCGCGCTTGCGGGCGTCGACCTCCTCGTCGATGAGGGCGAATTCATCGCCGTCATGGGACCGTCGGGTTCCGGCAAGTCGACGCTGATGAACATCCTCGGCTGCCTCGACCGCCCAACGGCGGGAACGTACAAGCTCGACGGCATCGACGTCTCCACGCTCGACCGCGACGAACGCGCCGTGATCCGCAATGCGAAGATCGGCTTCGTGTTTCAGAGCTTCAATCTGCTCGCGCGCACCTCGGCCGTCGAAAACGTCGAGCTCCCGCTCATCTACGGAGACCTCGGCTGGACGCGCGACGAGCGCCACAAAGCGGCCATGGAGGCGCTTCATCGCGTCGGCCTCAAAGGACGCGAGCACAATCATCCGTCGCAACTTTCCGGCGGTCAGCAGCAGCGCGTGGCCATCGCCCGTGCGCTCGTCACCGATCCGGCCATGCTCCTCGCGGACGAGCCGACCGGCAATCTCGACTCGCGCACATCCGAGGAAATCATGGGGATCTTTCAGGCGCTGAACGACAGCGGCAAGACCGTCGTGTTGATCACGCACGAGCCCGACATCGCGCAGCACGCCAAGCGTGTCGTCACCGTGCGCGACGGCGTGATTCAGCATGACGAGAAGGTCGAGCAGCTTCGCGTCAACGTCAGCGGTATCGCCGCGCCGGCCGCGCCCGTCCCCGTGGAGGCAACCCGATGAAAAGTTCCGTCATGCGCATCAGCAACATCACCCTGGTCGGCCTGCGCGCCATCGCCCGCAACAAGATGCGCTCGTTCCTGACCGCGCTCGGCATCATCATCGGCGTCGCCTGCGTCATCGCCGTCGTGGCCATCGGCAACGGCGCCACCAAGTCGATCGAGAACACGATCAACGCCCTCGGCACGAACTACATCATGCTATTTCCCGGCGCCACGACGTCCAGCGGCGCACGCACGTTCACCGGCAACTCGAACTTCACCGCCGAGGACGCGGATGCCATCAAGGCGGAATGCCCGGCCGTGGCCTATGTCTCGCCGTTTGTGCGCGCCTCCGCTCAGGTCGTGGCCGGTGAGCTGAATTGGGGAACGTCGGTCCAGGGCGTCGGCGTCGACTACCCGCTCATTCGCTCCTGGAACGTTGCGCAGGGAACGTTCTTCTCCGATCAGGACGTCAAGAGCGCCTCGAAGACCTGCGTGCTCGGCAACACCGTGGCCGAAAACCTTTTTCCCGACGGGCAGGCTGTAGGGCAGATCGTCCGCATCAAGAACGTCCCGTTCAAAGTGGTCGGCGTCCTGGAGAAAAAGGGCGGCAACATGATGGGACAGGATCAGGACGACGTCGTGATCGCGCCCTACACGACGGTCATGAAGCGTCTCTCCGGAAAAACGAAGATCGACATGATTCAGCTCTCGGCCGCCTCGGCGTCGCAGGTCCAGGAAGCGCAGAACGAGGTCGATGCCGTCCTTCGGCAGCGCCACCGCATCCCGCCGAACGGCGACTCCGATTTTCAGATGCGGTCGCAGGAAGAGATCGCCCAGGCCCAGGGGCAGCAGGCCACCGTCCTGCGCATGCTGCTGATCTGCATCGCCGCAATTTCGCTGTTCGTCGGCGGCATCGGCATCATGAACATCATGCTGGTGTCGGTCACCGAGCGCACGCGCGAGATCGGGATCCGCATGGCCATCGGCGCCAAGGGACGTCACGTCCTGCTGCAGTTCCTTTTCGAAGCGGTGACGCTGGCGATCGTCGGCGGCGGCGTCGGCGTCGGGTTGGGCGTCGCTGCGTCGCTCATCATCAAGCGCTTCCTGCAGTGGCCGATCATCGTCACGCCGACGTCCGTCGCGCTGTCGTTCGGAGTGGCCGCCGCCGTCGGCATCTTCTTCGGCTTCTACCCAGCACGCAAAGCCGCACGACTCGATCCGATCGACGCGCTACGCTACGAGTAGGTCGGCACGGCCGACGGCGTTGGTTGCCCAAGGCTCGGCCACCGGTTGCGGCTCGATGTTGATTTAGTTTGGTTCGACGACGGGTCGCGCGTCGTCCGCGTCCGGAGGCAATTCCGCCACTGCGTTCGGCGCCGTCTGCTGCGCCGGCATCCGCGCCAGCGCGACCTCGCGGACCATGGCCACGAGCTGCGGCACGTCGAACGGCTTGCGCACGATTCCGTGCACGAGATTGGGCGCAATGTGGCGGATGGTCACGTCGTCGAACGCCGTCATCACGAAGACCACGGTTCGCGAGCTCGGATCGGCCTCATGAAAGGCCTGCAGAAACTCCACGCCGGTCACCATCGGCATCATCAGGTCGAGCAGGATGACCGCGTACTCGGCGGATCGCGTCAGCGTCAACGCCTCGGCGCCGTTGACCGCCGCATGAACTTCGAACGGTTCGCGGCGCAACGCGGCCACCAGCAGCGCGCGAATGGCATCGTCGTCTTCGACGACCAAAACCTTCGGAGACAGGGGCATTCGCGCGAGTGCATGCGGATTTTGCGCCAGCCGCCTGAGGCCGCCGCCGTTGCGCGAAAAATCTGTGCCCAATCTTTGCAACCGATGCAAAATGTCGGACATCATTCATGAAGCAAATCTGCGAAGAGATACGGGTCTACGAGGGAACCGCCGAACGGACCGGCGAACAACTGGAGTTGCGCGGCCTGAAGTCGCACAAGAACGGTTGCACCAGCATGCGTGACCTCGTCCGCAAATACAAAATCCTCGGCGACGGCCACTTCTACCTCCCCCTCGGCAACTGGCCCGACGGCGCCCCCACCGTCTCCCTCGACAACGTCAAATGGATCGGCCTCGACAAAGCCTTCCACGCCCGCCAGCGCTTCGCGCCACGCGCCGTGGATGAGGACGAGGCATAAACGGCGGTGTGGCACAGACACTCTTGTCTGTGCTTTCGAATTCGCGCAACTTGGAAAATCGAGCGCGAGCCTCCCAGCCGCACAGACAAGAGTGTCTGTGCCACACAGGCAGCCGCGAGACGCAGCGCTGCTTTCACGTGCCGGGTCGACGCATACCCTGTCGTATCCTCGAGCGATGAGCAAAGTCGATCGCTTCCGCCAGCTTCATGAATCGGGATGTTTCGTTCTGCCGAACCCGTGGGACATCGGCAGCGCGCGGCTTCTCGTCCAGCTTGGGTTTCCGGCGCTGGCTACGACCAGTTCCGGATTCGCGTGGACGACCGGGCGCCGCGACAATCACGTCCCGCTCGAGGAAGCGCTGGCGCATTTCCGGGTCATCGCAGCCGCCGTCGACGTGCCGGTCAATGCCGACTTCGAGGGCGGCTTCGCCATCGAGCCTGAGGGCGTTGCGGCGAACGTGGCCGCCGCGGCGGCGACCGGCGTGGCGGGACTGTCGATCGAAGACTCCACCGGCGACAACGACAATCCGCTCTTCGACTTCGACCTCGCCGTGCGCCGCATCGAAGCGGCGCGCGCGGCGATCGATCGAAGCGGCAGCGGCGTCCTGCTCACCGCGCGATCCGAGGGCTTCATCGCCGGCCGGCCGGACCTCGGCGAAACGATTCGGCGTCTGCAAGCGTTTTCCGCCGCCGGCGCGGATTGCCTCTATGCACCCGGCCTGCGCAACCTGAGCGACGTCAAAACCGTCGTCGACGCCATCGCGCCGAAACCGTTCAATCTCCTCGCGTCGCCATTCACCGACGGCACGACCGTCACCGAGATCGCCGCCGCCGGCGTCCGCCGCATCAGCGTCGGCGGAGCGCTCGCGCGAACGGCATGGACCGGCTTCCTCGCCGCCGCGAAAGAGATCGCCGAACAAGGCACCTTCACCGCCCTCGGCCGCGCCGTCACCGGCGTGGAGGTGAATGGCTTTTTCGATTGATGTGGACTCAGTGAAACGTTTTCGTTCCTCCCGTCACTACGGATAAACGGAGGTTTCGATGGCGTCCCGCACTCGTTTCATCACGCTCACAATCACGTTCTGTGTCTGCAGTCTCGTTGCGTCCATTCTCGCCGCCTTCGAAGTCCACGGCGCCATCGCGCAGAAGTGGCAGAGCCTCGGCGGCGTCGGCGGTTTTCTGCGCCAGCCGCTGACGAATGAAACGACCACGCCCGACGGCGTCGGCCGCTTCAATCATTTCGAAGGCGGCTCGATCTACTGGACTCCGGCAACCGAAGCGCACGAGGTGCACGGATACATCCGGGACAAGTGGGCCAGCCTCGGATGGGAGCGCAGTGAACTCGGATACCCCATCAGCGATGAGCTGGACATGGGCGACAAACGCGGCCGCTTGAGCAACTTTCAGGCGGGAACGATCTACTGGTCGGACAAATCGGGCGCGCACCTGCTCCGCCGCGACGTCAAGGCAAAGTGGATCATGCTGAAAGGCAGCGGCGGTTTTCTCGGATATCCGATCGAGGATGAGTCGCCCGCTCCCGACAAAATCGGACGCTACGCACATTTCGAAGGTGGATCGATTTACTGGTCTCCCACAACCGGCGCGCATGAAGTTCACGGCGACATTCGCGACAAGTGGCAAAGCCTCGGATCGGAACGGAGCTTTCTTCGCTATCCGATCAGCGACGAAACCGACATGCATGATGGCCGCGGCCGTTTCAGCGACTTTCAAGGCGGGACGATCTACTGGTCGGACAAAACCGGCGCGCATTCGATGTACGGCCAGGTCAAGCCGAAGTGGATCGCTCTCGGCGGCGCTCGCACGTTCGGCTACCCCACCAGCGATGAGTCGCTTACGCCTGACCAACGCGGACATTACGTTCACTTCGAGAACGGCTCGATTTACTGGACGGCGGCGACAGGCGCGCACGAGGTGCACGGCAACATTCGCGACAAATGGGAGAGCATGGGCTGGGAGCAAGGACCGCTCGGTTATCCGACCAGCGATGAATTCCAGGATGGCGCCTATCGCCGAAGCAACTTCCAACACGGCTTCATCCGCTGGTCCGCCGAGACGGGGGCGATCGTCTCACGCAGTGGCGGCAAGATCGATTAGCCGGCTGCCATCGTCGTTCACTTGAATCGCGATCTCGACGTGGCCGTCTTCGAATTCGGCGAAATCGCGCTTCGGCCATTCGATCAGCTTCACGCCGGGACCTTGCAGCAGTTCGGGGATGCCGATCTCCATCCACTCGCGGCGATTTTCGGAGAGACGATAGCCGTCGATGTGGATGATCGGCGCGCGGCCGGGAATCGGATACTCGTGCACGATCGCGAATGACGGCGACGCGACCTCGGACGGATTCGCGCCGAGCTCCGCGGCGATGGCGCGGACCAGAAACGTCTTGCCCGCGCCGAGGTCGCCGACGAGATGCACGACGGCGTCGGGAGTGAGTGTGCGCGCGATCTCCCGTCCCGCGGCGGCGGTTTCGGATTCATCGCGGCAGAGATACGTCTGCGGCATCCGCGCATTGTAGGTTGGAGCTACACTTCGCTCCCAACAAGCGGATGGGCGGCAGGAATGTCTGAAACGGTGACGGCGGCATTGTCCATGTTTCAGCGGTATCTCGATGAGGAGATCCCGCCGAATGCCGCTTCGTACGCGCTGGCGACGTTGATGGCGCAGCCGCCCGACGTGCTGATGCAGCAGGTGGCCACGTGGACCTCGGTTCAGAACCGGACGCGATCCATCGCCGCGTGCGCCCTTTTGTTGCACGCGCTGAAAAAAATCTACATCACGGGCGAGCTGCAGTTGCTGGATCGCGTCGCGGTGGCGAACTATCTCGACCGCGTGACGGCCATCGCGCTGCGGCTTTGTCCGCAGGCCGAGGTCGATGCATTGCGCGCCGACATCACGCTGATGCGCCAGTCGCGCGCAACCTCGGCCACGCTGGAGCAAACCGTCCCGCTGGCGCAGATGCCCGCGCTCAGCGTGATCCCTCGCAGCGACAGTGAAGCGCAGGCCGCAAAACAGTACTCGCTGATTTTCGATCGGCTGACGCGCGAGCAGGCATCGGCCGGAAACTCAGGCGCCGCGGCGGATCCGCAGGCGATCGCGCAACTCCTGGCGATGGCGGCGACGCGTTCGCAGACATCTGAGCAGCTGAATCAATATCTCGATCAGCTGCGGCCGCTCGCCGGCGGTGGCGACAAGAACGTCTTCGTGATCCTCGGCGGCGCGCTGCCGTCGTGGGACGTCACGAATTTCGCGCCCGGCTCGGCGCGTCCGCCGTCGCAGGTCGACGCGATGGAAAAGATCATCGACCTCGCCGAGAGTCCCGAGGTCGCGACGAAACGGTTTCGCGAACTGGTGACGGCGGCGGTCGAGAAATTCAATCAAGGCGCGCTCGGAGCGGCATTGTGGATGCTGGATGTCGCCGAGGATTCGATCCCGGAAAAGAAGCTCGACATGGCTGCTGTCGATCAGATTCGCGCCGAGGCCGTCGAGATGATGAGCGCGGTGCAGCTGCGGAAGTTTGCGGAGAACCGGTCGAAACACGCGGCGGTGAAAATCGTGCTGGAGTTCTTCCCATCGCTTCACATCGCCACGCTCTTCCGGAAATTGCGCGTCGAACAAAGTGCCGATCAGCGCCGTAGCCTTCTCGGTTTCATCGAAGCGTACGGCGTGACCGGCCGCGATGCGGCACTCGATGAGCTCGAGCGCGAATTGCAGCGCGATGACATCGCCACGTACTACCTGCGCAACCTCATCTACCTGCTGCATCGCATCACGCGCGAGTCGCCGGAGTCGATCGATCGCGAATTCGACGCATTGGTGAAAGCGTCGGCACCGGGGAACATCATCTACGTCATCAAGGAAGCAGCCACCGCGCTCGGCCTGATCAAGACCGACGCCTCGGTGAAGCTGCTGACCACACGATTGGCCGAGTTCGAAGCGACGCTGCTGCGCAACGATACGTCGGTGTATCCGACTGTCGAGATGCAGAAACTGCTCGACCGTATCATCAGCGCGCTGGCCCGCATCGGCACTTCGGCGGCACTTCTTACGATCGCACGCCACGGCATGAAGGCGAATCCGCTCCTCGGCGACACGCGAGCACGGCTGGCAGCGCTCGCACAACACGATCTGTCGTTCGATGAAGGCACGGTCAGCGTGTTGCTCAAGGCGCTTCGCGAAGAGATTCCGGGAAAACTTCTCGGCCGCCTGCTGCCGAAGAAACAGGATTCGACGGTGCGGCTGATCGAGGCGCTTTCCGGAACGCACACGGATGAATCAGAGTCTTTGCTTGCCGATATCGCGCATCGCTTTCCCGATCAGGACGTCGGCCGCGCGGCGGCGCAGGTGCTGGCGAAATGGTCGCCCGCCGAACCGGCGGCGCGCGCGGAAGCCGCGGCGTCGCTCACCGGCGCGCTGGAGTTCTTCGGACTGCCGTCCGTCGTTCAATCCCTGAGTGAGATGCGCGCGACCGGAATGCTGACGCTGATGAACAAGCAGAAGCAGGCCGCGGCGAAGCTCGTCTTCTCCGACGGAAAGTTCCTCAACGCGCAGATGGGACAGATCCGCGGCGACGAGGCGCTCTACCAGGCGCTGGAGCGCCCGCTGACCGGAACGTTCGCGTTCGTTCCGTATCCGCCGGAAAAGCTGGTCAGCGACATCGTGCCGCGCGAGATTATGGGACTGCTCCTCGAAGGGATGCGCCGCAACGACGAGCTGCAGCGCTTCATGGCGCTCGTTCCCGATGACATGACGCTGACGAAGACGAACGTGAAGCCGATGCCGCACGAAGAAGAATCGGATCCGGCGCTCGTGCGCGAGGTGTGGATCAAGGCCTCCTCCGGCGCGAACATCGCGGAATGCGAGCGGCAACTGGCGACGGATTCGTATCGCGTGCGACGCTTAGTCGCGCATTGGCTGGAGCAGGGCGCGTTGGTGTCATCCTGAGGCGCCGCAGCCGCCTCGGCGCGTAGCGCAGAGCGGCGGAGGACGGCGAAGGATCTCAAGCTTCCCAGATCCTGCTGAAACCCACTGGGATTCAACACAGCTTGGGAAGCTGAGATCCTTCGACCGTCCTCCGCTGCTTCGGCTTCGCCTACGCAGCTCCGGCGGCTCAGGATGACAATCGCTTGATCGCGATCGGAATCCGCTCGGCGAGGTCACCGGCGGTCAATCCGATGTCGCCCATCTCTTCCTTGAGCATGTCGCCGGCGAAGCCGTGGAGGTAGACGGCAGCGATCGCGGCGTCCAGTGGATCGACGCCGCGGGCGAGGAGCGCGGCGATCATGCCGCCGAGGACGTCGCCCATGCCGCCGCTGGCCATGCCGGGGTTGCCGGTGGGATTGACGTTCACGTGGCCGTCCGGCTCGGCGATCAGCGACTGAAATCCTTTGAGAACGACGATGCAGCCGGTGGCGCGGGCCGCTTCGCGCGCGGCGTCGATGCGGTGCGCGTTGATCTCCTTCGCGGTCATTCCGAGGATGCGCGCCAGCTCGCCGGGATGCGGCGTGATCACGCGCCGGCGGCGATCGGTATTCAATGCGTCGCCGCGGACGGCGAAGGCGTTGAGTGCCGAGGCGTCGATGACGAGCGGCAGTTCGATGTTCGCCACGAGCTGGCGGATGCGCGCGTAGCTGCCTTCATCGTCGGCGAGGCCGGGACCGATCAGAACGGCGTCTTTGCCGGCGATGAATGCGGGGACGTCGTCGCCCGAAAACGTCATCGACTCAATCGACCCGGCGTGGACCAGCTTCGCCGTCTCGCTATCTGTCGCGACCGAGACCAGTCCCGCGCCGCTTCGAATGGCGCCGCGCGCGGCGAGCACCGCCGCGCCGCTGCGGCCGGGCGAACCTGCGACGATGGCCACGTGGCCATACGTTCCCTTGTGCGTCGCGGCCAGGCGCGGCTCGATGTATGGCCGCACGTCCGCCGGCGTGGTGAGCGCGAGCGTGACGTTCTCGTCCTCGATCGCCGCATGCGGGATGGAGATATCGGCGACGATCACCTCGCCGCAGTTGACCGCGGCCGGCTCAAAGACATGGCAGATTTTCGGCGCTGCGAACGTGACTGTGAGCGCGGCGCGAACACACGGATCGTACGGTTCGCTACCTGACGCATCCGCGCCGCTGGGGAGATCGACGGCGACGATCGGCAATCCAAAATCGTTGATCGTGCGAATCGTCTCGGCGTACATCCCCTCGGGTGCGCGATCGAGTCCGGTGCCGAAGATGGCGTCGACAATCAGGTCCGCATCGGCGGCATGCACGAGCGCTTCGTTCAGCGAATCGTCATCGACGATCTCGTACATCGGCAGCGCCAGGCGCTCGCAAATCTCGAGATTCGCCGCCGCATCGCTGCGGATCTTCGCCCGATCGCCAACGATGAAAATGCTCGCCACGACGCCGCGCTGCTCCAGATGCCGCGCGATCGCAAACCCATCGCCGCCATTCGCGCCGAGGCCGCAGAAGACCGCCGCGCGATCGCAGTCGGGATAGTGCTCGCCGATCGCGTCGACGACCGCCAGCGCCGCGTTTTCCATCAGCACGATGGACGGAATGCCGAAGCGCTCCGTCGCGCGCCGGTCGATCGCCTTCATCTGCGCCGAGGTGAGGATGTGCATTGGGAGAACTCTATCCGCAGATGACGCAGATGAACGCAGATTCCAATCTGCGCGACATCTGCGTAAATCTGCGGATCACTCCACCTTCTTCATGTTGTCCTCGGGATTGCGGTCGACGAGTTTGTTCAACGGATCGATCCCCGCGCGGTCGGGCTTCGTGGCAACGACGAATGAGAACTTCGCCGAAGGGGTGGTCAGGTGATGTTTTTCCAGAGCGAGGACCGGTTCATTTCCTTTGGTCTTGGAGGCGCCAAGGACGCCGACGTCGATCCAGTCGTTGACGGGGATGGAGGTTTCTTTGCCGCGGTTGTCGGCGCGGAACTTTTTCGACTCGACGGTGACGGTGACCAGGAACTTGCCGTCGGAGCGTTTCGAGACCGTCGCGGTCGTGGCCTTGTTGTCGTAGAGCGTAATCGTTTCGAAGAGATCGGTGATCAATGACTGCTTGTCGGGCGGCGTCACGGCGCGGAAGTCGGCGATGAGATCGCGCGTGGTCGCGTAGGGCGGCTGTTCGAAGGCGTGGCCGTGGATGAGCTGGCGCAGCGCGGCGTTGACCTTGTCCTCGCCGATTTCGTCGCGCAGCTCGTACATGGCCAGGCTGCCCTTGCGATAGTGGATGTAGCCCTGATTCTCGACCAGCATCAGCGGCATCTCGGCCACCAGCTCGCCCCCTCGGCCGGCCAGATAACGATCGAGCTCGTATTTCAGGAAGCGGCGCATCTTGTCGCGGCCGTACTCCTTCTCCATCACCATCAGCGCTGAATATTGCGCCAGCGTTTCGGCGAGCATCGAGCCGCCCTGCACGTCGGCGCCGATGACCTGGTGCGCCCACCACTGGTGCGCAACCTCGTGCGCGGTGACGTAGTAGACGTAGTCGATCGCTTCCTTGTCGCGAAGGTCGGCGATGAAGCCGATCGACTCGGAGAACGGGATCGTATTCGGGAACGACTGCGCGAACTGCGCGTAGCGCGGGAACTCCAGGATGCGCACCTGCTTGTGCTGGTACGGCGAGAAGTTGGCGGTGAAGTAGTCGAGCGACTTCTGCACGGCGTAGATCATGCGGTCGACGTTGTAGGCGTGCGACGGCGTGTAATAAATCTCGATCGGGATGCCCTTCCACGTGCTGCGCTTCACCTCGTAGCGCGCGGAGAGATACGCAAAAAATCCGAGAATCGGCGAGGTGGTCTTGTACTGGAAGTAGCGGCGGCCATTGGCGGTCCACTCCTTCTGCAGGTAGCCGGGCGCGAGGGCGATCTGGTCGGGCGACGTGCTGACGGTCGTATCGAGATTGATCCAGTCCGCATCGCGCGTGATGCCGTTGTCGAGGCGCGCTTTCGGATCGTCGATCTTCGCCATGCGCACGACCGGCGCCAGGCCGTACTTGCGGCGCTTATGCGTGTCCTGCAACTCCACGTTCGGGCTGTAGCCGAGGTGCGGAAAGGTGGAGAAATTGTTGAAGAAGGTGCCGTTCTCCACGATCGAATTGTCGCGGCTGGCGTTCTCGAATCCCTGATGGTGGATGGTCACCGAGAACGACATCGGCATCGTCGCGCCGGGCGCCAGCGGCTGCGTGAGGTGATAGATGAAGTAGCCGTGGTCGGCGTCGCTCTTCGCCAGCGTTGCGCCGGGAATCTGCACTGAAAGCGGGACGTCGGGGACCATAACCACGTGCAGATCACTGATCGGCTGCGACGTCTTGTTCATCAGCTTGTACGTTCCGCGGATATCGACCCACCGTTTGTCGGGGTAGATATCGACGTTGGCCTGCACGTCGGTGATGCGCGGCTGCGCGATGCGGTCGTACTTCTTGTACAGCTTCTCCGTTTCGGCGGAACGCTTGTCGCGCTGATCTTCGGTCGAGTAGTGATTGAGAACGTTCGTGTTGTAGAAGATGTAGCAGCCGGTGGAGACGAAGGCGATCACGAGCAACGCCAGCGTAGTGGTCACCGGGATCCCGAAACGTCCGCCGGCCACGCGCGTGCGGATGCGCATGGCCGTCTCCGTGCCGCGGACCCAGAAGAGGTGGCCGACGATCAGAAGGATCGCGGCGAAGATCGTCCAGTAGAGACTGAACCATTCGAACGGGCGGACGAAATGGCCGTAGCCGTTCATGTCGGAGTAGGTCGTATTCGGCAGGACGAACAGCTGATAGAGGTGGTGCTCGTAGTGCAGCGCGTCCATCACCGCCTGCGCGATGATGTAGAAAAGCGCGATCAGAAATCCGACGTAGCGATTGTTGGTAAGGACCTGCCCGACGAACATCAGGATCGTGATCAGCAGCAGCTTGATGCCGAGGATCAGGAACGCGCCACGGAAGTAGAGACCGAGCTCGTAGTGGTGATAGTGCTTCGAGGCCTGCACGGCGATCGTGGTCAGCACGGCCGCGCACAGCGTGAGGTAGAGCACGATGCAGAGCGCGGTCAGCTTGCCGGCCCAGATGGCCCAGGTCGGTGACGGCATCGCGTCGGTGACCTCGTTCAACTTCAGCATCCGCTCGCGCCAGACGATTTCGCCGGCGTAAAACGCGGCGATGATCACGGCGAAGAAAAAGAAGTTGTTCTCGATGACGTCGACCATCTCCCACGTGACGGGATAGAAGCGCGTCCCGAAAATCGGACTGGCGAACGCGGCGCCGCCGACGGTGTTGAGCACCGCCAGCAGCATGATCACGATGAACGGCAGGCTTTTGAGAATCGCGCCGGTCTCGACGCGGATCGTCGTGAAGTATTGGCGCACCGAGGCCATGCCGCCGAAGTGTTGCGACACCTGCGGGAGCGCGACGGCCGCCGGAATCGGCACTTCATCATTCGCGGCGGACTTCTTCTTCTTTTTCTTCCCCGAGGCGCTTCCCGCTTCCATCTTGAAAAATGCGAACGTCAGTGCGAGCAGCACCAGCGCGACGCCGATCCAGATCACGCGGTTCCAGAGGAAGACGCCGTCGAGCGGCAGGATGTTGTTGTTCTTCTCGAACACCGTCCAGTAGCGCGTCGTCCGCGCGAAGGGCGAGAAGCCGAAGGGATCGAGCAGGACGCCGATCTTCTCGCTCTCCAGGTCGCGCAGCGAAACGCGCGAGACGATGTACGCCACGTAGAACGCGGCCACCGAGGTGTAGGTGGCCATGAGGCTGCGCGTCAGCGCGGCCACGGCGAAGAAAATGGCCGCGCAGAGGAAGAGGTTCGGCAGGATCAGGACGAAGAACGAGAACGCGTACGGTTTGAGCACGAACGGGCCGAGCTGCTCTTTGTCGAGCCACGGCATGAACGAGCCGATCATGATCGCCGTCACCACGCCGAGGTAGACCAGGCTGGAGACGATGAACGCGGCGCTGAAGCGGCCGAAGAGATACTGGCTCTTCTTGATCGGCGCTGAGAAAAAGAGCGCGTCCGTGTTGAATTCGAAGTCGCGGTTGATGGCGCTGGCCACGTACGCGGTCGTCGTCAGCACGCCGAAGACCGACATGACCAGCAGCATCTGCATGATCACGAACGGCGCGTTGCGATTGACGTTGCCGAGCGCGCCGCCGAGCGTGACGGTGTCCGAGGTCACTGCGCCGAACGTCAGGAAAAAGAAGATGACGAAGAGGATGTAAAACAGCGGCTGCTTCAGGTGATAGCGCAACTCGAAATTCAGAATCTCCCAGCTCATGTCAGGCCGCCTCTGCCTGCGGATGACTGTCGCGTTTCGAATAGTGGAAGTAGACGTCTTCGAGCGACGGATTGATCGACTCGAACGTCGGATCGGGCTGCGCGTCGTTCACGACGTGAATGACGGTGCGTCCGCTGACGAGCTTCGTGGAGATGACGGTGTAGCGGCTCTGGAAGTCTTCCAGCTCCTGCTTCCCGATCACGCGCCGCCACACTTTGCCGTTCAACTCGCGCACGGCGGCCTGCGGTTCGCCGCTCATGAGCACGCGGCCGCCGGAGATGATGGCCATCTGCGAGCAGAGGTCGCTGACGTCTTCGACGATGTGCGTCGAGAGGATGACCACGACGTTCTCGCCGATCTCCGCCAGCAAATTATGAAAGCGCACTCTCTCCTCGGGATCGAGACCGGCCGTCGGCTCGTCGACGATGATCAGTTTCGGATTTCCGAGCAGCGCCTGCGCGATTCCGAAGCGCTGGCGCATGCCGCCGGAAAATGTGCTGAGGTTCTGTTTCCGCGCGTCGTAGAGATTGGTCCGCTGCAGCAGCGCGTTGACGGTGTCGCGCCGCTCGCGCGCGTTGACGATCCCCTTCAACACCGCAAAGTGATTCAGCATCGCCTCGGCCGTAATCCTCGGATAGACGCCGAACTCCTGCGGCAGATATCCGAGCAGGCGCCGCACTTTGTCTTTCTCGCGAAGGACGTCGATGTCGCCGAGAACGATCGAGCCGGAGTCCGCTTCCTGCAGCGTGGCGATCGTGCGCATCAGCGTCGACTTGCCGGCGCCGTTCGGCCCGAGCAGTCCGAACATACCGGTAGGAATGGTGAGCGACACATCCTGCAGCGCCTTGACGCCGTTCGAGTACGTCTTGGACAGACCTTCGATGCGCAGTTCGAGCATGGCTTCTCCTGATGGATACCGTACTACGGGTCGAGGCCAGGAAGGTTGTCTAAGAAGAAAGGCGCTTCACCACGAAGGCACAGCGCGGCGTAGCGCAACCCAAAGCATCTTTTCCATCGAGAGTCCCTCTCCCCGCGTCTTCTTGCGGGGAGAGGGAGACACGAAGTGCGGGTGAGGGGCGTTTTTACGAGGCTCGATCCTGCCAAGCGCTGCCCCCTCATCCGCCTTCGGCACCTTCTCCCCCGCAAGAAACCGCGGGGGAGAAGGACTCTCGATGTAACGAACGCGCGAGAACCATCAAAGAAAATCGCGGCGCGCGAAGAATCGGTGGGTTAGTAGTTCAAGTTGCGCAACTCCGGCTGAAATCGCTGGGATTCAACGCAGCGTGGGAAGCTTGAGATCCTTCGGCGCGCTCCGGCGTCTTCGCCAGCCTCAGGATGACAGTTACGCCGTCGCGGCGAGCGCGATGCGCGCGATCTCGTCGACGAGGTGGAACGGATCGATCGGCTTGGTGAGGTAGGCGTCGAAGCCGCTGGCTTTGTCTCCGGTGGCGGGGAAGGCGGACAGCGCCACGATCTTCACCTTGTTGCCGTATCCGCGTTCGCGCACGGCGCGCGTGAAGGCGTAGCCGTCCATCTCCGGCATGGCGATGTCGGTCAGGATGATGTTGGGACGAAGCTCATCGAGCCCTTCGAGAGCGGCGGCGGCGGAATCGAATGCGGTCAGGTTCGCGCCGGCGGCCTGAAGAACGGCCGCGACCATCTTCCGCGACTCCGTTTCGTCGTCGACGAGGACGATGGAGATCTCGCGCAGGCGATCGCGGTGCAGGAACATGTCGCCGAGAGACTTGCGAACAGGACCGGCACTCGAGGTGACGGAACGCACTGGGAGCGTCACGGTGAACGTCGATCCTTTGCCGCGTCCTTCGCTTTCGGCGCTCACCGTTCCGCCGTGCGCTTCGGCGATGTAGCGGACGATGGAGAGACCGAGCCCGAGGCCGCCGTGGACGCGCGTCTGCGGCGACTCCGCCTGGCGGAACGGCTCGAAAATGTGCGGCAGAAAACGGGGATCGATTCCTTCTCCCGAGTCGGTGACCGAGATCTGCACGTGCGAGGCAGTGCGGCGTGCGGAAACCTCCACCTTGCCGCCGCGCGGCGTGAACTTCACCGCGTTGTTGAGGAGGTTCCAGATCACCTGCTGAATGCGGGTCGGGTCGGCGATCATCACGCCGAGGGTCGGCGCGAGCGTCAGCGTGACGGTGATGCCCTTCGCCTGCGCGGTTGCATTCACCGCCTCGGCCGCATTCATGATCACGCGCGACACTTCCATCGTTTCCGGCGCGAGCCGCAGCTTGCCCGAAACGATGCGCGAGACGTCGAGGATGTCGTCGATGAGCCGCGCCTGGAGTTGTGCGCCGCCGGCGATCGACGCGACGGCTTCGTGAAACATCGGATCGTCCGCCGACATGGCCGGCAGCATGCGCGACCAGCCGAGGATTGCCGTCATCGGCGTGCGCAGCTCGTGCGACAGCGTCATCAGGAAGTCGTCTTTGGCGCGGTTCGCTTCCTGCGCCACGCGATACGAATCCTCGGCGCGGCGGCGCTCTTCCTCGGCCTGCAGACGCGCTTCGCGCTGTTCGAGCAGCGCGCGCCGCGTCTCTTCCGCTTCCTTGCGGTCGCTGATATCGCGCGTCACTTTCGCGAAGCCGCGAAGCTCGCCACTGCGATCGAAGACGGCGGTGATGACGACGTTCGCCCAGAAGCGCGTGCCGTCTTTGCGCAGGCGCCATCCTTCGTCTTCGACGCTCCCCTCGGCGCGCGCAATCTCCAGCTCGCGCTCCGGCTTGTGATTGGCCTTGTCTTCCTCGGAGTAGAAACGCGAGAAGTGACTGCCGATGATCTCTTCCGGCTTGTAGCCTTTGATGCGCTCGGCGCCCTTGTTCCAGGTGGCGATGTTGCCATTCGGATCGAGCATGAAAATGGCGTAGTCGCGAACCGAGGAGACGAGCAGTTGAAAGATTTCGGTGCTCTGCCGCAGCTCTTCTTCCGCGTGCCGGCGCGCGGTCAGGTCGCGCGTCACCTTGGCGAAGCCGGTGATCTCGCCCTTGTCGTTGCGCAGAACCGTGATGACGGTGTTGGCCCAGAAGCGCTGCCCGTCTTTGCGGATGCGCCAACCTTCGTCTTCGATGCGGCCCTCGACCGCGGCGGTTTCGAGCTCGCGCCGCGGCTTTTCCGATGCGAGATCATCCGGACCGTAGAACATGGAGAAGTGCTTGCCGACGGCTTCATCCTCGGTGTAACCCATGATCCGTCCCGCGCCGCGGTTCCATGAGCGGATGATGCCGGTCGGATCGAGCAGAAAGACGGCATAGTCCTCGACTGCATCGACGAGGATGGCGAACTCTTCCGCCCGAGGAGCGGAAGGATGATTATCGGGCCCTGATGAACTCATCTAATGCCCATTTCCGGTGCAGAGATCATACCGACAGCACTTTAGGGCATGATCTCGGTCGTGATCCGCACCGTCACCGCCACCGAATACGTCACGCCGCTGCGCGAAGGCGGCTCGCTGCCGGCCATCGTGAACGGCGATGACGACGGCACGTACGTGGTGAAGTTTCGCGGCGCCGGACAAGGCGTCCGGGCGCTGGTCGCGGAACTGATTTCGGGCGAGCTGGGACGCGCCCTCGGCCTGCCCGTTCCGGAAATCGTCTTCGTCCAGCTCGACGGACGCATGGCCAAGACCGAGCCGGATGCGGAAATCCAGGAACTGCTGACGAAGAGCGAAGGTCTGAACATCGGCCTCGACTATCTCCCCGGCTCGATCACGTTCGATCCGATCATCGCGCGGACGATCGACGGCAAGTCGCGGCTGGCATCGTCGATCATCTGGTTCGACGCGCTGGTGACGAACGTCGACCGCACGCCGAAAAATACGAACCTGCTGGTGTGGCACCGCGGCTTGTGGATGATCGATCACGGCGCGACGCTGATCTTTCATCACAACTGGAGCGACGATTTCCTGAAACGCAGCCGCAACGCATTCGCGCCGATCAAGCATCACGTGCTGCTGCCGTGGGCGACGGAGATTCGCGACGTCGACAACGAGCTCGCGGCGATGCTGACCGCCGAGGTGATCGACGGCGTGCTGGAATTGATCCCCGATGCATGGCTCGGCGACGAGCCGATCTTCGCGACCGTGGACGATCATCGCGCCGCGTACCGCGACTATCTGCTGCACCGTCTCGAATCGCCGCGACGCTGGATGGAGGATGCCGCTGATGCGCAAGCGCTATCCGTTTGATTACGCCGTCGTTCGCGTCGTCCCGCGCGTCGACCGCGGCGAATTCCTCAACGCCGGCGTGATCCTCTTCTCCTCCACCGCCGCCTTCCTCGGCGCGCGCATCGGCTGCGATCACAAGCGCCTCAAAGCGCTCGCGCCCGGCATCGACGCGGCGATGATCGACAGCTACCTCGATTCGATCCCGAAAGTCTGCGCCGGCACCGCCGACGCCGGGCCGATCGGAGCACTGGCTCAGAGAGCCCGCTTCCACTGGCTGGTCGCCCCGCGCAGCACGATCATCCAGACCTCGCCGGTGCATTCGGGCGTCCACCACGATCTCGACGCCGCGCTGGAGAGTCTGTTCGAGAAGCTGGTGCGATCGCCCGAGGCGTGAGCATCGTCACGTACCGGGCGCGTTCTTCGTGTAATCTACCGTTCAACTCGCCACCGTTTCCCCGTCCGTTCACATTCCCCACCCTCCCCGAGTCCCCTCGGCCACGAGAGCCGAACAGGAGAAAAGATGAAATCCGTAACTCGCCAGCCTTATGGCGCTGCTCTGCTTGTCGTTCTCATGCTGCTCGCCACGAGCGCCTCCGCGGCTACGTTCACCGTCAGCAGCGTCGCCGATTCCGGCGCCGGAACGCTGCGTCAGGCCATCATCGACGCGAACACGGCAGCCGGCACCGACACGATCACTTTCGCCATCGCCGGCTCCGGGCTGCACACCATCTCGCCCGCGACGAACCTCCCCAACATCACCGAGGCAGTCATCATCGACGGCTACTCGCAGAGCGGATCGAGCGTCAACACGCTTTCCCTCGGCGACAACGCGGTGATCCAGATCGAGCTGAATGGAGCCAACGTCTCCAGCGGTACCGGCCTCAATTACAACGCCACGGTTAACGGCGGCGAAATCAAAGGGCTGCTGCTGACGAAGTGGAACAACGCCATCCTGCTCAACGGCGCGAAGAACATGACCATCGACGGCAACTTCTTCGGCACCAACGCAGCCGGAAGCGCGACGTCGGCAGCCGCCGCCAACGGCAGCGCGTTCTTCATCCTCAACACCGCCACCGGCAACACCATCGGCGGCGCCACCGCGGCCGCGCGCAACCTGATCTCGGGCGGCACGACGGCCGGCATCACGCTCGGCAACAGCGGGACGGCGAACAACGTCATCCAGGGCAACTACATCGGCACGAACGCGGCCGGCACGGCGGCGCTGCCGAACTTCACCGGCATCTCGTTCAACGGCGCGGGCGCGAACACCATCCGCGGCAACGTCATCTCCGGCAGCACGTCCAGCGCTTCCTTCTCCGCCGGCATCCAGCTCGAGAACACGACCGCGAACACGCTCATCGTCGGCAACAAAATCGGCACGAGCGCCGACGGAACGGCCGCCATCCCGAACACGTATGGCATCACGCTGCTGGATGGTTTCTCCGGCGGGGCGAATCAGAACACGATCGGCACGCTGGCCGAGCCGAACATCATCGCGTTCAACACGAAGGCCGGCGTGGCGCTGCAGGCGTTCACGTCGAAGGTGTCGCGGCAGAACTCGATCCTCTACAACTCGATCTTCAGCAACGGCACGCTCGGCATCGACCTCGGCGACGACGGCATCACCCCGAACGACACCGGCGACGGCGACTCGGGCAACTTCAACGACCTGCAGAACTTCCCGGTCATCACCTCCGCGCAGTTCGGCGCCGGCACGGTGACGATCCAGGGAACGCTGAGCAGCGCGCCGTCGAGCACCTACGTCGTGCAGTTCTTCCAGAACACTGCGTGCGATCCGTCGGGCGCCGGCGAAGGACAGACCTTCCTCGGCGAGACGACGATCACCACAGCCGCATCGGGAGTGGGAACGTTCAACGTGACTTTCCCGGGCGTTGCAGGCGGTTTCGCCACGGCCACGGCTACCGATTCGCAAGGCAACACGTCGGAGTTCTCCGCGTGCGCGGCAATCAGCACGCCGGCGACGCCGTCGATCAGCATCAGCGATCCGAAGGTCGTCGAAGGCAATGCCGGCACCACGATCATGACGTTCAACGTCTTCCTTTCCGCGGCCTCGGCATCGACGGTCACGGCCAGCTTTGCCACCGCCAGCAACACTGCCACGTCCGGCACCGACTTCAATCCAAACAGCGGCACCGTCACCTTCACCGCAGGGCAGACGATGCAGACGATCGCCGTCTCCGTCCTCGGCGACGTCGCTCCGGAACCTGACGAGACGCTCTTCGTGAATCTCACCAATCCGGTGAATGCAACGATCGGCGACAGTCAGGGCGTCGGTACGATCAAGAACGACGACGCGCTGCCGGCGCTGACGATCAGCGACGTCACGCTGAGCGAAGGCAACTCCGGCGCGACCAGCTTCGACTTCACGGTCACGCTCACGCCCGCGTCGACGTTCCCGGTGACGGTCAACTGGGCCAGCGCGGACAACACGGCCATCGCCGGATCCGATTACCAGCCGGCCAGCGGCAGCCTCACGTTCGCCGCCGGCCAGACCACGAAGACGGTCAGCGTCTTCGTGAACGGCGACGTCACCACGGAGCCGAACGAGAGCTTTTTCGTCAATCTCTTCAACCCCGGCAACGCCTCGATCAGCGACGCGCAAGGCCAGGGGAACATCACCAACGACGACGCGAACCCGTCCATCACGATCAACGATCCGTCGGTCGTTGAAGGCAACTCCGGCAACGGTCCGAACATGAACTTCGTGATCACGCTTTCGAATCCGACGTCGATCACGCTTTCGGTGCCGTTCAGCCTCGCGGACGGAAGCGCCAACGTCGGTTCGGACTATCAGACCAACGGCGGTTCGTTCACCGTCTTTCCGGGCGCACTGACGGCCACGGTATCGATCGGCATCAACGGCGACACGACCGTCGAGCCCGATGAAACGTTCTTCATGAACCTCGGCGCCACCGCCGGAGCTACGATCGCCGATAGCCAGGGCGTCGGCACGATCATCAACGATGACGGACTGGCATCGCCGGGCATCTCCATCAACGACGTCAACGTCATCGAAGGAAACTCGGGGACAGTCAACGCGAACTTCACCGTCTCGCTAACTGCCAGCTCGCTTTCGACGATCACCGTGAACTTTGCGACAGCCGACAATTCGGCCACGCTCGCGAACAACGATTACGTCACGAAATCGGGCGTGGTCACGTTCACGCCGGGACAGACGTCGCAGAGCGTCACGGTCGTGGTGAACGGCGACACGGCCTTCGAACCGAACGAAAGATTCTTCGTCAATCTGACTGCGCCGGCCAACGGCAGCATCATCAAGGCGCAGGGAATCGGCACGATCACCAATGACGACGTCGTGGGCGGCGCCGATCTCAGCCTCACCAAAACCGGCGCCACCACGGCGGCCGGAAATGCGAACGTCGCCTACACGATCACGGTGCTCAACAACAGCGTGACCGGCGCCACCAACGTAACAGTTTCCGACACGCTACCGGCCGGAACGACCTTCGGCACCGCAACGACGACGCAAGGCTCCTGCACGCCCGGCGCAACCGTCATCTGCAGCCTCGGCTCCCTCGCCGGCGGTGCGTCGGCAACGATCACGCTGACGCTGAAGATGCCGAACAGCAACACGACGGTCTCCAACACGGCCTCGGTCACCGCAACCGAAAGCGATCCGAACTCGGCGAACAACTCCGCCACGGCGGCCACAGTGGTGTCGGTCGCTTCTGCACCGATCCCAGCGCTCTCGACGTGGCTCTTGCTGTTGCTGGCCGCAATCCTGAGCGCTTGGGCGGTGACGCGCCTGCGGTGACGCCCGAGTGAGTGATCGAGAGCTATCCTGACGACCTCGGATTCCGAGGTCGTCAGGTGACTTCTACCTATTTATACCAACTTCTACTCGATTTCGAGTATAAATAGGTATAAACCACCATGGATCCGATCAAGAACCCTTTCTCTCCCGGTGCGGGCGCGCCACCGCCGGAACTCGTCGGGCGCGATGGCGTCCTGCAACAGGCCTCGATTCTGCTCGGTCGCGTCAGAGAAAAGCGTCCCGAAAAAAGTCTGCTTCTGACGGGGCTGCGCGGCGTCGGCAAGACCGTACTGCTCAACGAGATTGAGCGAATGGCGATCGATCGCGGCTACCACACCATCGCGATTGAGGCACATGAAGAAAAACGCCTCGGGCCGCTGCTCGCCGCCAATCTTCAACGGCTGTTGTTCGACCTCAACCGCATCGCGGGTGCTGCCGAAAAGCTCAATCGCGCCTTTAGAGTGCTGCGCAGTTTCCTGAGCGGCCTCAAGGTCACTGCAGGGGACATCACCATCGGCCTCGACGTCGAGGCCGAGCGGGGCGCCGCCGACAGTGGAGATATCGAGATGGATCTCCCCAATCTGATGATTTCCATCGGAGAGGCTGCGCTGGATCGAAACGCTGCGGTGGCGATCCTGATCGACGAAATTCAGTACTTCGAGTCCGCAGAACTTGGAGCTCTGATCATGGCGATGCACCGGATGCAGCAGCGGCAGCTTCCGGTGGTTCTCGTGGGTGCGGGTTTGCCGATTCTGCCGGCGCTGGCAGGCGAATCGAAATCTTATGCGGAACGACTCTTCAGCTTTCCTGATATCGGAGCGTTAAATCAGGATGATGCGGGGAAAGCGCTTCGGGAACCGGCACAAGCAGTCGGCGTTCACTTCGAGGCCGAGGCGCTCGCTGAAGTTTTCCGCCTGACGAAGGGATACCCGTACTTCGTTCAGGAATGGGGATATCAAGCGTGGAACCACGCTGTCGCCAGTCCGATCACCGTCGATACGGTTCGCAGCGCGACGCCTGATGTCATTCGGCGGCTGGACGAAAATTTCTTTCGCGTTCGCTACGACCGGCTCACTCCGAGCGAGAAAAACTTCCTCCGCGCGATGGCGGCGCTCGGCCCGGGCTCGCAACGCACCGGGGACATCGCCGACAAACTTGCCGTCAAGATCTCGACTCTCGGACCGGTGCGCGCGAAGCTGATCCGCAAAGGAATGATCTACAGCCCCGCGCACGGTGAGATGGCTTTTACCGTGCCTCTTTTCGACGAATTCATGATTCGTACGATTCCTGACTTTTGACCCAGGACGAGTCCACGCTTACCGCTTCACGGCGCGGTGGCGTATTGGCGTGACGGTGGCGGCCAGTCGGAACTGGAGCGGGCCGAGGTCTTGGCGGGCGGAGATGGCGACGAGAGTGCCGTTGCCGCCGCCGTAGAAGAGCGGCGCGTAGCGGCGGGCCGGATCGGCGGCGGCGAGAAAGTACGAGCCGGGCGGGACGACCACGCGGAACGAGCCGCCGGAATCGGTGGTGGCTTGCGCGATCGTCTGGAAGGCGGCGTCGTAGACGAGGACGTCGATGTTCGGCAGCGGCGCGAAGGTCGTCTCCGCGATGGCGATGCCGCTGATCCGTCCGCCTTCGATCATGGCGAAATCGGCGCTCAGCGATTGGCCTGAGATCAGCGATAGCGACTGCGTCGCATCGAAGGTTGCCGCGCCGAGGTAGTAGGCGGTGGCGAAATGCAGGGCGTTGTCGAAGGCGAGCAGCTTCACGGTCGCCGGAGGAACGAGAAGGACATAGTTGCCTTCCGCGTCACTGTTCGTCGACGCGATCAGGTTGCCGCCGAGGTCGTACGCACCGATCGTGATCGCGCTCAGCGGCGCGCCGGCAGCGGTGACGCGGCCGGTGATGCGCGCGCCTTTCGACAGCGCGAAGTCGACACCCGCGTTCGTCGTCCCCTCGAAGGCATGAACGATGGTGCCGTCGACGTACTGCGGCAGATAAACGAACATCGGATCGACCACGCCCATGCGGTAATCGCCCGGCGGAACCACGATCGAATAGCCGAGCGTGGCGGTCGTGGCGGACGACCGAGCCGTGCCGTCGAGGTTGTAAGCGGTGACGACTGCCGGAATGGAAATGCCGGTAAGAGCATCGATGACGCGTCCCGTAATCCGGCCGCCGCGGATCATCGTGGCGTCGACGGTGACCGTCTGGCCAGCCGCGGCGGCGACGGCCGGCGACGCCGCAAACGACTCGGCATCGGGAACGTACGTCGTCGCGTACTGACCTGCCGGATCGTCGACGACGACGCGCAGTCCACCAGGACGGACGGCCACGGCGTAGCGGCCGTCGGCGCCGGTGACGCCTCGCGCGGCGATCGTGCCGTCGCTCGCGTAGGCCGTCACGCGCGCATTGGCGATCGGCGTCAGCGGGACGCGATCGGTCACGATGCCGGTAATCTTCGCGGCCAGCGGAAGCTGGAAATTCGCCGCCGTCGTTGCGGGCGCGGCGATCGTCACGGCCGTCGCCGATTCGAACGACGTCGCGTTCGAAAAAAACGTCGTCGCGTAGTTGAGCGCGTCGTCGTACGCCGCAACTCGATAGCTGCCCGGCGGAAGCGCGAGCGTGAAGTTGCCCGCCGCGTCGGTTGTCGTAAAGCCGCGCCGCGTTCCGGATGGGTTGTACGCGGCGACCGTCATGTTCGGCAGCGCGTTGCCGCCGGGACCGGTGACGCGCCCGGCCGCGAAGCCGGCGCGCACGAGACTAAAGTTGATGTTCGATACCGTGAGGATTGAGGTCAGCAGCAGGACCTTCGACGTCTCGTACGATTCCGCGTCCGAATAAAAGGAGGTCGCGTAAACACCGGTCGGGTCGTAGGCCAGCACGTGATACTGCCCGCCGCCCGTCGTGATCGAATAGGTTCCCGAAGCGTTCGTCGTCGCCGTTCCAACGAGCGTTCCATCGATGTGGTACGCCGCCACGGTCATCGACGCCAGCGGAGCGCCGGTATCGCTGGTCACCGTGCCGGTAATGCCGGCGGCGTTTGCGATCGCGGCCAGCAGCAGCGCGACGGCGGCGAACGACAGCGCCTTCATCGCCGCGCCGTCCGCATCTCAGGTTGCATCGCCGCGGCGACGGCGCGCGTCGACTGCACATCCTGCAGCGGACTCCAGTTCAGCGGCGTGGCCGACAACGTCACGTCGTGGGTCTGATTGAAGAAGATGATCGACCGCACGGCGCCGTACTTTTCGTGCACGTCGCGAAAGGCCTGCGCGTACCACTGGCCCGCGTTGCCGCCGCTGGTCACGCTGCCGAACTCCGTGATCATGATCGGCTTGTGCAGCTTCAGCAGCGCCGGATACGCCTTCTCCACGATCTGATGGAACGTCCACCAGCGCGACCACGGCGCGGCATCGCCGTAGTTCAGAACGCCGGTGCCGATCCAGTCCACCCACTCGTCGCCGGGGTAGTAGTACTCGAACCACGGCATCGAGATGTGCGGCGACCAGACCCACAGAACGTTCGTCGCGTTCATCTTCTGAAAGATGAGGTGAACATGCTTCCACGCGGCGATGAAATCGTCCGGGCGGTTGCCGTTCTGCGGTCCCCACGGATAGCGATACGGATCGTTCATCTCGTGCGCGAAGCGGAGATAGAGCGGCTTGCGATATTGCGCGGCGGCAGTGGCCCAGCGCGTGACGTAGAAGTCGTAGTCGCCGCGCGCGATCGCCGCCAGGCTGGCGTACTCGCGCTCGGCCGGCTTCGGCAGATTGGGCCGCAGCGTCTCGTCGAAATCCTTCACCCACGGCTCCCAGGTGATCATCGGAATCGACCCGAGGCGGTCGATCGTCGAGACCGCGCGGAGCGGGAACTCCGACTCGTCGGGACGATCGCCCCACGCCTGATAAAACGACACGATGGCGAACGGCTGGCCGGTGCGGCTCTCCAGCGCGTTGATACCGGTGAACGAATCGGGCAGCGCGCCGTCGTACGCACCCCACAATATCTGCTGCGGATTGCGGAGCGTGGCAGCATCGAGACGCGGATACGCGCGTACGACGTCGTCGCGCCGCGCGTGCGACTGCACGTGCGCTCGCGCGTCCGCCTCGCGATCGGACATCGACTGGTCGAACGAAACGACGCTCGACTGCACGGCGGCAAACGCGCGTCCGAACATGCCGTCCATGCCGCGATGGATGGCGAAGCCGAGCAGCAGGAGCCAGCCGAGGGCGAAGAAGGCGGCCTGATACCGCCGCGCCGTCATCGCGCGCTCCCTTTCCATGCGGCGTACAACCGGCCGCTCATGAATGCGACGTTGATCATCAGAAATCCAGCCATGCCCGCAGCCACTTCCGTCGTGATCCTCACTTCGGCCTCGGGCATCAGATAGAACCTGCGGACGAAAACAGCGATGAGCGTCGCCAGCGACGCCACAGTTATTGTGAGCGGAACGGCAGCCAGTCGCCAGAAATTGCCCGACTGCCGCGACTTCGCCGTCGGGATGTACGGCACCGCCACGCCGAAGATCGCGAGGATGAGTCCGCGAAGATAAACGCTCCAGCAGCCGATCTTGAGCAGCATCCCGCGCCAATGCCAGCCGCGCTCGCGCGGCGGATCGCAGAGCCACCGCTGCGCGAAGCGATAGATGAGGATGCCGAAGAAGCCGAGCGGCAGCGCGTGCTGCAGATATTCGCTGAGGAACATCGCCGCGGGCTGGATCCCCGTCCACAAATACAGCGCCGGAATGAGCAGGTAGATCGGCGTCGTCAATCCGACCAGGTAGTACGTCCCGATCATGAAGTACGACAGCTTCTGATGCAGCGTGAGCCGCCGGAACGCGCGCGGATATTCGCGCAGGAGAACGTCGTAGACGCCGCGCGACCATTTCAACTGCTGCTTCATGAACGAGCCGAGGTCTTCCGGCACGAGGCCGCGCGCGACGATTTCCGGGACGTAGATCGATTTCCATCCCGCCGCATGCAACCGGATCGACGTGACGAGATCCTCGGCCAGCCCGATTCCGTGTCCGCCAATCGACTGCAGCGCCTTCCGTCGAAAGACACAATTCGCGCCGATCGCCACCGCCGTGCCGCTGCCGTGCATCCCCTGCAGGATCGGGCCGTAGAACGCGTAGGTCTGTTCGGCCGCGGCGCGCGCGACGAACGAGCACTCTTGGTTGTAGTACGCCTGCGCCACCTGCACGAAGCCGACGCGCGCGTCGTCAAAGTGGCCAAGGATCGGATCGAAAAAATTCGGGAGCGGGATGTGGTCGGGATCGAGCACGAGGATGAAGTTTTCGCTCGTGCGCTCCAACGCGGCGTTGATCTTCCCTGCCTTCGCGCCGGGAAATCCGACGAGCTCGAGATGCACAGCGCCGCTTTCGCGCGCGAGCTGAGCAAAGCGCGGATCGCCGGTGTCGTCGAGCAGGTACGTCGTATGCGGATAGGTGACGTCGCGCAACGCCGCCAGCGTGCGCACGAACATCTCGTACGGCTCGCCGGGCGACGACGTCGTGAAAATGGCCACCGACAAATCACTCGGCGCACTCCTCGGCGCCGGCTGTTCGATGTGAAAGAAGTTGTACCAGCCGACCAGCATGCGAAACACGCCGTACCAGACGGCGGCGGAGAGCAGCACGAACAGAATGCGGTTGCTGACGTGCTCCGCGCGGAACCACCAGAAGGCGAAGAGCGCCACGCTCTGCAAGCCGAAAAAAATCAGGACGCCGAGAATCACGCGCGCGATGGTCGACACCGGCGCGGCGCGGCGATGACGGAAAAGCTCATCGTCCATCCACATCAGAGCCGGCCGCTGATGCCGAGGCGAATGGAGTTCGCGTTGTAGAAGACGGTGGTCTGGTGCTCGACGCCGATCGTCGCGCTGAACGCACCGCGAAGAGGAAAAACGAAATCGGCCGACGCCCGCCACGGATGGAACGTGCGGCGAATGCCTTCATCGCGATCGCGAGCCCAGCCGCCGTCGGCGTGAAGATTAACGATCGCGCGGCCGGCGTTCAGCGTGGCCGCGGCGACCGCGCGCGCTTCGAAGAGATCGAGCGGCGTCCAGTACGGATCGTAACGGCGCTCGCTCCCGATCACGACCAGCCGGCTTTTGTCAGTATCGCGATACGAAACCGCAGTGCCGATCGAGAGCGATCCGGAAGCGCCGTGCGCAACGCGCGCGAGGTGATACGCATCGGCGGCGCGGCCGGAGTTTCCGTCGAAGTAACGGATCGCATGGAGCGCGGCGGACGATGACGCGGCATCGCTGCTGCGCGCCCAGCCGAGCGTCGTCGCCGTCTCGCTGGCGTGCGTGCCAAGCGACGATGCGGTGTACAGCAACTCGTGCCGATCGACGTCGAGACTGATGGTCGAGCCGCGCCAGTCGCGGGAAAGCGCAACACCGCCGAGCGGCTTCGTTTCACCGTCGGGAAAACGGAAAAGCCGCAACGACGCGACGGCGCGCAGATGCGCGGCGGGAAAAACCGTGCTGCCGGCGATGGCGGCAAACGGCGACGTCGCGCTGCCGAATCCTCGCGCGGAGAGCGCGTACGTGCCGGCGGTCGCCGTCCACTTCGTGAGCGGATCGGAGAAGGCTGTATACGCGGCCGAAATCCGGGCGCGATGCAGCGGCTGATCGTCGGACACGAATTCATTGTCGCTCGCGAACAGCGGCGACGACGCGGCGGCGATGTCCGCGAGCGCCTTGCGAGACTCCGCATCGCCCGGCCGCGCGCGGAGGACGATCGCGTAGTCGCGCTGCGCCGCGCGGAAATCACCGCTCCAGTACTCGGCCGTGGCCATTCCTTTGCGGGCATCGACGTCGTTGGAGGCATCGCGCAGGAGACCGCGGTAAACCGCCGCCGCATCGTCGTAGCGCTGCTCCCACAACAGGACCTGTCCCAATCCGAGCGCTGCCGCGAGCGACTTCGGCTCGCGCCTCAGTACCTCGCGATACTGCCGCTCGGCCTCGGCGAAGCGTTTCTGCCACGCCAGACGGTCGGCCAATCGCAGATCGTCGCCAACCTGCGCGTGTGCGCCGAAGGCGATCGCGAGGATCACCGCCAGCGCCGCGCTACACGTTCCGTTCACTATCGAGCACCTTCATCTGGTTCTCGTCGTAACGCGTGCCCGCCACCGCATCGGCCGGCATCGCCTGCTCGATCTGCTGGAGATCGGCGTCACTCAACGTGATCGACAGCGCGCCGAGTGATTCCTCCAGTTGCGAACGCCGGCGCGCGCCAATCACCGGGACGATCGACTCGCCGCGCGCGAGCACCCACGCGATCGCGAGCTGCGTCGGCGTCACGCCGCGCGCGGCGGCGAGCGCGTTCAGTGTTTCGATCAGCTTCCGGTTCTGATCGAGGTTCTCACCGCGGAATCGCGGCAGGTGCGCGCGCAGATCGCCTTTGCCCGTCGGCAATGATCCGCTGAGCAGTCCGCGCGAAAGAACTCCGTACGCCGTCGTACCGATGCCGAGCTCGCGCAGCAGCGGGAAAATCGCCCGCTCCGGCATGCGGCTGATGATCGCGTATTCGATCTGCAGGTCGGTGATCGGATGCACCGCGTGCGCGCGGCGGATCGTGTCGACGCCGACCTCCGACAAACCGATCGCGCGGACGTAGCCGGCCTTCACCAGCTCCGCGATGGCGCCGATCGTCTCTTCGATCGGCACGTTGGGATCGAGCCGCGCCGGACGATAGATGTCGATGTGGTCGACGCCGAGGCGCTTGAGCGTGTACGCGAGAAAATTCTTCACCGCGGCCGGACGCGTGTCGAAGCCGAGCCACGCCGCATCGGGGCCGCGCATCGCCCCGAACTTCACCGAGAGCAGCACCTTGTCGCGGCGGCCGCGGATGGCGCGCCCGATCAGCATCTCGTTGTGGCCCATGCCGTAGAAATCGCCGGTGTCGAGCAGGTTGATACCGCTGTCGATGGCTTGGTGAATCGTGGCGATGCTTTCCTCTTCGT
>Ga0157369_10001287_pt1 | contig 31182 bp, 29 predicted proteins | sample C25metaG_FD_113461 | JGI IMG/M metagenome (GOLD analysis project Ga0157369, IMG submission 113461) | Corn rhizosphere microbial communities from Kellogg Biological Station, Michigan, USA - C2-5 metaG | ecosystem: Host-associated > Plants > Roots > Rhizosphere > Soil | place: USA: Michigan... | reverse complement strand
GGGCTGTTCAAAATCTTCCGGGCGTGCTAAAACCTTTCAAGCGCTGATCTAGCTGCTTGAAAAAGAAGGGAAAAATATGACGAAGTCGGAGTTGATCGAACGAATTGTCACCCATCAAGGGCTGCTCTCATCCAAGGATGTGGAGCTGGCCATCAAGACCATGCTTGAACAAATGTCCCAGTGCCTGGCCACCGGTGATCGCATCGAGATCCGTGGGTTTGGCAGCTTCTCTCTGCACTACCGTGCACCGCGTGTTGGCCGTAATCCAAAGACAGGTCAATCCGTCAGCCTTGACGGTAAATTCGTTCCGCATTTCAAGCCGGGTAAAGAACTGCGCGATCGGGTGAATGAGGAAGAGGAGGAGGGGGTTTGACAGTCGCTATCTCTCAAGGGGTTGCTCATGCGTAACCTCAAGCGCATATTTCTTGGCGTTTTTATTCTTATTCTGGTCTTGGTGATTTTGGCGTTTGTGCTCGAGAATCAGCAGTCTGTATCGTTATCATTTCTAGGTTTATTTGCTCCTCAGTTGCCGATTTCATTGGTTGCCGTTGTTGCCCTGCTGGTTGGAATGTTGATAGGGCCGTTGCTTGGCTGGTTCTTGGCGCGGAATTCGAGAAGAGCTCGCAAGCGTTTACTCTAGTGAAAGTGCAACCTTGGGCTGCTCACGGTTTGTCCATAACCAATAGTAAAACGTCAGTTAAGCTGTAAAATGCCATGCTTGTTCGATTGTGATATAGCCTCACATCGATTAAGACTGACTCTGACAAAAGCATCATCTTGTTGATGGCTTTTGGTTCATGGATTAGACGGCGTTCACTGGTGGCGTTGTCAGCAGCTCAAGGGCATGGTCTCGCGTGAAAATTCTAGTTACCGGTGGCGCCGGATTTATCGGCTCGGCGGTCATTCGCCACATCATTTCCAATACCCAAGATGCGGTTGTCAACGTTGATAAGCTGACTTACGCGGGTAATCTGGAGTCATTGGCTGATGTCAGCAGCAGCGTGCGCTATACCTTCGAGCGCGTAGACATCTGTGATCGTGCTGAAGTTGACCGCCTTCTCCAGCAGCACAAGCCGGATGCGATCATGCACCTCGCTGCTGAGTCCCACGTTGATCGTTCGATCTCTGGGCCGGCCGAGTTCATCCAAACCAATATCATCGGCACCTACACGCTGCTGGAGGCGGCTCGTAACTATTGGGCTGTTTTGGATGAGGATCGTAAATCTCGCTTTCGCTTCCACCATATTTCGACAGACGAAGTATATGGAGACCTGGAACGCCCCGAGGAGCTGTTCTCCGAAACCACGCCGTACCAGCCGAGTTCACCTTACTCCGCTAGCAAAGCTAGTTCTGATCACTTGGTTCGTGCTTGGGCTCGTACGTATGGTCTGCCAGTATTGGTCACTAATTGTTCAAACAACTATGGTCCGTATCACTTTCCTGAAAAACTGATCCCTTTAGTCATTCTCAATGCACTGGAAGGGAAAGCTCTGCCAGTCTATGGCAAAGGTAATCAGGTGCGCGACTGGCTTTATGTTGAAGATCATGCGCGTGCACTATACAAAGTCGTCACCGAAGGAGTCGTTGGTGAGACTTACAACATTGGCGGTCACAACGAGAAACAAAACATCGAAGTGGTGCAAGCACTCTGCACTTTACTTGATGAGCTATGTCCCGAATCCATTCATTGCCCGCATGCCAATTTGATCAGCTACGTTCAGGATCGTCCTGGCCATGATCAGCGTTACGCGATTGATGCCAGCAAGATTCAGCGTGAACTTGGCTGGTCGCCCGAAGAAACATTTGAAACGGGTATTCGCAAGACAGTGCAGTGGTATCTGACAAATACCGAGTGGGTCGCTCACGTCAAAAGTGGCAACTATATGCAGTGGATTGATCGACACTACGGGAATCACTGAGCGGGCATGAAAATCCTTTTGCTGGGAAAAAACGGCCAAGTGGGCTGGGAGCTACAGCGCTCCCTCGCGCCTCTCGGTGAAGTGATTGCTCTGGATCGCTGCTCGGCAGGCGGTCTGTCTGGCGATCTATCAAATCTCGATTCATTGCGTGCGACTATTCGGAAAGTACAGCCCGGTATTATTGTTAATGCCGCAGCCTACACCCAAGTAGACAAAGCCGAATCCGAGAATGAACTGGCTGATCTAGTAAATGGAATGGCCATCGGTGTGATTGCTCAGGAGGCCAAATCTCTTGAATCCTGGTTGATCCACTACTCGACAGATTATGTCTTCGATGGCCAGGGGACCACCCCTTGGTCTGAGACAGACATGGTTGCACCTGTGAATCACTATGGGGTGAGCAAGTTGGCCGGTGAGCGGGCCATACGCGAAGTTGGCTGTAAACATCTGATCTTTCGAACAAGTTGGGTGTACGGCGCTCGCGGCGAAAACTTTCCTCATACCATGTTGCGACTGGCGAGAGAGCGCGAAACCCTGAGCGTGATTGTTGATCAGTTCGGTGCGCCGACCGGTGCGGAGCTGATAGCGGACGTTACCGCGCTAGCAATACGAGAGTCTTTTAGGCGCCCGCAGTTATCAGGCCTTTATCACTTGGCGGCCGCAGGCGAGGTTTCCTGGCATGGTTACGCAAAGCATATTATTGATTTTGCCAGAACCCAGGGAGAAGAGTTGTGTGTAAGGGCTGTCAATCCTATCGCAAGCAGTGCTTATCCAACCCCAGCGCGTCGTCCGCTTAATTCTCGATTGGACACTCGGAAGTTGCGTGACACATTCTCTATACACTTGCCGGAATGGCAAAGTGGCGTAACTCGAATGCTGATGGAAATTCTTAACAGATGAACACGATAAATCGTAAAGGCATCATCCTTGCTGGTGGCTCGGGCACACGTCTTCATCCGCTTACTCTTGGTGTGTCTAAGCAGATGTTGCCAATTTACGACAAACCAATGATCTTTTATCCGCTTTCTGTTTTGATGCTTGCGGGGATGCGCGAGATTCTGATCATCTCGACGCCGGAGGATTTACCGCTCTTTCAAAAGTTACTTGGCGATGGCAGCGTTTATGGCATCAACTTGAGCTATGCAGAACAACCCAGCCCGGATGGTTTGGCTCAAGCTTTCATCATTGGCGAAGAGTTCATCGGTGAAGATCCATGTTGCCTTATTCTGGGAGACAACATTTTTTACGGTCAGCACTTTTCCGACAATTTGCGTTCCGCCAACATGAAGGAAACTGGAGCCACGGTATTTGGTTATCATGTATCGGATCCGGAGCGTTTTGGTGTAGTTGAGTTTGACTCAGTTGGTCGTGCGTTGAGTATTGAAGAAAAACCAATGAAGCCTAAATCCAACTACGCGGTGACAGGATTGTATTTTTACGACAACGATGTCGTCAGAATTGCGAAAAGTATCAAACCTTCAGAACGCGGTGAGTTGGAAATTACTGATGTAAATCGCACCTATCTAGAAAAAGACGCTTTAGTAGTCGAGACGTTAGGGCGCGGGTTTGCCTGGTTGGATACTGGAACCCACGACTCGCTCCTTGAGGCCAGCCACTTTGTGCATACCATAGAAAAACGACAAGGCTTAAAAATCGCCTGTCTGGAGGAAGTTGCCTTCAACAATGGCTGGATAGGTGAGGAACAACTTGAATCTCAAGCTGAAAATCTGAAAAAGACCGGTTATGGCCAATATCTGCAAAAGTTGTTGAACACCAACCGCCACTGATCACGATTTTTTTCCTCCAGAGTTTAATCCTGCAGGCAGGATGGCATGTCCCAGCAATTACCAAAAATAGCAGTTTTACTGGCGGCCTATAACGGGATGCGATGGATTGAAGAGCAAATATCTTCGATTCTGACTCAGTCGGGCGTTGACCTGAGCATTTTCGTAAGTATTGACCCCTCTAATGATGGAACAGAAATCTGGTTAAAGTCCTATGCTGCCAAGCATCCAAGGGTTGTCATACTCCCAGATGCGGGTAAGTTCGGCGGTGCTTCACGCAACTTTTTTCGACTAATCCGCGATGCAGATTTCGACGACTATGAATTCATCGCATTTGCTGACCAAGATGATATATGGCAATCCGACAAGCTCTTGCGCGCAGTTGATGAAATGCATCGTCAGCATGTCGATGCCTATTCGAGTAACGTTACTGCCTTCTGGCCGGATGGTCATACTTTGCTGTTGGATAAAGCTCAGCCGCAAACCCGGTGGGATTATTTATTCGAAGCAGCGGGGCCAGGCTGTACTTATGTTTTAAGCCATTCGCTTGCGCAGACAGTGAAGTCATCTGTCTTGTGCAACTGGTTAGCTCTTCAGGATGTCAGTCTGCACGATTGGTACTGTTATGCGTTTGCCAGAAGTCGGGGATTTCGATGGTACATCGATCCAAAGCCATCAATGAGTTATCGGCAACATGAAAATAATCAAGTCGGTGCAAATGCCGGCCTCAAGCCGTTGATATTACGATACAAGACTATCCACGAGGGATGGTGGTTCAGTCAGGTTCGACTGATTGCCCAACTGGTCGGGCAGGGTAATGATCCCTTTGTCAGGAGTTGGTTGTCATTACGGCCAGGACAATTGATCAAGCTCTCATTTAGTGCAAAGCATTGCAGGCGTCGCTTGCGTGATAAGGCATTCTTTTTCTTGATTTGCTGGGCCACGGCACTAGCGGGAAAAACTCAATGAGCGAGATGAGGGTACTGGTTACTGGTGCAAGCGGATTTATAGGTGAAGCGCTTGTATTCAGATTGCTGTTAGACAAAAAAATCATTCCGATCGCAGCCTTGCGTAAATCATCTCGATTGCACGGATTGTGTCCGACAGTTTTTCTTGATTTGAATCAAACGACTTCCTTACCTGCGCTTAACAATGTGTACGCAGTCGTGCACGCGGCGGCGCGAGTTCATGTCATGAATGAAACCGTCGTCGATGCTCTGGAAGAATTTCGCAATGTTAATGTGAGGGGGACGATCAAACTTGCACAGCACGCGGCTGCTTCAGGGGTCAAGCGTTTCATCTTTATCAGTTCTATAAAAGTCAATGGGGAAAGGACTCGTAGGGGCAAACCTTTCCTTGCGAACGACCGCGTCGACCCAGTTGATCCGTACGCTATTTCCAAACATGAAGCTGAAGAGCAGTTGAAGTTGTTAGGGCAAGAAAGTGGAATGGAAATCGTAATTGTTCGGCCCCCATTAGTCTATGGGCCCGGGGTTAAGGCAAATTTTCAGAATATGTTGCGTTGGCTGCATCGCAATATTCCTCTACCTCTAGGGACAATCGACAACCGACGTAGCTTGGTTTCAATCGGCAATTTGGTAGATTTTCTTGTTGTGTGTATTGATCACCCAGTAGCATCTAACAATACATTTCTTGTTAGTGATGGCGAGGATATGTCAACCAGCCAGCTGTTGCGAAGATTGGCAATTGGGATGGACAAACCAGCACGTCTATTCCCGATGCCTTTTTTGTTGTTAAGGCTCATGGCACTATTAGTTGGAAAGAAGGCAGTCGCCAGTCGTTTAGGCGATTCATTGCAAGTAGATATCTACAAGAACCAAGAACTCTTGGGTTGGGTTCCACCTGTCTCTGTTGATAAGTCCTTGCGCCAAACTGCTCTTCATTTTTTGGAAAAACGTAAATGATTCTAGGGTCGTTGTTCTTGGCGGTATTCATCACTTCGCTGGTGTTGACTATGTTATTGCGGCGTTATGCTTCCTCCAGAAGTTTAATGGATATACCCAACGCACGTAGCTCACATTCCGTGCCCACACCTCGTGGCGGCGGAGTGGCGATTGTTATCAGTTTTGCCTGTGCTCTTCCAGTGGCCTGGATTTTTGGATTGATCAGTTTTGAGCCAGTAGTTGCATTACTCGCGAGTGGATTACTGGTTGCCGTTATTGGTTTTGCTGATGACCACGGGCACATTGCTGCACGATGGCGTCTGCTAGGACATTTCATTGCTGCAGGTTGCGGAGTTTATTTTCTTCAAGGGCTCCCACCTTTCATATTGTTCGGCACTATCCTGGACTTAGGATGGTTGGGAAGTTTATTGGCGGTGATATATGCAGTTTGGATGTTGAATCTTTATAATTTTATGGATGGTATAGACGGTTTAGCAAGCGTTGAAGCTATCTGCGCCTGTGTGGGAGCTTCATTAATATACTGGTGTACAGAAAATTATTCGTTAATCTGGACTCCTTTGATTCTGGCAAGCGCTGTATTTGGATTTCTGTGCTGGAATTTCCCTCCCGCTCGTATATTCATGGGAGATGCCGGAAGTGGATTTTTAGGTGTAGCACTTGCTATGATTTCTTTATATTCGGCTTGGGCCTCCTCGGATCTTTTTTTTGTTTGGGTAATAATGTTGGGTGTCTTCATAGTTGACGCTACATTTACTCTGTTCAGGCGTTTGATGCGTGGTGATACGATTTATCAAGCTCATCGAAGTCATGCTTATCAAATTGCTTCGCGCATTCTGAGTAGTCACAAGGCAGTTACCCTTGGCATCGCAGCTATTAATATATTTTGGTTGTTTCCAGTTGCTCTGTCGGTTGCGCTGCATTGGATCGATCCGTTGCTTGGCACTCTCATCGCTTATCTACCCTTAATTGTTGGGGCTGTTTATTTGAAAGCGGGGAGTCCAGAGTGATCGTGGATTTAAACTAACTTGATTGGTCGGTGTTAGCCACGTGGTCAATCATTGCCAGGTAACAACAGGTTGGCTGTCTTTTGCAAAAGGTCCATCGGAAGGAATGCGAATTTGTTAGTTGTCCCAGTAATTAGAGCGGCAATTGTTTCAGCGATCTTGTCGGTGACTTGTGTTTTTATGCTCCCAGTGTCTTTGTTTTCTGATACTTCGGATTATGTCACGATTGTAGCTACTGGAGATCGTAATGCTAATTCCAAAGGAACGGAAGTCTGGATGCCAGAGGCGGATAGTCGACGTATTGAAGAAAAAATTGTTAGTAAGGATCCGGGCTGGGAAAACAGAGAAGGAGCATTGGTTTCCTATAAAGATCAACCTGCCGAAATTAAATCATTTTTAAAGTTGAAAACAACACGTTTTCTAAGTTTTTCGACGCACGAGTATTCAGGTATAGTAGAAGTTAAATATAAGGACGCCGAGCGTCGAATAGACCTGTACTCGCCCATTCAGGGTGTAATAAGAGTAGATTTAAGCCAAATTGCACCAATGAAAGTAGATGTCCTCGATAACTTTGTGTTTTACGGGCTGTGCTTGGGTGGGTTTTTTATTGGCTTTCTGATTCTGATATTGATCTTGTCGCGTCAGACTTCACAGAGGTTTTCAGAACCACGCAGTCGCACGTTAGATGCGTGGATCTTGCTGTCGAGCTTTACTATTTATGGTTTGGCCTTGGCGGCTTATTGGCCTGCACAAATGTCGCCGGATTCTATCAATCAGTGGCAGCAGATCGTTCAGGGTGATTACAATGATGCTCACCCCATTCTTTCAACTATGTTTTATAAAATAGCCTTCAGTCTTTATCCTTTTCCACAGTCCGCCGTAATTCTTCAGATCATTACGTTTTCGGGTGCTACCTGGTTATTTTTCAGAGAGTGTCTGGCCTGGGGAGCTAGTCGACGATTAATTGCAATAGCCGCAGTGCTTTTCCCTCTTTTCCCACCAAATTTTTTAATTGTCACAACTCTGTGGAAAGATGTCCCTTTTACTGCATGCGTGATAGTAATGAGTGCATTAGTTGCTCTTGAAGTCAGGCATGGTTTGTTGATGAAGTGGAAGTCTTTGCTCTGGCTAGGTGTTGTCGGAGTGATCATTGTAGCGCTACGTCATAATGGCATTATCATTAGCGTATTAACGTTTTTGGTGTTGGCTTGCTTCGCAAAAACGCGGGCCTCACGTATGCGTATCGGTGGGATTATAGCTATTCAGATAATTGCCTTGGTGTTAATTAAGTCCGCTCTCCTGAGTTTTTTGAATGTGGCTCCAATCAAATCGCAGTATCGAGCTATTAACGCGATGCATGTTATCGGAGCGATGCAAACTGCAAACTATGATTGGGGGCCAGATGAAAGAAAGTTGTTGGAAACGTTTCTCCCCGAAGATGAATGGCGTAAAAGCTATAACTGTGAGACGGTAGTCCCGCTGTTTTGGAATCCGATTCTACGTGAAAATTGGGTTCTATTCGGCCAGAGTACATCTCAAATGAATTCCATCGCGTTGAGGGCTATACTCAAAAAACCATTAGTTTTCATTAGTCATCAGGCCTGTGTGACAGGGTTAATATGGCGCATCGGATCTCGTGACAAAGAGTGGCTTAGCATTTCTCCAGGTGAAATAACCGAGATGCCGGAGCGGGCCGAACTTGGGCTCGAGTCTCACTCACTTTTGACTCCGCTGAAGACGTTTATAGACAGTATGGTTCAGCCAGCTATTCAGAAAAGCACGATATATAATCGTCCTGCTTTATTTTTCGTTGTAGGATTGATTGCTATTGGCGTAGTTACTGCACGAACGCGCTCACATGTCTGGTTGATAGCGATACCTTCATTGTGCAATTTGATGAGTTTGGTTTTGTTGATGGGTGCGCAAGACTACCGATATGTTTGGCCGTCGGTCGTTATGTCGCTTCTGATGTTGTTTTTAGCCATGGGCCTTGCTTTCGGCAGGAGTCGTTTGAAAGAAAAGAGTGGGCTGATAAATGCGCAATAACAGTCGTATTGCAGTAGTGATCCCTAGTTATAAAGTCAGGGCCCATGTCCTTGATGTTATTAAAAACATTGGTCCGGAAGTGTCCAGAATCTATGTGGTTGATGACTGTTGTCCTGAACAATGTGGTTTGCTTGTAGAGGAGTTGTGTCATGACTCCAGGGTAGTTGTCCTGAGGCATGCGATCAATCAAGGCGTCGGTGGGGCCGTTATGACGGGCTACCAGGCTGCGTTAGCCGACGGAATGGATATAGTTGTGAAGTTAGACGGGGACGGGCAAATGGATCCGAGTTTGATTTTGGATTTCGTCGAACCTGTCTTGGTTGGAGACGCCGATTATACTAAGGGAAATCGGTTCTATGATCTTGAAAAAGTTCGAGTGATGCCTGGCGTACGGCTTTTTGGTAACGCTGTATTGTCTTTCATGGCTAAGCTGTCATCCGGCTACTGGAATCTCTTTGACCCCACCAATGGCTATACTGCTATCCATCGGGACGTGCTTGAACATCTACCGATGTCAAAGATCAGTAAAAGATATTTTTTTGAAACGGATATGCTTTTCAGGCTTAACACTCTACGTGCAGTCGTCGTCGATGTGCCGATGGATGCAAAGTATGGTGATGAAGTCAGTAATCTGAAAATTTCCTCGGTCGCCGGAGAGTTTTTGGTTAAGCATATTAGGAATTTTCTAAAGAGACTGTTTTATAACTATTATCTCAGGGATATGTCGTTGGCATCTATCGAGCTACCAGCTGGATGTGCTTTGTTGCTGTTTGGTACGGTATTCGGTAGTTATAATTGGATTAGATCAATTGATACGGGGCTTCAATCTTCAGCCGGTACGGTAATGTTGTCTGCATTGCCACTGATAGTTGGATTGCAATTAGTTTTAGCGTTTCTCGGTCATGATATAAAATCTGTTCCAGATAGACCTTTCCATCGGGGTAAAAGCCGATTGAGAATAAATAATTGGAGGAGCAAAAATGCACAATGAAGATAAAGAGTGGCTGGATTATAGAGCTCGATTTGCTGATGTCTACGACAATAGTAACTACGAAAGCCCATTGCAGTCATTTGTGATGCGGGCCAGTCATAAGCTAACCGAAAACCCATTTGGGGCAAATAAGAAATTCGATCGTGTTCTTGAAGTTGGGGCTGGCACGGGCGAACATCTAGCATTTGTGCAACATGATTTCGATGAATATGTCCTGACCGACATGGACGAGAGAACATTAGCGGTTGCCGCCGAAAAGGCCCCGGCACGTTATAAAGGACGTCTGACGTTCTCCGTTCAACAAGGTGGAAGTATTGAAGCTGATGATAATACCTACGATCGTTTGATCGCGACACACGTCCTTGAGCACATCTATTACCCACATCTTGCGTTGAAAGAGTGGCGTCGGGTTTTAAAACCAGGCGGCACGCTTTCTATTTTGATCCCCTCTGATCCTGGTATTGCCTGGCGCCTAGGCAGGGCGTTGGGACCAAGACGAAACGCTATCGCTCAAGATATCGCTTATGACTACGTCATGGCCAGAGAGCATGTTAATTCGTGTAATAACCTGGTTGCGTTAATACGACATTATTTTCCTGGCGCTAAAGAGTCATGGTGGCCGTGTAAGGTGGCCTCGATGGACTTGAATCTATTTGTAGCATTTCACGCAATCATCGATAAACCAACGGATAATCAGATCTGAAATGGTATATATAGCAGCTGTTCTGTGTGTTGTCGGACTAGCAATCGGTCAGGTTCTTTTTAAGGTTAGTTCGGTTGCTTTGGCCACGGACGGCACATTATTCACAGTTCGAGCGCTGACCGCATTATTGAGTGCAATGGTGTTATATGCCGTCACTTCTATAGCATGGGTATGGGTTCTTCAAAAGATAGAGCTGGGCCGAATTTATCCCGTTATGGCATTTGCCTTTATTTTGGTACCGATTGGAAGTCATTTGGTTTTCGGTGAAAAATTCAGCACGCAATATTTCATTGGGGTCTCACTGATAATGGTGGGCATTATCATAGCGTGTCGCAGTTGATATAGATGCTTTTTAGTTTGCTGCCTGTGTTGGTTGAAGTCACTCCGCACTGATGGTTCAGTGCGGAGTAAGATTCTAGCGAGGTTGATCTATTGGTGCTTTTTTGTTTTCATTCGGTGGCGTTTTATTGCGTTGGCGAGTTTGAATAATCCGATTAAAACTGATTTGTGAAGAAAACTAATTCCTTCGAGTTGTTTTATACCGGAAGTCCACTGAACTCTACGAATATAATCCAATACCTGCCGCCGTGCAGATTTGTTTATCAAAGAGTAAATGATGGTCGGTAGTTTTGGTGCTTTATTTTTCTGAAAAATATCACCAAAACCAAATATATCGTGTTGAGGTGTTTCTATAAATATTTTTGCCAGTTCCGTAACAGGATTTTCACTGAGTTTATTCCAAATATGTACTGCAGAACTATTTAATTCCGCCGCGCTCACTACATAGCGTTCCAAATAGGGTCCCCAAGTCTTGGCAGCTAATGCAACGCCTTCTTGGAAGTGACTTGAGAACTGATAAAAAGAGCTGTTTTCTTCATCTGAAACGTTGCGATACGCCTCAACCTGACCCTGAGACCTTACGTATTTTTCGGTGCTGCCTTTATTCGAGGTGCATAACATTTCAAGAACGGCAAAAGACTCAAACAATTTTCCTGTGTCCGCGTTGAGACTTTCGTCCGCGGCGTAAGCACTCTTAGAAGTGTTGGAGGTTTGCGGATTAAGCATTTTCCGCAAGCCAATATACATTCCATGAAAATGCGTTGTGCTTTCAATTCTGGCAAGGTTGTCCTGTATGGTTCCACGCCAGCCAATATCGACTATCCCTATTTGTTCCCTGACGTTCATTCCTTTGTTTTTCAGGTATTCAACCAAAAGTTCGCGTTGCTCGATAATTTTCTGATTAACGCCATCTCTGAATGCCTCCGAACGAATAAGTTTAGATAAAGGAATACTATTTTGGGGGGCATCAATGACATCTGACTCATCTAAACCGATTTCGGACATGATTTCCGTGAAGTCGGAGTGATCCAAGCCAAGGGATGAAAACAGTCCAGAAACTCTTTGAGACTGATTAAGGCGCCAAATGCGATTCAGTTCATCAACTGATGGTTCACTCATCGAAGCGACGAATGTTGAAAGACGACTGACCTCCAGTTCACCAACCGCAGGTAGCTGATGGCCAAAGAGTTGATTGTCTGGAAATAGTTCTCTGTAGATGCGTAAGAAGAATTCCCCTTCACGCGTAAGAAAAAATACGCGATTCAGGCGCTGAGTAATTGCCTGTTCGGCTATCCAAAGGGCAAAACCAATAAAAAGCGGTGCTGCTTCTATTCCAAAACGAAATGCTGCAATTCCAGTTTTTTCTAGATCAAGAGGTATGGATGCCGCCGCTTGTACACTTAACTGACGCAAATGCTCAAATAGCGCCTCGCGTGACACAAACAAACTTTCGCGCTGATGTCTCGCCGCGTGTGACTCGCTCGGAGAAAACAACATACTGGTGATGCCAAGTTTCTGAGGTGCTTCAACATCTGACCAAGGATGGTCTCCGATATGAACATGGTCCGATGGGGTAACGCTGTACAAGTCGTGTACGTGTTTGAACAGCGTACCTGATCGCTTGTTTAAACCAACATCACAGGAGCTTATCCCGTCGTCATACAGATGACTAACGCCTTTCTGTTCGAGCAATCGTTTCAGCATCCCGGAATTCATATAAAAATCCGACAGGAATAACGTATTTCTAGAGGAGAATTGTTTCAGAAAGTCTTCAATGTCAGGATCTACCTGAGTCCGTTTAATCTCGATAGAAAGCTCGTACTCCGCGAAGCGCTCTGCCAGGTTATCGGCACGAGGCAGTTCTAGCACCTCCGCAAGCCATTCTTTCAAAACCTGTACGATTTCGTATTCTTCATCTTGACCCGCTTCACGGGCGGCTTTTGCAAGACGGACTTCGGTATCCACTCGTGCTCGGTATAAATCCCAATACTGTGGGTAGTTTTTTTTAAACTTTCCCGGGAATTCAAAATATACGTGAGCAGCTGTTGCAAGTTTGATGCATTCGGGGTGGCAGTCTCTTCTGAGCAGAGTGTCCCACACATCGATTGTTTTGAGTTTGTAGTTCATTTGACTTCTCTGCCGCCAAACATAACCTCAACTATGGCTTCAAGTTGCTTCACCCGAAGTTTGAACGATGGCGGGAGTTTACCTGCCAACGCGCTCAATTTGTGACGTCGGACAATCCAGCGATTTGTATTGAGGCGCTGTTTTTCATGAGTTGCATATTCATCAAATGCTTTGCTGGTCAATTCGGCCAGAATTGTTCGGTCTGTTTGCGGGCCAACCATTGCGGTGTCCACCCACGCGCTGAACAAAGCCGAGGAGTCCTGCCAGGAGGGCCATTTGTTCGCAGTTATGGAGGCACCCTCCTGCAGGCGCAGTAACTCTTCGCGATCGTCGATAAGCCTCTTCAAGGCGCTCACCACATCGGCCGTTCTCCCCGTAGGTATAACGACGGCGTTTTTTCCGTCAATGATATATTCATCGTGGCCGGATACGTCGAAAACGATAGCTGTCCCGCCACAATGGAAACACTCCAGTGGTGGGCCAAACATGCCTTCCACGGTACTGAGCTTGATCAGGATGTCGCAGGATCGATAGATTTCTGCTGTCTTTACCATAGGGATTCTTGAAAAAACCTTGGAGACGCCTGGCAACCACTTTATTGGTGAACCGGTGAGCACCCAAATGTCCTTCGCTCCAGCCTCTTTCGCTAGTCGAACACCCAGAGCTGTATTTTTGAAAGACACTCCAAAATGCCCTTCGACCAGTATTCGTGGTTGGCCAACGGTAGGTCTCGGGAGGCTGACGCTACCTTCTTTGGAGTACACATCCTTGCGCACCCCATTGCGTACCAATGCGGTGTTCCGATTGAAATCGTCGGCAAGCGTCTTCTGAATCCACGTTGCTTCGGTTACGTATTCGATGGGGAAATGATACGTAGCATCTACCAGATCACGCAGAGGTTTTTCGGATTTGGGATAAAATTTTGACTCAATAGACTGCACAAAATAGGCGTGTCTGCTTGCGTTGAATTTCGAAAGTTCGAACGCTGTCTTCCACCAAGTGGCGATTACAAGTGTAAAGACTTCTTGCATGGCCTGGTCAATAGGCAGGCAGCGCAGTTTAGGCGCTTCGTCGTGCCAGGTTAACGTGGCGTCATTAAACGCTTCCTGAACCGCCAACGTTACATCATAGCCTTGGTTACGCAGGTAACTGGCGTGCTGGATAATGACGTATGTTCCACCGCTGATAGCCATGGAACCCACGAGAAAACAGATTCTTTTATCGTTCAATTTGTAATTACTTCTGTAAATAGCGGATTAATCCATACAAGTTGGCGATGGGACGGCCAACCCGCTCGTCGAGCTTCTTCCATGGCCAGAAGCCCAGCAACCCTCGACCGTTACGCCGTAGGACAGTAAATAAAAATTTTGCTCTAGCAAGAATACTTGGTCTGGAAGACGTACTCATAAAGAAAGAACGTTCAAATACGCCAAAATTTTCGACATGGAATACTGATGAAAACCAATCTATTTCGCATCGTGTTGGCTGGAATACAAGGCGTGCGTGTGCCTTTGCGACCTGATTGAGGGTCGGGGTGGGCGCACACAACATTAGATCAAAACGCTTGAATATATGTCTTTGAACCGGGAAAACAAGGTTCTCCAGCATTTCTTTTTCATGAAACTCATCATGAATGGCCTTAGCGGTTCCATCGCTTTCAATTGCATAACTGGCTGCGGATCCGTGATCGGCTGCCAAGATAATTTCAAACAAAGCGCGGTTTTCATTGAAAACGTGATACCGAGGAGAGCGCCCATTGTTGGTAGAGAATAGCAGACCATGCTTGGCATTCATTGGGCCAGCGGCGCCTTCGGCTACAAGTCCTATATAGTAACCAGTCACTTTTTTTACGGTCGATGTCGGTTCATTGCAAAGTAGCGTAAACAGATTGTCCTGAATTGTACCTTTCCACCCAACATCAACGACAACTAGCTCCTCAGGGACATCGTCTTCGGCAAGAGACGAGAGATAACGCCAGAATACCGATCTGCGTAATGTCCGTTGCTCGTCGAAAATTTTCTTGAAGTCAGAACTTTTTAATAGCTTATGGAACAATGGGCTTTCAGGGAAATCATCGAACCTTTGTTCCGACTCTTCAACTGAAATCTCAAGTAAAGCTACCAGTTCAGTCCGGAACGCCTCTAGTCCGATGCTGGAGAGAAACTCAAACAGCGACATGCACCGATATTGTCGGAAAAGCGTGGTGAACTTTTCTTTTTCCAATGATTTGAGAGAGGGAAGCAGTGTAGCTCTTCGTGAAACTTCCAAATATCTGCTTTGGATGAGTTGGCCGGAATGAGCGCAATAGCTGTCGAACATTTTTTTAAGCGGCTGTCCCTCGCGAGAGAGAAAAAACACCTGCTTCACATTATTTTCAATGAGTTTGCGATGCAGTTCGGATACCCAATATAGTAAAGTGCTCGCCAACTCTCCGAAAAGTTCGAAAGAATCAGAGGGCTCTTTGAGTCCAATGTCTCTGATTTCGCTCGGTGCGCTTGGAGAGTTTTTCACTTGCATATATTCCGGTTGGTTAACTATCATTCGAATGATTGGTTATTTGTAGCTTGCCGAAGCGCATGAAAGCGCTCGGCAAATTTTGGTTGTACCCGCTTATCCGAAGCATTCTTCATGGTTTAGAATGTTTTCTGGGTCTCGTTTTTGTCTTTCTATCAAATCTTCGAAATATACGCCGAACTTCGCCGCTTTTATCGACCAATCCCACTCCTGAATTCTCACGATATTCTCTGCTGAGAGACGCGTCAGTTGATTGGGGTCGTCGACCAGCATTCGTATACGGGTTTTAAGAGCGTTTACCGACCGTTCCGGCAATATGAATTCTTTCTGTAAATCTCCGAAAGCCTGAGGAACAATACCAACATCTGTGCTTATGACCGGTACGCCACAGGCCATGGCTTCAAGCACAGGATTAGGTGTGCCCTCAATTTTAGAGGTGCATACATAAACATCTATTTGCGAATAGTAATTCGGCATTTGGTCGTGGGGAATAAACTTGTCCTGTCGATCTGCAAAAAGAGCTCGAACTGGAACACCTTCCGCTATTAATTGTTCGATCGCGGGCTTCAGGATAGTATTAACACCCTTGAAGTCTTCAAGCTCCGCAGCCCAACTACTGTTACCTACCCAGCCGATGACCAATTCTCTTTGGCCAGCGGTCTTGAGTCTTTCGATGTTGTGTGGCTTGAATTTATTCAAATTTACGCCATCTTCCACAACTTTAGACGGGGTTGGGTAACCGCTGGCGCTGGAGTAAATATGATTTAGTTTTTCTGAGCCAACAGTGTACCCACCCACCACATTGTTGAAAATATGAGCGCGGTCACTGAGTTCATTATTTTCGAGAAGCAGGTGATCATAGACACTTGTACTGAGTATCTTCGAAGCAATGAATCTTTCGTGGAATAGATCGTAAGGCATCCCCAGACTCTCGGCATAACTTCTGTAATAGGGGGTGCCGATTAGCGTCAAGTGCTCTCGCCAGAAAAAATGCACGATGTCGCAATCTTCTGTGAGTAAAAAAACGCTATTTATGTTGTCGACGATGTCCATTGGAATTATTTTGAATTCGAACTTGTAACTTAAGTAATGTTCGAGTTGTCGAGATATGTTTCCAAAAGCCCAATTGTCGGTATCGATGATCAACGCGATTTTAGTCTTCGCGTGCTCTGTTGGCGTGGAAGCGCCTATCGAGGAAATGTGCCCGTCCTCTTTATTCAAGCCGAGTTCTTCGTGGCGAGATTCCAACCAGTGAGCTACTGCATCTCCCCATATTTTGAAACCATGTTTCTCTTCTAGATGCATGGCTGATGTGTGAAGTACATTTCGAGAAAAACGTTCTTTCTCATAATCACGGTCAGCATCTGAGTCGGGCATTGGGTGGTCATGAACTAAAGCACAACTAGAGGCGCAGCCAACTTTGTACCCATTCTGGAAAAGACGAATCGAAAAATCGATATCTTCAAAACCAACAAACATGCCTTCGTCATATCCACCTAAACGACTGAAGGTTTCGGTCTTGAGTACGCACGCACCGCCAAAAAGGAAAGTGCCAAGGAAAGGCTGGCTTAACTCGCCGCGGACCTTTGACTGTAGGGAGGCGCTGCCCGCTCCGATATGGAGTTCGCCTTCTTCGTAAGAAACATAAACGTGCCCGCCACGGGCGAAAATTGTCTCCCCGTCCGGATCCAGAAGAGGAAGACTCATGAAGTGGCAACCCAGCACAGCTAGGTCATGCTGGACTTCTTTCAACGGGTTGAAAGTGAAATAGATGTCGTTGTCCAGGCACATCAACCATTCGGTGCTTACATGTGGAATGGTCCTGTTACGCCCACCCGACACACCAAAATTTTGCCCAAGTTCAACAATCTTGGTGCGAAAGCTCACTGCTTTGCATGCTTCGCGCAAACAATCGATTTCTTCTGCTGAAGAACCGTTGTCGATAATGAGAACTTCACCCGAGAAGTTTGTCAGATGGCGTTCAATCGAATTCAATAGTTTAATTGACAATGAGGAGCGGTTCATTGACAAGAACGATATCGTGAGGTTCTCGCCATTTTTTCCGATATTGGGCCCCGCTTCCTTCCAGCTATCTACTGCCAAGAGGGCGTGTGCCTTGTCATGAACATATAGTCCACGGGAAAGACCAGGGATGATATCTAAGTCAGGGCCGTTCATCAGATTGAATTCCCGCGAACTATTTTGTAAATTTTTTTCAGTAGTGATCGAGCAGATTTCGGAACTAGAGTGCCGAAACGTATGTAGCGATTATATCCAACTGTCATTTTGTCTCGTTCAGCGGCTACGCTTGCCAGATCGGCATGAATAGAATGAATTTCAGACTGAAGTGACAAAATACGTTCTTTCACCAGCGTATTTTCTGCCAAAGTCGCTTGGTAGTTAAGCCTGGTTTTTCTCAGATCTGATGTTTGGCTCTTTACCACTTCCTCGAGATCAGTTATTTCCTGCTCCAGTTTCAAGCGTTCGTCGGCCGGCAACGTGCCATCCATTGCCATGATCATGCGGCCATAGGCATCCATGCTCAAAGGGAAAACCGCTGCGCTATTGGTTTTCTGCGTGGAATTCCAGATTCCGAAGTAATAACTACAGTTGGTTGCATTGAAATCCGGCTTTTCCCCGCCGTTTACAATATAAGCACCCTGAATTTCGTCAAATTTCATCCAGCTGTCAGGCACGGTTTTATAGTCGGTTTCAATCTCCAGTGATGTAGAACCAAAGCCCATCACTGCGGTGCCAATGCTCCAGTCGACATTGTCGCCCAATACGCTGCACGCAAGCTCCTGAAACTCTTCAATCCGGTATTTGCGCAGATGGTAGGGATTCGATTGATGGTCTTCTGGAAAGTACCAATGATCGTTAGGGCAGCTGATGATGATAACTGCGTCTTTTTTTGCTACACGTTTAAGCGATTCGAGATATGCCGCTGGATTTTTGATGTGTTCAATTGTTTCAAGCGAAACGATAACGTCGAAATGTTCTGCCGGGAACTTTTCCTCAATTGCTGTTGCATCGGCAGCTATAAATTGAATGCCCGGTCCACCGAACGAAGCGCTTGCTCGACTCACAGCGTCTTCGAAGACGTCTACGCCGAAGACTTCAGCCGCTCCAGCTTGTTTTAACAGAAAGCTTCCATAGCCTTCTCCACAGGCAATATCCAAGACTCGCTTGTTTTTTACATAGGGCGTCGCAATCGAGTATCTCGCGAAATGGATTGACGCTTCTATGTTAGCTCTCTCTGGAGCAGAGTTGATATCTAATCGTTCCATTTGTGGCCTGTCTTAAATACTGTTGAGGTCGTGAGGTTGAAAGCTCCAGCGTCGTGGAAGGCTGAGCATGCCTACCGCTTTGAAATCGTCTTCGACGCGGAATGAACAAGAGTCTTTTGCTTCTGCGTAAGTGATGAAACCTACGTTATCATTGATTGCCACTCGCCATTTATACTGGCCACTTAGCAGCGGAAAATCGGGAAAGTCTATCGTAACTGTGCCTGCTTCCGACGATTCATAAGCCGGGATCTTGTCCATCAGCGTAGTCGCACCACAGAGATACGTATCATCATGCCGATACAGGTTGAAAACGAAGCTGACCTGTTCTGGCGGGTTATCAACCAACGCTTTGAAATCAAAACAGACCTGCAAGTCTTCGCCTGTTTTTACAGTGTCGATTAAAATTCCCTGGGCATCGATCATGCGGACATCGGTAATTTTGAACAATTGGTCAGCGGTCTCGCTGTCCTTTTTAATTGTATTGGACTCGACAGTGTCGTCATCGGATGAATCCTGCTCGGTCGGCAGTTTCGATTCGGCTTTTGTAAGGGCTTTGGCTGCGGCGCTGTTTTGAGCGATTTGCGCTTCCATCTCGATCATGTATTGATCGATCACCTTCGGCGCTGGCCCAAACATCATTTGTTGCCCGTCTTTCAGAAATAGAGCTCGTTCACATACGGACTTGACTTGGTACTGATCGTGGGAGACGAACAGAATTGTGCACCCGCGATCACGAATCTCGTAAAACTTTGACAGGCAGCGTCGTTGAAATGCAGCGTCTCCAACAGCGAGTATTTCATCGACAATGAGGATTTCTGGTTCAACGTGAACGGATACAGAAAACGCGAGCCTGGCAAACATTCCGCTCGAATAGTGTTTCACCGGGCTATCGATGAATTGTCCAATATCCGCAAACCCTGCGATTTTATCGAACCGATTATCTACCTCTTCCTTGGACAGTCCAAGAATGGAGGCGCTGAGATATACGTTTTCGCGTCCGGTAAACTCCGGGTTAAAACCCGATCCGAGTTCCAGCAAAGCAGACAAACGCCCTTGTCGTGTCACTTGACCGAAAGAGGGTGTGAGTGTTCCACAGATAATCTGCAGGAGAGTCGATTTGCCGGAGCCGTTGCGGCCGACTATTCCGACGGTCTCACCTTTTTTTACTTCGAAATTTATGTCACGAAGTGCCCAAAATTCGTCTTTTGGGTCGGGGGTGCTTTTCCAGAGTATTTGCTTCAGTCGGTCCTGAGGTTTTTCATATAAATGATAAACCTTAGAAACGCCAGCAACTGAAATCGCCAAGTCATTAGAGGACATCAGCAAACCCCTTCTTCGTTTTTTGAAACCAAATAAAGCCTAACCAGGCGATGATGACTGCACACAGTGTGTAAATGGACAATCCCTGCAAGTCGGGAAGTCTGCCCCAGATCATTACTTCACGCGCCTGTTCAATAATAAAAGTCAGCGGATTTAACATCAACCACGGGCGAATTGCCTCGGGCAGCGAAGTAGCCGGATAAAACACGGGAGACAGGAACATTAATACAGTCGTGAACAAGCCAATGGTTTGAGCCACGTCGCGCAAATAGACACCCAGTGAGGCGAGAAACCATGCAGCGCCTAGCGAAAGAATGATGAGAGGCATCAACACAAGCGGTATGAATACCGCTGTCCAGTGGATAAAGCCGTTAAAAATAAAAAACGCAATGAGTAATACCCCCAGACTTACGATGGCATGAAACAGGGCAACGCCAATGCTGACGGCTGGCAGGATCTCAATGGGAAAAACTACCTTCTTTACATAGTTTGCGTTGTCGAGTATCAGGCGTGGAGAGCGATTGAGAATCTCGGCAAATAACCCATGGACGATCATTCCGACGAAGAGAATAACCGCAAAATCTGTTTTGCTGTCTGTTCCGCCTGTGCCCCACCGCGATTTGAAAATCACGGCGAAGAAAAACGTGTAAACCAGCAGCATCAACACCGGGTTGAAGAATGACCACGCCAATCCCAGGACGGAACCGCGGTAGCGACCGACCACCTCTCGTCGGGTTAATTGAAGCGCCAGGGTGCGGTTACGCCACAGGCTCGAAATCAAGGTGATTGGAGAAGCTGAATGCCTGCCGTGTGGATTGATCGGTGTCGCCTTTTGCATCGATACACTCACTGACTGAGTCCTTTGAGAGGGCTTGCTCTGACCGCCGCTGGCGTTGCGTAGCAGAGTCAAGTCACCAATAAAATTGTTTACTTGCTTGCGCCGAACCAGAGGTGCTGGACTTTTTGTCCCGTTAAATTCATTACATTTTGAAAAAACAGTTCCAGAATAAGTCTGGTCTTTTGGGGAAACATGTTGCACGTTAAGAATATTAGAGCTCACATCACACGCGTCGAAGGACGTTAATCGTAGCATTGGGGACGGTGTGGGTTGACGAGAGAATGTTTGGCGCTGATGGTGGAGAAAGCTGCATTGCTGAAGAGGGGGGTATTTCCAAGTTCACAGGATCAGCAGATATGACGTTCCGCAAACCTTGCATCGATGTGAGGGGATGTCTCTTTACGTCGTAAATTGTAACGTTATTGAGACGCCAATTATTCAATCGAACCACCACTGATCTCCAGAACCATTCCCCAAAGCACGCACAAAGACTTTTTCTCGCCATGGCCATGGTCGACATCAGCCAGGAAACAGTGCACCCCAAGCGCAGGTGCGTGATTGTAACACCCTCGAATTAGTCGTATAACCCCTAGAGCAGGAGGGGGCTGCTCTGGGGGGCGTTCTTCCGATCAGAGGAATTTCATGCCGGTATTCGTACTTGCTGGAGACGGCAATGGATGCAGTCCTGGAAGGGAGGTTGTGGGCAAATTTGCTCGCTGCCCTGATGCAGGTCGTTCGGGCGCGAGCAAACTGCCGAGGCGTCACTTCACTGACAAATTTTCAACAATCGATCCAACCCGACTTTCATCAGGGTCTGTTCCGGCATTGTGAACCTTTCAATAAGGCGCTGGTTATTCGCTCGAGAGTGCCGAATATCACCGGAGCGAGCTTCGCTGTAGGTCACCGGAGGCATCTGTCCCAAAACCTCGGTCAATGCTTCCAGCATTTGATTCAGACTTGTGGCTTTGTTCATGCCGACGTTGATTGCTCCCGGTTCGACCTGAGGAACTTCAACGGCCTGAACCAGTATCTTGACCAGATCTTCAACGTACACGAAATCACGAGTTTGTTCGCCATCGCCGAAAACCGTGATCGGCAGGCCTTTTTGCGCGCGTTCGCTGAAGATGCTGATGACGCCGGAGTATGGCGACGATGGATCCTGCCGGGGACCGAAAATGTTGAAAAAGCGGAATATTACGGGTTCGAGCGCATGTTCAAGCCGGTAAAAGTCCAGATAATATTCGCTTGCCAGTTTGTCTGATGCATAGGGTGTCAACGGAGCCTTTGGAGTCTCCTCATCGATCGGGTGCCCTTCACCGTTGTTGCCGTAGACGGCTGCGCTTGAGGCGAATACCACGCGTTTAACGCTCGCCTGGCGCATGGCCTCGCAGACATTCAATGTCCCGATGAAGTTGCTTTGGTGAGTGCGAACCGGGTCGTCTACGGAAGCTTGCACCGACGCAACTGCGGCGAGGTGAACGACCGCCTGACAACCGCTCATCGCTTGAGCGACCACTTGCGCATTGGCGACATCACCTTCGATGAGTTCGATTTTGGCGTTGTCCAAGGGGAGGTTGCTGCGCTTTCCGGTCGACAGGTCATCGAGGATACGGACCGAATACCCTTTTGCAAGAAGTGCGTCAGTCAGATGAGAGCCAATGAAACCGGCTCCGCCGGTAATCAAAATTGGGGTGTCCGCCATACTGGTAACCTTTCAGATAGTTTTTACGTTGTGCGCTGCGCGCCGCAGGCTGGCGCCGGGATCCATTTTTTGGAAAAAAAGAATACAGTAGCGGCAGCAATGTGAGGAAAAATCCAGACTGATGTCCTTTTATCAGTGTCCCATGATGCGATTTCGCAATCGAGTTCAGGGGCATGCTAGTGAACTTTCTCACAAACGGTTGAACTGAGTGATGGCGGTTTACCTGGAGCCACGCGTATTCCCTGTCGATTTCCATCACCGGGCAGCAAAAGCCGGGTTCATTTTTGCCTTAACCAGTACAATAGCTACGGACTTTTAGAAGGATAAAGCCATTGCGGTTTAGGTTTATGGATAAAACACGCGTTTTCCTGTTGAGCTTGCCTCGCAGGCACAAGAGGCTCATTCAGGTCCTTACGGACATCGTCCTGGTCTGGGCTGCGCTGTGGCTGGCGTTTATTGTGCGTCTGGGTATCGACGACCTGGTTAACCCATTTAAAGTCCACCTTTGGCTTTTTGTTTGCGCCCCGTTAGTCGCTATTCCTCTATTCATCCGATTTGGCATGTATCGGGCGGTGATGCGCTACTTCGGCAATGATGCGCTGGTTGTCATTGTCAAAGCTGTCAGCCTTTCTTCACTGATCCTTGCGCTGGTCGTCTACTGGTACAGCAATCACGAGACCGTTGTACCTCGTTCGATCATTTTCAACTATTGGTGGTTGAGCCTCGTCATCATCGGTGGCTTGCGCCTGTGTATGCGTCAATATTTCATGGGCGATTGGTTCACAGCAGCCCAACATGTTCCTTTCGCCAATCGTGAGGACGGCCTGACCAAAGTCGCGATCTACGGTGCGGGTGTGGCCGGAAACCAACTGGTCGCTGCGCTCCGGATGGGGCGGACAATGCGGCCTGTCGCATTCATTGACGATGACTCAGGTATTTGCGAACGCTCTATCTCAGGTCTTCAGGTTTATAAACCCAAGCATATCCAGCAGATGATCGATGTCACGGGGGCCCAGGAGATACTCCTCGCCCTGCCGTCATCGACGCGTGCGCGGCGCCGGGAAATCCTCAATCTGCTTGAAGGGTTTCCACTGCATGTGCGTAGCGTGCCGAACTTTGCTGATCTGGCCAGTGGTCGAGTAAAAGTCGAAGACATTCAGGAAGTCGATATCGCCGACCTGCTGGGGCGTGACGCGGTTCCCGCTCAGCCTGATTTGCTGGAACGTTGCATCAAAGGCAAAACCGTCATGGTCACCGGTGCCGGGGGGTCGATCGGATCTGAACTCTGTCGCCAGATATTCGCACTGGGCCCCACGGCACTTTTGCTCTTCGAGCACAGTGAGTTCAACCTCTACAGCATTCTGTCCGAGCTCGACCAACGGGGCTCAAGAGAGTCGGCACCAGTGCGGCTGTTGCCCATCCTTGGGTCCATACGTCATCAGGACAAGCTACTCGATGTCATGAAAACCTGGAGGGTTGATACGGTTTACCATGCGGCTGCTTATAAACATGTACCCATGGTCGAGCACAATATCGCCGAAGGTGTACTGAACAATGTAATTGGCACGCTTAACACCGCTCAAGCCGCACTTCAATCTGGTGTCGCGAATTTCGTCCTGATTTCTACCGACAAGGCAGTGCGCCCAACCAATGTGATGGGCAGCACCAAGCGTCTGGCTGAACTGACGCTGCAGGCGCTTAGTCGTGAAGTCGCTCCGGTGCTGTTCGGCGACAAGGCCAACGTATCCAGAGTCAATAAGACTCGCTTTACCATGGTGCGTTTCGGCAATGTGCTTGGTTCTTCAGGATCTGTCATTCCCCTGTTTCACAGCCAAATCAAATCCGGCGGTCCTCTCACGGTCACGCACCCGAAGATCACTCGGTATTTCATGACTATCCCCGAAGCCGCGCAATTGGTCATTCAGGCCGGCTCAATGGGGCATGGAGGTGATGTTTTCGTTCTGGACATGGGAGAGCCGGTCAAGATCGTAGAATTGGCGGAAAAAATGATTCATCTGTCGGGTTTGAGTATTCGCTCCGAGCGAAACCCGCAGGGCGATATCGCCATTGAGTTCACTGGCTTGCGTCCGGGCGAGAAGCTCTATGAAGAGTTGTTGATCGGCGATAACGTCGCGGCGACTCCGCATCCGATGATCATGACCGCCAATGAGGATCACCTGCCTTGGGAGGTGCTCAAAGGCAAATTGGGTGAGCTGCTCAATGCGGTAGCAACCGATGACTATTCGCGTGTCCGCCAACTCCTGCGCGAAACCGTCTCCGGCTACACGCCTGACGGCGAAATCGTCGACTGGATCTACCAGCAGCGTCGTCTCGAACCCTGATTGTTTCACATTCTGTAACGCACGCATTTTTGACATCCCTCCACCATGACCTACGTTTGGAGAGCAGCTTCGGAAAAGCTGCTTTCTTAAACGATGATGGAGCGTCACTAATGCGTACCGGTTACTTCTATTCTCTGATTTTTGCCTTCTTCACCAGCGCCTCGATTGCGGCTATTGCCGCACCTGTTGCGCCAGCGGAATCGTCCAAGGCGCCGATGGTGATGGATGCAGCGGCACCTTTACAAGGTGCAAAAGTCGATCTCAACGGTGCTGACGCGGCAATGCTGCAAAAAGAGTTGGCCGGAGTCGGTGAGGCCAAGGCTAAAGCGATTGTTGCATATCGTGAAACAAATGGTCCGTTTGCCTCCGTGGATGAATTGCTGGAAGTGAAAGGCATTGGAAAGGCGATCCTGGATCGCAATCGCGACAAGCTGGAAGTCAACTAAGCTAAGTGTTCAACGCCAAGAGGCCGGTCATTGACCGGCCTTTTTCATTTGGTGCAGTGCTTGGCTGCGGGTAGCGGTAGAAAGGGCAACTGCCGGATGATCTAAAATTACGACTATCATATTGCGTTAAGATTATGTCTATAATAATTTGCTGGTGCATCGAGCCAACAGGTCTCATCGGCAACTTCCTTCATCAAGCATTCCAGGAGTATTCTCATGAATTCCGCACAATCTCAAGGTACTGCTCTGGTTACCGGCGCATCCTCCGGTATCGGTGCTATTTACGCTCAGCGCCTTGCGGCGCGTGGTTTTGATCTGCTGCTGGTTGCCCGTGACAAGGACCGTCTGGAAAGTGCTGCGAGCCAGTTGCGTGATGCCCATGGCGTTCAGGTTGAAGTGCTCAAGGCCGATCTCACGCAGAAGGATGACGTGCTCAAACTCGAACAACGCCTGCGTAGCGATTCCAGCATCAGCCTGCTGGTCAACAACGCCGGGGTGGCTTCAGACGGTTTGCTGGCCAACGCCGACATGAACCAGTTGGAGCGGTTGATCCAGCTGAACATCACCGCCGTCACCCGACTGGCATCGGCGGCCGCCGCCAGTTTTGCCAAGGCCGGGCGTGGCACGATCATCAATATCGCCTCGGTGGTGGCGCTGTTTCCGGAACGCTTCAACGCCACCTACAGCGCCAGTAAAGCCTATGTACTGAGTCTGACCCAGTCGCTGAACACTGAACTCGAAGGCACCGGCGTGCAGATCCAGGCCGTGCTGCCGGGTGTGACTCGTACCGAAATCTGGGAGCGCTCCGGTATCGATGCCAGTGGCATTCCGGCAGAAATGGTCATGGACGCGGGCGAGATGGTCGATGCGGCGCTGGCCGGTCTGGATCAGGGCGAGTTGATCACCATTCCTTCGCTGCCTGACGCAGGCGAATGGCACGCCTTTGTTGCGGCTCGCCATGTCATGGCGCCGAACCTTTCCCGCAGTGTTGCAGCGCAACGCTACAAGTCCGGCAATTGAATTGATCAGAGGTCACCACAGTATGGATTCGCGTCGAATAGTCGTCACGGGCATGGGCCTGGTTTCACCCTTGGGCAGCGATCTCGAAGTCGTATGGCAACGCTTGCTGGCAGGGCGCTCTGGTTTGCGTAACTTGCCTGAGGCAACGGTCGCTGATTTGCCCACGCGAGTCGGCGGCGCGGTGCCGACGCTGGAAGAGGACGCTGAAGCAGGTTTCGATCCGGATCGCGCCACGCCGCCCAAGGAGCAGAAGAAGATGGATCGCTTCATTCTGTTCGCCATGGAGGCTGCCCGACAGGCGCTGGAGCAGTCTGACTGGCATCCGTCGGAGAGCAAAAGCCAGGAGCGTACCGCCACGATCATCGGTTCCGGTGTCGGTGGTTTCGGCGCGATTGCCGACGCCGTGCGCACCACCGACAGTCGCGGTCCTCGGCGTTTGTCACCGTTTACCATTCCGTCGTTTCTGGTCAATCTCGCGGCAGGGCACGTGTCCATTCAAAACGGCCTCAACGGGCCTTTGGGCGCACCCGTGACGGCGTGTGCTGCGGGTGTTCAAGCGATTGGCGACGCGGCGCGATTGATCCGCGCCGGCGAAGCGGATATTGCCGTGTGTGGCGGCGCGGAAGCTTGCATCGACCGCGTCAGTCTCGCCGGTTTTGCGGCAGCTCGGGCACTGTCGAGCGGTTACAACGACACCCCGGAGCGCGCTTCACGGCCGTTCGACAGCGGACGCGACGGTTTCGTGATGGGCGAGGGCGCCGGGCTGTTGGTGATCGAATCCCTCGAGCATGCGTTGGCGCGTGGCGCGACGCCTTTGGCGGAGCTGGTCGGTTATGGCACCAGCGCCGACGCCTATCACCTGACCGCCGGGCCTGAAGATGGCAGTGGTGCGCGGCGGGCGATGACGCTGGCACTGGCGCAGGCAGGTATCGATCCGGATCAGGTGCAGCATCTCAATGCGCATGCGACCTCGACGCCAGTGGGCGATCTGGGTGAGTTGGCCGCGATCAAGGCGTTGTTCGGAACCGAGAATAAAATCGCTGTGACCTCGACCAAATCTGCTACTGGGCATTTGCTTGGCGCTGCCGGAGGGCTGGAGGCGATTTTCACGCTGCTGGCGATTCGTGATCAGGTGGTGCCACCAACGCTCAACTTCGAAAACCCGGATCCGGCGAGCGCAGGGGTGGATATCGTCCATGGCCAGGCGCGGCCAATGTCGATCGAATATGCACTGTCTAACGGTTTCGGGTTCGGCGGGGTCAATGCCAGCGTGTTGTTCAAGCGCTGGCAGGTTTAGTCGCGATTCTTGAGGTGGTCGCGGGTGACATCGAGGATGCGTTGCGCAAACTCGGCATCCGCGACGCTGCGTGACAGCAGCAGCGCGCCCACCAGGGTCGACATGATGACGATGGCGCGGTCAGCACTGTTCTCGCCTTCGAGGCTGTTTTCGATCTGTTCCAGCCGTGCGTTGAGGACCACGTCACTGGTGGGACTCGGTTGGCCGCGTAGGCCCAACTCGGAAGAAATGGTCAGCAGCGGGCAGCCTTCATGGGGCGACGTTTGATGCCATTTGGACAGGTACGTCTCGATAAAGGCATCAAGCGGATTATCCTGCGAAAAAATCTCGGCACATAACCCGTCGACCTGGTTGCCGGCCTCTTGCAGGGCCTTCTCAACCAACTCGTCCTTGGATTTGAAATGTGAATAGAAACCGCCATGGGTCAGACCCAGCGCTTTCATCAGGGGTTGCAGACCGGTAGCGCCGATTCCGTCCTTGCGAAAGCGTGCCGAAGCCTCCTTGATGATGCGCTGATGGGTCTGGGCTTTATGGTCCTGCGAATAACGCATTTGGAACTCTCCGCAACAATGTCCCCATCTTAACCAAGGAAAATTAGATGGTGACTGTACTTCTACTTCTTAAAAACGTGCGGATAGGTCCAATGGCTATAAAAAGCACAAACCCCGCCGATCAGGCGGGGTTGTGTTCAACGGTCTTGCGCATCTTTGGCGTCAGCTTCGGCATTGCGTTGCGCAACGCGCTTGCGTTCTTCATCGGTCAGATCGACCTTGTTGGCGGTGTCGCGCAACATCATCAATCCGCCCACGATCGAGCCGATTGCAACGACCAGAATCAACCAGGCATACCAAGGCATAACGGCTCTCCTTAATGGCAGGTCGACGGACGAGGATTTCGCCGTGCAACGCTGCATACCACTTTTGAGCGAAGTGAACTCGCAGTGGTTCCATTCTAGGCCGCTTGCACCCTGTACACCCGAAATCCCTCAATTGCCCGTCAGCATCGCATCGGCCGGTGCGTCGGCACGCAGTTGTCCGGTGAGCAGGAAGTAGCCGAAACCGACCGCCATGAAACCGAGGAAGATCAAGCCGATCAGCGCGTTGAACCACGCCATCGCCACCAGACAAACCACCGCCAGCACCAAGGCAATCAGCGGAATCAACGGATAGCACGGCGCGCGGAAAGTACGTTCCAGATTCGGTTCCGACTTACGCAGTTTGAACAGGCTGAGCATGCTCATGATGTACATCACGATGGCGCCGAATACAGCCATGGTGATCATCGCGGCGGTGAGGGTCATGCCGCCGAGGTTGATCAGGCCGTCGCTGTAAATCGCTGCGATGCCGATGATGCCGCCGACGATGATTGCGCGATGCGGCGTCTGGAAGCGCGAGAGTTTCGCCAGTGACGCTGGAAGGTACCCGGCGCGGGCCAGAGCGAAAAACTGCCGCGAGTAGCCGAGGATGATCCCGTGGAAACTGGCGACCAGACCGAACAGGCCGATCCACACCAGCATGTGCAACCAGCCGGAGTTGTCGCCGACCACGGTTTTCATCGCCTGCGGTAACGGATCGTTGATGTTGGCCAAGGTGCGCCAGTCACCCACGCCGCCAGCAAAGAACATCACGCCCATTGCCAGCAACACCAGGGTCAGGATGCCGCTGATGTAGGCCTTGGGAATCGTGCGCTTCGGATCCTTGGCTTCTTCGGCGGCCATCGCCGCGCCTTCGATGGCGAGGAAGAACCAGATGGCAAACGGAATGGCCGCGAACATCCCGGCAATTGCCGGCGCCCCAAATACATCCGACCCCGCCCAGCCATTGAGGGCGAAGTTACTGAAGCTGAACGCGGGCGCAACCACGCCCATGAACACCAGCAGTTCGGCGACGGCCAGCACGCAAACAATCAGCTCGAACGTGGCCGCCAGTTTCACGCCCAGAATGTTCAGGCCCATGAACACAATGTAGGCGCCGACGGCTGCGTGTTTCGGTTCGAGTGCCGGAAACTGCACATTGAGGTAAGCGCCAATCGCCAGGGCTATGGCCGGTGGCGCGAAGACGAATTCGATCAGCGTGGCCAGGCCGGCAATCAATCCACCTTTTTCACCGAAGGCGCGACGGCTGTAGGCAAACGGCCCACCGGCATGGGGAATCGCGGTGGTGAGTTCGGTGAAACTGAAGATAAAGCAGGTGTACATGGTCGCGACCATGAACGACGTCACCAGGAAGCCCAGCGTTCCGGCCACGCCCCAGCCGTAACTCCAGCCGAAGTATTCCCCGGAAATCACCAGTCCTACCGCAATGCCCCACAAGTGCAAGGTGCCGAGTGTGGGTTTGAGTTGTGTGTTCATGCGTTTGCCCCCTGAACGGTTTGGAAAGCTCGGGGGAGGGCGTGTGCAGTGGCCGTGCCATTGCTCTGAAACAAGTCGTAATGAGTTGAAAGCTGTCGTATCGGGGATGTTCGCAGTGGGATAGCTGCTTTTTGTGCGCCAGTTGGGTGCGATGTTGCTTGTTATGCCGTCTTCGCGAGCAAGCTCGCTCCCACAGCGGAATGCATTTCAAATTGTTGGAGCGAGCCTACTCGCGAAGAGGCCGGTCCAGACGCCCCAACTTTTCCTGTAAAGCCCGCATAAACCCACTCTTTACGCTTTCTTTATGCCCTGCAGCACCCCTCGCTCTCGTTCCTTTACAGCCTCCTTTCCGACAATGCCTGCACACACGGCAATACGCCGTAACACGGAGATCTTCCATGAGCGTTCTGGACGGGGTGTCACTGCTATTGGCAGTGGGGCTGTTCATTTATCTGTTGGTTGCGCTGTTGCGCGCGGATCGGAACTAGGAGCGGCTATGCACAGTTATGACTATTGGCTGATCCTCGCGTTTTTTGCGCTGGTCTTGCTGCCGGCGCCGCTGCTCGGGCGCTTCTACTACAAAGTGATGGAAGGTCAGCGCACCTGGCTGACGCCGGTTCTCGGCCCGGTCGAGCGCGGTTGCTACCGCATCGCAGGGGTCGACCCAGAGGCTGAACAGAGCTGGCAGAAATACACGCTGGCACTGCTCGCCTTCAACCTCGCCGGTTTCCTGTTGCTGTTCGCGATTCTGTTGTTTCAGGATCACTTGCCACTGAACCCGCAAAATCTGCCGGGCCAGGAATGGACGCAAGCGTTCAACACCGCGGTCAGTTTCATGACCAACACCAACTGGCAGTCCTACAGCGGTGAAGCGACCCTCAGCTATCTGAGCCAGATGGTCGGCCTCACCGTGCAGAACTTCGTCAGCGCCGCCACTGGCCTCGCCGTGCTGGTTGCGCTGTGCCGTGGCATCGGCCGCAAATCGACGAAGACCCTTGGCAACTTCTGGGTCGACATGACCCGCGCCACCCTCTACGGCTTGTTGCCACTGTGCCTGTTGCTGGCGCTGTATCTGGTCTGGCAGGGCGTGCCGCAAACCTTCGCGCAATATGTGAACGCGGTGACGATGCAAGGCGTCGATCAAGTGATCCCGCTCGGCCCGGCTGCCAGCCAGATTGCGATCAAGCAACTGGGCACCAACGGTGGTGGTTTCTTCGGGGTCAACTCG